>QWBZ01000360.1_pt1 | contig 20229 bp, 12 predicted proteins | sample 1972441 | NCBI WGS metagenome assembly QWBZ01 (sample SAMN09866721, study PRJNA288562) | Human oral metagenome isolate term6_saliva, whole genome shotgun sequencing... | isolation source: mouth | host: Homo sapiens | place: USA: California
AATATCTCTGGCTACCGAGGGTTTCTCGGCGATAATACAAGTTGTCATAGTCGATAATAGAATTAAGGGTTACATCTTACGTCCACGGGACTTCTTCTGCTTGTTTTCGTCCTGCTTTTGCTTCTGCTCGGCAGTAGGCTGTGTCTGTCCCGTTTTCAGCGGTTCTTTCACGTTCTTGGTGGCTTCGTTGGTCTTGCCGTGACTGTTCACCGCTACCTGTGTTTTGTGTTCTTCCGCCACGGCTTCCACCTTGCCGCTTTTCTGGCTCTTGTCCGGATTCCATTTATAGAAGCGTGGGCGGTTCTGTTCCTTGTCCATGCGGACGTATGCGTTGAAAGGTTGTCCCTGTTTGTCCACCATATTCTTTAGATATAGTGTACGACCGCTATCCAAGGCTTCACGCTGTTTTTCTGATAACTCCAAGCCGCAGAGCTTATGTGGTACGCCTTGCTGCTGTGTCTGTTTGTGTTCCTGTCGTTCTCTTAAACTCTTGTTGTTGTCAAAGATGAACTCAATGCCCTTTCGCTCGGCATTGACCTGCAGGGTCGCATTGAAGGATTTGCCACTCTTGGCGGTCATGCCTTCCACCTTCACGGCTTTGCCTTCCACAAGGTCTTTGTACTGGGCATCAGAGAGCGTTACGCCCTTGATTTCCTTAGGGATGTTCACACGGTCAGCACGCAGGGCGATAATTTCATTGGTCTGCGGATCGATAGAGACGTAAGCAGAAAAAGGTTCAGCGTTCTTGGGAGTTACTTCGATAGTTTTACCGAGATTGCCCGTAGTGAGAAGTGCCTCCTTTTCTTCAGGAGAGAACTTGTAGCCCATATAGGGAAAGTCAAGCTGTGGTTCTTTTCTCAAAGGATGAATTGCCAAAATCGTCAAGAGATTACTCTTCTGCCAATTGAGCAGTTTCTCCAATTCTCCGCTCTGTTCTAAGCGTTCACGGGTAAGTCCGAGATTATCGAGTTGCTTCCAATCAATCTTCGACTCATCGATGGCAGTAACATTCTTCTGCTGGGGCAGATAGTCCTCAAAGGGAACGCCCATTTCTGCCAGTTGCTGTTTGCTTTCGGACTTTTCACGGCTTTGTAACATGGTACGCAGGTTGTCCATACCCTGTTCCACATTGTCTGCCACGACCTTGTACAACCCGAAATGAGTCGGGTTATTGAACTGTTTGAGGAAGTTGGTCATGAAGTTTTTGAGAAGTCCGTCCTTGCTGTTGAACTTCAAGAACGCTGTCTGATTGGCGGCGATGGCTTCAGTTGTTTTAAGGTTTCCCTTGTCATCAACACCTGAAACAACAGAAAGCTTGCCTACTTCCTGTTCATTTTTCACTTCCGTGCGGTCTTCCAAGACCAGCACGTAATTGTCATTGCTGTTTGATTCCATAATTATTTGTTGTTGAATGATTAAATTATTATCAATCAGCAAATATACAAGGCAAAACCATGTAAATACGATCTTGCGGATAGATCAGGAAATAGAAGGATATAAAAGGATGTAAAGTATCATAAAAACATTTTTTAAGAATTATTTGTTTATACAACTAAAAGTTTCTACCTTTGTACAGCATCTAATACATATAGATGTGTTAATTATCACCAGAATATGGTGAATAAACAAATAAGAAGAATCAGAATAGAATCGTGTAATACATCATATGCAGTTTAAACAGAGTGAGCTACTGAACTGCAAATTTATATGTCAAAATATTTTTTATTCACTATGTGGCCATTTAATTACTTTAAAAAGAAGCGAGAGAAAGCGGGAAGAGAGCATCTTTGTCAAAAAGAAGAGGCTCCTCTTCACAAGTTGAATCAAGAGAGTATAGCTTGTGAAAGAGTTGATCTGGCTGGGGAGAATCATGGTAAAACTTCAAGGAAAGAACGGGCGGAAGCAGAATTTCTCCAACCATTTACCTTTAAGTCGAATTGTCATCAGCGATACGAAAATGGTTCTCCTGTAAAAGGGGAACAAGAGTGTTCTCGGACTGTTTCTGTAATTAAAAACACGAATGGACATCCGAGCTACAGATTAGAGCCAGGAATTGATTATATCGTTAAGATATACAATGATGACCTTGGCAAGCCTAATATGTCTGATAAACCAATGAAAGTTATCCGTAAGACAGAGACTTTCATAGAACTTCGCGGCTTTCCTATCGATGCACAATCTCCTTTTGGATGGCAGGAAGTGGATTATAGCGACTACGGCTTTATTGTGTATTACAAGAATGGGCAAGTTGAGAAATGTGTTTTACATATGTATGATAGAAATGTCCGAATCGAATATTATAAGAAAGAAGTTTCTTATCAAAAAGAACAAAAAATAGAGAAAGACATAGCTCCATCTAAAGTAGAACAGTCAAACGAAATTACTGAATCAGAAATGTTTGTGATGGAAGCATTGCTACAATTATCAGTAGGAAATGATAGAGATGCAACATATCATCCATTGTTTAAAGCATGGCGTTCTTTCCAAAGAGATCCTGAGCAACTCAAGAAAATAAAGGATTGGGAAAAATTTGGAATGGGATTGATGATATTCCTTTCTTATGGCACAGTCTCTGATATTGATGACAAACAGCAGCTGGCAAGTGTGGCGTATCTGTTCCTTAGTAAAGCAATAAAGAAATCGCCACAAAATATCAATCTTTATAAAAATAGACTAATTCTGATAATTTCAAACCGTGAAGCATTTGAATATACAGTCTCTTCTGTTATTAATAAAGATGATGGTTTAATGTTTATGAATTCATTTCCTTTTAAAGCTCGTGATGCAATGTTCAAAATGGAATTTGCGGACCTCCTAAGAGATCCAAAATTATTAGGCATAAATATACTGGAGCATAGATATCTAGATTTAAAAAATAAGATTTCCAGTGGTTTCTTTGGTCCTAACCAAGATTATACAACAGTGCGAAACGAGGGGAATGAATTACATCAAGATATTCTTGAATTTCTTGAAAATAAAGTTATTGAAAATGGTGATATAGACTTCTAAACATGGCATCTTGGAAGGATACAGATATTATTATTGATGGGAAGCCTGTGAAGGCACAGGCTCCCATTATTATATCTGCGAGTAGAAGTACAGATATTCCTGCTTTCTATGCAGAATGGTTCTTCGATCGATTAGAGAAGGGATATTCCGCATGGACAAACCCTTTTAATGGTGTTAAGTCGTATGTTTCTTACGAGAATACACGCTTTATTGTGTTCTGGTCGAAAAATCCACGCCCTTTATTGCCATACTTGCATATATTGAAGGAGCGTAATATTAAATGTTACATTCAATATACACTGAATGATTATGAAGGCAATCAGTTAGAGAAAGTTCCCCCTCTCTCCACCCGTATTGAGACCTTTAAGTTATTAGTTAAGGAATTAGGAGTTGGGAGTATTGTTTGGAGATTCGACCCAATGATTCTAACAGATGATATTTCCATAGAGACCTTACTTGATAAAGTAAAAGGTATAGGTGACTCTTTAAAGGGTTATACAGAGAAGCTTGTGTTCTCTTATGCAGACATTGCGACCTACAAAAAAGTTAAATATAACTTAGAGAAAAGCGGTGTTCCCTATCATGAGTGGACCGTGGAGCAGATGCAGGAGTTTGCTGCAAAACTCTCCGAGATGAATAGAGAACGAGGATGGAACTATCAGCTGGCAACCTGCAGTGAGAAAATTGATATTGAGAGATATGGTATTCTCCATAACCGTTGTATTGATGCTGACCTCATAACTCGGTTAGCATGGGATGATAAAAGACTGATGGACTTTATGAAGGTAAAGATTAAGCCAATGCCTTCACCCTCCTTGTTTGACGATGCAGACGATTTGCTTCCTGAAGGAGCCATTCGTCTTCCTCATAATCAATACTTTATTAGTGTGCATAAGAAAGATCCTGGTCAAAGGGCTTTATGCGGTTGTATGGCAGCAAAGGATATCGGTGAGTATAATACTTGTCCACATCTTTGTGAATATTGTTATGCCAATACAACCAAGGAACGTGCTATAGAAAACTGGAAGCGACATCAACTGAATAGGAACGCAGATACAATTACAGGTAAATAATTATGTCCGACTTTATACGATTGTTTAAGGAAAAAGGTAATTTATCATTCATAGGAATGAGAGAAACTGCGGAGTCTCTCCTTCCTGTGGAGCGGGTTGAACGCGACAAACTTTACCACGATTTAGACAGGGGTAAAGGGATTTTGGACGATGAGGCTCACCTGAATATGTATTTGCATAGCTTTGGAAAGATGCACAAAGCTAAGCTTGATGTTGCATTTGATGCTATACCCAATTTTGTGCAATTACTATCAGAAGACTTTGAAATCTACGACTGGGGTTGTGGGCAAGGTACGGCAACTATATGTCTTTTAGATTTTCTATCTTCTTGTAATATTACACCAAAGTTATTGAACATTAATCTGATAGAACCATCTAAGGCTGCTGTTAAACGTGCATCAGACGTTATAGCTTGTATTAATTCTAATTATACCGTCAAGACCATCACGAAAGATTTTGATAGTCTATGTGTGGATGACTTTGAGAAATCTAATCATAGAAAGATTCATTTATTCAGTAATATCTTGGATGTAGAAGGCTTTGACTTAGCTAAATTCATCCTTCTTTTTCAACAATCGTTTAATGCAGCCAATACATTCATCTGTATTGGTCCCTATTACTCAAACTCCCGAAGGATTAGCGAGTTCATTGCTGCAACTGATCCTGACGAGATGTTTGCGATAATGGACAAGGATAGAGGAGAATGGTTAAACCAATGGACAATCTCTTTGCGTATATTTGATAAGGCATTCGAGCGTGTAGAGGCTATTAGGGATATTAGAAAACGTATTGAGGAGTCCCACAAACAAGATCAGTTCTTTGCGGGTTACGTATTGGATGCAGTAGCCGAAGAATATCAAGATACTCAAGACTCTAACGAGGCGGAGAGTCTTTATCGTTCATTATCCGTATTCGATGTAAAATCAAATATCCAGTTGGGTGTATATGATAAGTGTGATGATCAATTGGCAGTACTGGCAAATATTGTTTCTCGTGGCCTTCCGACGAAAGCTCCTTTATTAGTAGAGGACACGTTCTCAAGCTTATTTGGTATCTCACAAAAACCTGTAGAAGGGGCGATACTTAATTATGAATCAACTCATTCTATTTCTTCTCAACAAATCTATGAAGCCTTACACATTATAGACCCACGTTTTAATACTGAATACTATAATGGGGATATGTTGGAAAGTAGCTTTGAAAAAGGCTTCATTGAGCATTCCTTAAAGAACAGTGAAAACGAGTATTTGATACAGGTTCTTGAACCTCATCGTCCTCTTTCGACAATTGTTGACATTCCTGACAGCAACTTTCACAAAGAACAATGTGTGGACTTTGCTATGAATATACCGTATGGTAACCCTCGTACAGGCTTTATAATAGAGAAAGGCGGTAAGCTCTATCACAGTAATATCTTCCAACGGCATCGTGATGAACAACAGAGCGAAGAATCTACAACACAAGGCGAGAGGACATACAGCATAAAAGAGTTGAAGGCTAATTCTTTCCTTCACAGCTGGAGAAAAGAGGAATCAACGAGACAGTATCTGCAGATATTAGAAGCGAATTGCAGAAAAGAATTATCTGGGACGTGGAATGAAACCCTACAGATTGTGCTTTGTCCGTTGGCAATAGCAAGACTTGAACGAGTCTTAATAGAGGCTTTAATGGCAGGATGTCTTAAGAAAGGCGCTAAAGAGTGGAATGTTGCTGTCGTAGAACGCGACCTACCTTGTGCGGCGATAGCCGTAGAGGTTTTGCAAGAAAAGATTAGGAACATCTATTCTCTATCAGGGAAGAGCAATCCTTTACCCAGCATTAATCTTTGTGTTGTCTCTACTGCTGAATTTGCTGAGTCACCCTTACACTTGGAGCAGACGGTTAATTTGGAGATACCCCACAAACATTTTGATGTTTGCGTGGATATCTCTATGTTATTGCGTGATAATATTGATGCCCTTCCACTTACTATCAAGGCTGATGCTGTTTATATCGTTCGTTCCTCTCACTATCAGAAGAGACATCGAACTATCTGTTCTGCAAAGAACATTCAATATCCTCCGTTGGTGGTCAAAGATACTACTGGTAAGTATGTTAACATACCAGAGCGTGAAAATGTCTTGACTTATTTCCTACGTGACATCTTCCGTAAGCCTTCCTTCCGACCAGGGCAGTTGCCGATTATTAGTCATTCTTTGGGAGATAAAACGACTATCGGACTACTTCCTACGGGTGGTGGAAAATCTCTGACTTATCAGATTTCATGTATATTACAACCCGGTGTATCGATTATAGTTGACCCATTAGTATCATTGATGGTCGACCAAGTTAGGGGCTTACACAGTGTTAGAATAGATGCTTGCGAATGTGTTAACAGTGGTATGAGTAGTAGGGAGAAAGCCGAAAAGCTGAATTTGTTGCAGCGGGGAGCCGTACTATTTATGTTGCTATCTCCTGAACGGTTTATGATGCCAAACTTCCGAGAAAGTTTAGTTTCTATGACCGAGAAGAACCATGTCTATTTCTCTTATGGTATCATAGACGAGGTGCATTGTGTCTCAGAGTGGGGGCATGACTTCCGCACATCCTACCTTCATTTGGGCAGAAATATGATTAACTTCATGCACACAAAGTCCAAACGCCCATTGTCTATCATCGGACTTACCGCAACGGCCTCTTTTGATGTGTTAGCCGATGTCGAACGGGAACTTACTTTAGGTGGTAATCTTACAATTGATAGCGAAGCGATTGTCCGACCAGAGAATGACGCACGCCCTGAATTGACCTATCGTATCATAGAGGTAAAAGCAAACTTTGACTCGATAAAAGAAGATGGAAACCCTTATTTACTGAATGCGAATGTTGATGAGTGGAAACTCAGAGATGTCGTAGCCGACGCTAAGATAAAAGAGATGTCTGTGCTTCTCGATACCATACCTTCGAAACTCGAGGAAATGAACAGACACAACTTAGAATGTGCGCTGGAGTATTTCGATAAAGAGAGCTTTTATAACCCCGATGAAGAAAACAAATACCCTTATGCAGGAATCATTTTCTGTCCTCATGCTAAGGGAACCTTTGGAGTAAACGATAATGATAGGGGAACTCGACCAGGTATCTCTACTGTCCTAAAGTCAAAAAAGGAGAAGTTAAAGATTGGTACTTTTGTGGGGGGTGACAAGCCTTCTGGTGATATGTCGTCATTCAATAATAATGACATGAATGTAATGGTAGCCACAAAGGCCTTTGGTATGGGTATTGACAAACCCAACATTCGCTTTACCATTAACGTTAACCACCCTTCGTCTATAGAAAGTTATGTCCAAGAAGCTGGACGTGGGGGGCGCGACAAGAAGAATGCTATTTCTTATATTCTTTACGAGCCTACGGAATTTATCCATCTGACCATGGATAAAATAAATGACATCCGCTTCTATATGGGAGAGGATGACCCACTTTGGCTTTGGAATTATAATAATCGATATGTTCTGTCCGATGATTTCACTTCCTTTTGTAAGAAGGCAGGGGGAACGGACGAACAGGTTAAGAAGCTTGTCGACATAATTCATAGGAATGGTTATCTTGAGAATGTTGATAAAGGCATCGACCTGTGGTTCCATAATAATTCATTCAGAGGCTTGTTGAAGGAGAAAGTTATTCTCCATGAGCTGACTGATCGCATCTTGAATATAAAGCCAACTTATGTCGTGGAGATACAAGGGAAGCTACGTGAAATCATGGGTAATGACAACATCTGCTTGAAGGTTAATCTGAAGAAGGATACTATAACTATCTTCTCTAAGGAAGATAGTAAAAAACAGTATGGCTATATCTTCTTGAATTCGTTGCGTCCGTCATACAATTATATCGGCTTTGAAGATGAGATCTGTTCGAAAATTACAAATACACTTATTAACATCCTTAAAACTTACTCAAACCATTCTGCTAAAGGACTTCTCACTCCATTGGATGGTGGAAGCAACCTAATGGCTGGTATTTACCACGCTATGTCTCAGGCTGACAAAGACGGGTATGTCTATGTAACGGTATCATGGGAAAATCAAATAAAACAATCCCCAGATAGTTTCGACACAATGTTGAAAGCTGAAATTACAAATATTGCTAAGAAGCAAAACTGGAAAGACATAGATGAAAATAGATATGGAGAACTACAAACAAATAAGATAGGAGACTTCAACGATTTGCTTACGCAGATTGCAAAATGTTCCAACGATCCAAGATGGTTATGTTATCATGCCGACAAGGCTACATATCAGAAACTAAAGTTCATTTTTTACCAGAAACGAGACAAAGACGATACCGATAAGGCTATCTATCGACTTTGTTGTATAGGACTGGTGGAGGACGTTACCATTGACTATCTTTCAGAAACGTATGAGCTTAAAATACGTAACCGTTCAGACCAAGAGTTCCGGCAGTGTATGCTCGATTTCTTCATGAAATATTACTCTTCGGAGCAAGCTGAGAAGAAGGTCGCTGAGATTGATAATCAGAATGGACGTAACTACCTCGATAAGTGTTTAGGCTATCTGACGGCTTTTGTCTATACTAACTTGGAGAAGAAACGTTATCGTGCCATTGATGATATGCGTATTGCCTGCGAAGATAGTATCACCGAGAGACATAATAGTGGCAATGATGAATGGCTGAAGGAGTTCATTCATCTGTACTTTAACTCTAAATATGCACGCAAAGGCTACAAGTTTGGGAATAGGCATTATTCGCTTATGGAAGATACTGACGAACAGGGACTGGATGGCTTTGACGTCGTAGAGAAATATATACGGGCCATGACGGAGGATGGATCTGGAAGCGAGGTCGATAATGTCAAACATCTCTATGGTGCAACATTACTTTGCCTGCGTGCTCATCCTGAAAATGCTGCACTGCAGTTGTTGCTTACCTATTGTATCACATTCCTTGGTGCTGGAAACAATGAAACATTAAAAACAACGGCTTATAACAGTTATATAGAAGGTTTTATGTCACTTTATGGGACTATGGGATATGATATGTGGAACGTACTGGAAGTATTCAATGAAAAACTTTGTGCAAAAGTACATGATGCTTACATTCAGGAAGAAATCCTGAATAAAGGTAAAGATGCAATAATGCTTTTCATTCATGAAGAGAATTTTAATAAGATAACGAAGAAATATTTAAATAAATAACTATGGCATATGATATAAACCTTGCATTGGAGCGACTCGAAAAGAATCTCCAGGACATTAACTCTGCAAAGGAACAGGTTGAAGACACAATCAATGCAAGTTCACAACTTCAGAATGTAGTGAATGGTTATGTTACTTCTGTAAATACTGTTTTACAGGAGACTATCCTTTTGAAAGAGGAAATTGGCAAAATGAAAAACCAGAAGGTTATTGAAGTGAAGGAAGCTGTAGCTGCTATAGAGGCTTCTTGCACTGCTATCATTTCTGCTTTCAAGGAGGACACCTCCAGTATACTTGCAGATTTAAGCTTAGAGAACGACAGACTTACAAAGAGTAATGAATTTTTAAGAGTTTTCCAAACTAAGTTGGAACAATCGATAGAAATAACTTCTGTATTAAAGACCAAACAGGACAAGGTTTCTGCGGATGTGCTTTCCATTCATAATAGTCAGCAGGAGGCTACTGAAAATATTTCCAAGCAGTACGACCAACTTTCACAAAGAATGGATACAAGTATAACTGTACTCACTGATTCTATGGACAAAGACTTTGGAAAGCTCTCTAAACAAACTGAAGAGCTACACCGAGCAGTAACTAAAGCCCAGATGACCATAGAAGATTTAGGCAAGCAGATTTCTGAACAACATGTGACAAATCTTAAGAATATCAATATTAATCGCTGGATACTGATTATAGGTATTCTCCTCATAGCTGCTCTACAGTTCGTTATTAAATAGCCATCTCCAAGTTTTTAATGAGCTAACAGACATTAATAAAGCCCATTCGTAAATATTATTGTAGATGTTTAAAATCAGTCTATTATGACCACCTGTGACAATTGGTGCTTATTTGAACGCCAAGTCAGCATCAATTACGTCGTAAGTAAGGCTTAATTAGTGTGCAAGTAAGGTTTATTTTGATTAGGTTCGTTACATGAATAGGTTTTACAGATATATAAAAAAATAAAATGGAAGCAACAAATAGAATTAAAGCAGTGTTGGCTGAAAAGCGACTAACAAGTAAGTGGCTTTCACTAAGACTGGGGAAATCGGAGAATACTATTTCAAGATGGTGTTCTAACAAGGTGCAACCTACATTAGACAATCTGTACGAAGTCGCAGAAATATTAGATATTGAGGTGCGCAGCTTAATTGCACCAACCAAACAAACGACTTTTTAAAGCATTTTATGGCAAAGCAAAAGAAAACACAGGAAACAGGTTCGCTGAGCCTTGAAACAATATTATTCAACTGTCGTGAATACCTCCGCAGTAACGCTTCTCTCAATGACAAGCGTGACTTACTGCTTACGCTGGTATTCCTGCGCTTTATCGGTGAGAAGTTCGAAGACGAACAACAGAAGCTTCGTCAACAATGTATTGACAACGGACTGACCGATGAAGAGATGATACAGGCTTATCTCGATCAGCCCGGAATGTACAGCGGTATTGCTTTCGTTCCTCAGGAGGCACGCTGGGACTATCTTATGTTGCAGCCTGCCAACAAACTGAACGGTGCTCTCGACGATGCTTTGCAGGCACTGGAGAACGGTGGCGGCTCACTGAAAGGCTGTGTGCGGTTAGGACTCTTCAGTAGTATCAACCTCGAAGCGAATGTCATCAAGAAGGTGATGGACGAGGTGAACAAGATTTCTCATAAGGTTTTCGGAACCGAACGCGACCTCATCGGACGTGTGTACGAATACTTCCTGAAGTCGTTTGCCATCAATGCCACGAAGGAGGAAGGCGAGTTCTATACCCCTCACGATATCGTAGAACTGATTGCTGCCTTCATCGAACCCTTCGACGGAACGCTCTACGATCCGTGCTGTGGTTCGGGTGGTATGTTTGTGCAGTGTGCCAAGTATGTCGAGGAGAAGCAGGGCGACATTATGCAGGTCAATGTCTATGGACAGGAGACCGACCCAGCCACCTACCGTCTGGCAAAGATGAATCTGGCTATGCGTGGCATCTCTCATCATCTGGGCGAGAAGAACGCTTCTACCTTTACCAATGATATGCACCGTGGGTTGGTGTTCGACTATATAATGGCTAACCCACCCTTCAACCTCAAGAAGTGGTATGACAGTTCCTTGAGCCACGATGCACGCTGGGCAGACTATGGATTGCCACCAGAGGGCAATGCCAACTATGCTTGGATTCTGCATATTCTCTCCAAGCTAAAGGCGGGACGTGGTGTGGCAGGATTCCTCCTTGCCAATGGTGCTTTGGGAGATAGCGATGCAGTAGAAATCAGACAGAAACTTATTGAGAAAGATAAGGTTGAAGCGATTATCGTCCTTCCACGTGAACTCTTCTATACCACGGATATCTCTGTGACACTGTGGATTCTCAACCAGAAAAAGGATGGCGGAATGTGGCACGGTCGCAAACAGCGCAATCGTAAAGGCGAGATCCTCTTTATGGACCTACGCCAGTGGAACGAGAATGCTATCAAGGGCGAGCAGAAGAAGAAAGTGCAGCTTGTCAAAGAGCAGGTAGAGCGTGCCACAGACATCTACTTCCGCTGGCAGAGTGAGGGAACGGACGGCAAGAACTTTGCTGAGCCAGAGCTTTACCGCTCTGTCGGGCTTGACGAACTGCGAGAAAACGACTTCTCGCTGGTGCCAAGCCGTTATATCGAGTTTGTCGACCGTGACAGTAATATCGACTATCATCAAGTGCTTACCGATACCGCTGCTACCGTCAAAGACCTCCTGCGCCGTCAGAAACAGAACGACACAACCTTGCGAAACGCATTAAAACAGTTGGGGTATGAGTGCGAATAAGACCAAATGGGTAAGGCTGGGGGAGTATATTGAACTCTGTGAGGAAAGAAATAGCGAGGGAAAATATACGATTGATGATGTAAGAGGTATCAGTATCGAAAAGAAACTTATATATACCAAAGCAAATATGGATGGCGTTTCCTTAACACCTTACAAAGTTGTTAAGCCATCTGAGTTTGCCTATGTCACTGTAACTTCTCGCAATGGAAATAGAATATCTCTTGCAATTAATGATACTACAGACACCTTTATAGTATCATCATCTTATGAAGTTTTCAGGTGTAACAATTATCTTTTACCCCAATATCTTTATATGCTCTTGAATCGTACAGAGTTCGACCGTTATTCACGTTTTAACTCTTGGGGTAGTGCGCGTGAGACATTTGATTGGAGTGAGCTTTGCAGAATGGAAATCCCTCTTCCCTCAATTTCGATTCAGCGTGAATTGGTAAACACCTATAACGGTTTAAAGTCGTTGGCAGAGGACAATGAAGCCCTTATTGCGCCCCTTACACAAGCGTGCGAAGCCCTCGTCGTGGATTGTAAAAGAAAATATGATGAAGTGGAGTTGGGGGAGTATATTGTCTCTTGCGACGAAAGGAATAGCGAGGGGAAATATACGGTAGATGATGTAAGGGGTATCAGTACAGACAAGAAGTTTATCCCAACAAAAGCTAATATGGATGGTGTCTCTGTATCATCTTATAAAGTTGTGGCACCATTTATGTTTGCTTATGTAGCAGACACTTCACGTCGTGGTGACAAAATTGCTTTGGCATTGAACTCCTCTGAAGAATCATATCTGGTTTCTTCTATATATACAGTGTTCAAAACGTGCGAACACCTTTTACCCCAATATCTTTATATGCACTTGGGGCGTACAGAGTTTGACCGATATTCACGATTTAACTCTTGGGGTAGTGCACGTGAAACCTTTGATTGGAGTGAGCTATGCCGAGTAAAAATCCCCCTCCCCCCTCCCGACGTCCAGCAATCTATTGTAAACCTATATCATTGCATAGAAGAGGCAAAACAGATTGCGGCAGAAGCCCGTGAGCAGATGCGCACACTCTGCCCAGCATTGATACAAAAAGCCATACATTCTTAAATAAACACACATGAGACATAATGCGAAATTCTACGAGAGTGAGTACGAAGAAGCCCTTATAGACCTGTTAACCGACGGCACAGGCTGGCAATATACGTATGGAGGTAATATTCATCGGAAAAAACGTGAAGTTCTTCTGACAGACGACCTGAATACCTATCTGAAAGAGCAGTACAAGGAACTGACTGATAGCGACGTTGATGAGGTTATCAACCATCTGCGCCACGTCGGTGGACAAAGCCATTTCGAGCAGTTGCTCAATACGTATAAGCTAATACGTGATGGCTACCGCTATGTGCGGCACGGAGATAATAAGCCTTTCGACATCAGCTATGTTGACTTTGATCAGACTGCGAATAACATCTTCCGTGTGGTCAACCAGTTTGAAGTGGGCTATGGCATGCAGACGGATGTCCGTATTCCTGACGTACTTCTCTTTGTCAATGGTATTCCGCTCTGTATCTTTGAGCTGAAGAATCCTGCTGACGAAAATGCCACCATTGCTGACGCCTACGAACAGATACACACCCGCTATCTGCGTGACATTCCGCACCTGCTGCGCTATTGCCCGCTGTCGTGTATCAGTGATGCTACGAAGAACAATACAAAGCTGGGAACAACCTATACGCCTTATGAACACTACTATGCCTGGAAGAAGGTAAAGAACGAAGACCCTGTGGCTGAGAAAGGGTTAGACCAAGTGCGTACTATCGTCGGAGGTGTCTATGAGCCGAGTCGCTTTTTGGAGATTGTGCGAGATTACGTCTACTTCCCCGATGCCAAATCAGGGAAGGAACAAGAGGTGGTATGCCGCTATCCTCAGTTCTTTGCCACACGTATGCTGCGCGACAATGTCCTGAAAGCCTTTGCCAATAACGACAGGAAGGGCGGTACTTACTTTGGTGCCACAGGCTGTGGAAAAACCTATACGATGATGTTTCTGGCTCGTCAGCTCTCTTTGCGCTGCCCAGAGTTAGAGTCGCCGACCATTGTGATGATTGTCGACCGTGATGACTTGCAGACACAGGCAGGCGACCTCTTCCTGCAATCAGAAGACTTCCTTTCCTTAGGTACAGCCCAAAAGATAGAAAGCCGGAAAGCACTCGGAGAGGAGATGGGCTCACGCAAGTCGGGTGGTTTCTTTATCTGTACGATACAGAAGTTCTGCGAAGAAACAGGACTGCTCAACGATCGACATAATATCGTCTGCTTCTCGGACGAGGCTCACCGCACGCAGGTTCACCTTGACACACATCTGAAGGTGAAAGGGCTTGAAAAAGGAAAAGACCTCACAGAGGACGACCAAGACAAGATAGGTGCTTTCGTGACAAAGCCTTATGCCGAACTGCTTCGTACGGCTTTCCCGAACGCAACGTTCGTGGGCTTTACAGGTACGCCGATAGACGACACTATACAGGTGTTCGGACAGATTGTAGACAGTTATACGATGCGGCAGGCTGTTGAAGACGGTATTACACGTGACATCAAGTATATCCCTCGTATTGCAAAGGTAACACTCGACACGGAGAAGGTGAAGGAGATAGACGCCTACTACAAGCAATGTGGTGAGGAAGGAGCAACGGAAGAGGATATAGAGAAGAGCAAGAGAGCTATGAGTGCCATGGAGGTTATCTTGGGTGATGACGAACGATTGGGACGATTAGCAACAGACATTGTCAGTCATTACGAAAAAGTATGTGACAATAAAGTGGATGTCGTACAGAAGGCAATGATTGTATGTAGCAAGCGTCCTATCGCTTATCGGTTGTTGCAGAAGTTCAAGGCGTTACGCCCTGACTGGTTTGTTGAAAGGAAATCACCTGATGACAGCAAGCTCACAAGAGAGGAACTCAATCAGCTGAAGCCTCTACCTACCATCGCTATGGTGGCAACGCGAGGTGCCAACGATCCTAAGGAGATGTGGGACTATTTAGGTGATAAGGCACGGATAAGAATGCTGGACAATGCCTTTAAGAACGAGAACAGCAACTTCCGCATTGTTATCGTTGTGGATATGTGGATTACGGGCTTTGACGTCCCTTGTCTGACCTATCTCTATAATGACAAGCCGCTACAGAAGCAAACCTTGATACAGACCATCAGCCGTGTTAATCGTAACTATCCCGGAAAAGAGTTTGGCTATGTGATTGACTATATCGGTATTCATAAAAACATGATGGAAGCGATGAAGCTCTTTGGCGGTGACGGCTTCGGTCCGAGTGATGATGATGTGGAGCAGACTTTGGAGATATTGCGTACAGAACTGGCGATTATCAACCAGCTCTTTGCTGGCTTTGACCTCAGTCCCTTTACAGATAAGGAAGTAAAACCACTGGTACGTCTGGAGTGTCTGTCGGCAGCGGCTGAGTATATTATGTCAAAGAATGAGGTCCTGAATGTAGACAAGTTGAGGGCGTTGCCACAGAAGGTCAGTGCTAAGACCTACTTCCTTTCGCACGTGAAGAACCTGCGTACGGCATACGATATCTGTCAGCCGTCGGGCGTGTTGAGCTATGAGGAACTGTCGTTGTCACAATGTTATATGGCGGTGGCATCCTATGTTCGTAAGACATCTGGCGAGAAACACGATGTTGAGAGTATGAACAGAGCGGTAGAACGAATGGTTGAGGAGGCTTTGAAGTGTAATGCCGTAGTGAGCATCTTGGATACTGACGTCGAGGAACAGATTTTCAGTGCAGAGTTTACTGCACGTCTGGAAGGCGTGAAACTACCTGCAACGAAATTGGAACTGCTTGTGAAATTGCTACGTAAGACAATTAAGGAATATAAGAAGGTCAATAAGATTGCTGCAGAGAAGTATGAGGATCTGTTGCGCAAGACACTCGACGAATACCACAAGCGTCGTGATGCACTATCGGCTGACGAGGCTACGGTGACACAGAACGAGGCGGTGACTGCCATCATTGATGAAGCCACAAAGCAGGCGTTAGACCTACTGAATGCGTTGGGCGAAGAGAAGGAGAGCTTCCGAGGGCTGGGATTGAGCTTTGAGGAAAAGGCTTTCTATGATATCTTGCTGCACCTCAGAGATAAGTATAACTTCGAGTATGGCGAGGATAAGAAGGTGGGTTCACTGGTTGTCAACGAAAAGTGTAAGGTCTTGGCAAAGAAGATTAAAGAACTGATAGACGTTCAGTCTACCTTTACCGACTGGCTAAACAACAGTAAGATACGTGCCGACCTGAACCAGAAAATCTTCTTCTGCCTGCACGCCAATGGCTATCCTCCACAGTATAACAAAGAAGTGTTTGACCAGGTAATGGAGCAGGTGGAGAACTTTAAGAGCTGTGGGGAGTAATAGCTGACTCTTATAATATTCTTTGTTATTAAGTAATCACAAAATCAATTTATAAACTATAGAAATTTAATAATATTGTAAATTATGATGAACGCTATTAATCCTCAAGAAGTCCTTAGACAAGGAGGAAATGTGATAAAGACAAGAGATGACCGCGACTTGATTCTTTTTGATTCTAACGGTAAGGTTCTCAATGCTGATGATTGTAATTGGTTACCTAATGACGATGATAGCGCTGTAAATAACAATATATTTCGCCCTCGCATAGAACCTTGGCTAACCTCACTTTTTCAGTCAGAACATTTGTCTCTATTGTGTGGGTCTGGAATAACAAATGCAATCAGTATCTTATCTGGAGCATTTACTCCGAGGGCTAAAGATATTAGGAAAAACTAACAAAGCAAACACATTGGAAAATGAACTGAATTCAATCATTTCAGAGTTTGCTAACTCCATACTTAAGACTGAGAAAGGAATCGCAAGTGCAGAAAAAAGTAAACGAGAAAATGCATATCGTATACTGATAAATTTTCTTCTAAGCTTTGCAAGTCGTACAGGTAATAAAGAACGATTAAACATATTTACGACCAATTATGATCGTCTTATAGAAGTTGGGGCAGAGTTGGCAGGAATCCATCTTATGGATAGATTTGTTGGAACAATGATGCCAATATTCCGCTCTTCAAGACTTCAATTAGATGTTCACTACAATCCTCCAGGGATTAGAGGGGAACCTCGTTATTTGGAAGGTGTAGTACGTACAATATAGATTCTTATTTAAAAGCTCCAGGGCTTTATGGAACAAATGCAATGGGGGTGATGATATATCCAAATTCTGCAAAAGATAGGGAAACTGCAGAATATCCCTATGTAGAATTATTTCGAGATTTTGCAGCTTCTATTTGCCGCCCAAATAGTACTTTGGTAACTTATGGCTATGGTTTTGGAGATGAACACATAAATCGTGTTCTCAATGATATGCTTACAATTCCTTCAACTCATATAGTTATTATATCATATAATGATCCTATAGGTCGTATCTTAAAATTTTATAATGAGTCGCCAAATAAAGCTCAAATCTCTATAATGATAGGGAGTAATTTGGGAGATATTTCGAATTTAGCCAATGATTATCTTCCTAAATCGGCTATTGATAGGACAACAATTAGGCTGGCAGAGCTACTACAAAACCGTATGGGGGCTAGCTCAGATATAGCCAAGCCTACTGCACCTGCTTAGATATCCCCTTCCAACTACAAATGAAACAGCTAAAGAAGCAATTATTAATTCAGAAAATTAATAGCATATTTTATGTCTACAACTCCAATTGAATATTTATCTTCATTACGTATAGGTACAGTAGAATATATTTCTCCAGATAGGATAGAAGTACAACTTGACATAGAAGCACCAGAAAGTGTTGCATTAAATGCAGGGACACCAAGAAATTTTCCACGCGTCAATGGCTATGTTATGATACCCGTTGATTTAGGATTTCTTGTAGGACAGGTGTCATGGATTACTATTCAACGTTCTCCTTATCCTAAGCGAAGAGGATTTCAAGATTTTGGTTTAATTGACTTACCATTCCCCTTAAGAAAAATGGAAGTTCAACCTGTAGGTAGCCTTCGCTCTATTAAGGATGGTTATAAGTTTAAACGAGGTATCGAGTCTTTCCCTTCTGTTGGTGATATCGTTATATTGCCTACAGATGAGCAATTGCGCTGTATCATAGAATCCGGAGATAATAGAAGAGTTTATATAGGGAATAGTCCTTTAGTGGGCAATGCTAAGGTTATGATTGACCCAGATAGATTATTTGGACGCCATCTTGCTGTACTGGGAAATACTGGAAGTGGAAAATCTTGTTCTGTGGCAGGATTAATAAGATGGTCTATTGAAAGTGCCAGAGAGAAACTTGTTGATATGGAAGGGAACGTAAATAGTCGCTTTATTGTATTAGATCCGAATGGGGAGTATAGCAAAGCTTTTGCGGATAAGCCGAATGCTAACATCTACACAGTTAATGTGGAAAGGGATACAGATAAACAGTTAGAAGTCCCTCTGTGGTTCTGGAATACAGATGAGTGGTGTGGGTTTACTAAAGCATCTCCAAAAACTCATAGGACAACGATTGTTCATGCTTTAAAATCTGTGAGAAGTGGTACAGTGTTTGATGAGCAAACTAAAGAAAGAGAGTTAGCAAATTATGTTCGTATCATTATTCAAGCTCTTGATATTGAGATAAAAGATGGGACACCTTTTATACAAAAACCTGCTTATGGATTTCACCAAAGATTAATGAAGTGGAGTAAAGGTTTTACTAATGAAGAGGAGTTCTCCTGTGAATTAAAAGAGGCTATTAATAATCTTAACGAGAAGATAAATTCTTTTAATAGTAACCGTTCTGGAAGTGGTTTTGTTGATTATAGCTATCTAAGGGATGATATTAAAGAAGTTATTGAGTTATTGAATCGTGTTTATTCTGAAGCAGGAGGGTTAGAAGAGGAGTTTCTACCTACAGATGAAGATAGTCCTTTACCTTTCACTGGGGAAAACTTTGTCCGTTCTATTGAAGCCAATGCTGAGATTTTAAAGACAACAGACTATATTGTGACCCTAATGCCTCGTATCAAAACATTATTGAGCGATGTACGTGTCAAGAAAGTTATTGATAATGAGACTCTCCAACTAAATGATTGGTTAGATAACTATATCGGGGCTAATAATAAGGAATCGTTGACAATAATCGATTTATCTTTACTTCCTTCTGATGTTACCAATATTATTACAGCTGTTATTGCTCGTATGATATTTGAAACGCAACAGCGTTATCTTAAACAGAATAAACAGTGTCTCCCAACAGTATTGGTCATGGAAGAAGCCCACTATTTCATTAAACGATACAATGATGATGCTGACAACTTTGGAGCAAGTATTCAATGTTGCAAGGTATTTGAAAAGATTGCCAGAGAGGGGAGAAAGTTTGGACTAGGACTTGTTTTGTCATCACAAAGGCCATCTGAATTATCTCCTACCGTTTTATCTCAATGCAATTCATTTTTGTTGCATCGTATATCTAATGACCGAGACCAAGAATTAATTCATCGTTTATTACCTGATAATATGAGAGGTATTCTGCGTGAAATGCCATCGCTTCCCTCTCAATATGCAGTGTTATTAGGCTGGGCATCAGAGTTGCCTGTCATGGTAAAAATGCGAACTTTACGCAAAGAGCAATGCCCTCAGTCAAATGATCCTGATTACTGGGATGTTTGGACTGGACTGAAGAAACGAGATATTGATTGGAGTAAGATTACTGATGAATGGCAAAAGAATACTCCTTAGAATTAATTTTTATAGCACATTAACATTAAGAAGGGCAGATTATTTTACTCCTTAATTAGATGTCTTAAATTAGGGTTACTCTTAATTCGTTCAAGCTCATTAGTAACAAGACTTAGGATGTCTTGCTTTACACATTTGTAGTTGGCTTCGATAGTTTTTTTTAGATTATCGGAGTCAACTTCATCTGTAAAGTCTACTATTACAGGTATGGGCTGATAGGCTTTCATTTCTGCTGATACCTTGGCATTGTCCACCACAATCTCTGCATGAAAAATCTTTTGGTCGATGCGTTCATCAAAGTTGTCTGACACTGCACCCACGAACATACCTTGTGTAAGGTTACTGATTTTCGATGCTGGAATAAGGCAGTCCATCTGTGTGGAGATAGAGGTG
>QWBZ01003198.1_pt1 | contig 20076 bp, 19 predicted proteins | sample 1972441 | NCBI WGS metagenome assembly QWBZ01 (sample SAMN09866721, study PRJNA288562) | Human oral metagenome isolate term6_saliva, whole genome shotgun sequencing... | isolation source: mouth | host: Homo sapiens | place: USA: California
CTGGAATTTCCGCTGCTTCCACTTCCCAAACTTGAAAATTTCATTATTTTTCAATCTTCTTTCTAACTGAGTTTTTATTTTTACTTAATCCTCAAACTCCCCGCTTTTAAAACTCTCAAATTCTAAATATTTGGCGAAATAGTTCCCTTCACTTCATCGTAAACCCATCCGCCTTTTTTATCCTTTTTTGTCACAATTCTATTGCTTTGTTCCCTGTCATCCTTTATACTTTCAGGAATTTCATAAATTTTTTCACTTCCATAAAAAGTTTCAAAATTATATTTTCCATCTGCACTTTTCACACTTTTAAGATTATCTTCAAGCCCTGCCAATTTAGGATTTGCACCTGTCACTTCCTGAAATTTTTTCACTGCATTTTGCAATTTCACAGTTTCCACTTGAATATCTGCATTTATAAGTTTATCAACTTTTCTTGAAAAAAGTATAATAACGTTAAAAATTGCAATAAATAAAACTATAAGAAAGACTACTCCTCGAAAAATAATCTTTCTAGTTATTTTTGCCCTATTATTCCCGTAATAATAATCATTATCGAAAGCCATTTTCCTAAATGAAATTTAAAAATTTCATATTCTCCCTTCTAAAAATTATTTCTAGTCCATTTGTAAAATCTATAAACTCTCATTAACACAATTTTTTATTTTAATCTTGTGTACTTTTATCCACTTTTCAATATTTTAATTCTTAAAAAATTATTTTTTATTCTTAAAAATTGATGGTCTCACAATCACTTTTACCTGCTTTGGAATTTCTAACTGTATCTTTAAAGGCCCTCTTTTGACGTTAATCCATCCAAGCCCCGCAATTGCCAGTTCCTCATTTTCTTCAATTTCAACTTCACAAGTTACAAATTCATTTTGAAAATATTTTTCCTTTTCATCCTTTTGTAAAATTTCAAAAAAACTCCCATTCAGCAAGTCCTCCACTCTTTCCTCACGAGTCACATGAAATTTCACGCTTTTTGAAGCATAAGCAGAAAAAATCGGCTTGCTTCCACTTTCTAAAAGCTCATTTCCCAGTACTTTAAATCTGCAGAAAGCATCAAACATAAACACTTGATTTTCTTCCAGTTTAAAAGTTTTTCTTGAAATTTCCCACGCTGGCACAAGTTTCAATCCATTTTCCACGCTAATCAAATCAGAAATTCTCCCATCTGGAATAAGCCCAGGCGTATCAATTATCGTAATCTCACTATTTGGAATTTTATTGTTAATTGACTTTAAAGTTGTCCCTGAATATTTTGAAGTTGTTATTCTATTATTTCCCAAAAGTAAATTTATAACTGAAGATTTTCCAGCATTTGAAACTCCCAGAACAGTCGCCTTAACCTTTTTATTTGGAAAAATATTTTTAATTTTTCTAATTATCCCATTTATTCCATATTTACTTTTAGCACTAATAAAGGCAATGTCATCAGGCACAATATCCTCTTCAGCAAGCCTGTCCTTTATCCAGTTTGAAATTTCTGCCGGATGTATAAAATCAGGCATAAGATCAATTTTATTAACCAAAATTATTGATCTATAGTCCCTCAAATAATCCAAAATTTCCTCAGTAAATGAACCTTCAAAGTCAATAATATCAAAAATCGGCAATATTATATCCGACTTTTTCACACTTTCATTTACTTCCTTCAGATAATCCTCCCTGCTAAAATTATTTACAAGATTTTCCCCATAATTCTTAATCTTAAAGCATCTTTGACAAAGCAAATCATCCTGCATCACAAATTTTTCCTCAGGAACATACCCCTCCTTATTTTTATCTTCAAACTGCAGCTCAATCCCGCAGCCACTACATTTCTTTTTAATCAAAATTTCCTCCATTTTCTTCTAAATCTTTTAATTTAATAATATCTAAAAACGTTCAACGTCCGATAAAATAATTTCTTATTTCAAAAAAATAATAATTTCCAATTTTAGAATATTTATTTTATCAATTTTAATCTTCAAAATAAACTTATTCCTTAGATAACGGATGCGTACTCATATAAATATCCCGCAACAAAGATTTGCTCACATGTGTATAAACTTGTGTCGCAGCAATGCTGCTATGCCCCAGAAGCTCCTGCAAATACCGAATATCCACGCCATTATTCAAAAGTTCCGTTGCAAACGAATGTCTAAATACATGCGGCGTTATTTCCTTTTCTATTCCAGCCTCATGTGCATGTGCTGAAATCAGCCTTCTAAGTGAACGTGTCGTCAATTTTTTCCCTTTACTGTTTACAATAAGCACTTCCCTAGTATAATTAGCATACTGCTTCTTTTTTTCTTCAATATACTTTATAAGCCACTTTTTAGCATTTTCACTAAAGAAAGTAATCCGTTCCTTGTCACCCTTTCCAACAACCCGAATTTCCCGCTCTTCAATATCAATCATAAATTCACTTAAATTGATAAGTTCAATTGAACGAAGTCCGCTGGAATAAAGCAGTTCAATAATCAATCTGTCACGAATCCCAGTAATTTTCTCTGTATTTATAACATGCCTTAAATTATTTAAATCATCTCGATTAATCACATTCGGCAATTCCTTTTCAAATTTCGGGACATTTATATAAGAAGCCTTATTTGTTTCAATAACTTTTATTTCCTGAAGATATTTAAAAAATGTCCTTAACGCTGAAATTTTCCTATTTATGCTTCTTTTAGAAACAGGCTTTAATTTTGCCTTTTTATTGGAACTTTTTACATTTTCATCTTTTTCAAGCCTTTTAGGAGAATTTAAATAGGCAATAAATGATCTGAAAGTCATCATTTCAATTTCCTCAAAATTATGAATTTCTTCATATTCCTCAAGATATTCCATAAACTGCAGCAAATCTCGCCGATAACCTCTAATTGTATTGAAACTCTTACCAAGAATAACCTCTTCATAATATAAAAATTTATCCACATACATTACAAGATTTTCATTTCTTCTAATTTCCTGTTCATCTTCATTATTTTCCTTTGTCAATTTATCATTTATATCATTTTCCATTTAAATTTCTCCAATTTTAATTTCTTAAAGTTCCTAATTTCCACAGTTGCTTACAAAAATCTATAATCCTGTTAATACAATTTTTTATTTTTCTTTATTTTCAACTTTTAATAAGCCAAATACTATTTTTTATTTTATAATACTCCCATTAAAAGCATTTTTTGAAAGTTCTATAAATTTTAAAAGTTCAGCCTGTGTAAATGTTGCTTCTTCTCCTGTTCCTTGCAATTCGATAAATTCTCCCTTGTCATTCATTACAATGTTCATATCCACGTCAGCCTTTGAATCCTCTTCATATTCCAAGTCAAGAAGCAGCTCATTATGCACTTTTCCAACACTTATTGCCGCAACTTTTGATTTTATCGGAATTTCCTTTAACTTTCCCTGATCAATCAGCTTTTCAACTGCCAGTTCCAAAGCAAGATAAGCCCCTGTTATTGAAGCCGTTCTAGTTCCGCCATCAGCCTGAATCACATCGCAGTCAATCATTACTGTTCTTTCTCCCAGTTTTTCCAAATCTATTGCTGCTCTCAATGCCCTTCCAATTAAACGCTGAATTTCCATAGTTCTTCCGCTAAGCTTTCCCTTTGCCGACTCCCTTTGGACACGTGTATGCGTAGCTCTGGGAAGCATGCTGTATTCAGCAGTTATCCAGCCTGAATTTGTTCCCTTTAGCCATCTTGGAATTTTTTCCTCAATTGTAGCATTACAAATAACTTTTGTATTTCCAAATTCGATTAAAACTGAACCTTCTGGATGAATAATATAATTTTTAGTTACTTTCACTTCACGCATTTCATCATTTCTTCTATTATTATTTCTCACATTTTCTCCTAATTTTTAATTTCTTAGCCATTTCCAAAAATCTATAAATTACTATTAATGCAACATTTATTGCTTTTCAATTCTTAACAAGGGGTAAAGACCCCTTGCCATATTTACTAAATTTTTAAATTTTTACAATGCCTATTTAATTTTCAGCTATTTTCCCTTATAAAGCGGAAATTTTTCTGTCAATTTGAAAACTTGTTCTTTCACTTGGGCAATTTTTTCACTGTCATTTATATTTCCTAAAACTGTCAATATAAACTGCGCCACTTGTCTTGTTTCATCTTCCTTAAATCCACGAGTTGTAATTGCAGGCGTTCCTAATCTTATTCCACTTGTAATAAACGGTTTTTCAGGATCATTTGGAATAGCATTTTTGTTACAAGTTATTCCAGCCTCTTCCAATTTCGCTTCAGCTAATTTCCCAGTAACTCCCATTGGACGTAAATCTACAAGCATTAAATGGTTGTCAGTTCCGCCGCTTACGATTCTAAGTCCACCTTTTGCAAGTTCTTCAGATAAAACTTTTGCATTTTTTGCAACTTGTTCCTGATATTCTTTGTATTCGGGACTAAGCGCCTCTTTAAATGCAACTGCTTTTGCTGCGATTATATGAACCAATGGTCCTCCTTGTATTCCAGGAAATATTGTCTTGTCAATTTTCTTGGCAATTTCTTCATTATTTGTCAAGATTACTCCACCACGAGGCCCTCTTAATGTTTTATGAGTTGTAGAAGTTACAACATCTGCATATTCCAATGGATTTGGATGAAGTCCAGCTGCAACAAGTCCAGCAATATGAGCCATATCCACCATTAAATATGCCCCAACTTCATCAGCAATTTCTCTAAATTTCTTAAAGTCAATTATTCTTGAATAAGCGCTCGCTCCAGCAACTATCATTTTAGGTTTTTCCCTCAATGCCATTTCCCTTACTGCTTCATAATCAATCAGTTCTGTTTCAGGATTCAGTCCATATTCAAGCCCAATATAGTTCTTCCCAGAAAAATTAATTTTATAACCATGAGTCAAATGCCCACCAGCGCTAAGACTCATTCCCAAAATCTTATCCCCAGCATTAAGCAATCCAACATAAACTCCCATATTCGCTTGAGATCCAGAATGTGGCTGAACATTAGCATATTTTGCCCCAAATAGTTTTTTCAATCTTTCAATCGCAAGACTTTCCACCACATCAGCATTTACACATCCACCATAATATCTTTTACCAGGATAACCTTCCGCATATTTATTAGTAAACACAGACCCAGCCGCTTCCATCACAGCCTTTGAAACAAAGTTTTCCGATGCAATTAACTCAATCCCCTCTTCTTGTCTTTTTTCTTCTTCCGTAATCGCATTATAAATTTATAATTATTTCATAACTTGTATTTTTCTATAATTATAGTAAAGAGCTTTTACTAAATCATATTCAAACGGAGAATTTAAATCTCCATATTTTATACTAAGCATAGAACGTGCATTTAGCCCTGTTACAACTGGTCTTGTAAACCCGTATACAGTTTTATCAAAGATTCCTGTATCAAAAAACAGCTTTTTATCCACAACACCTCTTGCTGCACCTTCCATTGCCGCATCTGCCGCACTTCCAACTGCATCCCTAACAGTGCTTGGGCCTAATACCGGCAAAACCAAAAAAGACCCTGTTCCTATTCCATAATGCCCTAAAGTATCTCCCATTGTTTCAGGATCGCTTCTTAGCCCAATATTTTTAGCGACATCAGTTACTCCCAATAACCCGGCAGTTGAATTTACCACAAATCTTCCAAGCGCATTTGCAGCTTTTCCAGGTTTTAATTGTAAAACTGAATTTACAAATGTCGGTATTTCCTTAAAATTATTATAAAAATTTGAAATTCCCTTTCTCACTGGTTTTGGAACAGCTGCCGCATATATACGTGAAGCCGGATAAGCTATCTTTCTGTCAAGCTGTGTATTAAAAGCATACATTCTTCTATTAAAAGGCTCCATAGAATCATTTATTCCAGTCAGCTGAAACACTTGACTTGATACAATGTAATCTTCATTCAGCTCTTCTAAATTTTCTGCTAATACTCCATATCCATCCTGCTCAATTGCAATATACTTATTCAAATCAGATTTATTTTTCTTTGTTTTAACATTCGTTCTTTCAACTAAATCAATATTTTTATCAGGTGTCTGAGCCACTTTCCCATCTTCAAACTTAATAAAAAGATCATCATTTGCCTCTTTTCGGCTTTCCTCCAGGAACATTACAGTATCTTCATTTTTTATTTCCATCAGTTCAGCTTTTCCAACTGCTGTAATGGCAAACATAGCCCCAAGTATTAATAGTTTATTTTTTCTTGCCATAATTTATTTTTCCTCCAATTTATCTACCATCAAATTTGCCACATCCTTATGCCAAAGAGCTCCTATATGACCTCCAAACGGTATTAATACTCTATTTGAAAATGTATTTTTTATGTAATCCAAATCTTCTTTTTCAAGCAAAATATCATCTGTCGAAGTAATAAATACAATATTTTTATTATTTTTATTGATAAAATCCTGGCTGCTTCTCAAGTCAAAATCATCTATAAATTTATTAAAATCAAGATCAGGATATTTAAATTTTTTCAAATAAGGGTATAGAATTTCCTTTGCATATTCATCAAATGAAACCGACAGCCCTTCTCTAAATTCATTAGACACAGAATCAAATCTCTTATATGATTTTTTGTTTGAAAGTCTTCCAACAGCATTATTCCCGCTAAATACTTCTCCCGCGAAAGTCATATTTGCCGAATAAAATCTAAATAATAACCCTGTAAGTATTTCAAAATCCTTTTCTCCAAGTCCTAACTTCCCTAATGTAGTTGTCAAGCTTGAAAACTCCATATCTTTTATTTGCATTGATTTATCATAAACAAGTTTGCTAAATATTGTATCTAAATATTTTTCCAGGCTTCTCGCGTCATAAACTCCATTTTTTATCAAATATCCGTCTAGTTTTTTCGTTGCTGTCAAAATACTGATTGGCGAATTTAATAAAAGAGATTTTTCAATTCCAATTTTTCTATTATTTTTTTCATCCATTTCATGAATTAACAATGACTGAAATCCACCTAGGCTGTAACCTCCAATATAAGTCTTGTCAATTTTCATTCCATCGCTTTTTTCCCTTAAGATGGCTTTCTGTATCAAATCGTACAATTGTGCAGTTTCATCTTTTATATATCCAGCATAGGCATTTTTACTTTGACTTACGATATAAGGCATTGTAGTAGGTGAACTGAAGTCAATTACATTATACCCTCTGTCATAAAATACATTTGCCAAATAAAGTGACATCCCGCTGTTATAAACTGAACCTGTCCCTGAAATTAAAATTATTAGTGGCGCTTTCTTGTCTTTCTGAGTCCAAACGCCATACTCATAATCCTTCCATTGTCTTAGTATTTCAGGAATTTTTTTTGTTGTGGTAAATTTTCTTACTTTTGGCCCCTTTGGATTTTTAAATTTATACTGCTGTTCTGCAGGCGTTCCAAGAACAGTCGCCATTATGGCACTTTCCTTATATGGATAATCACTCGCAATTTGCGATAAATCCGTTTCAGCAAGTCCAATAGCTGAAAATGCAAGCATCATTATCAAACCCAATATTTTTTTTAACATATTCCCAATCTATGTGAAAACTTTTTCACACTTCTCCTTTCCAATTTTCAAAAATTATATTTTTTTATTTATTTATATTTTATCAAAAATATCAAAAAATTTCCAGTAAAAAAATATTTATTAAATTACACATCCACTGAAACAATCTTAGTTTCCCCAATCTCCTTATTCATCGTAACTCCATACAGCCTATGTGATCCCTTCATCGTCTCCTTATTATGAGTTATAAGAATAAACTGCGACTTATTAATAAACTGATGCAGCAATTCAACAATTTTCTTAGTATTCTTTTCATCAAGCGCCGCTTCAATTTCATCAAAAAATGTAAACGGACTTGGCTTAAACATAAAAATTGCCATTATAAATGACACTGCAAGCATTGATTTTTCTCCACCTGAAAGTAAAAGTAACGTCTGCTCAGGCTTATTTTTATATTTTACACTTAATTCCAGCCCAGTTGTAAGCAGATTTTCAGGATCTGTCATTTTCAGTATTCCTTTAGCGCCATTTAAAATTGTTTCACACATATATTGAAAGTTTTTATTTATTTGCTCATAAGCCATAAAGCTTGTAACTTCCTCTTCAATTTCCCTGATAAATCCAAGCAATGATTCCCTGCTTTCAAGCAGATCCTTCTTCTGTGCCACAATACTCTGATACCGCTCATTTTCATGCTCATATTCTTCTATCGAAGCCATATTTACCGCTCCAATATTCATACGGCTTCTTTCATTTGAAGCTAATTTTCTCTTTATATCCGCAAGCTCTTCTTCGCTGGCAATTTCAAAATATTCTTCATCGTTCAAAATTTCATCATTTTCAAGTTCCTTAAATTCCGAAGTCTGAAACTCAAGTTCGCTGTTATTTCTAGTAATTTTCTCAATTATTTTTTCATATTCATTTTTATATTTCAGGATATTCATCTCAATTCCCTTGATTTCCGCAATTAATTTTCTTTCACTTCCTTCAACCTTCTGAATTTCCTTTTCTATTTCTTGAATTTCACCAAAAATACTCTTCCTATTTTTTTCATTTTCCCCAATTTCAGACTTTAATTTTGAAATTTTATCCATTAATTCTCTTCCAAGCAAATCTTTCCTTTTCTCAAATTCAATTAATTCAGTCTTTTCCCTCAAAAGTTTCTTATAATCAGCCTCAATTTCCCCAAACCGATTTTTATTATTATCAGTTCTGACTTTCAAAACTTCATATTCCTTATCAGCCACATTCAGTCTTTGAATAAATTCATCAATATTTTCAAGTTTTTTCAATTCTTCCTTCAAATTTTCCATTTTATTCCAGATTTTCCTTTATTTTCGTTTCCTTCTCCAAAATAAACTTTCTGCTTTCAGAAATTTCATAGTTCAAAGTATTAATTTCCCGCTGTTTCCGACTAAATTTAATACTAAAATCATCATAATTCTCATTAAATGACTGATAATCATTTTTAAAGTTCTCAAATAATTTTTCTTCCTCTTCCTTTTCTTTTCCAACTTTCTCAGTCTCTAAAACAATTTCCGATAATTTTTTCTCAAATTTATCAAGATTTTTTTTATTTTCCTCAATCTCACCTTCCAGATGCTTCAGCTCTTTTTTTCTTTCCAAAATCTCATCTTTCCCCTTAAATGAATGTCCGCCAGTCATCCTTCCCCGAGAAGTAATAATATCTCCTTCAAGTGTGACAATCCTGTCATTAAACCCTTTTTTCAAAAGCTCTGTCCCAACTTCCAGATTCTCCACAACAACCGAATTTCCATAAACAAACTGAATAACTTTTTCTATATTTTTATTTACAAATTTCCCATCAACTTTTACAATATTTCTTGCAAAGTCAATAATTCCATTTTTCCCCTTTGTATTTGAAATAATATTTTGAATTTCCTCCTTCGACATTCTATTTTGAAAATCACTTTTTTGCAAAGTCTTCTCAATAACAGGCAATTTTTCATTAATCTTTGAAACCCGAATATCTTTAACTGGTAAAAATGAAGCTCTTCCAAGTTTTTTTCTTTTTAGAATCTCAATACACTTCTTCCCAATTTCACTATCCCTTACAACAATATCCCGAAACATTCCGCCAGATAAAGTCTGAACCGCTTCCTCAAATCCTGCTGGAACATCAATCAGAAAAAGTCTCATTTTTTTCAATCGCATTAGCAATAGCCTTTTGCCTAACCTGAAAGTTTTCAAGTTTATAACTGGATTCATTTTTTTTCTTATTAATTTCCGAATATTCTTTTCTCAATTCATCTGTTTTTTCATTAAGTTTCTGAATTTTCTGTTCCCTTTCAAATTTCTGCTTTTCCTTTTCCGATTTCTGCACTTCGTAAGCCTTCTTTTCCTGACTTATCCTGTCAAATTCACCTTCCAGGTCCATCTTTTCAGCAATTTGCCTTTTATTCTCATTCGTAGCCCCAAAAACTCTTTTCTCCAGATCTTCATTTTCCCCAGCTACTTTTATTTTATCAACTTCAAAATTAGAGTTTTTCTGTGTCCGCTCCTTCAATTCAAGCGCTATTTCGTCACTTTTCCTTTTCACGCCCTTAACTTTAGCCTCCAATTCATTTTTTTCCCGTTCCTTTTCAGCCAAATCTTTTGTCATAAGTTCAAGTTCGCTTTTAGAATCGTTTAAAATTTTCTCCTTTTCCTCAATATCCCTTTCTAAAATCCCTTTTCTTTTAGCTTTCTCATTAGCTTCGGTTTCTAAATTAGAATTTTGATTTACCAATTTTGAATATTCTTCCTTCAGCATTTCCAGATTTTCAAAATTTTTATTTCTTTCATTTTTTTTATTTTTCAAATTTTCTTGAAGTTCCACTCTAATTTCATTAGTTTTTTCAAGTTCAGCCTGCTTTTCAGAAAAAGTTTTTTCTCCCCTTTCCAATTCTTCCCTTACTTCCTGACTTTTCTCCTCATATTCATACTTCAGCGAAGTTTTTTCATTAACGCCATACTCTAAAACCATAAATTTATGAACATCAATCTTTTTACTATATTCTCTAAAAAGTTTTGCCTTTTCCTGCTCAATCTTCAAATAATCAATCCGATGCTTCAAATCCTTTTCCACATAATCAATCTTTTCAATCTCATTTTTCAAATCCTGCAGCTTTTTCTCAGACTCATCCTTTTCAATCTTAGCTCTTTTTACTCCAGCCGCCTCTTCTATAATTTCCTTCAATTCCTTTGGCGAAGACCCAATAATTCTCTCCACTCGCCCTTGTCCAATTATCGAATAAGCCTGCTTTCCAATTCCAGTATCCACAAAAAGAGTATGAATATCTTTAAGCCTAGATTTTTTATCATTGATCAAATATTCATTTTCCCCAGTCTTAAAAATTCTTCTCGTAATTTTAACTTCTGAAAAATCAATATCCAAATATCTGTCTCCATTATCAATAATTAGGCTAACCTCTGCCATAGACTTTGGCTTTTTATTCTTCCCGCCAGAAAAAATAATATCCGAACTCTCCTTAGCCCGTATATTCTTATAGCTCTGTTCTCCTAAAACCCACAAAATTGCATCCAGAATATTACTCTTTCCACTCCCGTTAGGTCCAACAATGGAAGTAATTCCACTGTCAAACTCCACAATAGTTTTATTTGCAAACGATTTAAATCCAGTCAGTTCCAATGCCTTTAAATACATCTTTTTCTCCTATTTCCTATCTTCCTTTTCCAAAAATAACAATCGTAACAGTTTTTAGCAATATTTTCATATCAAAAATAATGTCATGATTTTTTATATAATACAAATCATACTGCAGCTTTCTGTAGGCATCCTCAACACTTGCCCCATACGGATACATTACTTGCGCCCATCCAGTAAGTCCTGGCTTTACAGTATGTCTTAAATTATAGTACATAATTTCCTTTTCCAGCTGCTTTATAAAAAATTCCCTTTCTGGACGTGGTCCCACAAAGCTCATTTCTCCACGTAGCACATTCCACAGTTGCGGCAATTCATCAACCCTTGTAAGCCGCATAAATTTACCAAATTTTGTAACACGATTGTCATTTTTTGTAGCCCATTTTGGTCCGTCTTTTTCTGCATCAGTTGTCATCGAACGAAACTTCACTATTTTAAACGGCTTATTCCCTTCACCAATTCTTTCCTGAATAAAAAATACCGGCCCTTTTGACTCAAGTTTTATTATAATCGCAGCGATAATCATGATTGGAATTACGCAAACTCCGATTAAAAGTGCAAAAATTATGTCAAGAATCCTTTTTGCCTTTAAATTGAAACTGTTATAATAAATTTCAAAACCTGTATTTTCCAAAAACCATTTTGGACTTAAATTTGAAACAGGCAATTTATTTTCATACATTTCATAAAATTCCAGGTAGTTATAGTATTGCATCCCGTTAAGCTTGTATTGCAGCAGCTTATCAACAAGTTTTGTATCGTATAAAAGATTGCTTGTAAAATCCACAATTATATCAACTTTTTTATTTTCACAAAGTTCTAATATTTTTTTTGTCAAAACTTTTAAATCTTTTTCTCCCTTCAAAAAGTCCGATAATTTATACTGGCTGTCTTTTTTTATGCTCTCAAGCAAATCATTTGTATATCCATTTTCTCCAACAAATACGATTTTTTTCTTTTCAGCCAGTCCAATCATTACAATATAGCGATATATAATTTGAAACATTGTAATTAGCCCAAACAAAATTATCGCTTCATTCAAAAGAAATACTTTTAAAAATTTTGTAACCATCACAAGAATAAAATTAATTGCAATTATAATCACAATATCCCTTAACTTATATCTTCCTGCCATATTATAAACATTTGCCACATAATAAATTACCATAGAACAAGCAATTACAACTACATTCGTAAATCCAAGTCCACGATTTATAAGCAGCAATCCCATTAAATACATCACAATCGTCAATATCCCAAATAAATAAGAATAATTTTTTTTCATTCCACGTACCGCCATTCTAAATTACACTTCCTTTTTTTATTTTTTCTTTAATAATAAATTTATCTAATAAAACTGTTCCATCAAATAAACAAAATTTCCAAATTATAATTTTTCTCCTTTCTCTGACAAGAAATCAAGATTCTTAATGATTATAAAAATCTATAAAATTCAATTAATGCAATATTTTCAATTTCCCTCAACTTTTTTACTGCAGATTCCTAGTTGCCATAAGTATTAAACCTTTTTGTAAAATTGCCTATTTATCCCAGTTACAAAGTTAGACAGTTCTTTTAATGCTTTGCTTGCAAAAAAAGATAACGCAAATACTATTACAAACGCAGTAATTATATATAAAAAATAATTCATTCTGGATTTTAATATTCTTTCACAAAAAAATAAAAAAATTGGATGAATTAAATAAATATCATAAGTTTTCGCTGATATAGATTTTACAATACTTTTTACTTTTGGAAAAACTTTTTCTCCATCAAAAATATTTACAAAAAAATCATAAAATAAAACTGTCGCTCCAAAAACACCAATCGAATGATAATCATAAAAATAATCAAAAAATTTATTATTTGATTTTGTAAATATGTATGTTAAAAAGATAATTGAGAATACCATTATAAAAAAAATTATGTACTTTTGCCATTTTTTCATATTTAAAGGTTTTTCAAAAAGTAAGTAGCCGATTAAAAAATATCCGATATATTGCTCAACTGGAGAATATATTTTTATATTTTTCCTAAAAACTGCATTTAAAAACGGAATAATAATTATAAAAGCAATCCAAATATAAACTAAATAATTTATGCTCTTTCTATCGACTTTTGCCACAACTTTTCTCAAAAACGGAGTTATTAAATAAAGCAGCAATATCATATAAATATACCATAAATGATAGTAAATTTTCCCTTGAAAAAAGTCTGAAAAAAAATTATGATAACTTTCTTTTTTGGAAAAAATTAAAATTATCGTTTTATAAGTTGATTTTCTAAAAAAAACCGAAAACAATTCATCATCTTTTACATCTTTAAAAATTATTACAAATATAAAAAAAACAGCAGAATATATAAAAAACTTTGGAATAATTTTTACAAATCTCTTTTTAAAGAATACTTTCACATCCTCATCTTTTCTCAATAAAAAAAATCCACTAACCATAACAAATATCGGCACGCACATTCTGCTAAAAGAATCTATAATATTTGCCGTCATCCATCTATTTCCAGATATTTCACCATAACTATACAGCTCACGTGCAACAATATGTATAAAAATAACCATAATAATTGCAATACATTTTAAAATATCAAAATTAAAAAATCTGTCCTTATTTTTTATCATTTTATAGTTCTCCAAATTTACTAATTTTCTCCAATAAAAATATAACTAATTTTACCACAGTTTAAGGTAATTTTCAATTGTTTTTCCTTTTTCAAATTTTATATGACATAGACTATTGTAAAAAATTAAAAAACAATAATTATTTTATTCAAATCCTAAATTTACTTGGTTTTAACGAGTTTATAAAAATTTTTATAATAAAAATTTGCATTTTAAATAAAAATGGGTATAATTCTATTAGATAGTTTGATAATCAAAATTTTTATAAGGAGGAATATACTATGAAAATAAAACTTAATAATATTTCAGAAACTATGCTTATTACTTTGCATGCACGTGCGAAAGATGCTGAAAGTAAAAATCCAATTTTAAATGATAAAAAATCTTCCGAGATTCTTTCACAGCTGGATTATGATTTTTCAAAATTTGAGAAGGCGTGGGCTTCGTACTATGGGATTCTTTCACGTGCGAAAGTGATGGATAATGAATTGTGTAATTGTATCTATTGGAAGCGGACTTGATACACGATTTTTAAGAGTTGACAATGGAAAAATACGATGGTATGACATTGATTTGCCTGAAGTAATTGAAGAAAGAAAATTATTTTTTGAACCTAATGAACGAGTTACAGATATTGCAAAATCTGCATTTGATTCAGCATGGACAAAAGATATTAAACTGGAAGGGAAAAAATTGCTTATTATTTCCGAAGGTGTATTAATGTTCTTTGAAGAACAGCAAATTAAACAATTTTTGGAAATACTGACTGATAATTTTGATTCTTTTGAAGCTCAATTTGACTTGCTTTACAAAGGAACAGTTAAAATGAGTAAAAAACACGATACCTTAAAAAATATGGAAGCAAAATTTAACTGGGGTGTAAAAGATGGAAGTGAAGTTGTAAAATTGAATCCAAAATTAAAACAGACTGGACTTATTAATTTTACTGACGAAATGAAACATCATCTTCCTGGATGGAAAAAATTGTTTATTCCATTCTTTTACATTTTTAATAACAGACTTGGAATTTATACTTTTGAAAAATAATTTACAGGATTTTGAGCAGAGTATAACTTATTAACACATTGGAAGTTATAAAAATATCCATGCTAACAATTTATCTTTGCAATCTTACCTCTGCTTGCCACGTTATAACTAATAATCTTACTGACTGGATAATATTTGTCATTTATAGTTATGAATTTTTTTGCAAAGGGACAAAATTCCTTGTTAGCAAATAATATAAAATATAATTTCTATTTTTTAATATAAATATACCCAATCTTAAATTCTTTCTCAATCTAAAATCTGGGTATATTTTTATTCTAAAATTACTAATCTTTTAACAATGGATCCTTCTTCGTAACTTCAACTACCAATTTATGTAGCCCAATCAATGCTATCAAATTTGGAATTACCATAAGCCCGTTAAACATATCTGCAAGTTCCCATACTAAATCAACCTTTTGAAGTGAACCTGCCACTATGCAGACCATTACCAAGGTTCTATAAATATTAAGCGCCTTTTTACCAAACAGATATTTCACATTTGCTTCCCCAAAGAAATACCATCCAATTATTGTGGAAAATGCAAAAAAGAATAATGCAATTGCAACAAATATTACTCCAAAATGCCCCAATACTGCTTGAAATGCTTGCTGTGTCAATGAAATTCCAGTTCCGCTCGCTCTTCCGTCTGCGATTAATATTACTAATGCTGATAATGTTAAAATTACAAATGTATCAATGAAAACTGTAACGATTGCAACGTGCCCTTGATCTTCAGGATTTTTTACTTTCGCAATTGCATGTGCATGCGGTGTTGATCCCATTCCAGCTTCATTTGAGAATAATCCTCTTGCCACTCCAAATCTTATTGCTTTTCTCATTCCAGCTCCTGCAAATCCACCTAAAACTGCTTTTGTAGAAAAAGCATTAACAAAAATTGCCTTAAATGCCATACCTGTATTTCCAATGTTTAGCAAAATAATGCTAACACATGTTACAACATATAAAATTGCCATAATTGGCACAATTTTTTCAGTAACTGAAGCAATTCTTTTTACTCCGCCAAAAAATATAAACCCAGATAAAACTGCTAAAAATAATCCTGTTACAACTGTTGGAATATGAAAAGCATTATGAAAAGCGTCTCCTACTGAGTTTGCCTGAACTGCATTTCCCATAAATCCTAAAGCTAAAATACATGAAACTGCAAAGAATCCTGCTAAAAATTTAGCTGCTTTTCCACCGTTAAATAAAGTTTGAATATAATAGGCAGGGCCTCCTGTCATTTCTCCATCTTTTTTCTGTTTAAAAATTTGGCTTAATACTGCTTCTGAATAAATAGTAGCCATTCCAAAAAATGCACTTAGCCACATCCAGAATATTGCTCCAGGCCCTCCAGATACAATCGCTGTTGCAGCTCCTGCAAGATTTCCTGTTCCAACCTGTGCGGCAATCGCTGTTGCTAATGCCTGAAATGATGACATTCCGTTACTATCTGCCTTTTCTCCACTAAGGTCAAATCCACCTGTCAGCTGTTTCAGTCCAGTTTTAAATTCCCTAATTTGAATAAACTTCAATCTAAAAGTATAAAATATTCCCGTTCCAACCAACAATATAATTAAAATAACTCCCCAAAAAAATCCATTAAAATCCTTAATAATTTCCAACATTTAATTTTCTCTCCTTCTATTTTCTATATTTTGAATTTTAAATGAATGCAGAATCTAGGCTGTGTATTTCAAACAAATAACATTATAATTCAAATTTATTTAAATAAAAAAGTCATCTTCTACTTTAAAATAAAGCAAAGACAACCCCTAAAAACTCTTTTCATACTAAAAAAGAAATATAAAATTATAATTTTATATGTATTAGTCTCTGTTCTTTTACCTGAGAGTTTAGGGAAAATATTCCTTTGCTCCTTCGGTGCAGCCATTTAAGACCGTCTCTCCAGAGGTTCGTCCACTATGAGTCCTTTTACCTGAAAGAGTCACTTCTTCGGTGTTTCAATTACATTTTTAATATTTTTCTAATATAATTAAAATCTCTCCTCATACCTTCATCCAATTTATTCACTTTTTTACATATTATCATATTTTTTTTAGTATGTCAAAAAATATTTTTTGATGTTTTTTTATTTAATAATTTTTATATTGTTAATAAACTCAAATCTTAATATTTCACTTCAAAATAATCAAGCATTTTTTTCATTTCATCTTGTGCCATAAGACAAGTATCATAAAGCCATCCCTTTTCACTCTCATAATTTTTTAACCCACGATAATAAAACATTTTATACTTATCTTCCAATATAAAAGGCACAATATCATTTTTTAGACATTCCTTAAACATTATAAGCCTTCCAACTCTCCCATTTCCATCTTGAAATGGATGAATTTTTTCAAATTTATAGTGGAAATCTATAATTTTTTCAACAGTTATTTCAGTTTGGCTATTATAATTTTCCAAAAGCTTTTTCATCTTTTCCTCAACTTGTTTTGGATTCGCAGTCCTATTTCCACCAACTGTGTTTGGCTTTTGCTTATACTCGCCAACCTTAAACCATTCAATTTGTGAATCACTCGTATTACTTTTAAGCAGAAAATGAAGTTTTTTTATATATTTTTCAGAAAGTTTTTCATTTGCATGTTCAATAATAAAGTCAAAACATTTAAAATGATTTAAAGTTTCAATCACATCTTTAACTTTCACTGTTTCATTTTCCGCAAAAAAACTATTTGTTTCAAAAATATGTCTTGTCTGATCTTCTGTCAATGTACTTCCTTCAATATGATTACTATTATAAGCAAATTTAATTTGAAGATTATGATACAACATTCCTTTTAAATTATTATTTTTTTCTTCAAGCAAAGTTTCCAGTATATAATTTTTCATTTATATTCCCTTTTTTTCATTTATAAATTTATTTACTTTTCAATACCGCTCTAACTGCATAGTGCATAAAATAATAGATTGATTTTAAAAGCGGTAATTTTTCAATTTTTCGGTAAATTTCCCAACGCACTTTCGCTGTTTTAACTTTATTGCTTGAACGTGAATTATCAAGCACTCGATAATATGCCAAATTTTCCTTTAATCCATAAATTGTTTTCACATCCTTCACAATTTCCAGCCAAAGTACATAATCTTCATTTTTTTCAAGTTCTTTAAAATACCGCTTCCCAATTTTTTCCACATCATACATAACTGTCAGGCATCCCAAATAGTTATTCTTTAACATATCCGTATAGGAAATTTCAGGTTTTATAATAACTTCATTTATTTTTTCACCATTTTCCCTAACCCTCGTATATTCCGTACAACTGATGCTTGCATTTTTTTCCTTCATAAATTTTATCTGCTTTTCCAACTTTTCACTATGCCAATAATCATCAGAATCTAAAAATGCAATATATTTTCCGCTAGCCAATTCAATCAGAAAATTTCTTCCCTTTACTACTCCCACATTTTTTTCAGTATTTACAATTTTTATTCTTTTATCCTTTTTCACAAATTCACTTACAACTGCAAGACTGTTATCTGTTGAAACATCGTTCATAATAAGCATTTCCCAATTTTCATAAGTTTGTGAAAGCACTGATTCTATCGTTTTTCCAATAAATTTTTCTGCATTATACATTGGCACAATTATTGAAACTTTTTCTTTTTCCATTTTCTCTCCTAATTTTAAAATTTTCTAGTCCTGTGGAAACTTAATCCCTGCCTCAATTCTAGCCTTTGTCTGCACTTCACTTACCAGCAGGCTTTTTTCCAGTACAACTCTGTCCTTTGAAAATCCATCGTCAAAACTTTCTGTCGTTCCATCATACAGTTTTAACGTAACTTTTCCAACAAGTCCTGGAGCTTCTTCACTTATAATTTTTCCTTTGCTTCCCTGAATTACACCTATTCTCTCACCTTCACTATCTTTTGCACATACACACATAGCATTAAAGTTTTCATATTCCATCATAAGAACTCCGCTTGTGTCAATATTTCTCTCAAGATTTGCATAATATTTCACATTTTCAGGCTTTCCAAAAAGTCCTAAAACATAATGTAAATTATAAAGTCCTAAATCCATCAATGCTCCACCAGCTTTTTGAGGATCAAATACAGGCAAGATTTCTCCTCTCTTAAAAGCGTCATATCTGCTGGAATACTGGCTATACTGGCTTTGAACAAGTTTCACATCTCCAATTTTTCCAATCCAGCCTTTTATTTTTTTATAATTTTCAAAATAAAGTGTTGTTATTGCTTCAAATAAAAACAGTTTTTTCTCTTTTGCCAAACCTGATAATTTTTCAGCTTCCTTATAATTAGTTGTCATCGGCTTTTCAACAATAACATTCAGCCCTTTTTCAAGCGCTTTTTTACAAAATTCAAAATGCAGGAAATTTGGAACAGCAATATAAACAGTATCAATTCCAAATTCACAAAGTTCATCAAAATCATCTGTAAAGTTTGGAATCCCATATTTTATGCAAATTTCCTCAACTTTGCCAATACTTGCCTTTGTCCCTTGCATACCCATAATTTCCAGCCCTTCCAGCTTCACAAGGCTAGGCAAGAACTCCTGAACAATCATCCCTGATCCAACAATTCCCAGTTTCATAAAAAATCCCTTCTTTCTTCATATTTTACTTGAAACTTATTCTTTTATTCTAATAAATAAATTTATTTTAAAATATTTTTTTCAATTCCAAATCTGCATAATCCCTAAAAAAATCCAATAAATTACGCCTTTAAATCATCGTATTTCCCACCTTCAAATTTTTTCACAATATAACTGCAAACTGGCACAATTTTATAATTATTCTCTCTTGCATATTTTACACCTGCCTTAAATAATTTCCCTGCGATTCCTTGTCCTCTTAATTCAGGTGAAACTACAGTTGACTCAAAAAATAATTTTTCTCCTTCTTTTCTGTAAGTTAATTTTGCAAGTTCATCCCCATTTTCTCCAAAGATGAAAAATCCTTCATTTACTATATGTCTTATTTCCATTTTTCAAACTTCCTTTCAATATTTTATTCTATTATATAGTAAAATCGTTTCAAAATCAAATTTAAAAAGTTTACAAATATTTCAATATCTCACGCTTATATTCAATAAATTTTTCAGACATTATAACTTCTTCATCATTATAGTCTTTGTTCCGACTATTTTTCAAGTCAACATTTATTTGTGCAACAATTTTACCTGGACTTCCTGCCAAAATATAAATTCTGTCGGAAAGCAGTATCGCCTCATCAATATCGTGGGTAATAAACAAAGTTGACATCTTAATTTT
>QWBZ01000264.1_pt1 | contig 19981 bp, 15 predicted proteins | sample 1972441 | NCBI WGS metagenome assembly QWBZ01 (sample SAMN09866721, study PRJNA288562) | Human oral metagenome isolate term6_saliva, whole genome shotgun sequencing... | isolation source: mouth | host: Homo sapiens | place: USA: California
GTCATCGGATTGGGCCGTTTTGGCTCAGCCGTCGCGGTGACGCAGGACCAGCTGGGGTACGAGATCCTCGCGGTCGAAAAGAACCCCTCGCGCGTGCAGGCCTTCGCGGGCCGTTTCCCCCTGGTCGAAGCCGACGCGACGTCCAAGGATGCGCTGGAGCAGCTGGGCGCACGCGAGTTCCGCAGCGCCGTCGTCGGCGTGGGTTCCTCCTTGGAGGCGGCCGTACTGATCACCGCGAACCTGGTCGACATGGGAATCTCGTCGATATGGGTGAAGGCGACGTCCTCCCAGCACGGGCGTATCCTGCGCCGCGTGGGTGCCCACCACGTGGTCTACCCCGACCTGGATGCGGGCAAGCGCACGGCGCACCTGGTGGGCGGCCGCATGGTCGACTACATCGAGATGGAGAAGGACGGCTTTTCCATCATGAAACTGCGCCCGCCCACGGAGGTGCACGGCTTTTCGCTGGAGGAGCTTGACCTGCGCGGCCGCTACGGCGTCAACGTCCTGGCGATTCGCCACCCCAAGCAGCGTTTCGAGTACGCGAATTCGTCGACGCGCATCAACTCCGACGACGAGATCATCGTTTCGGGCGACTCTCGCCTGCTCGAGTACTTCGCGAACCGCCCGTAGTTGCGCTGAGGCGAGCACCCCCGCACGTAGCCGTGTGCGGGGATGCTCGCGCCGTTCTGGAACGAGGCCGGGGCCGGGCCGAACGAAAGCACCCAGCCCCAGTTCCCGGCAGATCGTCCTACCTGACTCTGATCTTGGGAGTCTTGCTGTGAGATCGGCTACCGCCAAAACCGCCGGGGTTCGAGGGGTGAGTATTCGGTGTAGCCTTCGGAGGCTGAGGAATCGGAGGCTCAGGCTTCGGAGGCTGAGGAATCGGAGGCTCAGTACGTTTATGTGTCGTCCCCGAGGTGCCCGTAGTCACTGGATTCGTCTTGTTCCCCTGGTTGCCCGAAGTGCTCGAATGCCCCGGATTCGTCTTCTCGTGATGGCCGGTGCCGTTTCCAGAGTGTCCTTGTTCATTCTTGTCGGGTTTGGCGTCGTTGTGGCCGTGCTGTGAACCGCTCTTATCAGGTTTGGCGTCGCTGTGGCCGTGCTGTGAACCGCTCTTATCAGGTTTGGCGTCACTATGGCCGTGCTGTGAACCGCTCTTATCAGGTTTGGCGTCGCTGTGGCCGTGCTGTGAACCGCTCTTGTCAGGTTTGGCGTCGCTGTGGCCGTGCTGCGAACCGCTCTTGTCGTCGGTCTTCGAGTCGCTGGAACCATCGCCCTGATGGGTGAATGTCGGATTGACGTCAACATCGACGGTTGTCGTTGAGTTGTCATTGTTGATGGTGCCACCATTATTGATGACGCCATTATTGTCTCCACCGACGGCGGTTCCGCCATTGTTTGCGTACACGTTGGTGCCACCAGTCTGACCGTTGCTAGTCACACCACTGTTACCGGTCAGGGGCGACGAGAGATCGGCGGTGGAGGCAGTCGCGCCGCAGCAACCACCCGCAGGCATCGTGCAATTCGCGCCGATGACCTTGACCTCGTTAGTCAGTCCAGTCTGAATCGGGTCCAGATTATCGAACACACGCTGGATAGACTGCAGCAGCTGGATCAATGCCTGTCCGATCTGCGCAATCGTCACTACCCAGCTCGTAACCTTACCACTGACCTTCGCTCCCTCTACGGGACTAGCAACACCGGCGGTCACGCAGGACCAGAATACGCCGCTGATGCACGTCGCGACTACGTCGGCAATCGCGTCGCGAACGATATCGTGAATCGCATCGACGATGTTTGCTGCATCATTGAGTGTGGTGCTGAAAGAAGAGGCATTCTCGCTCACCGCGCGCATAGCGGAGGAGACCACTTCCTGCCGATGAAGGTAGGCATCTACGGCTTGACCAGCCATGTCAGACATCGCGCTACTTGAGGTGGTGTCGATCTCGTCAGCGACCGATGCCAGCGAGTCTGCGATGGACTGCCAACTATCACTCATGCCAAAGACCTCGGCGGAATCACCTGTGAAGTCGTTGAGCATATTGTTGAGCGGGTCCACGTGCTCGAGGATGAAGCTGACTGCCATCTGTCCAAAGAAATCGACAGGGTCTGCCGCCAGGCACATCATTCCGGAACGAGCATTATCAATCATTGCTTGGACCGAAGCAAAGTCGCCGTTGGAAATGTCGACAGCATTGCGATAGATGTCATCGACAACCCCGAGTCCTTCTGTTGGGGTTGAGTTACTCCGGCTGAGGGTGTGCACTGGCGACTGCGCCGTCATTTCTCTACTCCTTCAAACACGAAGCGTCGCAGGGAACGCTCCTCATCTTGACGCTGTCGAGTAAGGAAGGTCTCGATATCCTTATCGCTGTTGCTATCCTGTTTCTCAAAGAGGGAACGAACGTCTTCCGCGGCAGAATCGGACTGGGTCTTCGTGAATTCGTCAATCCTCATTGTCTGAGCCTTCTGCTGATCATTGACAAAGGACCGGTAGCTTGTCTCCTGAGTTGTGCGTTGCTCGGCCATGAAGGTGTCAAACTCTCGGGTCGTCGCTTGCGGATGTTCCCGAACGAACTGTCGAATCTGAGCTTCTTCGTCTGCACGCTGTCGCGTCAGGAAGTCACTCATTGCATCTTGCTGTTCCTGCTGATTCGTTTCGATCAGGGCTTTGATATCGGTTATATCTTGGTTAGGATGTAGTTCGGCATAGCGCTCGAGCGCTTCGACCTGATCAGCTTTCTGCCGTTCGTAGAACGTCGCAAGATCAGCGTTCTCCTCGTTGCGCTGCTTGTCGAGGAATGCCTGAAGCTGATCATCGTCGACAATCATCTTGTCTCCGCCGCCAAGGATGCTGCCTAGGCTGCCGACCCCGTCCTTGCCGTCGGAACCGTCCGATCCATCCTTGCTGTCGGAACCGTCCTTGCCGTCGCTCCCCTTGTCGCCGCGCTTATCATCGTCCTTCGACTTGTCATCACCCTCGGACTTATCGTCATCCGCAGACTTGTCGTCGCCCTTGTCCTTACCCTTAGACTTATCGTCGTCGTTGAGTTCGGTCTCAGGTACCTTGTGTTCTCCCTTGGACTTGTCATCATCCGTGGGCTTGTCGGCATCGTTCGGCTCTGTTGCCGGAGCCTTCGACGGATCAACACTCGGTGCCGAGCCGCCAGTCCCGGATCCACCTCCAGTCCCGGATCCACCTCCAGTCCCGGATCCACCTCCGCCAGTCCCGGATCCACCACCGCCAGTCCCAGACCCACCTCCGACAGTCCCAGACCCACCTCCGACAGTCCCGGATCCACCACCGGGGGAATAACCACCAGAGTCGGATCCGCCGGAGCCATAGCCTCCGGGACCCGGTGTATTGCCTTCCGGATCGATAGCACTCAGCTCGCTCTTATTGGTGCTTTCGGTCTGGTCCATCTCGTATGCCCACTGCTGGAGACAGGTAACCAAACGATGCTCAGCGCCAGCGAGGTCGCTGATCATCTCGCGCAAATTGTCAATCTGTTTGTTGACGGGAGCCTCGAAGAAGGAACACAGGAAGCCGAAGGCACCGCCGGTTACTTGCCCCTTGGTGGTGTCCGCAACGGACACACTCTCGTCAATCGTTGATGCGGAGCTGCTGATCTCCGTTGAATGAGAACGGATACGGCTGGTATCTACTTTGAGGTCGGCACTGGCCATGTCGATCAGCGCCCCAACGAACCGAGGGTGGCGTCGAGGTTATCAAGGTAACCACGCATGAGACCAACCTTGTCGCCGTAGCATTCTGTGGCTCGCTGACGCACGAATTCGCGCATGTTGTTGCCCGCATCAGCATAGGCTTCCATAATTGCCTGCTCAAGGTCGCTGGCTGACCCTTCGAGCGCTTGCTCATCGATCTCGATGTTCACCATGCGACCGTCGGAATTAACCTCGACCTCGATCTCGCTGCGCGAATCATGACCCGTGATGCGAGCCTTCTGCAAGGCTTCTACGAAGTCACGCGCACCCTGAGCTTGACGCTGGGCCTCGTCGATTCGTTCCTGGAGGATTCGCATTGCGTCTTCGGGCGTCTGCCCCATCACATTTACCATATGGTCATCCTAGCCAACTCGACGCCCTCGCGTATGCCCCTTCCCATTTCGCGATAAGTATGTCGTTCGTGCGGATAACAGGACTTATCGACTCGTTCACAATTGGTCCGATGAGGATGCGCGGCGAGTGCCGGGTTCACGCGCGCTTCTCCGCATTCCTCAGAGGTCGTCAGAGTCGGATTCCCTCCGCGCGGGATGTCTGCGCAGGTGGGACAGGATGATAAGTCCTCCCATTGAGGCCGCGCTGAGGACGACGATCCCCGACACGATGGAGGCGCGGATCGTGAGGTTATTGTCGCGATTGAATAGGTTCACTGAGGTGTCGGCGGCACGCCGAGGCAGCGGATGGGCTGCGGTGTCGGGATGGGCGGGGCCAAACCTCGTGCCGATGTCATCGAAAGTGAGCGCGTCGTACGGGGCTGCGATCCCCCATCCGAGTTCGTCGGTACGCGTGTCGGCGGCACCTCGCAGAGCGGTCACCTCCAGGCGGTACTTCCACATGTCGGGGCCCTCATCGGGGTACCGGGAGGCGACGAGGGCTGCGAAGCCACCCGCGTACGCGGCCGCGTAGGAGGACGAGGGCTGTGGTGTTGTCCCCGCATACCCGCCGACCAGGCAATCTGCTTGGTCGAACCAGGTCGTGTGGATGACGGATGCGGGCACGGCTAGAGACACGTGCGAGCCGTGCACCTGCTCGTCTGAAGCAGAGCCGTCGGCATTCGTTGCTGTCACGCCGAGAACCCCGTCGTATGCCGCAGGGTAGACGACCTGACCGGTGGTCTGTTCCTGGTACGTGTTGCCGGTTGATGCAACGATCAGCGAGCGTCCGCGTACCGACTCGACGGCAGCTCGCAGGTCCGGGTCGTCTTCGGGGGTGGACTGGGCGACGACGATGATCTGGGCACCGTTGTCGGCAGCCCACCGGATTCCGCGCGCCAGGCGCTGCACGGAGCTTTCCTCACCCTGTCGCTGATGTGCCCCGGGGGCTGGATCAAGGCCCGTCTCGACGCGCACGGGCAAGATGAGGGATTCGGGGGCCACACCGACCAGGCCGGATCCCTTCGCGGAGGGCAGTTCACGGGCGGCTATCGCGCCGGCGATGGCCGTACCGTGTTCGCCCTTGTCGACGCGCCCGTCGGTCCCTTCGCCGCTCAGGTCAGTTCCGGGCAGCACGACGGTAGGATCACCGAAGTTGAAATGTTCGTTGTCGGCGGCGACCCCTGAGTCGACAACGGCGACGGTCACGCCCGCACCGCGCGAGATGTCCCATGCGCGGCGCACGCCGACCTGATCGAGGATCTCAGGGGGTGCCTTGATATAGATGGGCGAGTTCTCCGGGCAGGTCTGGTCCGCCGACGTCGCCGTCGGTGCAGGCGACGGGGTATCCGTGGGAGGACCGCTTGGCGTGGGGCGTACGCTTGGCGTCGGCGACGGGTCCGCGTGCGCGACTGAGGGTGCCAGCGCTATGCCCGCCCCGGCCTCGTCCGTGGAGAAGGCCACCGGAGTAACGACGGGAGCCAGGGCCAGGCCCGCTGCGAGGAGCCCACCGGCGAGGCACCGGCGCATCCTCCGGGAACGGGAACGCGTGCTCATCACGACAGTCCGACGGACTCGGCGGCGGCCTGGGGGGTCATGTCTGTGCCGCTCGGGATGAGGAGCGCCCAAGCCTCGGGGATGACGACGGCATCGGACTGAGCCCAGCCCAGGGCGTTGATGGATGCGCTTGGCGCTGTCCCGAGTGAGTGGATGTAGCCCATGTCGGACACGAAGGCGTAGGCCGCCGCCTGTCCACCGCCGGACGTGATGGCGACGAGCGCCCCGGAGCCGCCCGCAACGGTCGCGGCGCGCGTCGTAGTGGGGCCGGACGGGGAGGACACTGACTCGGCGTCATAGGCTGCCTGGACGGCGCGTTGCTTGGGCATGACGCCGAGCGTGATTGTCGGGGAGGCGCGGTCGACGGTGGACATGCGCGCGCATAGCGAGGTGCGGGTCTGCGCATCCGCCTTCGGGTCGGCCCATTCGACGTTCGCGAAGTTCTCGTAGGGAGGCCAGTCCTCGCCGATGAAGTCGGCGTGGACGGGTGTGACGTCCTTGAACATGTCCGTCGAGAAGGACTTGGTGGGCGGCGCGTCCTGGTAGAGGCGCGAGGCCGTGGAGTTGAAGACTGCGAGTTGGGAGGAGGAGATAACCAGGTAAGAGTTGAGGACCTCTCCGCTGGAGTTCATCTGTTGGATGACGGTTCCGACCGTCAGGTTCTCGTTTTTGAGAGGACCGGGCAGGTCAGTCGCCGGCTGCCCGTGGCCGGGGATGTCGTAGTAGCTCCACGGCTTGAGGGGTGTGCCCGCGGGAAAGAGTTCGGCCCACTGCGGTTCGACTTCGACGGGGTATCCGATCCGGTTTTGGAAGGAGAGCGCCCAGTCGCCGAGGCGGCTGTCGGTTTCGTCGATGAGGTATTTCTTGTGGGTGGTCGCGTCCACGTAGTAGGTGGTGGTGCCGTGATCGGGGCTGACCAGCGCGGACGTGACGTTTTGCAGCGGAAAGCTGTCGGCGGGAAGAGACTGGGCGACCCACGTGTGGTAGGTGTCGTCGAGGTCGCACGAGAGCCACGTGGTCGCCAGCTGCGCGGTAGCCGGCACGTCGTCGGGGACCTGTGCCAGGCCGATTTGGGCACCGCGCGGAAGATTCATCAGGGACGAGGCACTGGCTGAGATGACCGTCAGGCCGGATTCTTGCGCGAGGAGCCTGGCCGTCGTCACGTTCGAGATCGGGTGCAGGACGCCGTTGGCCCAAAAGTAGCGGGATCCCGTGGATGTGACGTCGACGAGCACGTAGTTGGACGCAGTCAGGTCGGGATTGGGGTTGAAAAAGCGAATACCGACACCAACGACGCACATGATGACGGCGACGACTGCGCCGAACAGGAGCGGACGCACGGGCGAGGGCGTGTCGACTTCACGACCGCCTGGGGTTCCCGAGGTGAAGGCGGTGATCAGGCGAACGCGGTTAAAGCGCTGCGCTTCGAGGATGTCTTTGCTTGATGGCATGAGTCAGCCCCAGAGGTAGACGGCCAGGGGAATGAGGACGAAGAGCGACAGGACCGATAGGGTGTCCGCGAGGCGTGTCATGTGGGGGCGCGCACGAGGCCCCACGACGTTTGTGATGACCAGGACCAGGGCGGTACCGACCGCGATGACTGTGATCCACGACAGGATTGTCGCGTCCGCACGGGTGGCCAGGACCGCTGCTATGAGGATCGTGATCAGGCCCGTGAGGGCACCGATGAGCACCTCGACGCGGGCGCGGATCGAGCGAGTCTGAAGGACCAGGGACACTGATCCCAGAAGGATGAGGATGAGGGGGAGGACGATGGACTTCGTCCCCGTGGCCGTCATCATCGAGACCGTCAGGAAGATCGCGGCGAGCGCGCCGCCGACGCGCAGGGATACGACGAAGACAAAGGAAGTGCTGACCTGGTCCATGATTCCTTGGGCCGGGATCTGTTCGGTTGTCTTCGCGTCCAGGATGCGCACCGGGATGTGGGCCAACGCCACCCACGGTGCCAGCTGGAGGAGGACGACGATCAGGGCGAAGAGGAGCGCGGACACGCCGACCTGGGACAGGTTACCGAAGCGAACCAGCAGGCCCGTCGCGGTGACAACTGATCCGACCACGAGGGGCGCAGCGACCGAGATACGGTAGCGCCCCGGCAAGGTCAGAGCCGCGACCGATCCAATGAGGATGCCGACGCCGATCGCGATCCATCCGGCACCGTCCCACTGGGTCTGTGTGAAGCGCAGGGCGGCGGCGGCAGTCAGGACGGGCACCGTGTGTGCCAGGGCGATACCGCTCGGCCCCGGGTTCTTGCGCGTCACCACGGCGGAGGTGCCTATGACGAGCAGCGCGGACATCACGCCGATTGCGCCGTTGATGTAGTTGAGGAGGGCGACACGCCCGGGCTGTAGGGCGGCGATGGCGTCCGGGGGTGTCGTCGCCAGCAGGATCGCGGCGACAAATACAAGAGCCGCCGCAGACAGGCATGCAAGTGTCCGCGCGTCGCTTGAGGTCCAAGGGGTGGACACCTGCTCAACAACCTGCCCGACTGCTTCCGTGAGGTCGTCGTAGACCATGTCGGCCACGCCTTCACCGAGGGGTTCGAGCAGGAGCGAGGCACCGGCGCGGACACCCTGAGCAGATAGGGATGCCGACTGGTCGAGTGGACGCCCCGATGCGGTTCGGACTGCGAAGCCGTCATTTGTGCCCGTATCTGCACGGGCACCGATCACGTCAACCAACCCCGGCAGCAGTTCCACGAGGGGAACAGACTGTGGAACTGTGACGTCGCGACGCTCCATACCGTAGGTAATCGTCAGCGGAATTAACGCCACTCCACGAACTGTTTTCGTTGCCATAGCAGTTCCTCCCGGCGACATTTGACAGGCTCAGCGGCTCAGTACCATAACCCACATGAGTCTATCTTTCCGGTCAGACTCTGTCCTAATTTTTGAAGAACACTAACATTTTCAGCCAAAACGCGGTTAGTATTCATTTTATTCTCATACTCTCGAGCACCCGCACGAGAACCCGCTTGAACAAAAATGGAGGTTCACATGGCAGACCAGAGGCTTGATGACGGCGCCCTCAAGGAGGGATACGACAAGGTCGAATCTATCAAGGCTGACATTGATGGCCACATCGCCCGCCTTGAGGGTGACTTGTCGACCATCGGCGATAACTGGAAGGGCGATGCAGCCGCACAGTTCCAGCAGCTGATGACTCAGTGGCACGAGAACGCTGACAAGCTCAACAACGCGCTCCAGGACCTCGCTGACAACCTGAGGGGCACCGACGCGTCGATGGCGCACACCGAGTCCGACGCGCAGAGTTCGATCTCGGCGATCCTCGCCGGAATGTGATTGAGGAAGGTAGGAGATAGACATGGCCGATCAGCAGGTAAATTACAGCGCACTTGACGCGGCTGCAGCAGACATCAGGAGCGGTTCGTCGAACCTGCAGAGCTGCATCGATGACCTTGAGTCCACACTGAACCGGCTGCGTGCAAGCTGGGAAGGCGCAGCGCAGGAAGCCTACGATGCCGCTCAGGTGAAGTGGAACGAGGGTCTGGACGGTCTGAAGGACGTCCTCGATAGGACTTCCAACGCTGTCGATACTGCGAACTCCAACTATCAACAGACGGACCAGGCCAACGCCAACCGTTTCTGATTTCTAACACGCCGGCGCCGCGCGCCCGGTGACTTACTCCCCGGAAGTTGGGCTGACATTCAGTTCCTTCTTCCGGGGAGTGTTGTATGAGTTGTGGCTTGGGCCTCACATGTTGTCTGCGTCGGCGTGGACGATGGTGGCGCGCCGCTCGCCCAGGATGATTTCTGTGCCCACAGGCACTTCGATGGCCTTGCCACCAGCCAGCGTGGTGATGCGCCCGTCGGGGGTGCGGATCTGCGTCCCATTCGCGGAAAACAGGTCCTCGAGCCACGCGCCGTTGGCGGTGGGTCCCAGGCGCAGGTGCGTGCGCGAGAGGGACAGGGTCGTGTCGGGGACGTGGACAGCGCGCGAGCCGTCGTCGGATGCGGGAGAGCGCCCGATCGCCAGGGGCGCGTCGATCAGTTCGCACTGGCCGGAGTCGAAGATGATCCACAGCACGGGACTCGACGAGGCCGGTGCGGGGGGACGCGGGACTGCGCTGACAGCCGTGGGATTCGGGAGGCCACCAGAACGCGCTCGCGTGGGCGGGGCTGCACCGACAGCCGTGGGATCCGGGAGTCCCGTGTTCCGCAGCGCGGGATTCGGCGGCGGTGCAGGTGCGCGTCTGGGCATCGCCGAAGGCAACGGGGCCAGGTGAGGCCTGGGAGCCGTCATGGGTGGAGGAAAAGCCGGGCCGGCCGAAGTGAAGGAGGGCGCAGCGGAGAACGAAACGTCGGGAGGGGACGGCAGGGGCGCTACGGGGAGCGACACCTCGGGGGGCGTCGGAAGAGGAGCGGTCGGCTCCGGGAGTTCACCGGGCAGGCTGGACTGGACGCTTTCAAAGCCGCTGGAGGCGTGGGCGGAACGGGCGCGTTCGAGGCTCTCGCTGGCCTGATCAGAGTGAGTGAGCGCGAGCGCCGCATGCGCGCGCAGGTCGACCAGGCGAGTACCGGTCAGGCCGGTGAGCCAGGTTCGCCCGTCGCGGACCATGGTCAGGGCGGCGAGGGGTCCGATAAGCGTCACCTGGAGCAGCGCGGTGAGCGCGGTGTAGCCCGCCGCCGCACCGAGGGAGGGCGTCTGCGCATCGTCGCTGTCGCGGATAAGACAGACGCGCATGGCAGCCATGCCGGGGGTGCGCCCGCTCGCACCGAGCATGATAGCGGAAGCAACCACTGCCTCGGCGCTGATGAGAGTGATCGTCAGGGGCGTGAAGTACACGAACCAGGTGGCTCCCATGAGTGTGCCGAGGATGAGCAGGTCAATGATGTAGGCACCGATGAGGCGTGAGGCGGGGGCGGGGGCGAACCGAGTCGTTGTGGTGTCTGGCATTACAGGACCGCCCTCCAAGCGAACGCGAATAGTCCCGAGGCCACGACTGCCGCGGGGGGAAGTGTGAAGATACTGAAGTTTTGGACGGCATCGAGGATGGTGCCGACGAGGGCGGCGTACCCCTTGGACACATACAGGTTCGCCCAAGCGGCTATCGCGACGCCGACGAGGACCAGGATCGCAACGGGGATCATGGGATACAGGCCGACGGGGCCGCTCCAGGATTGGACCCACGCGCCAAAAAGGAAGGCGCACGCGAGGCTGGCCGCGCAGAGTCGGGGGAGGATGCGTCCGGCGTGGCTGCGGGTGGCGCGCGGAACCGTCAGCAGGGCAGTGATGGCCGCGATGACGAGAATGAAGCCGGGCAGCCCTCGGCCCATGCTCATCGCGGGGGTGACCGTGTGGGCCAGGGGGATGCCCCCGACGAGGACGAAGAGGGAGGCGGCGACGAGCAGCACGGTGTTGCGGGCGCTGGTGTAACTCAGAACGGTGGCGATGCGCTCGCCGGTCAGGGTGCTGGGGGCTGACGCGGGGGGCTGACGAATGCGCGAGGCGATGGTCTGGAGGCTGGTGGAGTCGATGAGCTGATTGTCGGGCACGCGCAGCGCCAGGCGTGGGGACATGAGGAACAGGAGGACGCCGATCATGACAGCAAGGGGCGCGATGTCGATGAGGGCGAAAAGCGGATAAGCGTGGATCGTGACGAGCAGGGTCGCCGCGCCCCACGCGATGATCGCGCTGAGCGCGGAGGGGGCTCCCGTGAGAGAAGCGACGGCGAGGGTGACGATGAGCGCACTCCAGACGCCAACGACGGGGGCGACGGACAGCGCATGAATACCAGCCAGTGGGACGAGGCCGATCATCGAGTAGCCGACCAGTGCGGGCAGGAGGAGGAGCATGATGGGGTGGCTTCGCACACGGCGTGAGCAAAACAGCGGGGTGGTGGCACCGATCATGCAGACGAGCGCGCACAGGCCGCGTGCCCACACCGGGATGGACGAGGCCGCGCGAGCCCAGGCGGGTCCGTCCTCCGCGTAGGTGAGTTCCCGGAGGGCGGCGTCGCCCAGCGTAGGCAGCAGGCACAGGGCGCTAGCAGCCGCGAGGAGCAGGAAACTGAAGCCGACCAGGGCCAGGACCGGGGAGAGCCACTGATTCTCCTGGCGCGCCGAGGCCTCGTTCACCTGCTGCGCGGACAGGACGCGGCTGGACAGCGCGATCACGGATCCGGCGGCGAGGTCACGTCCGAGGACAGCGCCGCCGCTGAGGGGGCGCCCGTCGGCGTAGGAGAGGCGCACGGAAGGTTCCGTCAAGTCGATGGCGAGCATCGCGCACAGCCCGGCGACGGTGGTCCCCGCGGGGGCAGCGATATCGGAGGCACCATCGGAGTCAATGACGGTCACGGACACCATGGTGGTGCTCATGAAACCTCCGATCGTTGAGAACACAGCAGTGCCCAGTGTAGTGCACCAACGCTAACCGAAGGTTCAAAATTGTGAGGGTGCTCGGCTAGACTGGCAGCAGCCGTATCGAACACTGACGCGCGCGGCGCGAGGAGAGTTGATGGTGACACGCAAGAATTGGCGCACTGCCAAGATTCCGGAGCATCCCTCCGGCGTCCTTGACCTGCAGATGCCGCCGGAGAAGGCAGAGCCTGCATCCGTGGGCAACGTCCTCATGATGATCATCCCCATGCTGGGTTCGACGGGCGTCATGGTGTTCATGGCGGTGCAGAACGGCGGGACGCGCTCCATGATGATGGGCAGCGGCATGCTCGTCGCCATGCTGGGCATGGTCGGCTTTAACATCTTTCGCCAGCTTAATCAGCATCGCAACACCGTCAAGAATCAGCGCCACGAGTACCTGTCGTACCTGGCGGAGACTCGCGAGTCCGTACGTAAGGTCGCGAAGAAGCAGCGCGCCTACTACAGCTGGGTGTATCCCTCCCCCGACGCGCTGGTGACGCTGGCATCGAATGGATCGCGCCTGTGGTCGCGTGAGGGCAGCACCGTCAACGTGTTGGCGTTCCGTTATGGAAGTGGCACGCAGCCCCTCGGGTTGGTGTTGAAACGTCCTCCCATCGATCCGCTGACGGAGTTGGACGTCGTGTGCCTGGCTGCGCTGGAACGTTTTGTGGCTGTCCACGACCACACGGATAACGTCGGCAAGTTCTTGTACTTAGGCGATTACAGCCATATCGCGGTCATCGGCGCGGGCGAGAACGCCTACGACGAGATGCGCGCCATTATGATGCATCTGGCGTGCTTCATCGAGCCGTCAAAGCTCAAGATCGCGGTCCTGTGTTCCGCGGATCGGCTGGGCGACTGGGAGTGGGTCAAGTGGATGCCGCACGCCCGTTCATCGGTCGTCGCCGACGCGGTTGGTCCCGGTCGCATGATTTCGACGGATTCAACCGAACTGGCCGAGATGATCGGTCCGGACATCGCGATGCGCGGAGCGTACCGCCGAGGCGAGGACATCGCTGAGTGGCCCCACCTCCTTCTCGTGTGTGACGGCGCTGAATTCCCGTCTTCCTCACCCTTCGGCTCGGCGGCCGGGGTTCGCGGCGTGACCATCATGAGCCGGGTCCGCGAGTGGACGCCGATGACATCGCACACGGCCCTGCGCCTCGTCGTCCGCCCCGGGCAAGAACATGACGGCGGGAACGTCGTCGACGTGGTGACGATGGATTCGCTTCCCGAGACGGCCCGCGCCGACCGCTTGACGGCGATTCAGGCGGAGGCTATCGCCCGGCGTATGACGCCCTTTACGTCGCAGCAGAGTCTGGAGGACACCGAGGAACCCGTGGGCCGCTCGGATGTGTCGCGCCAGAAGGACCTCATGGAGCTGGTGGGCATCGGCGACATCCGCGACTTCGACCCGGAGAAGCAGTGGGTCCGCCGCGAGGGGCGTGCGCGCCTCGCCGCTCCCTTCGCGGTGACGCCGGAGGGTAAGCCCGTGGTCCTGGATATTAAGGAATCCGCCCAGCAGGGTATGGGTCCGCACGGCTTGCTGATCGGCGCGACCGGTTCGGGTAAGTCCGAGGTGTTGCGCACCCTCGTGCTGGCCCTGGCCCTCACCCACTCTCCGGAGCAGCTGAACCTGGTTCTCGTCGACTTTAAGGGTGGCGCGACTTTCGCGGGTATGGCGGATCTGCCGCACGTGTCGGCCATGATTTCGAACCTGGAGTCGGAGCTCACCCTCGTCGACCGTATGCAGGACGCCCTCCAGGGCGAGATGGTGCGCCGCCAGGAAATGCTGCGCATGGCGGGTAACTATGCGAACGTGTCCGATTACGAGGCGGACCGCCTGGCAGGCAAACACGGGTATCCGCCGCTGCCCGCCCTGTTCATCGTCCTGGACGAGTTCACGGAAATGCTCATGGCCAAGCCGGAGTTCGGCGAGGTCTTCATCATGATCGGTCGTCTGGGCCGTTCCCTGTCGGTGCACTTGCTGCTGGCCTCGCAGAAGATGGACTTGGGCAAGGCGCGCGGCCTGGAGTCGCACCTGTCCTATCGCATCGCGCTCAAAACTTTCACGGAGGGCGATTCGCGCGAGGTTCTGGGCATCACGGACGCCGCGAAGCTGCCCCCGCTGCCCGGTTCGGGCTTCCTGAAGGCGGGCGGGGACGGCCTCGTTCGTTTCCGCGCGTCCTACGTGGCCGCTCCCCCGCCGCCGCGCACGCTCGCTTCCCTGGCCGAGGCCTCGACGGCTGGCGCTCCGAGCGCTCCCATCGAGATCCTGCCGTTCACGGTCGCGCCCGTCATCACGCGCGAGGACCGCGGCGACACGGAGGAAGTCGACCAGAACCAGGAAGTGGTCCTGGCGGGCGACGAGGTCTGGGACGACATGTCCGAGATGGACATTGCCGTGGCGAAGATGAAGGGCAAGGGATACCCGGCCCACCAGGTGTGGCTGCCGCCCTTGGAAACTCCGGACACCTTCGCGACCCTCATGCCGGACTTGGGGCCCGACCCCGAGTTCGGCTACGTGTCGCGCGCGTGGCGCGAGGCGGGCACACTGCGTGTCCCCCTGGGCACGGTCGACCTGCCGCTTGAGCAGCGCCGCGAGACCCTGGTCCTGGATCTGTCGGGGGCGGGCGGTAACTTCGCGCTGGTCGGCGGGCCGCAGACGGGCAAGTCAACGGCACTGCGCACGATCGTGCAGGCCCTGTCACTGACCTACACGCCCCAGGAGGTCCAGTTCTACGTGATGGACTTCGGCGGCGGCACCTTCGCAGGCTTTGCGGGTGCCCCGCACGTGGCGGGCATCGCGACGCGCGACACCGAGGAGGTGCGCACGCGTATGCTCGCCGAGCTTGCGGCGATCCTGGATGATCGCGAACGTTACTTCCGCCAGCGTGGCATCGATTCGATGGATACCTACCGGCGTGGGCGTGCCGCGGGCCGCTACGACGACGGCTACGGCGACGTGTTCCTGGTGATCGACGGCTGGGGGGCGCTGCGCTCCGAGTTCGATAGCCTGGACCGCCATGTGACGACGATGATGAGCCGCGGCCTGTCTCTGGGCGTTCACCTCATCATCGCTGCGAACCGATGGATGGATATCCGCGCGGACGCGCAGGATATTTTCGGTTCTCGGTTGGAGCTGCACACGGCGAATCCGAAGGAGTCGATCATCAACCGTCAGGGAGCTGCGCGTATCCCGAAGGGACGCCCCGGTCGCGGTATCGACATGGCGGGACACGAGATGATGATTGGCCTGCCGCGCGCCGACGAGGAGCCGGATCCGACAACCGTGTCGCAGGGCGTGGCCTACACGGTCAACAAGATTCGTGAGCACCTGGTGGCCGGCGAGGGGCCAAAGCTGCGCCTGCTGCCCGAGCAGATTACGCTCGAGGACATCCTGTCTCAGCTGCCTAAGCAGCACATCCTGCCGCGCGGCGGCGGCGACATGATCCTGGGGCTGGAGGAATCACGCCTGGGGCCGCTCCTGTTCAACACGCGCACGGACTCGCACCTGTATCTCTTCGGGGATGCGAAGACGGGCAAGACGTCGTTCCTTCGCTCGATCATTTCGGAGATCACGCGCTTGTACACGCCGCGCGAGGCAAAGATCATGGCGATCGACATGCGCCGTTCCCTGCTGGGCGCGGTCCCTGAAGAGTACACGCTGCGCTACGTGACGAATCATCAGGATGCGATGAAGCAGATGCGTGAGGTCGCGCAGTTCATGCGCACGCGTCTGCCGGGTTCGGATGTGACGCCGGAACAGATTCGCAACAGAAACTGGTGGTCGGGTCCCGAGCTGTGGGTCCTGGTGGACGATTATGACCTGGTGGCAACATCGTCGGGTAACCCGCTGATGGATCTGTTGGACCTGCTGCCGCAGGCGGGCGACATCGGCCTGCACGTCATCATCACGCGCCGCATGGGCGGCGCGTCGCGCGCGACCTACGAGAAGGTCCTGCAAATGATGAACGACCTCGCGGTGACGGGCATCCTCTTGTCCGGTAACCCACGCGAGGGCGCGGTCATCAACGGCATCAAACCGAAGCGATCGATCCCCGGCCGCGCGCAGGTCGTGCACCGCGAGCTGGGAGTTGTGAGCGCGCAGATGACGTGGACGCCTCCACCGTTCTAACAATGCCTTGACATGCCAGGCCGTTCGTTGCCTATGATTGACCAGTCTGAAAGTAGGAGATATTCATGCCCCCTATTGCTTCTCGTCCCGCCCTGGCGGCGGTGTCGCTTCTCGTCATCGCGACAACGCTGACCGCGTGTTCTCCAGTTTTCTCCTGGAAGGGGGATCGCAAGGATGCGTCCGGCTCTAACGCCGATATTTCCTCGATGCAGAACATTCCGGAGGGCATCAAGCAGGACCTCATCAACCAGCAGAACGCCGCCTCCGGCAAGGAGAAGAAAGTGATCGGCGCAAAGGCGGCGGCCCTGAACAACATGGTGGGGACCCAGCTGGTGGGCACCGATCCCTACTCGATTGCGGATCAGCAGTTCACACTCAATCCCGAGGGCACGATTGGGGTGGACAAGGAACAGAAAATCTACCCCCTCATGTCGGCCACTGATTTCTGGCGCCTGGGCCAAGACACGTACGACCTGTGTGTGGAGCAGGACTGCCAGTACTACTCCTCGTGGACGGTCGACGTGGAGGGCAGCGGCAAGAACGTCACGTACGTGTGGACCATGAAGATCGACGGGCCCGAGCAGCCGCCTCAGCCGCTGGTGCGCCGCTTCAAGGTCGCCAACTGAGCGCCCGGCCAGCGACGACTATTCTGCGAGAATTTCCCGTAAGGAGAACCTGATGGTTGATCAAGCGTATGACGACGCAAAGCAGCAGCAAGCGGACCCGTATATGCAAGAGACCATGGACGCGATGACGACCTCGTCGCTGTCCAGCGCCTCGCTCAGTTCCGCTCAGACCGCGGCCGCGTGGGGATTCGAGGAGGGTCCTTCCGCTCTGGGTAACAGCGCGGGAGCCTTGTTTTCATCGGTGTCGGACCTGCTCGCCAAGGAAAACGACCTGATCTCTGTGTTCGAGACGAACGTAAAGCTGGCGTCGGAGAGCGTCAAGCAGAACGAGTGGGATAACCAGCAGGCTCTGGCGCAGGTGACCAGTGCCCTGGACAACGTGGCCAAGTCGCCGCAAGCGCAGGCCCTGCTGGATGATCTGGTTCAGAATGGCTACGTGAAGCCGCAGGAAGGTGCCTCCGGTGCGGAGACGGGTGGTGGATCACCTTCCGAAACGGAAAACGGTGAGGCGTACAGCGATTCTACGACTTTCTAGCCCGTTCACGAACCTTTTCTGTAAAGGACCATTACGATGATATTCTCACCGAATTACCTGCGTTTGCTCACCTTCATGGCCGCAGCACGCAACAACCGGGGGCTGGATGCCTGGGAGAAAGACCACCAGACGACGCTCGACGGCTTCGACGACGCTATCGCGCGTTTGACCAGTTTTCGAGATGGTCATGGGTTCACGGGCGAGGCGGCCACCGCGATGAACGCGTGGGTGGATTCCTCAATTAGCCGCATTCAGGCGTATAAGGCCAGCTACGAGAACGGCTACAACGCGTATGACACGGGTCGGCAGGTGATGCAGGCGGCGTTGGCGGAGGCCGAGACGCTCTCTCCGAATTTGTTGGATGAGAAGACTGCGGCGATGCGCGACGACTGGTTCGTGGTGGTCCCCGACTCCGAACCAGGCGGCGGCTTTACCGGCCTGGGCCAGCGTTTCACGAGCGGGGAGGCGTACGTTGAGGCGGTGGAGGCGCAGGCTAATGCTCAACGTGAGGCTGCGGCCCAGCGTATCTTAGATGAGCTGAACGCTCGCACGTCTTCTATCAACAAGGACATGAAAGACGGAACCGCGCTGGATGAAGCGCTGGCCTCGGGTAACAAGCAGGACGACAAACATGGTTCTGATTCCACAGGTGGTGGCGGGACCGGGTTGCCATGGAGCCGTTCCGCTGCGGACGGTTATGGTCGCGGGACCGGGCGCGACAGTTCGTCGGGCGAGTATCCGGGTGGTTTTGATCAGCCGTGGTGGAGTGAGGCGGACGCGGCTGCGGCGCACAACCGTATTATTTCTTCGGGGGCTGTGCCCACCCAGGAGCCGGCCTACGGCGAGCCGGGGTCGCGCACGAATCCGATCACGGACCCGCAGGACCTTATGGACACGGACCTGCTGCACACGCGCGTGAACGGTACGACCTACCGCAACGGCGTCATCGGCGGTCACACGCCGGCCCCGGCGGCGGATGCACATCACCCCCTGTGGCGCCTCAACGGCGGGCCGGCCTCCGACGCCTCATCGGCGGGGCGTATGGGGGGCGCGGGTGTCCTGGGCGCGGGGGCGTTGGGTCTGCGCGGCGCGGCCCGCTTGGGAACCCCGGGTGCCGGCGGGGCTGGCGCGGGGGCCTCGGCCTTGAGGACCGGTTCCTATTCTGGTTCGGGTTTTGGCTCCTACACTCCGCCTGCCGCCACGAGCGCCGCGGGCGTAACTGGTACCTCGGGCGCGGTTGGTGCCCCGGGCGCGTCGGGGGCGGGCGCGCACGCGGGTGCCCCGGGTCGTGGCGCTCCTGCGGGAGGCCTCATGGGCGGCGCGGGTGCCGGGGCGGGCGCGGCCGGTAAGGGGGACAAGAAGTCTCGCAAGCGCAAGTATGTGCCTTTTGTTGTCACCGATGACGAGGAGGACGCGCGCGCAGGGTACGTGAACCCCCTGTCGCAGACATATGGGTCGGATCAGGACCTGGTTTCGGTTCGGCGTGTTGATGATGGATGGGATGAGCGTCAGTGGTGAGTATGTCGCGTTGTGTTTCCTCCCGCGTGTTGGGGTCTGTTCGTGGGCGTGTGGCGCGTGTGGTGGGTGTTGGTGTGTCGTGTGTGGCCTTGGCTGTGGGGGTTTTGGTGGCGTCCCCGGGGGCGGCGGTAGCTGATCCGATTACGCATCAGGATTATGTCGATTACTATCATTTGGATTCTGCCCGCGCCAAAGGCATCACGGGGAAAGGCGTGATCATCGCACTGATCGACGCGCCAGTTGATACGAGTGACCCGGAGTTGGCCGGAGCAACCATCGTCGACAAGAGCCGCTGCACGATCGAGGCCTCCATGGACAGCCGTTATCACGCTAACGGCATGGCGGCTGTGCTGGTGTCCCAAAACTACGGGGTTGCACCCGACGCAACCTTGTACGTGTACCAAATGAGCATTCGTAAGGACCCTTCTGCTGGCACCTGCCTCCAAAACGGTCACACGATTGCGCGGGCGATGAGCCAGGGCGTCATTATCGTCAACTCCGCGGGCAACAACGCCCGCGACGACAACAACAACCAGCTGGGCTGGTGGTCGGGGGTCGTGGGCGTGTCCGCTATCGGCACCGACGGCAAGTTCACCTCCTACTCCTCCTGGGGCAACGGGGTCACCACCACCGCAGTAGGCGGCCCCATCAAAGTCCGCGACTTCGACACCGGCGCTGACGCAACCACAACCGGCACATCTAACTCGGCGGCCCTCGTCTCCGGGTTCTTAGCCCTAGCCCGCGCCAAATGGCCCAACGCCACCCCCAACCAGATCCTCCAACTCCTGGTCAACACCACACAGAATCCAGACGGGAAGTGGGACAAGTACACCGGCTACGGGGCGATCGATCCCGGGAAGATGGCCAATACGGATCCGTCCCAGTACCCCGACGAAAACCCCCTAGCCCAAAAGGAAGGAGGATCCTCCCCCACAGTAGAAGAAGTACGCGACTACAGTGACGGCGTCATCTCCCCCTTCACCGCCACACTGCCCACCTCCTACGTATACCGAGGCCTCGACGAAATCGCCCTCTCCTCCACCCACAACGCACACCTCGGCACCAGCCCCCGCTACCACACCAAATAACCC
>QWBZ01000246.1_pt1 | contig 19944 bp, 18 predicted proteins | sample 1972441 | NCBI WGS metagenome assembly QWBZ01 (sample SAMN09866721, study PRJNA288562) | Human oral metagenome isolate term6_saliva, whole genome shotgun sequencing... | isolation source: mouth | host: Homo sapiens | place: USA: California
GGTACGATTTGGATATTAACAAAGTAAAAAAAGAGCTTTCTAATAACAAAAAAGGGCTGAAATCTCCGTCCTTAGAGGAACTATCTGGATTAGAGGCTTCTACAGCTGGATTCAAACCAAGTGCAGACCTCATACAAGAGAATAGTGTTGATAGGTTTATGAAAAAGAAAAAAACTAACAACAAAAAACAAGAAAAGGAGACCTCTACACCACAGCCCAACGCAAAAGAAAGCAAACAACAAACAAATAACGAAGGTAAAAAAACAAACAAAAACTATCATCCCTCTAACCAAAAAAGAAAGCGAGTAAATAACAAAAAACCTAACAATAATGGTAATAAGCCCAATAATCAATAATATACTCAGCATAAAAATGACTAAACTTCTCTACTTTTTGGGATTAACTCTGTTATTGATAGGCTGTTCTGACGAAAATATAAAAATCAACCCTATCAATGGAGTTTGGGATAAAAATAACACTCAAAAATTTGAGATAAAAATCAATAACTACCAAACACCAAAAAAATTGATATTCGTGGTGAGGAACAACAACGAGTATCCATACGCCAACCTTCGGGTATTTGCCGCAATAAAAGATGTAAAAAAGAAAAACAAAAAAAATAAAATAGACACCTTAAACTATATCCTCGCAGAACCCAACGGGATGTGGCTTGGAAAGGGGTTTGGTGAAACAAAAGAGATTCTTTTTCAGTATAAAAAAGGATATAAATTCCCAAAAAATGGGATATACACTATTGAAATACAACACGCAATGAGAGATTCCCACCTTAAAGGTATAGAAGATTTTGGAATAAAAATAGAATAATACTCCACTGAAATTCTTAAAAATTATTTAATTTTATAGGTTATAGTAATCTAATATTTTATCTACGATAACTTGGGCTAATTTTTCTTTACTCTGAATCGTCCAACCTGCAATATGAGGTGTAAGAATCACCTTATCAGAGGTAAGGAGGTATTTCAGTGCATTATTATCTATCTTAGTGATATTTTCAAATGAAGATTTCTCATATTCTATCACATCAAGGGCTGCTCCTTCTATTTTACCTATTTTCAAGGCTTCTACCACCGCTTCCGTTTTCACATTTTTCCCTCTTGAAGTATTGATAAGATAGAACTTTTTCCTCATTTTATCAATAAATTTTTCATCTATTAAATAATGGGTTTCCTCAGTGAAAGGAATGTGTAGGCTAACGATATCTGCCTCATATTGCAATTCTTCCAAGCTCACTTGTATTGCATATTCGTCGGACAAATTCGGCAATATGTCGTAAAAAATTACCTTACACCCAAATCCAGAGAACCTCTTAGCAGTGGCTTTACCCATATTTCCATAGCCTATCAGCCCAATGGTCTTTCCGTAAAGTTCATTACCTCGGTTTTCTTCTCTCAACCAAATACCATTTTTAACTTCATTAGATGCTATGAATAGTCGATTCATTAGGACTAAAAGCATTCCCAAACTATGCTCTGCTACGGCGTCTCGATTCCCTTCGGGGGAGTTTATCAATTTAATACCTCTTTTTTTGGCTTCGGAAGTATCTATATTTTCCATTCCTGCTCCAACCCGAGCTATAAATTTTAGATTCGTAGCCCTAGATAAGAAATTTGCATCTATAGGAATTCTACTCCTAATGATGATACCTTCATAATTTTCTATTTTATCTAAAATTTGGTCGTAGGTAGATGTATGGTCTTCCTCAATCACAAAGCCTTTTGCAGTGAGTTGCTCGACTATTAGTGGATGATTTTTATCAATCTGTAATATTTTCATTATCAATGATATACATTTAATCTTCTATTCTTTCTGTACCTTGCTGGATTCCGTGTTGTATTTTATCTAAGATAAAATCTTTCTTCCATAAACCAACTATCAAAAGTCCCACAAAGGGAATAATCATCAAAAACAGCCATAATATCATACGATTCCAAAAATTATTCTCCTTATTTTTCTCGTGATATTTCGCTTCAATGTTAATTTTTTCCAGACCAAAAAAATCAGGAATGGCACTCTCTATTCTTTCTCCTGAAAAATTAAGTTTATCCTCGAAATGAGTAAAGGTACCGATTTGGTCTAACCTCAATGGTAGATGATTTTTGACTTTCACGAGCCACTCTTCTGTATTTTGCTTAATATATTTTAGGGCAGAGTCTGTATCACAATCCGAATTTTGGGAGATGAATTTTGCCAGACCATTATCCTCTGTGGTCTCATCAAACTCAAAGCTGACTTTCTTAGCGGGTGGTAAAAGGTTATTATCTTCATTCATTTTGGCACTTGTATTCACCAAGATGAACACTCCAAATCCTGCTACTTCTACCCTTTGGTAGGCAAGGAGATAATCTAAAATATATTTTGAAATCATATTGCAAAGATAATCATTTTCAACAAAAAAACCTCCCACAACGGAGAGGCCAAGGCAACCGCATCAAATCTTTAGTAGCTTTTTGAGGTAGTCGATATTCAGGGTAGCTTTGAATAACCTATTGCGTAAGGATAATTTGTCTTTGTGTCCAGAAACAATGGCTAAAGCAAACTTTCTCAACGTGTTTAGTAATCTTTACGTGCTCGACAAGCATCTTCCCTGAAGGTTACATCCAAATGCCAATGAAGCCGATTCTCAATCCCCCAATGACCTCGAATATATTGTCCAATTAATTGACAACTCAGGGGAAAACTCCTGATATAATACTGCTTATCCATGCAAGTCTCTCCCTCTAAACGACTAATCTTACGCTCCACTTGAATTGATAATCTGCTCGGCAATGTTGTTTTGCGTTCCCATAGCATCTATGCTGATGACTGCTCCCAACAAATCAATGCTATCCAAGACTTCTGGAATGGCTTGCAATTCATTGCGTTTCTCCGCAACAGTCTCTTGAGCAAGGCTTAAGCCGACTTCATCAACCCAAGCTGAGAGAATATGCGTACTGCCTGTTTTCTTCTTTGAACCTTTCAGCCGTTTGCCATCAATGGCGATATGTTTACCTTCTAAATCGCTAATCAGCTCTTTACCATAAATCTGAAGATAGGCATAAAGAGATTGAGGTTCAATGCGTTGAAGTACTCTTCACTACACGGGGATCTTCTACCTTTGAAAAATAATCTTGTACATCCATAACCCAAAGATAGCGCTATTTTGATGCGGTTGCCCTGATATCAAAAGCCGTCATTGAACCTACACAAGCATTATATCGGGAAAAGTCTGTATCTCTTAAGCTCTAGTCAGCTGCTTACAACTTATAATTAACCCCAACAGCAAATGCCATAAGGTGAGGATAACCCGGCACAAAAATCGTAGCAAAATCCAGTTTCGAGCTAATCGCATACTTATACTCTAATTCCCCTCCGTACCATAAAAACTTATACTGCCATTTATCTGTCGGTGTTCCTTTGTAGTATTTCGTATCTACATAGTTAGGGATATGATACCAATTATGCCGATAAATCCACGTTGGACCAATTCCCCCGAAGAGGCTATGCCGACCAATTTGGAAAATACGGGCACGCAGACCAATACTCGTCACACCAGCAATCTGGGCAGCACAATCCGCATATAACCCCTGTATAAATTTAACAGAAAGCACATCAGGCACAATAAAGTATTCATACGTAAGGAGAGCACCAAAATCCAACACAAAATAAGCCTGTTCGTCTAAACGATTGGGCATCAGCTCTGCATTAGGCTTTCCACTAAGAGGGTGGAAGCTGAGCCCCATAAATTTCAAACCAATGCTATGACGTTTCGACTTCTGCGAAAGAATGGGATATTGCGACTGTGCCTCTACACCTTTATTCCCATCAATTGAGTCGTTACGCGAGAGCTTTACTTGCTTATCGCCCCAATCCTCCATTTTAACTCCTTTTTGAGCAAGGGCTCCAAAACCTTGAGACTCTTGCACATCAAGAACCTGAGCACCAGCACTCATCGTCATCAAGAGCATTAAAAGGCAAACTATTCTTCTAAATCTTATCATTACTATTATATATTAATCACAAAAAAATTCTACAATTCTAATCTAACAAGTTCCTATTTCTAGGGATTCAACTCCAAACAATATCTTTTACTACTCCACAAATATCAGAATAATTCTTAATATGAGCCCTGAGCTATGAAGAGTATCGTGCCTACGGCACTCATAAGGCAAAAGTTTAGCTATTCTAAATTTTGATACTGTTGCCCTGCGTAGAGGTTTTTTTTATTATTTATTAATTGCCGCTACCCCTGGAAGTTCCAATCCTTCAAGGCTTTCTAACATTGCACCGCCTCCTGTGGATACATAGGAAACTTTATCAACATAGCCATTTTGCTTGACAAATGCCACAGAGTCGCCACCGCCAACGAGGGAGAACGCCCCTAATTTTGTTGCTTCGGCAATACTATCTCCTAATTTTTTGGTTCCATTAGCGAAGTTTGGCAACTCAAATACACCAACTGGTCCATTCCAAAGGATTGTTTTAGAGCTAAGTATCACATCATTAAAAATATTTGCAGATTGATGTCCTACATCAAGCCCCTGCCATCCATCGGGTATTTCGTTAATATTCACCTCCTTAGTATTAGCATCATTGGAAAACGCATCAGCAATGATGGTATCTACTGGCAGATATACTTTAACACCCTGCTGATCAGCCTTTTGTAGAATTTTCAGAGCAAGTTGTAATTTATCATCTTCCACGATAGAATTTCCTATTTGTCCGCCTTGTGCCTTAATAAAGGTAAAGGCCATACCACCACCAATAATTAGATTATCTACCTTTGGTAATATATTTTCTATCACAGTGATTTTAGAAGACACTTTGGAGCCACCCAAGATTGCAGTTACAGGTCGTTCGGAGTTATATAAAACTTTGTCTATTGCCTCTAATTCTTTTGCCATTAGTAACCCAAAATATTTATTTTCTGGGAAGAAATCAGCAATCACGGCTGTAGAAGCATGTTTTCTGTGGGCTGTTCCAAAAGCATCATTTACATAGGCATCACCTAATTTTGATAATTTTTCAGCAAAAACTTTATCACCTTTTTCTTCTTCACTGTAAAATCTTAGGTTTTCTAACACTAAAATTTCGCCTTCATTTAGGTTAGATGCAATTTTTTCTACCTCATCACCAATACAATCGGAAGCTATTTTCACTGGTTTTCCAAAAACTTTTTCAATCTCAGATGCTATATGCTTGATTGAAAATTTATCATTTACTTGCCCTTTTGGTCTTCCTAAGTGAGTCATTAAGATTACTGCACCACCATCGGCTAGTATTTTGTCAATAGTAGGCTTTGCGGCCACAATACGCGTATTATCAGTTACATTTAGATTTTCGTCTTGTGGAACATTAAAATCCACACGAATCAATACTTTTTTTCCGATAAAATTAGAATCCTTAATTGTTTTCATCTTAAACTTTTTATTTTTGAATCTTCTTAAAATAGAAATTAATCACCGCAAATATAATTAAAAATATCTTTAATTTGTGTAATTAATAAAATTATTCTATCTTTGCACCAAGATTTTAACGGAGATGGGAAAAAGGGCTTTTTAGAAGGCCCTTTTTTTACAATTAATGAAGATATATTTATGAATTTCAGACAAAAAGTAGAAGCGTTGCTTAATGATTTTCTTGCTACGAGAGAGGATTTATTCCTCATAGACCTAAAAATATCAGCAGGGAATGATATTATTGTAATTTTAGACGGAGATAATAGCTTGTCTATCCAAGATTGCCTTGATGCAAGTCGCTCCATTGAGAATAATTTAGACAGAGAGGAGGAAGATTTTTCTCTACAAGTGATGTCCGCAGGAGTAACCGACCCACTAAAAATTCCTCGTCAATACAAAAAAAATATTGGTAGAGACTTAGAAATTACTCTTGAGAAGGGCGAAACAATAAAGGGTGAAATCATAGCAAGTGATGACGAATCTGTAACCCTACTGCTAAGATATCGTAAGCCGAAAGATATTGGCAAGGGTAAAATAGATGTAGAGGAAAATCGTGTAGTGCCATTTGTAGAGATAAAAAAAGCAGTGATTGTGATAAAATTTTAATAAAAAAAATAAAAAAAATTACTTAGATGAATAATATTGGACTTATTGAATCTTTCGTGGAATTTAGAGACGAACGAGGAATTGATAAAGAAGAGCTAATGAACATCATTGAGGATTCCTTAAAAACATTATTAAGAAAAAGGTATGACTCTGATGACCATTTTGATGTAATCGTAAATCCAGATAAAGGGGACTTCCAAATCTTACTAAATAAGGTAATCGTAGAAGATGAAATGTCTGAAGATGATGACCTCGAAATAGAACTTTCGGAAGCAAGAAAAATAGACCCGACATTGGAAGTAGGAGAAGAATTTACCGAGGAAATCACCATCTCTCAATTAGGAAGAAGAAGTATCCTCACCCTAAAACAAATCTTAGCACAGAAATTCCGTGAACTTAGCCACTCTAAGTTGTATGCGGATTTCAAAGACAAGATTGGCGAACTAATCGTTGGAGAAGTACATCATACAAGACGCTCGCAAGTGATCATCCTTGATGAGGAAGGGAACGAACTTATCCTTGACAAAAAAAACCAAATCGGCGATGAGTTCTTCAAAAAAGGAGATACCGTTAAGGCTGTTGTAGAATCCATTGATTTCAAAGGTAATAAACCGCTCATCAATGTATCTCGTGTATCACCAAAATTCTTGGAACGACTATTAGAACGAGATATCCCTGAAATTTCCGATAACACCATCTTATTGAGAAATGTAGTGCGTATACCTGGTGAAAAAGCCAAAATTGCCGTTGATGCTCTTGATAACGAAAATATAGACCCTGTAGGAGCTTGTGTAGGGCAAAAAGGAAACAGAATACAAGGAATAGTAAGAGAACTTCGTGGAGAGAATATTGATGTAATACAATGGAGCCAAGACCCTAAATTATTTATTAAGAGAGCGTTAGGTAGTTCTATCACTATCAATGAAGTTACCATCAACGAGGAGGACAAAAAAGCCTTAGTGCGTACTCCAATTGAAGATATATCCAAAGTAATTGGTAAAAATGGACAAAATATCCGCCTCGCAGGACAACTCACGGGATACATAATTGATGTATTTAGGGAAAGTAATGAAGATGATGATGTATATCTCAACCAATTCAAAGATGAAATTGAGGAATGGATTATTGATGAGTTCAGAAAAGCAAACTTTACTACCGCAAAAGAAGTCCTAAAAGTCCCTACCAACAAACTTCTTACCCTCGTGGATTTGGAAGAAGAAACGATAGAAGAAGTGAAAGGTATCCTTCAAGCAGAATTTGAGGATTAATAAAATTGCAGTCGGCTCAATGCAGTCGGCAAACAGCAAAGATTACAAAATGGCTATTTGCGTGATGCAACAGCCGAAAGCAATTCAATGATAATTAAAAAGTATTTACTATAAATGCCAAAAATAAGATTAAATAAAGCAATTAAAGAATTCAATATTACAGCGAGCAGATTGGCAAATTTCTTGAAAGAGAAAGGAATCGTTGTAGATGAGAATAATTTAAACGCTCAATTAGATGAAGATGCCTACGATATTCTAAAAGCCGAATTCGCAAAAGATAGTGAACAAAAGAAGGCTTCGCACGAAATCGTCATCACTAAAGTACCAGATGAAATTTCAGGAGCAAAAGAAACTGAAATTTCTAAACAGAAAGTAGAAAAAAAATCGGAAAATGCCATTTCCGAAAGTACAGAAATTACCTCTGAAAAACAGGAAAATACCCCTGAAACAAGTAATATAGAACAACCTACTCCTACAAAAGAAGAAGACGAAGTAAAAGTAGGTGGCCTAAACATCTTAGATAAAATAGATTTGGATAAAATAGATTCTTCTACAAAACCAAGAAAAAAAGAAGAACCTAAAAAAGCCGAAAACAAAGACAAACAAAAAAAACAAGAACCTAAGGCCGAGAAAGTAAAAAAAGATAAACAAAAAAAACAAGAAATAACAAAAATACAACCACCAAAACTTCCAGAAGAAAAAACAGAAGTGAAGTTCGATACCCCTGAACATGTGAAAACTCAATTCACAAAATTAGAGGGGCCAAAAATCGTGGGCGAAAAAATAGACTTGTCTCAGTTTGAAAACAAAAGCAAACCTGCTAACAACAGCAATGCTAACAAAAACAAGAGAAAAAGAAAAAGAATAGAGAAACCAAACGAAACACAAGGAAATAACGACTCTGCAAAAACCGAAAATAAAGGTAACAACAGACCGAATGCCAACAAACCACACATCGGTAACGACAAAAACAAAAAGAATAACAAGGGCAAAAAAGAAAAAGTAATGCCCGTAGAGCTTACCGATGAGCAAGTGAAAAACCAAATAAAAGAAACTTTGGAAAAACTTACCAACAAAAATAGTAAGTCCAAAGGTTCTAAACACAGAAGAGAAAAAAGAACCTTCCGTAGAGAACGAGAAGAACAACTACAAGCATTAGAGGCAGAAGACAAAACACTAAAAGTTACCGAATACATCACAGCACAAGATTTGGCAACGCTAATGAATGTTTCTGCTACTGAAGTAATTTCTGCCTGCTTCTCTCTAGGGGTAATGGTTACTCTCAACCAAAGATTAGAGGCTGATACTCTAACCCTCGTAGCCGATGAATTCGGGTATAAAATAGAATTCTCCGATGCAGAAATCGAAGAAGAAGCAACTGCCGAAGAGCCCGATAATGAAGAAAATCTACTCCCTCGCCCACCAGTAGTTACTGTAATGGGACATGTGGATCACGGGAAAACTTCATTACTAGACTACATTAGAAAAACCAATGTAATCGCAGGAGAATCTGGTGGTATCACGCAACATATCGGGGCTTATAGTGTAAAATTAGAAGGCGGACAAAGAATCACCTTCCTTGATACACCAGGGCACGAAGCCTTCACTGCAATGCGTGCTAGAGGGGCACAAGCAACGGATATCGTAATCATTGTAATCGCTGCCGATGACGATGTGATGCCTCAAACAAAAGAAGCAATATCCCACGCACAAGCAGCGGGAGTACCGATGATTATTGCCATCAACAAAGTAGATAAACCAAATGCCAATCCAGATAAAATCCGCGAACAACTATCTGCCCTCAATATTCTAGTAGAAGAATGGGGCGGGAATGTACAATGCCAAGAAATATCTGCAAAATTTGGTAATAATGTAGATATACTCCTTGAAAAAGTATTACTACAAGCCGAATTATTAGAACTAAAAGCCAATCCTAACAAAAATGCAAGTGGAGTGGTAATTGAGGCCTCCCTAGACAAAGGGCGTGGATATGTAGCAAACTTACTCGTACAAGGAGGAACACTAAAAATTGGAGATTATCTATTAGCAGGAACTCACCACGGGAAAATAAAGGCAATGCTCGACGAAAGAGGACACAAACTCAAAGAAGCAAAACCATCTACACCTGTTACGGTATTGGGTCTCGATGGAGCTCCTACGGCGGGGGATAAATTTAAAATCTTTGAAGACGAAAAAGAAGCTAAATCCATAGCCAATAAAAGGTCTCAGCTACAAAGAGAGCAATCTATCAGAACGAAAAAACACCTTACTTTGGACGAAATCGGACGAAGAATTGCTCTTGGTGACTTTAAGGAACTTAACATTATCCTCAAAGGTGATGTTGATGGCTCAATAGAGGCTCTTTCCGACCAATTGCAGAGACTCTCCACTGAGGAAATCCAAGTGAATATCCTCCACAAAGGTGTGGGACAAATTACCGAAAGTGATATCCTACTTGCTACTGCTTCCGATGCTATCGTAATCGGATTTAATGTAAGAGCAGGAGCAAATGCCAAAGAATTAGCAGACAGAGAGCAAATAGATATCCGAACTTATTCGGTAATCTACGCCGTAATAGACGAGGTGAAAGAAGCAATGGAAGGAATGCTTTCTCCTGAAATCAAAGAACAAGTAATTGGTAATGTAGAAATTCGCCAAGTATTCAAAATATCCAAAGTAGGTAGCATCGCAGGTTGTATGGTACTCTCGGGTAAAGTAACACGAAATGCCAAAGTAAGACTCCTAAGAGATGGCATCGTGAAATACGACGGTGAACTAGAAAGTTTGAAACGCTTCAAAGATGATGTAAAAGAAGTAACAAAAGGTTATGAATGTGGCCTCAACTTAAAGGGTTTCAACGATTTAGAAGAAAACGACCAATTAGAAATATACGAAGAGGTTGCCGTAAAGAAAAAACTAAAATAACATCTTCTAAAAACAAAAGCCTTCTCCATCTGGGGAGGCTTTTTATATTGAAAAATATTATCATTATCAAAAAAAATTAATAACTTTGTACCCTTAGAACTTAGAGAAAACTTCTACCCTAAGTATCTATGCACACTAATATGGAAGAGGAATTTTTTGAAAATGAATTGGTAAAACGATTCGAAGAAATGCTGGACAATAACGATGAATACTACTTTGACTCTGAGGAGTTAGAAGAAATTATTATTCATTATCTTGAACTCGGCGATATAGAATTTGCAGAACTCGCAAGTCAATACGCTATGCTGTTACATCCCAATTCTACCGAACTGAAAATAAAAGTATTAGAGGTACTTCTCGAACTTGAAAAATATACTGATGCAAAAAAAATCATTGATGAAATAAAACCTTCCTCAATGGAAAATCTTGATTTTCTAATTTGTTGTGCTAAATATTACTCTCTATTAGGAAACCCTAAACGCTCAATAAAATATTGTAAAAAAGCCCTAAAATACAATGAGGAAGAAGCCTTCTTACATAATTTCATTGCAGACGAATATTTCAACTTAGAAGAATATACACTCGCATTGGAGCATTACAGAGAAGCACTTAATAGAGACCTATATGACGACTACATAGTAGAGCATATTATGAACTGCTACACTCTACTTGACCAACAAAAAGATGCATTAATTTTCCTAAATTCCTATCTTGATAAATTTCCCTACTCGGAAATAGCTTGGATAGAATATGGAAATTATTTCTTCAACAAAAAAGACTACGAAGAGGCTATCGTAGGATACGACTATGTACTTGCTATCAACCAAAATGCAATATCAGTATTGTCCAACAAAGGCTCCTGCTACGAATACCTCGATAAATGGGAAGAGGCTATAGACACTTATAAGGAATTATTACAAGTAGATAATTCTCAATCCTACACCCTTTATAAAATAGGTATGTGCTATAAGAAACTAAAACAGCCTAACACTGCCATCTACTATATTCAAGAAGCACTGAAAGAAGCTCCGCAATTTTATATCGGTATGCTACAATTATCAAATCTTTACGAAGAGATTGGACAAATGGACAAAGCACTACAATTTGCAGAAGAAGGTGCATATTACGATTGCTATAATGTAGACTTTCACAAGAGGCTCGCGTACCTCTATATTAATGATAATAAATTCTCCGAAGTGCTTCCTCACTTGGCTAAAATGACAGAATACGAACCCGACGAATTCTACAACTGGTATATCTATGCCGAAGTATTAATGATTTTAGGAGAATATGAAAAAACCATCGAAACGCTAAACTCTGCAAAAAAAATGCATGAAAACAAAAGCGAAATTTACTACCAACTGAGCAATGCCTATTTCCATCTAAATGATACTATACGAGGCAACGAAGCTCTGGAAAAAGCTCTTAAACTCAATGCTGAACTTCTGAGCCATATGGAAAAAAAATATCCTTTTATCAAAAAAAATAAAAACGAAACAGAAAAAAAACGAAACAGAAAAACACAATAACCTAACTATTTGAATAACAATAAAATTCTTCACTATAAAAACGATATTTTTATGTTAAATTTTGTTAAAAATATCAATGGAATTTTGAAAAAAAAAAAAAAAAAAAATTAAATTTGCGAAAAATTAACCTAAAATTAAATACCTCAGTATGGGGTGTTTGCTAGATAGATTTGATATAATTATTTATAATACATACAAAAATGATGAAAACAACATTATCTTGTGGCATGCTACTATTAGCAGCCGTTTATTTTAATGCCCAGACGACGGGCAAAGTAGGTATTAATACAAATGCCCCAAAAGAAACCCTAGAGGTGAACGGAACCCTAAAAGTTGGTACACTGCCTGCTAATGGAGCAAAAAAAGCTATATATAATGGACAGAATACAAAAAATACCGACTTTACGGCTACCAAAACATTAGTAGCTGATAATAATGGAACGATAGGAGTAATAGATGGTATAGCAAAAACTACAGAGCCATGGCAAGTTGTTGGAGGTACTACGCAAGCAACAAGTAATACTGATAATATATACCAAAATGGCAATGTAGGTATCGGGAACTTTGGACAAGGAAAATCTATCTCCAACAAATTGGAGGTGGGGGGAAGTACAAAACTTGATGGTGCTCTCAATGTAACGGGAAACTCTACTCTAGGCGGTTCTCTCAGTGTAACGGGACAAACAACTCTCGGTAATGCTCTCAGTGCCTCTAGTAGTGTAGGGACTGCTGGACAAGTCCTTATGTCCAAAGGAGATAATAGCGCTCCAGAATGGAAAAGTCTAAAAGATGCAAAAGGGGTAGTTTCCGAGACAGAATTGAAACTAGGAACTTCTGAAATTGAAGTTAAACAAGGTAAAGAAGAAGATATACCTGGATTAACTTATACTATTACTGTGCCAGCTGGAAAAGAAAAATTAGTAATATTCAATATCATAGGATATGCAGCTCCTAATGATGTTGGGGGGACCCAGGGCGTTTTTGAATTATTTCAAGGTGATAAAAAAATATCTTCTGCATATGCATCTGGATTAGATAGTGGGGATAAATACTTACGAAATCTTACTGGTGACCCTAAAAGAATTACCACTGAATATCTTGCATTGCGTATGATGAATACATCTCCATTAGGTAGAGTGCCTATTCCTGCTACACTAATAGCACAAGCTAAACTAACAGAAGGGGAATATACATTCAAAGTAAAATATAAATCTTGGTATGGCACTTCTAAAATTAATGTAGATGCTTCTACAGCAGGTTATAATGGTTCCACCCCAAAAGATAATAATAATGTAGGAGATAGCGAAGCTCTACTATCAAAAATGCTAATATCTGTATATAACACTAAATAAGTGATATTATAAGATAAAAAACACAGCCACTCCTTTATTGTGAGTGGCTGTATTTTTTATGATTTTTGTTTTTTCTTTTTTGTTTTTTGCTTTCTTTTCCATAGTACAAATCCTGTAATGGATAGTACGGCAGGGCTTAGCCCTACAAAGACATATAATAATTTCACAAATATATTATCATAATCACCTCGATGGAGTTGTTTCATCGCCCAATAGAATCTATCGGAGAAAGGTTTATCCTCTATCCTCACGATTTTTTGGAGCTTACCCGTTTCGCTATCAAAATAGACATCACTACCTTTACCGAAATACAATGGATTGGTAGTATCTGAAAATTCACCACTTACGATAATATCTTTTGGGCTATCCATTGCTATTTTAACAGCAATAGGACGGAAATTTTCTATACTATCCGCCATAGAAATTACGGCATCAATATTTGTCGGAGCGATATAATTTTGTTCTTTTTTGGAGGTTATATCCCATTCACTTGGTAGGAAAAGACTTTTGTTCATCCAAAAACCCGTAAAAAAAATCAAAAAATTAAGTATCAAAGACCAAGTTCCTATAATACGATGATAAGATGAATTTTTGGTATAAGTAGATTTTTTATTAATCTTTTCTTTGAAGGTAATTACATTCCATATTTTTTTTCGGTAAATAATAACTCCCGTAATAAGATTCAAGATAAATGCCAATGCCACCACCGCTGTAATGAGCCTTCCTGGTTTGTCCATCAAGAGAGAATAGTGTGCCGAATACAGCCACCTAAAAAATGGAGCCTTGAAGGACACATAGTCAGATTCCTTGACTATTTTCCCCGTATAAGGGTCTATCATACAGCAGTATAAGTAATTATCCGCCACATTATCTTGATAGTTAAAAATCATAAATTCATAGGAATCACAATTATTCCTCGGAAAGGTATTTAACATTATTTGCCTTGAATCTTTATAATGTATGGCCAACTTGCGGTACATTTCATCTACGGAAACTTGCTTTTTCGTGGGCGAACAGCAATGATAGACGGGTTTGGTACAATATTCAATTTCTTTTTTGAATACCAAAATTGCTCCTGATATTCCAAAGAAAAGATACAAAATACCAAAAATAAGCCCTAAATAGGAATGCAACTCAAAGGATAACTTCGTAAGTCGTTTCATTAATTATCAATATATGTTTAAAAACATCAAAATATAGATGATTAGCAACGGGAGGAGTCTGGCTCTCTTGTCGCTAATCATCATTTCAATTATTTAGACTTATTTAGAGTTTAATTTTCAAGGAAAGTATCACTTGTCTCAAATTCCCTGGTGTAATCATTCCTCTACCTCCATACCAATATTTTTGGTTAAAGAGGTTATCCGCAGTGAGGGATAGAGTGTAAAGTTTTCTATCAAAGCTAATCATTGCATTATAGAGAGAATAAGCATTGGTATAGAAAGCCCCACTTGTCGAGTTTGTGATATAATCTTTACCATAATGACTACCTCCAAATCCAACAGAAAATCCTCGTAAGTTACCTTGCGGAATAACATAGTTGATATACCAAGTTCCAGTAAGTTTTGCTCCTGAATCTACAGGCCTCAACCCTTGTGTTTTGGCATCAGATGCTACCAGCTCACTATCGTTGTACGCCCCTCCTGCGTGTAGAAATAGTCCTTCTATTGGTGAGGAATGTACATCCAATTCCCAACCACGGCTGTATCTTTCTCCATTTTGTACAAGTGTAGATGGATTATTTGGATCTTGTCTCACAATATTTAATACATTAATATTATAATAACTTATGACTGCATCAAGAAGACCTTTTTGAAGGGAAACTTTAGCACCAGCCTCAAATTGATTTCCATATTGAGGGCGGAAGTTGGTCATTTGGCCATTTACGGAACGAGGAGCCTCGTTTTGAAAACCATTCATATAACTTGCAAATACGGAAATACGCTCAGGAAGGATTTGGTAATTAATACCCAATTTCGGAGAAAATGCCGTTTGGTTATAATCTCCTGAAGTAGTATTCGTTAAATAGTCGTGGGTTCCTTTATTTTGTACATAATTAACTCTAGCACTCACCATTAGGGAAAGATTTTCCATTGGATTAATCACATCAGAAACATATACGGAATAATGATTTTGTATAGCAGAATATTTCTCACCGTAAGACTTCGATGCAAATAGTGTTGTCATATATTCATTATTATACAAATCAGGATTTTGGGCAGTGATGACTTCATTATTATAGTTGGCAGATTTACTACTCATTCCATAGAGGTATCTGTAATACTCTACCCCAGCGACCATTCTATTCCTCACATTACCAATATGAAAATCACCCACAAAATCTTGTTGAATTTGTTGGCTGGAAATTGTTTCTGGGAACATTCTATAAAGGCGACGCGTGATATTCGCTCCCGTTTGGTCTAATTTCAATCTTTGATAATCCCCAGGTGTCTTATTGCTTACACTTATCAAATTCGTCTCTGATTTCCAATTATCCGAAATTTTGTATTGAATTTTTCCATAGATATTAAGTGCCTTATTATGAAGAATGATGCTATTATCTGTAAAAGATTTATAGTATGGAAGATTCAGTTCATCAGAGTTTTTTACGGTAACGGCACCCACCTCAAATAGAGGATTATTAGTAGCTATTTTATCTAAAATCTCTGCTTCTACATTAATGTTTAATCTATCATTTACTCTATAGTATATACTCGGAGCGAGAAATAATGTTTTGGAGAAGCCTTGGTCTTGGAAACTATCCTTGTAAGTATAAGCTCCCGTAATTCTTGCCAAAGCCTTACCAGCTCTTCCGATTGGAGTATTCACATCAATTATTGCTCTTTGATAGTTATTAGACCCACTCGCAATGCCAAAATTAACAAAAGTCTTATTCTGTGGCTTCATCGTAATACGATTGATAAGCCCTCCGAAAGTAATCATCGTGGCACCAGCACCTCCAAAAATCACGGCACTTGGACCTTTTATTACCTCCAACTGAGCAATATTCACTGGGTCCATATCTGAGGCTACATAACCATTAACTCCATTTCGAAAACTGGAACGAGTTCTAAATCCACGAATAGAATAATATGGAGAGATACCCGCCCAACTCGGAGCGACACCCACTGCATTAGAGAGCATACCTCCCTGAGTGAAATAGTTACGATTGTTAATTAATTGTGGCGTAACAGAAGTCGTAACCTGTGGATTTTCTAAATTATTAATAGGTAATTTTGCTGTCAATTCACTTGATACATCTTGTGGCTTTACTACTCCATCAATAATTACCTCATCTATAATAGAGTGCCCTTTTAAGCTGTCTTTTTCTTGAGCATTCATCGACATTATAGCCAATATAATGGCTACACATAGGATATTTTTATTCATTTTTATTTCTTTTTTTTAATATTTGACAATCTTTATTTCACAACATTTTCTTATTAAATTTTTTGTTACGAAATGGTGTTTTTAGTATCATCAAATCCCAGCGGGTGGGCGAAATATTTTTGAATAAAAATCTGATAAATAAAAAATTTTACGATACTCCGCATCTATCTTGCGAGAATATTGTAAAATTTTAATTCGAAAAAAATCTATATTTGGTGTGAAAAACATATCTAGCGGAGTAACCTCTACCTTATTGCTACCACTAGAAGTCTTATTGGTCTTTGCTAACTCTTTTTCAAGATAGCATCTCCCCCTACAATTTTTCTTAGGATTGTTTCTATAATCACAAAGGTTTTTTACAATATAATCATAATCAAATGTATAACACAATATAGGCAGCACGACCCTTATCGGCATTATACAAATAATAATAATACTCAAAAACCTTTTCACTATATTAATTTATTTCGCAAATATAATAATTAAATGTAAGTAAAAAAATGATATTAATCACATTCTGAATAAGTTTCTCTATCGTTTAGGTCTATCAGCATCTATTCTGAATGACGAGTGGCAAGCTATACAATTTCTCAAAAGCCCATCTAATTGTTTTTGGGTAACTTTTGGATCGAAATTTGTTTTGGCCGTCTCTGCTATTTCATCAAATTTTCGGTGAGTATCCATTCCTATTTTCTTAAATGCCAACGGAACCGATTTTATGAGTCCCTTTGGTGCATGTTCCCCAACTCCCCTACCCGAGCGAATACCTGCTTCTATAATGAGTTTTGGATTTTTGGTAAGTATCCCTTCATTTATACGCTGAACTCCCTCCACAAAATGCCTCATTTCCGACATTACGAACTCACGATGGTCATATTTCATACGAATACTCAATCTCTTGTCTCCCTCATATTGATAGGTATCTCCTTGTATTAAAAACTTATAAACCATAAAAACATTCCCTATCAAGGAGATTATCAAGGCTATAAACACGATTTTTTTCATTTATCTATTTTTATTATAATAATTATTATTCATTTTTTAATAACTCCAATCTCTTTTTTTAAGAATAGCATAAGTTCCTAATATAAAAACAATCCCCCATAAAACACTCACAATAAGAGCTTCTGTGGGATACTCAGGTGCTTTTGGTAACATTCCTCCTGTGAAATTTTCCATAAATTTCAATCTCACAAATGGATTGGGTATCAAATTAGACATACTTTCTAATGGCAAATATTGTGAGTAATGATTTACATCATTTAGCCCCGCATTATCAGCCGTTTTTGTATCACTCCATTCTACAAGTTTAAAAATAGTTTCTATCATAAACCAACCAAATATTGCCAAAATAACCAACATTGATTTTCGAATCAATACAGAAAGGAACATCAAAAATGTCAAAAACACTAATAATTTAACAAAAAAATTAAATGCAAAATATATTTCTGAGAAAGCAAGTTTCAAATCTATTTCTTCAGAATTTTTTATTCCTATAACTATAGAAAACACTACCACTAAAACAGTGGCAATTAAAGAAAAAAGACTGATTATAAGCATTTTAGACATTATAAAATCCTTACGAGATAATCCGTCAATAATATTTTGATGAAAAGTTCTGTTTGTAAATTCTTGGCAAATAGAAAAAACGATAACAAGCCCCAAAATAATTCTTAAAAAATCAGCAATATAAGTCGTAAAATTCCATATAACGGGAAAATCATATATCCCCTGTTCCTTCAAACTAGTTCTAATACCCCACAAATCTATATCATTAAATCCTACATATAACACCCCAACCAATGATACAAAATATAATATTGAATATATAATAAATGGTTTGTACGCAAAATTTTTATGATACTCTAGCATTAATAATCTTTTCATAGTTTATTTTTTAATGAGTTCTAAAAATTGTGTTTCCAAAGATTGTTTTTTCATCACCAAATGAGATAAATATATCCCTCTTTCTACTAACATTTTATTCAAATATGATGTTTCCATATCCGATGATGGATAAGCCACTACAATATCCTCCTTCAATTCTACACGATAAAATAATTGCATCTCTCTTAATATTTCTACTAATAGTTCATTATCTTCTAATTTCAGCTCAAAATATCCTTTGGAGGCTATCATTTCATCTACTCTACCACAATAAAGTACATTCCCATTCTTCAAAACAATAGTGTGGGTACAAACTTTTTCAATTTCATCAAGTAAATGACTTGCTATAATTATAGTAGTTCCTTTCTTAGATATATCACTAATAATCTCTCTTATTTGAATAATCCCTTCTGGGTCAAGTCCATTAGTTGGCTCATCTAATACTAATACTTCTGGGGTATTCAACAATGCTGATGCAATTGCAAGCCTTTGTTTCATTCCCAAAGAATAAGTTTTATACATATCTTTTTTTCTATCTAACAGCCTAACAATACTCAATACTTCATCTATCCGAGAATAATCAACATCTTTTATTTCCGCCACTATTTTAAGGTTTCTTTCTGCTGATAGATAAGGATAAAAATTAGGCTGCCCAATGATAGCACCTATTTTCTTAAATGTCTCTTTCGATGTACCTTTATTCTCAAACCAATACCATTCTCCAGAAGTTGGATTAATTATTGTAAGTAACATTCCAAAAATAGTAGATTTACCAGACCCATTTGGTCCAAGTACCCCATATACATTTCCTTTTTCTACATCAAAAGAAACATTATTTACAACTTTTCTTTGATTATAATTTTTTGTGAGATTTCTTACCGATAGTATTACGCTCATATCTTATTAATATTACCCCTACAAATATATTAATTTAATCTAAATTTATTGTCTACTTCTAAAAAAAATGCTCTATCTTAGTTGATAGAGCATTCATTGTTAGTTTTATTACAATTTATTTTGATTTCAAAGATTCTGTATAGTTGATTTTGCCTTTCTCTGCAAATTCTGTTACTTTACCATTCTCATCAATGATTACATTAAAGTTATCATTCTTAGAATCAAATAAAATTGTTGTTTGGAACTCTGGACAAGCGTCTTTCTTGCAACCAGTTACTTTGTAGATTCCATCCTCTGATACCACTGGAGTCTCTACATTGAAGTTTTTCACCAATTCTTCATACTTATCACCTGCAATTTTTTTCAATCTGTCGGTAACAGTAGCATCTTCAAATAATTTGAAGTCTCTTGGATTCTTACCTTCGTTTTCTGTGATTACATTTTTTCCAGCAGTAGCCTCAGTAGATTCTGCTGGTGTTCCTGTTTGCTCTTGTGCAGTAGCCTCAGTAGTTGTAGGCTCTGTTTTTTCTTCTACTTTTTTTTCACCACAAGAAACTGCCAATAGGGAAACCATTCCCATCAATAATAGTGCTTTTTTCATTTCAATAAAAAATTTATTTTTCCCACATAACGG
>QWBZ01000957.1_pt1 | contig 19892 bp, 18 predicted proteins | sample 1972441 | NCBI WGS metagenome assembly QWBZ01 (sample SAMN09866721, study PRJNA288562) | Human oral metagenome isolate term6_saliva, whole genome shotgun sequencing... | isolation source: mouth | host: Homo sapiens | place: USA: California
TGCGGCTATCCTGTCTCGCCGTAACAAGCACTACCGTGCCCTGGCTGAGAAGGAAAGCGTGGACGCTGACGACAACGGCATCCCCGACGTCTTCGAGGGAACCTACCGTGACCCGAAGACCGAGCCGAAGGCCTAAAACGCTCACCTGATACACCCCGATTCCCAGCCGAAGATAACCATGTCTCACCGCATCGAAAACACCGAAAACCGCACTCCCCTTGGGGGCCGTCGCACGACGGACAACCCCGCGGAACGCGCGGAATACGTATCGGATGGGCATGCTCGCCACCGCTCAACCGGCAGGAGGCGGCAGAAACTCGCCGTCCCCTCCCGGTACGCGGAAATTTCGGCACGCTGGGTGATCGGGGTGTACTCGTTTGCCGCGATTCTCACCTCGTTCGCGTGGATTCTCTCGCCGTTGCGCCACGGCCGCGGGTTTACCTGGTGGGAGGTCATTGCCGACCTGTTCAACATCCCGTCCACGCACACTCTGCCCAGCGCCATCACCCTGATTGTGGTGGTTTCCGGGCTTATCGCTCGTAAACGCGCCGCCCTCTACGTCGTCATTGCCTTCCAGATTTTCGGCGCTCTCCTGGCCTCGCACAGCGCTTTCACCCTCTTTTTTCCCGCCGGCATCATGCCCAAGGACCGGCTCTTCTCCTCGAGCATCGACACGCTCTCGATTCTGTGCGCCGCGCTGCTGGTTCCCTTCCTCGTGACGATTCGTTCGGCATTCCCCGCGCGCGTGGGGCGCCTCTCCTGGGCCGGGGCCCTGGCGACCGCGGTGGGCGGTATTGCCCTTACGACCCTTGCCCTGTGGTACCTCTGCAAGGTGGGTTGGTGGCCCGAGCTGCGCCACGTCTCAGCGTGGGAGTTGCTGCTGCACGGGCTAGGCATCGAGCGTATGCATCCGGGACTGTGGTCCGCCGATGTCGTGGGCTTTATCGCCTCCGTCGGCGATGGTCTCTTCCTCGTGCTGGCTCTTTACCAGTTGGCCCGCGGGTACCGCGCCCCCGACGAGTGGGACGGCGAGAAGGAGCTACAGATTCGTGCCCTGCTGCAGCACTACGGCGCAAACGACTCCCTCTCGTACTTTGCGACCCGTCGCGATAAGCAGGTCATCTTCTCCTCCGACCGCAGGGCGGCCATCACTTACCGCACTGTGGGTTCGGTGTGCCTGGCCTCCAGCGACCCCGTGGGCGATCCGCACGACTGGCAGGACGTCATCGAACGTTGGATGCTGCAGGCCCGCAGCTACGGTTGGGTTCCAGCGGCCCTGAGCGTCAGCGAGGCCGGTGCGCGCGCCTATAGTCGCGCGGGCCTGAGCGTGCTTCAGATGGGCGAGGAGGCGGTGCTCGAGACCGACCGATTCACCCTCAACGACACCTCGATGCTTGCGGTTCGCCAGGCCGTTCAACGTGTGCGCCGAGGTGGGTACGGGGTGCAGATTCGCCGCTACTCCGAGCTTGACGATACCCAGAAGCGGCAGGTCCAGCACAATATTGAGGCGTGGCGGCACGGTCGCGTGGAGCGCGGCTTCTCCATGGCCCTGAACCGCGTCAATGATCCGGCGGATCAGTCCACGGTTCTGGTATCGGCCCACGACGGTGAGGGCCGCATGGTGGCCCTGCTGTCCTTCGTACCCTGGGGCCCCACGGGGCTCTCTCTGGATGTCATGCGCCGCTCCCCCGAGGCCCCCAACGGGGTGGTGGAGTTCATGGTGGCCTCCCTCATGGAGCAGGCCGCTTCGCTCGGCGTGCGCAGGGTGTCCTTGAATTTCGCGATGTTTGGGCAGATTTTCGCCGCGGCCGACCGGGTGGGTGCCTCGGCGTGGAACCGTTTCGCTTCCCGTTCCCTGGGCGTGCTTGACCGTTTCTTGCAGCTGCGTCGCCTGTATCGCTTCAACCTGAAGTTCTCCCCGCGTTGGGTACCCCGCTACCTTGCTTTCGAGCCGACGCTGGCGCTTGTGAACGTTGCGGTTGCGGCGAGCGTGGCGGAGGGATTCCTGCCGGATTTGTCCGCCCGACGCTCGCGGGAGGAGCATCGCACGCTGAGCGAGGGTGAGCTGGTTCTTCTGCGCGAGATGCAGCAGGTGCGCGCCGAGGAGCACCCGCAGGTGCCCCGTAGCCAGCAGACGCAGCACCGCCTGCGCCACCTGCAGGAGCTGCGCGATGCCGGCATGAACCCGTACCCCATCGAGGGTGAGGATGTCGCCAAAACCCACGGTTGGGATGGCTCTGTTATGGTGCTCAGCGTGCCCGAGGCCCTCGATATATTCTCTCACCAAAATATTCCCGGAAAAGAATATACTGTTTCGGGCCGCGTTCGCGCTCTGCGTGACCACGGTGGAGTCCTCTTTGTGACGCTCTTTGAGGCCGGCAAGACCTTGCAGGTCATCCTAGAGCGTGAGCTCGTTGGTGAGAAGCTCCTAACCCTCGCCTCCCGAGCTCTCGATACCGGTGACCTCATCGAAACCACCGGCACCTACGGCACGAGCCACACGGGCACCCCCTCGCTCATCGCCTCCGGATGGCGTATGGCCGCTAAGAGCCTGCACCCCATCCCCTTCGATTCCTTCACCGACCCCGAGGCCCGCCTGCGCCGACGCTCGACCGATCTGATCGTGAATCCCGATCAGATGCACAACCTGCGCCTACGCACGGCGGTTATCAAGGCACTGCGCGCGCGTCTGGACGCCGAGGGCTTCCTCGAGGTCGAGACCCCCATCCTGCACACGGTGCACGGCGGGGCGAGCGCACGCCCCTTCCGTACCTACATCAACGCCTACGGCGAGGATTTGACGCTGCGCATCGCCCCCGAGCTGTACCTCAAGCGCCTGGTGGTTGGCGGTAGCGGCCCGGTGTACGAGCTGGGCCGAGACTTCCGCAACGAGGGTGCGGACGCAACCCACAACCCCGAATTCACGGTGCTGGAGGCGTACCGCCCCCACGCCGATTACGTGCAGATGCGCCAGCTGACCGAGCGACTCATCAAGGACGCCGCGCGGGCCGTATTCGGCATGGTTCAGCTGCCCCTTGGCCCCAAGTCCTCGTTGGAGCGTGTGCTGACGGATGTTTCGGGCCCCTGGCGCGTGGTTTCGGTGTGCGATGCCCTTTCGGAGGCGCTGGGCCGCCGCGTCGACTTGCAGACAGATTTCGAGGAGCTCCTGGCCCTCGCGCAGCGCCACGGGGTGCGCGTCCACGAGGGCATGGGGCCGGGCGCCATCATCGAGGAGCTGTACGGCGAGTTGGTGGAAGCCGTCACCGTGGAGCCGACGTTCTACACGGATTTCCCGGCGGAAACGAGCCCGCTTGCGGCTCCGCATCGCAGCGTACCGGGCCTGGCGGAGCGCTGGGACCTGGTCATTAACGGCATGGAGATGGGGTGCGCCTACTCGGAACTGACGGATGCCCTCGTGCAGCGTGAGCGTCTGACGGAGCAGTCGCTGAAGGCCGCCGCGGGTGACCCGGAGGCGATGGAGGTGGATGAGGACTTCCTGTACGCCCTGGAGACGGGTATGCCCCCGACCGGCGGCCTGGGCCTGGGCGTTGATCGCCTTGTGATGCTGCTGGCCCAGACGCAGATTCGCGGCGTGCTTTCGTTCCCGTTCGTGAAACCCCGGCGCTCGTGAAGTTCCGCCAAGATTAGAGGGCAAGGATAGGGCACAGCACCGCGCCTTCTCGCCCCGGCACCGCCTCTTCGCGGCCCGCCGGGGCGTGAATGTTTAACCCGACCCTATATTAAGTATTCGTTACAATTTGAGCTCTGCCCCACTTTTAAGTTGCCGAACGAAGCCCGCGAACTCCACAATGAGATGACTAATCGTGCGCATTTTGACCGCGCGCCGCGGAGTTAAAGCCGCATCACCAGCAGAGAAGCCCCTCGTAACCCACCCTTCGGTGTGAACGTGTGGGCTTTCGCGCTTTCTAGATTGGAGTACCGAGTGGATTTTCTTCTGAACATCATCGGGGACATAAATGAGCAGACCTCGGGACTGACTTCTTCCGTGTATGCTGTGCAGAACTGGATGTGGAGCAACTTCCTCTACTACGCCCTGATTGCGGCTGGTCTGTACATTACGATTCGTACTCGCGGCGTGCAGTGGCGTTCCATTAAGGAAATGGTCCGTGTTCTGGGTGACCCGGTTGCTCGTGAGGCTGACGGTAAGAAGAGCATCTCTTCGTTCCGTGCGTTTACGGTCTCTGCCGCATCCCGCGTGGGTACCGGTACCGTGGCGGGTGTGGCCCTGGCTATCGCTATGGGCGGTCCCGGCGCTGTGTTCTGGATGTGGGTTATCGCGGCCGTGGGCGCGGCTTCTGCCTTCGCGGAGTCTCTGCTGGGTCAGCTGTACAAGGAGCGCGGTAAGGATTCCTACATCGGTGGTCCCGCGTACTACATGAAGCGCGGTCTGAACGCCCGGTGGATGGGTTACATCTTCGTGGCGTTCATCGTGATTACCTATGCGTTCGTGTTCGTTGCTGTGCAGACTAACGCCGTGGTGGATGCGACCTCGAACTCCCTGGGCATCGACGTGTCGGGTACGAACTCCATGGGCTTCCGCATGGTCGTGGGCGCCGTCATGGTACTGCTGACCGCGGCCATTATTTTCGGTGGTATTCGCGCGATTTCTTCGGTGACCGAGTGGCTGGTTCCGATTATGGCGGTGCTGTACCTACTGCTGGGTCTGCTGGTGGTTCTGCTGAACATCACCCAGATCCCGAACATGCTGCTGATGATTTTCCAGGGCGCGTTCGGCATTAAGGAGTTCGTGACCGGCGGTACCATGGGTGCCGTGATTTGGGGTATGAAGCGCGGTCTGCTGACCAACGAGGCCGGTATGGGTACCGCCCCGAACGCCGGCGCTACCGCTACTATTTCTCACCCGGCTAAGCAGGGCTACGTGCAGACCCTGGGTGTTTACTTTGACACGATGATGGCCTGCACCGTGACCGCGTTTATCGTGCTGCTGTCAAACCCGGCCTACGGTGATAAGTCGCGTGGTGCTTCGCTGACTCAGTCGGCGCTGGCTATGCAGCTGGGCGATTGGGCGGTTCACTTCCTGACTATCGCGATTTTCATGTTTGCGTTCTCGACTGTGATTGGTAACTACTACTACGGCGAGTCGAATTTCCGCGTGCTGGTTCTGGTGTTCGTGTTCTTCGGCGCGATTTCTTCGCTGGATCTGGTGTGGACGACCGCGGATATGCTGAACGCTGGCATGGTGATTGTGAACTTGACGGCGGTGCTGCTGATGACGCCGAAGGTTGTTGCGGTGCTGAAGAATTACGAGGCGCAGCGTAAGGCCGGCCTGGAGCCGATCTTCAGGGCTTCGGACCTTCCGGAGATTAAGAACCTTGCGGCTTGGGATGGCACGGACGTAGTGACGACCCGCGAGTTCTGGGCCGAGTACGATGCGAAGACGGCCGAGCGTCGCAAGCTGAAGGCTGCCAAGAAGGCTGCGAAGGCCGGTCGCTAGGCTAGCTGACGCGGTTCACCGAGCGTGAGCCGTCGACTGAGAGCTGTGTGAGGGCCCGTTCCCGCCGAATGTGGGGGCGGGCCCTCACGCTATTCGGGGGCCCAACGGTGCGATTCGGCCGGTGGGCGTTGCGTGCACCGGTATTCTGGTGGAGGTGCGCCGCGCGTAGGCGGGGCGCTATTGAGGCATTGTGAGGAGAAGTAATGGACTGGAAGCCCGTAGTGGATATCGTGGTGACCGCGGTTTTCCTGCTGGGTATCGGCCTGGCCCTGTGGGGTCTGCTGACGGTGCACCGTAGCCCGTACTTTTCCGAGGTGCAGAAGCTTAAGTGGCTTCTACTGGTGCTGTTCCTGCCGTATCTTGGCCCCCTGGTTTGGATTTTGCGGGTTCGTGCCGAGCGCGCGGAGGCCGCACAGCGGGAGCTGGAGGCGGCGAAGCGGGACGGGGCTCCGCTCGGGGAAGCCGGTGAGGTTGCGGCTCGGGCCGAGTAGTCCGGGTCTAACACCCCCACCCCAACCATAAAGTAACGAAGGTCACACCATTTCAATTGGACAGTGCATCACGCACCCCGTATAGTTCTATGTGTTGCCTGCGGTGATACACCGTAAGACACTTGCGCGAGTGGCGGAATAGGCAGACGCGCACGGTTCAGGTCCGTGTGCCCGTGAGGGCGTGGGGGTTCAACTCCCCCCTCGCGCACCAACGATCCCCGGGGAACAGGGCATCGGCCGCACCGTCGGCTTTTCTAAGGGCTTCGGCACCTTTGAGAAGGCAGATGTCGCCAACCGCGTCCGCATCATGATGGACGACGAGTCTTACGTGGACGGTAGCGGCCGCACCATGGCCCCGAATATTTACACGCTCCGCTTCGCGCCGGTCGATTTTCCGCGCGTGCGCGAGTGGGGCAACCCGTTCGCCGTGGAGCTGTGCGACCTGGCCATCTCTCACGCTCGCGCCCAGGGATACACCCTCATCGGCGCGGTGCGCGTGACCTTCAACGTTCTCGATTCCCTGGCCGAGGGTGAATTCGAGGTGGTGGCCACCTTCGAGCCGTTCTCGGTTCCGGATGCGCCCGCCTCCCCCACCCTGCGCGGCGCCGCTAACTACGCGCCGGTGCGCCCGCCCCGGGAGTCTTCGCTGCCCACGCGCATCACAAAACCCACCGCCCAGCCTCAGCCCGCGCAGCCGGTTCAGCCGCAGCAGCCGGTGGCGCAGCCGAACTCTCGTCTCTCGCGCATCCCGCGTAGCGGCCAGGGTGGGCACGCCCCGCAGGGCGCCCACGGTGCCCCGGCGTCCCCGGCCGCTCCCGCCGCGGCGGCTCCCCGTCTTTTCCTGGAGATCAACGGGCGCATGCACCCGATTAGCCACCTGCCCTTCACGCTGGGCCGCGGTTCGGAGTCTGACCTGCGCCTGGACGATAAGGGCGTCTCCCGTCGTCACGTGCAGCTGTCGGCGCATAACGGCGCCGTCGTTGCCACCGACCTGGGGTCCACGAACGGCACCCTCGTCAACGGCGCTCCACTTCGCTCTCCCGTGGTGCTGACCAACGGTTCACTCCTTCGCATGGGCAATACCCGCATCATCTTCCATAGTTCTACCGGAGGTGCCCGTTAATGGCGTCCGAACTAACAGTCACTATTCTTCGCTACGCGTTCCTGGCGCTCATCTGGTTCTTCGTGTTCCTGGTGGTCTCCGCGGCACGCCGCGACCTAGGTCTGGGTAAGAACTACCGCGCAGTGCCTGTGGAGGCTTCCGCCGAGGCCACCCACATCACGCCCCCGCCCTCGCGGCCCTCGCAGTTGATTATTACCGAGGGCGCGCAGGCCGGCGCCATGATGCAGCTGGGCGACCACCCCATCACGATTGGTCGCGCCAACGATATTGAGGTGTCCCTACAGGACGATTACGCTTCGGGCCGTCACGCCCGCCTGTTCCCCCAGGGTTCCCGCTGGTTCCTGGAGGACCTGAACTCGACCAACGGCACGTACGTCAACGGTGAGCGACTGACTCGCGCTACCCCGATTGAACCCGGTGATGAATTCCGCGTGGGCGGCACCACCATGCAGCTGAGGGGGTAGCCGATGAAGATTGCTTTCCGTCTTGAGGCGCGCTCCGATACGGGCCTCAAACGTTCTAAGAACGACGATTCCGGTTACGGCGGCCGCTACCTTGCGGTCGTCGCCGATGGCATGGGCGGCCACGTGGGTGGCGATGTCGCCTCCGCGACCACGGTGCTGAACCTGACCCCGCTGGACCACCCCGACTTTGAGAACGGCACCGGCGGCGTTTACCTGGCCGACGAGATTCAGAGCGCCAACCTGATTATTAACGAGCTGGCCGCAAATGACCCGCAGCTTGCCGGTATGGGCACCACCTGCACCGCGCTGCTGATTGACGGCGATTGCATCGAGTTTGCCCACATCGGTGACTCGCGTGCGTACCGCCTGCGTCCGGGTGCCGACGGTGAGTTCGAGCAGATTTCGACCGACCACACCTTCGTGCAGCGCCTGCTGAACGAGGGCCGCATTACCCCGGAGGAGGCCGAACACCACCCGCATAAGAACGTGATTATGCGCGTGCTCGGTGACGTTGACGCCTCCCCCGAGCTGGAGCTCAAGACCCTGGACGCCGTCGTGGGCGAGCGCTGGGTGCTGTCCTCGGACGGCCTGGACGCCGTGGTTTCCGTACCCGAAATTGAGCAGGTGATGCGTTCGCACGACGACCTCGCGGAGGTTGCCGACACGCTCATCTCCATGACCCTGGAGCGCGGCGCGCCCGATAACGTGACCGTCGTGGCCCTGCAGGTCATCGACCGCGAGGAACTGCCGGTGGACGAGCCGGTGGGTCCCTCCGCGCTACCCGATTCCGCGCTACCCGACTCGATTGTGGCGGAGCAGGAAGTCAGCGTGAATACGCAGAAGCTCCCCGAGATTGCCGCACCGATGCGGTGCGCCACCACATCGGAACCTACGACAACGCCGTGGATGCGGCCCTCACCAACGCCGCGATTCTGCGCGGCGAGCTGGGTTCGCGTCCGCATCAGCTGGTCGGTGCCGCCGCGGTGGCGACCGAGACCGGCATGATTCCGGCGGTGACCTCCCGTACCCTGGAGCACCGCGCCACGGTGGCTCAGCGCATGCCGCTAACGGTGGATGAAGCGCCCCTGCCCGCCGAGCTGGAGGAGCTCATCGCGGAGGAGCCGGCCGAACGCACCTCCCGCCGTTCCTGGTCGGTGCGTCTCTTCATCTTCCTGCTGGTGGCGGCTCTGCTGACCCTGGCGGCGTGGACCGGCCTGCGCTACGTGGAGCGTAGCTACTACGTGGGCGAGAGCGACGGCACGGTGGCGGTGTACAACGGTATTCCGCAGGCGCTGGGCCCGATTCGCCTCTCGCACGTGGTGGAGAATACCGATATTTCGACCTCGCAGCTCTCCGACCACACCCGCACCCTGCTGCGTAATTCGATTACCGCGAAGGACCTGAACGAGGCGCACCAGATTGTGTCGCGCCTGAAGACCCAGGCCGAGCAGAACCGCATCAAGGCGGAGCAGGCGGCGTCCGCCTCCGCTTCGCCGACCCCCGATCCGACGGCGACCGCATCGTTGGCTCCCGAGCCCGCGGAATCAGGGGCCGAAACCCCGACCGAATCCCCGAGCACGGAGGGCGGTGAGAACCATGGCTAAGCTGTCGTTCCGACGCGATTCCGATGCGCCGCGCGCGCGTCGCTTCACGGAACTACTATTGCTGGTCGTGGCCGTGGGTATTAGCTCTTTCGGCATGTACCTGATTGACCCGGAGCACGCCCTGGACACTTCGAAGAGCCAGTGGCTTCCCTGCACCATCGTGCTGGGCGCCGGTTCGCTCCTGATCCACCTGGTCCTGCAGTTCCGTGCCCGCTACGCCGACCCGTTCATCCTGCCGCTGGTGGTGGCTCTGAACGGTATTGGCCTGACGATGATTTACCGTCTGGACCCGCAGATTGCCGCGCCGGTGGGCGACGGCCAGCTCATGTGGACGGGCGTGTCCATGGTGCTGTGCGCGGTCATCGTGTTCGTGTTGCGCGACCACCGCGTGCTGCGCAAGGTCACGTACACCTCCCTGGTGCTGTCGATGATTCTACTCATCATGCCGCTGATTCCCGGCCTGGGTATGGAGTTGAACGGTGCGCGCATCTGGATTCACATCGGCAACCGCACCTTCCAGCCCGGCGAGGTCGCGAAGATTACTCTGGCGATTTTCTTCGCCGGTTACCTGGCGACGCACCGCGACCTGATTCTGGTGGCGGGCCGCCGCATCGGTCCGGTGAACCTGCCGCGTCTGCGCGACCTGGCACCGGTGTTCCTGGCCTGGCTCGTGAGCCTGGGTGTTCTGGTGTTCCAGAAGGATCTGGGTTCGGCCATCATGTTCTTCGGCCTGTTCATGGCGATGCTGTACCTGGCGACGGGCCGCCTGTCGTGGCTGGTCGTGGCCGGTATCGGTATCGCTGTGGGTGGGTACTTCGCGTACAACTACGTTTCACACGTGCACGCCCGCATCTACGCGTGGGTTCACGCCTTTGACCCGGATATTTACCAAGCTTCGCCGGGTGGTTCGGGCCAGATTCTACAGGGCGTGTTCGGCCTGGCGTACGGCGGCCTGTTTGGTCGCGGCTGGGGCCAGGGCCGAGCGAACCTGGTTCCCTACGCAAACTCCGACATGATCATCTCTTCGCTGGGTGAGGAGCTGGGCCTGGTTGGTCTGGGCGCCATCCTGATGATGTTCATGTTGCTGGTTTCGCGCGGCTACCGCGCGGCTCTGGGCACCCGCGACGGCTTCGGTAAGTTGCTGGCGGCGGGCCTGTCCACGGTCATGGTACTGCAGCTGTTCGTGGTGATTGGCGGCGTGACCCGTCTGATTCCGCTGACGGGTCTGACGACTCCGTTCATGTCGGCGGGTGGTTCGTCGCTGGTGGCCAACTGGATTATTGTGGCGCTGTGGCTGTCGATTTCGCATAGTGCTCGCGCCCCGCACCTGGTGGCCGGTTACGATGCATCGCAGGGTATCGACCATATGGATACCAGCTACGAGCCCGAGGGCGCGACGAGCGTCCTGGCCCGTATCACGGCAAAGGATTCTGGAGGTGAGAAGAATGGATAGGGCGATTCGCCGCATGTGGATGTCCGCCGCGTGCGTGTTTGTCCTGCTGATGGGTACCCTCAGCTATATTCAGTTCTTCGATTCGAAGACCCTGATGGCTAACCCGTGGAATAGCCGAGCACTGTACGACAACTACGGTTCGGCGCGTGGTTCCATCGTGGTGGACGGCACGGAGATTGCATCCTCGGTGAAGTCCGATGATGAGTACAACTACCAGCGCGTGTACAACCACCCGCTCAAGTACGCGGCTCTGACCGGCTACTTCTCCACCATCTACGGCGCGACCGGCTTGGAAGCCGCCATGGATAAGGAGCTCGCAGGCACGAGCGATAGCCAGTTCTACGATCGCGTGGCGCAGCTCTTCAGCGGTTCCTCCGCTCAGGGTGCCAGCGTGGAGCTGACCATCAACTCGAAGCTTCAGGACATCGCCTACAACGCTCTGCAGGGCCGTAAGGGTGCCGTCGTGGCGCTGAACCCGAAGACCGGCGAGATTCTGGCGATGGCTTCATCCCCCTCCTACGACCCGAACCTGCTGTCCTCCCACTCGGGTTCTTCCGTGATTGCGAACTACCAGGCGCTAACGGCAGATGAGGATCAGCCCCTCTTCAACCGAGCGATTGCCGGTAATACGTACTCGCCGGGTTCGACCTTCAAGATTATTGACGCGGTCGCGGCCCTCGAGTCGGGTAAGTACAACGCCGAGTCGGTTATCGCGAACCCCGCGCAGTTGCCTCTGCCGGGCACGAACATTAGCCTGCCGAACTATACGGGCGGCCAGTGTTCCACCCGAACTCAGGCAACGATTGAGTGGGCGTTGGCGCAGTCCTGTAACACCCCGTTCGCGCAGATTGCGATGGACCTGGGTCAGGAGCGTATCGCTAAGACCGCTGAGAATTTTGGTTACGGCCAGGAGTTGAAGATTCCGCTGACCGTGTCGAAGTCTTCGTTCCCTTCGAATATGACGCAGAGCCAGCTGGCTCAGGCGGCGATTGGTCAGTACGACGTGAAGACCACGCCCCTGCAGGTGGCGATGACCTCCGCGGCGATTGCGAACGGCGGTGTGCAGATGAAGCCGAACCTGATTCGTTCGGTGAAGACCAGCAACCTGAGCACCCTGCAGGAGTTCTCGGCTGAGAAGCTCCGCACCTCCACCTCCCCCGAGGTGGCCAACCAGGTGAAGCAGTGGATGGTGAATTCGGTTGATAATGGTATTGCACGTAATGCCGGTGTCGCGGGCGTGAAGGTGGCGGGTAAGACCGGTACCGCAGAGACGACGGCGGGTTTGAATAATTCTTGGTTCACCGGTTTCGCTCCGGCCGATGACCCTCAGATTGCCATCGCGGTGGTGTACGAAGATATTGACGTGGCGACCGGCGCACAATTGGCAACCGGTACAAGTAAGCAACTTTTTGAGGCGGTGTTGAACAAGTGAGGCCTGCGGCTGATATTACCCTGGGCGGGCGCTACACCCTGACCGAGCGTATCGCAATTGGCGGTATGGGTGAGGTGTGGAAGGCTCGCGATAAGGTGCTTGGTCGCATCGTTGCGGTCAAGATCCTGAAGGAAGAGTACACCGGCGACCCCGGCTTCCTGGAGCGTTTCCGCGCGGAGGCTCGCAATACGGCGCTGCTGAACCACCCCGGCGTGGCGAACGTGTTCGACTACGGCGAGGAGGATAACTCCGCGTACCTGGTGATGGAGCTTGTGCCGGGTAGCCCCCTGTCGAGTATCATCGAGCGCGAGGGTACCCTGCCGCCGGACCGCGTCCTGAACTTTATCGCGCAGACCGCTCGTGCGCTGGCTGCCGCTCACTCGCAGGGCCTGGTGCACCGCGATGTGAAGCCCGGTAACCTGATTATCACCCCGGACGACCGCGTGAAGGTGACCGATTTCGGTATCGCACGCTTGGCAAACCAGGTGCCGTTGACTGCGACCGGTCAGGTGATGGGTACCGCCCAGTACCTGGCTCCCGAGCAGGCTACCGGCCAGGCTGCGACCGCTTCTTCTGATATGTATTCTCTGGGCATCATCGGTTACGAGTGCCTGGTGGGACGACGCCCGTTCACCGGTGAGTCGCAGATTGCGATTGCGCTGGCTCAGGTGAACGATCCGCCGCCGCCGCTTCCGGAGAGCATTCCGGCTGCGGCACGCGCGCTGATTATGTGTCTGCTGGCGAAGGACCCGGCGCAGCGTCCCAAGGATGCAACCGCCCTGGCCTCCGCGGTGGATGCGATTCGCCGCCGCGACCTGAAGGCAGCGGTGAAGGCTGTGCCCTCCCTTGCCCAGTTCCTGGCCGAGGAGAATGCCGACGATGCAACCGTGGCCATGGACGCCATGAACGTTGCGGCTGAGCCGATTAGTGCCTCCGCCGCACCGCGTTTTGGTTCGGGCGGGCGTTTCTCGCCGGAACCGACCACGGCGCCTATCCCCCGCACGAGCGCCCAGACGGTGCGCACGAGTGCGGAGCGTTCTGCCGCGGCGCCCCGTTCCTCGACGAAGCGTGGCCCGAACGTGTGGATGTGGATTGCGATGCTGCTGGCAACCCTGCTGATTCTGGGTGGCATCTGGACCGTGTTCTTCACCAATAATGGTGGAGGCGGCACGTCCCCGGAGACTTCGGCGAGCGCTTCGGCCTCTTCGGAACCGACAAACACCGGTAAGGTGTCGACGGTGGAGACGAGCGAGGCCGCTGCCACGACCTCTTCCAAGAAGAAGGTGACCGTGAACGCGGTGAACTACGAGGGTCGTGAGCTGCAGGATGCGGTGAACGAGTTGAAGAACCTCGGCCTTTCCCCCAAGACGGAGGGTGTGGAGTCCACTCAACCGGAGAACACGGTGATTTCGGTTTCTCCGACGGGTACTTTGGAGCAGGGCAATAGCGTCACCGTGCGCTATTCGACCGGTCCGAAGTCGGTGACTCTCCCGTCGAACCTTGAGGGTAAGAACGTGGACGAGGCTTCGAAGGCCGTCGCAGCGCTCGGCGTGAATGTTTCTCTTCACTACGAGAATTCGGATACCGCGGCCCCCGGCACGGTTCTTCGTACTACACCTTCATCTGGCACTAAGGTGACGGTTGGTAGTAATGTAGACATGTATGTGGCCTCTTCCAATTCGGGTAGGGGATCGAGTGCCAGCGCTTCCGCTGCACCGTCTGCGTCGGCTTCCGCCACGGCGCGTTAGCCCCTACGTTTTGATTTAGTTTTTGTCTTATTGATCCAGGAGAACTTATGGACCTGTCGGTTCCCGACACGGTTGATAACCGTTACAAGGTACTCGAGGTAATCGGTACCGGTGCGATGGCGACCGTTTACGCTGCCGAGGACACCCGCCTCGGCCGCAAGGTGGCTCTTAAGATTCTGCGTCCGGAGCAGGCCCAGGATGAGACCTTCCGTGCCCGTTTCAAGCGGGAGGCGGAGGCCGTCGCGTCTCTGAATAATCCTGCGATTGTTGCGGTGTATGACACCGGTTCGTTCGATCCTTCCCAGAGCTACGGCGTGGATGAGGCCGCGGGCGAGTCTACGCTCATCCCCTATATCGTGATGGAGTACGTGGAGGGTCACACCCTGCGCACCATCCTGTCGCGTGGCGGTCACCTGCCGGTGAGCGATGCGCTGGGCTACGCCGAGCAGTTGCTGGGCGCGCTCCAGTACAGCCACTCGATGGGCATCATTCACCGCGATATTAAGCCGGCGAACATCATGGTGCTGGACCGCACCAGCGAGGATATCGCGAAGGGTCAGCCGGGCCAGATTAAGGTCATGGACTTCGGCATTTCTCGCGCGATTGAGGAGGCCGGCGAGGCGCTGACCAAGGCGAACGTGGTGATGGGTAGCGCACGCTACATGTCCCCCGAGCAGGTCAGCGGCAAGGAGGTCGATGCCCGTAGCGACCTGTACTCGGCCGCCTGCGTGATTTACGAGATGATTGCCGGCCGTTCCCCCTTCGATGCCGAGTCGAATGTGGATTTGGCTGCTAAGCACCTCTCCGACACCCCTGAGCCCCCGAGCAAGTTCACCCCGCTCGAGGTTCCGGCAGGTCTGGATGCGGTCATTCTGAAGGGTCTGGCTAAGAACCCGGACGACCGCTATCAGAGCGCTGCCGAGTTCGAGCAGGCACTGGTCTCCGTGATTCGTCCCGGCGAGGAAACCGTGGCTCAGGACGCCGCCATGACGACCGCGTTCGTGCCGTCGGCAACCACCGCGTCTCTGGGCGAAGATTATGCCCCGTACACCACCTCGATTACCGAGGCTTCGGTGGAGGACGGCGGTCTCAACGGATTCTTCGACTACGAGGATGAAGAGGAACCGTACGAGGATGAGGAGTACGTCGAATACGATGAGGGTTCGCCCCGTAAGCGTGCATGGACGCGCTTCCTGGTTGGTATTCTCATCGCCGCGCTACTGGCATTTAGCGTCGGCTCGGTGCTGTATTACCAGAACAAGCTGAACGAGGTTCCGCAGGTTCAGGTTCCGGCCGTGGTGAACGTTTCCCGCGATGATGCCGATAACCAGCTGCGTAACCGAGGCTTCGTGGTGGAGTACCGTCAGGGCTACTCCGACAACATCAAGAAGGGCGACGTGATCAGCGTCGAGCCGGGTGTCGGTTCTATGGTTAATAAGGGCTCGACCGTGACCGTGACCGTCTCAAGCGGCCCGGAGAAGATTAAGCTGCCCGATAACCTGCAGGGCCAGAGCGAGGCGTACGTGCGTAACGCGCTGAAGGACCTGGGTCTGGTGGACGGCCGTGTCTCCACCGTGGAGAGCGCTTCGGTGCCTGCCGGTATGGTGGTTGAGCTGTCCCCCGAGAAGAGTTCGACGGACGATAAGGGTGTTCAGACGGTTGAGGCCGGTAGCACCGTGAACATTGTCCTGTCCTCGGGTAAGGTGAAGGTCCCCTCGCTGGTGGGTCTGACCAAGGATCAGGCAATTGCCGCTCTGACCGCTCAGGATGTTCTGCTGAACACCAACATTGAGACGGTTCAGACGACCGAGCGTCCCGCCGGTACCGTGCTTTCGCAGAGTTCTGCGGCCGGTACCCTGGTGCCGCAGAACAGCACCGTGACGATTCGCGTGGCTGCTACCCCGACTCAGACGACTGCCCCGACTGCTGCGGCTACTCAGCCGGCAGCGTCGACCGGTAACCAGAACGCTACCACCGGTAACCAGCAGCGTCAGGCCACTCAGCAGGCTACTCAGCCTGCCGCCTCGACCGGTAACCAGAACGCTACCACCGGTAACCAGAACCAGCAGCATTCTACCGCTTCGGCTACTCCGGCACCGGCTGCGTCCGCTACTGCGGGTACCCGTACGATTCAGGGTAATAACGCGAACGCCAATGCAAATAACGCTAACTCCCGCTAAGGGGTTTTAGAGGTTAGCCGCGAAAAAAAGGGGCGGCGCTCTACACCGTTGGGTGTGGGGCGCCGCCCCTTTCGTGTGCCTGCCCGTGTGCCCGGGCTTGCTCGCGACTATGGGCTCAGATAGAGTATCGCCTCCAGCTTCCCTGTAGTGCGCCTACTACGGAGCTTCTGGAGGCGATATAAGCCACTGAGGACTCTAAAGGCTATAAGGATTAGGCCATGAGAGGCGAGAGGCTCTTAGCGCGTTCTGCGGCGCCCTGCAGGCCGGTTTCTTCAAGCCAGTTGCCGAGCATCAGGTAGCCGCCTTCGGTCAGGACCGATTCGGGGTGGAACTGCACGCCGTGCATGGGGGCTTCGCGGTGGCGCAGGCCCATGATGATGCCGTTGTCGGTCGTGGAGGTGGTTTCCAGGATGTCCGGCATGCTCTCGGGTACGACCGCAAGCGAGTGGTAGCGGGTCGCGGTGAAGGGGCAGGGCACGTCCTTGAAGACGGAAACGTTCTCGTGCACCATCTTCGAGGTCTTGCCGTGCATCAGTTCGGGGGCGTGGGTAACGGTGCCGCCAAAAGCCTCGGCAATGGCCTGGTGGCCCAGGCAGACGCCCAGCAGGGGCTTCTTTGCCTCAGCCGCCCAGCGGATGGTGTCAATAATGACGCCGGCTTCAGAGGGCGCTCCGGGGCCTGGAGAGATGAGCACGCCGTCGTGGTCTTCCGCGAGCTTCAGCACGTGGTCCAGGTCGTATTCATCGTTGCGGATGACCGTGGTCTCGGCGCCGAGCTGCTGCAGGTATCCCACGAGGGTGAAGACGAAGCTATCGTAGTTGTCGATGACAAGGATGCGGGTCATGGTGTTGTCCTAGTGCTAATGGTTGATGGTGACGTTCTGGTTGAAGGGGCCGTACTCGGCGAAGTGCGGGAAGACGTACTCCATGAGCAGGTAGACGGCTACGAGCACCAGCACGATGGCAATAATGATGCGCAGCCACAGGGGCCCGGGCAGGTGTCGGAAAATCCATCCGTACATGTTCTTTTCCTTTCCTTAAGATCCGGCCACCGAAGCGGCGATTTCTGCGGGGGCGCCGGCGGAGGCGGGACGCCACGATTCGAATCGGGCGTGCACGATGTATCGTTCGGTATCGCCGTAGCGTGGGTGGCAGGTGGTGAGGGTCATGAGACGCTCGGTGGGGGCCACACCGGGTTGGCCGGGCACAGGTTCGATGACTTCAACCTGGTCAGGCTGCACGATTTCGTGGCTGTAGACGGTGTAGGTGTAGTAGCCGTCTTTGGTGCGCACGTAGATGTGGTCGCCTTCGGTGAGCAGGTCGATGTCGTTGTGTCCGAGACCGAGGGAGTCGAGCACGTCGGCGCTGGTGCCCTGGGTGGCGGGACGATGATAATCCGCGCCAAATTTGGGGATGTAGACGACTCCGAAGACCTCACCGTGTTCGGGTTCGCTCAGCCCGGCGGGAGGGGTGTTAGGGTCCCAGCTGGGCGGGGCTTCGGCCGGATGCGCGTCAAACTCCTGCACGAGGGTGCTGACGGCCTGGGACTGGGTACGGTCGGCGTCGATATTGGTCCACCACAGCTGCCAGGCAACGAAGAGAAGCAGAATAACGCCCGCGGTGATAAGGAGCTCGCCGGTAATCTGGATGATCCATTGCAGCACGGTGCGGGGTCGGCGCGCGGCATTATGTGCCTTTCCGTGGCTCATGCTCTCTCCTTGGGGTTAGTGGCATTGCGTTTCTCAGCCGTCATACGCTGTGTTTAACGCTCGGGCGAGGTGAAATCATCCCGCAAGTCTGCAAAGATAGGTGTAAACGTATATTTTTAGGTTACCCATACAACAATAAGCGGAGGAAGTATGTCGTCCAACTCGGCTAAGGCATCGTCCAAGAAGAAGTCTCAGAAGTCCGAGAAGTCTGAGGTGGAGGACGCAAGCGAGATTCGTCTGCGCGAGATTGCCCATGAGATGGAGAGCGGTACGCAGCTGAAGGAGCAGACTCCGCTGTGGTACCGAGTCATCATGTTTTCGCTGCTGGCCCTGGGCATCCTGTGGATTATTGTTTTCTACATTACGCAGGGCCTATTCCCGATTCCTGACTTGGGTATGTGGAACGTCAGCATCGGCGTGGGCGCCATGATGGTGAGTATGCTGATGATGACCCGCTGGCGCTAGAGCGTATTGAGGAGGCGGCTGTCCCATTACTGGGCGGCCGCCTCTGTCGTTCTCGAAGAACCGGGGGCTAGTGACTCTCTGCCCCTGTTTTTCTGTTCTGAAAGGCAGTCCGGAAGGTCGCGGTCATAGCGACCATGATGAGCAGTTCGGTGAGGGTTTGGGTGAGTACGGTGGCGCTCATGAGGTTTGCTGACGCTGCGGTGAGCGGGCTGACCAGCGTTGCGCCAGATAGGCGGCTGCTAGGGGCACGATGAGCGGTGCAAGGCTGAGGTAGCTTTCGACGGGGAGAGGGAATATTTCTCCCGCCACCCTTATATCTATTATTCCTATATAAGAATATATACTAGTCCAGATAGGAATAAATATAAGCTGGGCGCTAAGTAGGTAGGGTGTCGCCGCCAGCAAACCTCGATATTCCCCTCCGGCGATACACGTAAAGACCACAACGTAATCCACGCATGGAGCCAGCAGAACAATCACTGCAGCTAGAGCAACGGGACCGCCCTCGGGAATAAAGAGGGGAACAAGCAGCGCAACTAGAATCGGGGTTCCAAGGGTAGCCGCCAGCACGACCCTGCGAACAAGCATCTTATGCTGACCAACATTCATGCCGGCCAGGGGCATGAGGGCGAAGTTGGTCCACAGTAGCGCACCGAGCGCGTAGGGCACGAGCTGCTCGGAGACCTGACTTCCCATCCGCCCAGCCCCGCGCAGGCAACTCCCACAGCCATGGAGCCAAGGTAGAGGGCCACCTGGTGACGTTCCACAAAGCCCCCTTCTAGTAGATAAGGTCGCCTCGTGCCGCTTCGTGAACGCGGCGGGTTACGGTCTCCATGACGGGTGAGTTAATGTTCCACCGTTGCCAGTAGAGAGGGAATTCTACGGGGGTTACGGCGAGCTTGATGAGGTGCCCGCTTGCGAGTTCTTCGGCGCATTGCGCTTCGGGGATAAGACCCCATGCGATACCGGCGCTGACAGCACGCGCGTAGTCCGGGGAGGAGGGAATGTAGATGGTGGGGCTTTGGGTGAAGGTTTCTTCAGCCTCCAGACCTACTTCTTGTTCGATGAGGACTCGTGCTACGTCCTGCACGAAGTCTTTGCGGTCGTATTCGACGACGGGGGCCTGGTTGAGCTCCTCGCGGCTTACGCGCTTGGGCCAGCCGAGCAGGTAGCGCCGCACGTAGTCGGGGGTGGCGACGCACCAGTACCGTGCCACACCGAGGGTTTCAACGGAGCAGCCGGGGATTTTTTCGGGTTTGGAGGTGATGACTGCCATGACTTCTCCGGAGCGGAGCATGGCGGAGGAGTGGAATTCGCCTTCTCGTCGCAGGTCGCAGAAGATGCTGTCTTCGCGGCTGAGAGTTCCGACGGCGTCGATAAACCAGGTGGCAAGCGAATCGGCATTGACCGCCACAGAAACGCTTTGGAAGCCGCCGGCACCCATGAGTTCGCGTTCCATTTCTTGCTGCAGGAATTCACTCTGGCGGGCGATGCGCAGCACGCTCTGTCCGGCATCCGTGGGGGTCACGGGATTGCTTCGGCGCAGCAGAACCTTTCCGGCGATCTGCTCCATGGCTTTGATGCGCTGGGAGATGGCGGAGGGGCTCACCCGTAGAACATCTGCCGCCGCGTCGAAGGTGCCATATTCGATGACGGTGGCGAAGGTGGTGAGCTGGTCGGTACTGAAACGTGTCATAAGAATATCTTACGCAGTGTGAAAATATTTAGATAGATTTAGGGTCCTTTTT
>QWBZ01000354.1_pt1 | contig 19629 bp, 18 predicted proteins | sample 1972441 | NCBI WGS metagenome assembly QWBZ01 (sample SAMN09866721, study PRJNA288562) | Human oral metagenome isolate term6_saliva, whole genome shotgun sequencing... | isolation source: mouth | host: Homo sapiens | place: USA: California
GCCGAAAAAAAGCGGACCCGTGTGTGTGGCATTCGGAGAACTCATAATGCCTGAAGGAGATGCATCGAATAAGGATGACGTAGCGGCATTGACTGAAGCAGTACGTAATTCCGTAGCCGCTCTTTTGGACGAATACGGAGGCGAAAGCCGATGAGAGTGCATATAGCCGAAGCTTGCGGCTTTTGTTACGGCGTCAGACGAGCCGTAGAATTGGCATCGACAGCTGAAAAAGGAACACATACCCTGGGCCCGATAATACACAATCCGCAATTGGTAGATTCTCTCAGCGCAAGAGGTGTTTCTCCGGTGGACAGTTTGCAAGATGTGGCAGACGGTTCGAAAGTTCTCATCAGGTCACACGGGGTCGGACCTTACGTTTATGAAGAAGCGGAGGCCAAACATCTCGATGTAGTGGACGCGACATGCCCCCATGTGAAAAAAGCACAACAAGATGCCCGAAAAGTCATAAATGATAAAAAAGCATTGATAATAGTAGGTGAAAAGGACCATCCTGAAGTAATTAGCATTTCACAATGGGGGTGATAAAAAAGCATTGATAATAGTAGGTGAAAAGGACCATCCTGAAGTAATTAGCATTTCACAATGGGGGTGCAATCGTGCTATTATTATAGATAAGGTTGAAGAAGCGAAAGAAATTCCCTATTGTGAGCATATGGGAGTTGTAGTGCAGACAACGTTTTCTCAGTCGCGGTTTAAACAGATAGAGTCTGTATTGGCCGAGAAGACGGATGACTTGGATGTGTACATGACTATTTGCACGGCTACGCGGCAGCGGCAGGAGGCGGCTGTCGAATTGGCGAAAAAAGTGGATGCCATGATCGTTATCGGCGGCAAAAACAGTGCCAATACGGGCCGGTTAGCACAGGTGTGTGCCGAACAAGGGTGTCCTACATATCATGTCGAAACGGCATCCGAATTGAATGTGGCTGATTTTCGAGGTATGAGCGACATTGGCGTTACTGCCGGTGCTTCAACACCGGATTGGATAATACAGGAGGTTGTTAAGATGATGGAAGATTTGCAAGCTGAAGGCACAGAGGTAATGAGTGAAGAGTTATTGGATCAGTACGACTACGAAGAAAATCCTAAGAAGGGCGACGTGGTAACCGGTACGGTTATTTCTGTGAATGATGATGCGGCCTATGTTTCCATCGGTACGAAAGCCGAAGCCGTTTTGCCTAAGAAGGAAATGGCTGTTCCGGCTCCCGAAAAGGCGAGCGATTTCGTTCAAGTCGGGCAAGAACTGACTGTAGAAATTGCTAACAACATCAAAGAAGAAGGATCGATTGTCGTATCTCTCGTACGCATGAAGAAAGTCGAAGATTGGAAAGAAGTACGTGCCGCATTCGAAGCGGATGAACTTGTCGAATGCGTAGGTAAAGAAACGAACAAAGCCGGTCTTGTCGTAGCTATCAAATCGTTGCGCGGCTTTATTCCCCTTTCGCAAGGTGATGTTCGTTTTGTTAAGTCCCTGGACTACCTCGTAGGCGAAACCTTTACGGTTAAGGTTATCGATATGGATGAACACAAAAATCGTCTCGTCCTTTCCCGTAAGGCCGTTCTTGAAGTAGAAAGAGAAAAGAAACGCGCTGAAGTATTGAAAACCATTGAAGAAGGTTCGGTTGTAGAAGGTACGGTTGTTAAAATTATGCCCTACGGTGCATTTATCGACTTGGGCGGTGTAGAAGGGTTACTCCACATTTCCGATATTTCGTGGAAACGTATTAATGCCGTAGAAGATGTGTTGGAAGTAGGCGAAAAAGTGGAAGTTCTCGTTCAGAAATTCGACGAAGAACGCAACCGTATTTCTCTTTCTATGAAAGCTTTGCAGAAGAACCCCTGGATTGCGGCTGTTGAAAAATTCGAAGTGGGCGATGTGGTTAAAGGGGAAGTTAAGAAGTTGTTACCCTTCGGTGCTATTCTTGCCATTGACCCGGAATTGCAAGGCCTTCTCCATGTTTCGGAACTGACGGATAAACGCGGAGCCGTTGTTAAAGATTTGATTGCAGTCGGCGATGTGCTGGATGTAAAGATTATCGGTATCGATACGGATAAGAAGAAAATTTCCTTGAGCGTTGTTGCCATCGAAGCAGATGAAACGGCTCGTGAAATTAACGACTATCTGGAAAACCATCAGGAAACTGAAAACGGCACTATCGGAGATGCTGTAGAAGAAAACTAATAACGAAGCTGGAGGGTAATCGGCTGTACGATTACCCTCTTTTTCGTATCTGGGGGATTGTATGGAAAAGCAAGAGACAAAGGCCGTCATTGCCGCTATTGAAGAAGGCAGTAAGGCACAACGTCAGGGGTTGCACGTAGGCGATACAATTGTTTCCGTTAACGGACAAAAGGTGGAGGATCTGATTGATCTCAACTTTGCTCTTGCCGATGAAGAAGTGCGTCTTGTCGTAAAAGAAGGCGACACGCTGAAAGAGTGTTATTTCCAAAAGAGATTTGGTGAAGACATCGGCATTACGATGGAGTCGGCCGTATTCGACCATATTCGTCAGTGCCATAATAATTGTATATTTTGTTTTATTGCGCAAATGCCCAAAGGAATGAGACCGTCCTTATACGTGAAAGACGACGACTATCGCATGTCCTTTTTGACGGGCAGTTTTATCACCTTGTCCAATATGACGGAAGACGACTTGCGACGCATTGTACAATTCCATTTATCGCCTTTACACGTATCCGTTCATACGACGAACGGAGAGTTGCGCAAAAAGATGATGCGCCAAGAAAAGACGGGCGATATTCTTGAAAGACTGCGTCGTTTGACGGATAATGATATAGACTTGTATTGCCAAATCGTCCTCGTTCCGGGGTATAATGACGGCGACGAGTTCACGAAGACTTTGACGGATCTGTCCGGATTGGGATCGAATATTCTCGGCGTAGCCGTCGTGCCGTTGGGAACTACGAAGTTTCGTATGGACTGTGAAGAATTACAGCCTGTTACGCCTGAAATTGCCGCCGATATTATTAAGCGATCTCGCCCGTTTATAGATCAGGGACGCAAAGACGGTCGCGGCAGTTTTGTATATTTGGCTGACGAATTCTTTTTGAAAGCCTCGGTTCCCGTGCCGGACAATGAATATTATGACGGATACGGGCAGATAGAAGACGGCGTAGGCATGCTCCGCTTTTTTGAACAGGAGTGGCACGGTTGGAAGGGTGAAGTTCGAAAGTCATATGATAAGCCTTTGAAGCTGGCTCTTTTTACGGGGACCTTGGCATATGATTTCTTAAAAGAGCTGATTGCCGAAGTATCGGTAGAGAATCTGACCGTTCATGTGATTGCCGTAGAAAATCATTATTTCGGCACGCAAATTAATGTGGCCGGCTTACTGACGGCTCAAGATATGGAACGGGCTTTTAAGGAATTGGACGGAACGTATGACGGTCTGATTGTGCCCGGAACGGCATTGCGTAAGGGCGAAGATATTTTCTTGGACGACATCACGTTAAAAGAATTTTCGGCATCTGTCGGCGTGCCTGTCGAGGTCAGTGAGTTTGCTCCTCAGTTAAAGGAGTTACTCTATCATTGGCCTGCACAATATGATGAATAGAGGATAAGCATATGTATAAACCTTTGGTAGCCGTCGTCGGACGGCCTAACGTAGGAAAATCGACGCTTTTTAACGCCATTGTCAAAAAACGTATTTCTATTGTAGAAGACTTACCCGGAGTAACTCGCGATCGTATTTATTTCGATGCGGAATGGCTCGGTAGGGAATTTACACTCATTGATACGGGCGGCATCGAATTTGTCGACTCGGACAACAATATTTTTACGTCCATGCGTTATCAGGCCGAACTGGCTATTCACGAGGCGGATGTCATCTTATATGTTGTTGACGGTAAGACCGGTATCCAGCCGCAGGACCAGGAAATTGCGGCTATGTTGAGAGCGTCGGGAAAACCGGTCATTCTTGTTGTCAATAAAATTGACAGTGTAGAACAGGAAGTTAATATTTACGAATTTTACGGGCTCGGCTTGGGTGACCCTATCGGTGTTTCGGCTGTTAACCTTATGAATCTCGGTGATTTGCTGGATGAGGTGCTCAGTCATATTAAAGAGGTTCCCGTGCAGGAAGACGACGAAAGTGTCGTCCATATTGCCCTCGTAGGTCGTCCCAATGTAGGTAAATCGTCATTGACCAACGCCCTTCTCGGAAAAGAACGAGTCATTGTCAGCGATATGGCCGGAACGACTCGAGATTCCATTGATACACACTGGAAACATGACGGTACGGAATTTGTTTTAATCGATACGGCAGGGATGCGGCGTAAGGGAAAAATCGACTTACCTGTAGAACGATACAGTGTTGTTCGCGCCTTGCGGGCTATTGACCGTTCCGACGTGGCCGTTCTTGTCTTGGACGGTGTAGAAGGCGTAACGGAACAGGATAAGAAGATTGCCGGCTATATTCATGAGTCAGGTAAGGGCTGTATTATTATTGTCAATAAGTGGGACCTGGTAACCAAGGACAGTAAGACATCCTTGCGCTATACGGAAGATATACGCCGCGAGTTGGCCTTTTTGCAATATGCTCCCGTTCTCTATGCCTCGGCTCTTACGCACCAACGTGTGGATCGACTGGCCGATTTGGTTAAATACGTTTCGGAACAGCAGCACATGCGTGTATCGACGAGTATCTTAAACGAGCTCATGGCCGATGCTCAACTTACCAACCCGCCGCCTACCAAGGGTGGCCGACCGTTGAAAATTTATTATTTGACTCAAGCCTCCGTAGCGCCGCCGACCTTTGTTCTGTTTGTCAACGATCCGGCTTTGCTCCACTTTTCGTACAAACGGTATATAGAAAACCGATTGCGCGAAACCTTCGGTTTTGAAGGTACGCCTGTGAGGATTATTACGCGCGGCAAAAAAGGAGAGGATGAATAGTGTATCCCTTTTTACTGCTTTTAGTTGCCTATGTCATCGGTTCCGTTCCCAGCGGACTCATTGTAGGGCGGGTATTTTTCAATACGGATTTACGAGACTACGGCAGTAAGAATATAGGAGCTACCAATGCGTATCGTGTCTTGGGAGCTCCCGCCGGGTTATGTGTACTCATAGCTGATGTAGGTAAGGGGGTTCTGGGCGTATATCTCGGTCAAACGGCCGGAAATATTTATGATCCCGCACTTACCGTATACTGTATGATCATGGGCGGATTATTGGCTCTTATCGGACATTCGGCATCTGTATTTTTACACTTTAAGGGCGGAAAAGGCGTGGCTACGGGCCTGGGTATTATTTTGTATCTGGCTCCTGTTGAGACGGCCATTGTTTTTTTCGTCTGGTGCGTTATCGTCGGCTTGACTCGACTGGTGTCTCTCGGTTCGGTAGCGGCGGCCTTGCTTGTACCCTTGACGATGTGGTATTTCAAGGAACCTTGGCCCGTTTTTATTTTCGGGACCGTAGCGGCACTTATTGTCATTGTAAGGCATAAGGATAATCTCATTCGGTTGTCACAAGGCAAGGAATTGAAGGTTGAACGGATTGAGAAAAAGTAAGTTTACGGAAGGTCGAGCAATCGGTTAAATTCGGTTGATATACGAAAAAAATCGTGTATAATTGATTATGTACAAGCAGGTGGTCATGGTGAGGATTATCTCCGGCAGTGCACGGGGACGTATTCTGAAATCGCCGCAGGGTATGGCGACGCGACCGACATTGGATCGGACGCGGGAGAGTCTTTTTAATATTTTGGCAACTTCATCTTTCTATGAAAAGCGCGTGTTGGATATTTTTGCCGGCACCGGTGCCTTGGGGTTGGAAGCCATGAGTCGCGGTGCGTCGGAAGGAGTTTTTATCGACGTTCGCACGGCTTCTCTCATTAAGAAAAATGCCGAATTATGTAAAGTCTCCGAGCGTTGCAAGGTATTGCCTTTGAATCATAAAAATGCCTTACAACATCTGGAAGGGCAAACGTTTGATTATATCTTTGCAGATCCGCCGTATGATAAAGACTTTGTCAATGAGACGATTTCAACGGTTATGAATTACGGGCTCTTGTCCGACACGGGCCTGCTTATTATGGAGCACTCCGCTCGTGAAGATATTATGCCGAGCGAGTCATACACGGTTGTACGGGAGAAGAAATACGGGAAGGAAACGCGTATCTCTTTTATCGTCAAACGTAGAAATGGGGAATAATTTTGCGTATCGGTATCTGTCCGGGCAGTTTCGACCCTGTGACAAACGGCCATGTTGATGTTTTTGAACGCAGTGCCAAGTTAGTAGATAAGCTTATTATCGCGATTTTTGCAAATCCCGGTAAACACCCGCTTTTTTCTATGGAAGAACGGGAAGAGTTGTTACGGCAAGCCGTAGGGCATATTCCCAATGTTGAAGTCGTCAGTTTCCAAGGCCTCTTGAACGAATATGCCGTTGAACGAGGGGCTACCGTTATTATTCGCGGTTTACGGGCCGTTACGGATTTTGAATACGAGTTTCAGCGCGCTCTGTTAATGAAGCAGTTGGAACCGACTTTGGAAACCGTATTTATTATGTCGAATACGAACTATTCGTATCTCAGCTCTTCGGGCATACGGGAGCTCGCCTGTTTCGGCGGCAAACTGGACGGTCTCGTCCCGGATTTCACGGCTAAGCGCCTGAAAGAAAAGTTCAAGGATAAATATCAGATATAGGGGTGTGGAATCAGATGAACTCGGAAAAATTATTGGAAGATTTGGAAAGTATTGTAGTGAATGCATCCAAGATGCCTTTTACAAATAAAAAGGTCGTCGATGAAGAAGAGTTATTGGCTATTGTGGACGAATTGAAAGGGGCAATGCCTGATGAAGTAGAACAGGCACGTAAAGTCTTGGCTGAACGGGATAAAATCATTGCCGATGCACAGCGTCATGCAGACAGCATGGTAGCACAGGCTAAGGATTATATTGCCAAATTGACTGAAGAAAGCGAAATTGTGCGTCAGTCACAAGAACATGCCAACCAAATTATTCAAAATGCCAATCATTCTTCCGAAGATTTGCGAAACAGTTCTGTAACCTATGCCGGACAAGTTTTGCAGTACGTTGAATCCACGTTGGAAAAAACGTTGGCAAGCGTTCGTCAAAATCGCGAAGGCCTGGTTCAGTCCAATCGTCAAGAATTGAATAAATAAGAGCTCGTTAATTATAGGGGATGTAGCAAAGCGGCGATCCGTTTTGTCACATCCCCTTACTGACTATAGGGCAGGAGAAAAGATGAAAGAAATTACGTCGCGTGACAATCGTCTGGTAAAGCTGGCTGTACGGTTGCAGCAAAAAAAATACAGATATGAAGAACGGCGCCTTATTGCCGAAGGATTTCGCATTGTAGAAGATGCGGTACATACGGGTATTACGGACGGTATCTGTTTGGTAGCGGCCGAGGTCGTTGAGCGGCCGGAGCTTCAGAATCTTCAAGCCGAGTCGGAGAAAGTCGGCTGGGAGTGGTATTTGTTGCCCGACCGGATATATGAGAAGGTGAAAGAAACGCATTCGTCTCAGGGAATTACGGCGATTTTACCTTTCTTTGAATATACTTTCAAAAACTTGCCGGAAGTGGCAAATGAACGACCTATTCTATATTTAGAAGCCATACAGGACCCGGGAAATTTGGGAACCATCTTGCGAACGGCGGCTGCTGCCAATGTAGGAGCTGTTTTTTTAAGTCCCGATTGCGTGGACTTATATAACGGGAAGACGGTCCGTTCCGCTATGGGTGCCATTTTTAAGGTTCCTGTTGTACAGAATGTTTCACTTGAACGGATAAGTTCTTTTTGCGACGAGAAAAAACGTATTTTGACGGGAACCTTGCTCGGTGCGAATAAGCTGTATACTCAGGTTGATTGGCGACAACCGACTGTCATCGCCTTCGGAAATGAGGGAAACGGTCTGTCTCAAGCGTGCGCGGAGGCTTGCCGGCAGGCGTTGACCATACCCATGAAGAGTCATACGGAATCGTTGAATTTAGCTACGTCCGTTGCCGTAGTCCTTTATAAAGCTTGGGAAGAGGCCGGGTTTGCGGACAAAACATAGGTCACGGAAAGAGGATGCGTATGGACAGTGTTTTAGCTCAAGTTATTGCAAGTACACGCGAGCGTTTACAAGCTGAAGGGTTTGAGGTTACTGCAGGAAACGCTATCAATTACGGTTGGAAGTTGACTGTAAGCTCGGGAAATGAATGCATACACATAGCCATATATAACGGGAAAAAGGGGATTTCTTTTGTCGTTCAAGGGAAGGCCGGCGATTTGAAGAAAAGAGTGGAGATATTGTGCTCTGAAAACCGTATTACGCCCGATAAAAAAAATTTGAAGAAAGAAAAGCCGGCTATTATGAAGGGACAAGATTTATGCCCCGACGGGACGCCTTGCTGGATCGGTGCTGATGAATCGGGCAAAGGCGACGTCTTCGGACCTTTAGTGACAGCAGCCTGCTTAGTAACTAGGGCGGAAGCGGCAACACTTCGTTCATGGGGTGTCACCGATAGCAAAGCGTTGACGGATAAACGCATACTCGAATTGGCGGGTCCTTTAAAAGACTTATTAGGCGACAGGGCGTGTGTAACCGTATTGATGCCTGAATCGTATAATTATGAATACAACAAGATGGAAGAAAGAGGAAAAAATCTTAATCATCTTTTAGGAAATTTACACGGAAAGAACATTAAATGCCTATTGTTAAAGTACAAATGTCCGTGTATAATAGTCGATAAGTTCGGTAAGGATGAATATGTGTTAACGGCTCTGGGCTCTGTAGCCGCGGGAAAGACAATCATACAAGTGACCAAAGGTGAACGGGATACGGCTGTAGCCGCCGCATCCGTTTTAGCACGAGCCGCCTTCATAGAAAGTATGAATGAATTGGAAGACCGTTTTCATATGTCCTTCCCTAAGGGAGCTTTTGCCGGTATAGAAACGGCACTTACCGCTTTTTGCGGGACTTACGGGAATAAAGAATTATACAAAGTAGGTAAATTAAATTTTAAGACTTTTGATTCTTTGCGGTGATAAGGGTGAACAGATTAATTATTAATGCCGATGATTTCGGTATTCATGAAGCTGTGAATGAAGGTATATACAGTGCTTACGGTCAAGGGGTTCTGACCAGTACAAGCCTTTTGGCACAGGGCCCCGCTTTTGATGATGCCGTCCGTATGTCAAAGGAATGTGACCGTTTGGGTATAGGCATTCATTTATGTTTGGTAGGGAGTCTGCCTACCGTATTATCACCTCGAGAAGTGCCGTCTCTGGTTGAGTCGGACGGGTTGTTGCCGGATAATTATATGACCTTTATTAAGCGGGCTTATACGGGGAAAATCGATTTTTCTCAAGTGTATGCGGAATTATCGGCTCAAATAGAGAAAATTTTAGACTCAGGTATACGCGTTACGCATATAGACAGCCACCAGCATTTACATGTCTTACCGCCTGTGTGGAAAATAACGGTGGCATTAATGAAGAAATACGGAATTCATCGCGTTCGTATACCGCGGGAAGCTTCGACCTTTAAGATGTTGACGGCATCTCCCGCTCGTGTTTTCGGTCGGGACGGTTTGACCGTATTAGCCGGGCGAGCTGCACGTGAAGCCGAGCGGCTCGGCTTTTCTCTTACCGATTACTTTTGGGGAATGGTTGACGGCGGCAATATGACGGAGGTCAATTTGCATTATATATTGCGACGATTGCCCTTCGGGATACATGAGATTATGATGCACCCCGGCAAGAGCGATGATTTATTGGGGCATACCTTCGCATGGGGCTATCATTGGCAGGAAGAACTACAGGCTTTGGTTAGTGTAAGGACACGGGAAATTATTGCGTCTAAGAAGATAGAACTCATTAATTACGGCGATTTGCTATAGACGCCATTGGGGGGATTCAGTGTGAAAATTTTGGTAACCGGCGGAGCCGGATTTATCGGTTCACATATTGTCGATATGTTGGTAGACCGTGGTGATGAAGTCGTGGTCATAGACAATCTCAGTACGGGTGTTAAGGAGAATGTGAATGATAAGGCGCGATTGTTGTGCTTTGATATACGGGACAGAGATCGCCTTTTGCAGGTATGCGAAGAGGAAAAGTTCGATGCCGTCTTTCATGAAGCGGCACAAACTCAGGTTCCTTATTCACAGGAACATCCTTATGAAGACAGTGATGAAAATGTAATGGGTCTTTTATCCGTCTTGGAGGGTGCTCGTAAGACGGGAGTGAAAAAAGTAGTTTTCTCATCATCTGCAGCCGTATACGGAGACAATGACAATCTTCCCTTAAAAGAAGACGAACCGTTGGCTCCTACCTCTTTTTACGGATTGTCTAAGGTCATATCGGAACGATATTTGGAAATGTACTATAAAGTATTCGGGTTGCCTTATGTTGTTTTGCGTTATGCCAACGTTTACGGTGAACGTCAGGGCGTTCACGGTGAAGGCGGTGTCGTCTTCGTCTTTGCACATGCATTGACGCATGGTGAAGATTTAACTATTTACGGTGACGGGGAACAGACGCGGGATTTTGTTTATGTTAAAGACGTGGCGGCTGCCAATGTAGCGGCCTTGCAAGACGAGGTAAAGCCCGGCATTTATAATATCAGCACGACCATTGAAACGACGGTAAACGCCTTGAAAGAGATACTCTTCCACTTAAGCGGTATACGCAAGGACGTACATTACGAGGATGAGCGGACCGGAGATATCGTTCGCTCCGCCTTGGATAATCATAAGGCCAAGGAAATTTTAAAATGGCGCCCGAAGGAAAAGATTATATCCGGATTGGCATCAACGTATGAATATTTCGTACAGGAGGCTGAACGTGAATAAGAAAGATAAGGACTTTAAATTTTATCTTGTTCGGGAAGATATTCTTCCGGAAGCCATAAAAAAGACGATAAGGGTCAAAGAAATTCTTAAACGCGGAGAGGTACGAACTATTCATGATGCCGTACGCATGATGGATTTAAGCCGTAGTGCATATTATAAGTATAAAGATTTCGTTTTACCTTTTTATGATGTTACTCAGGGTAAACTCGTTACCTTGTCCATTATTTTGTCCGACCGTCCCGGAAAGTTATCACAAGTATTGAATACCGTAGCCGACAGTAACGGCAGTATTTTGACCATTAATCAGGGCATTCCTTTGCAAGGGTCGGCAGATGTCAGTATTTCCATTGAAACGAAAGAAATGGAAATTACGGTGGAAACTCTTGTGGAACGGTTGGGTGCTTTATCGGGTGTACAAAGTGTACGCATAATCGGGCAAGTATAAGGAGGATGTTATATTGAAAAACGTATCGATTGCATTACTCGGTTGCGGAACTGTCGGCAAGGGCGTCGTCGATTTACTGCAAATGAACGGCCATCTTATTGCGGAGCAGACGGATACTCACATTCATATAAAGCATGTTCTCGTAAGAGATATAGAAAAATATAAAAATGTCGGGTTGGATAAAAACCTTCATTTGACGGATAATTTTAAAGATATTATCGAAGACGACGAGGTGGAAATTGTCGTTGAAGTTATGGGCAGTGCCGATTTTGCCAAGGCTTGTATCGAAGAGTGCTTTAGGCGCGGTAAGAGTGTTGTCAGTGCTAATAAGGATGTCATCGCCGATTGCGGTATCGGTTTACTGAAACTGGCTCAAGAGAACGGGGCGGATTTTCAGTTTGAAGCCAGTGTAGCCGGCGGAATTCCTATTATTCGGCCCATGTACTCTTCGTTAAATGCCAACCAGATTGAAGAAATTATCGGCATTATGAACGGTACGACAAATTATATTCTGACCAATATGACCGACCGGGGACTGACTTATGAAGAGGCCTTAAAAGAAGCGCAGGAAAAAGGTTATGCCGAGGCGGATCCGACCAGCGACGTAGGCGGTTTTGATGCGGCCAGAAAAATCGCCATCTTGGCTAAACTGGGTTTTCATGCATACGTCAACGTTAAGGATGTATCCATTGAAGGCATTGAAGGCGTTACGAAAGAAGACATTGCCCATGCTACCGCTATGGGGTATGCCATTAAGCTTCTCGCCGTAGCGGAGAAGAATACGGACGGGATATCCTTGGCAGTTCATCCCGCTTTTGTTCCTAAAGACCATCCTTTGGCCAATGTAGGCGGAGCCTATAATGCCGTATATGTGCGCGGTAATTGTGTAGGTGATGTCATGCTTTACGGACAGGGAGCCGGATCTCTGCCTACGGCCAGTGCCGTTGTCAGCGATATTATGAATGTTATTCAACATATTAATACGGAAATGACGGGGAAACGCCCTTATTTGTGGCATGAAACGGCGGTGAAGGATGCAGCTGAAAACAAGGCACCTTATTATATTCGCTTAATTGCCGCTAACGCTCCGGGTGTATTGGCCAACATGTCCGGTGTTTTTGCAAAGCACGGCATCAGTATTCGGTCACTTATTCAAAAGGATGAAACTAAGGAAGCGGCTGAAATCGTAATCTTAGTAGACAGTACACCTTGTAAAACCGTGCGGTTGGCTTTGAACGAAATAGAGCAACTGACCTGTATTCATCGCATTTGCAACGCCATTCGTGTCATTGAGGTGTAATATGAGCCAAGACATTACAGTAAAAGTTCCGGCTACGTCGGCTAATATCGGATCCGGTTTTGACGCCTTGGGGTTGGCTCTTTCCTTGTATAACGAAGTCTCCTTTCGTAAAACGGACGAAGGAGGATTGAGCCTTGTCGTAGAAGGACTGGGACAAGGGAAAATTACGACTGATTTTGAAAGAAACCTTGTGGGTCAAGCTATGTTACGGGCAGCGCTTGTCAACGGTAAGGCCTTGCCGGAAAACGGAGTGATTACGCTCTTTAATCGCATTCCCTTAGCACGCGGCTTAGGGAGCAGCTCCGCAGCTGTAGTGGGCGGACTTCTCTTAGGCAATGAATTGACCGGGCGAGGTATGGATGAGAATCAAATACTTCATGAAGCCACTCTTATGGAAGGGCATCCCGACAATGCGGCTCCTGCTCTTTTAGGCGGACTGTGCATGTCCGTTACGGATGAAAAAAAGAAGGTATCGGTTCAGACGTTTGCCTTGGATGAGGATTTGTCGTTTATTACCGTAAGTCCCGATAAGGAAGTAAGAACAGCCGATGCTCGCGCCGTCCTGCCACAGACTATTGATTATCATGCCGCTGTCTTTAATGTAGCCCATGTCGCTTTTTTGGTCGGGGCTTTTATCGGGAAGCGTTATGATTTGTTGCGTACGGGTCTTCAGGATAAACTGCACATGCCTTATCGATTGCCCTTAATTCCCGGCGGAGCGGAAGCCTTGGCAGCTGCCGAAAAAGCCGGGGCTGTGGGGGCTACGGTCAGCGGCTCGGGATCGACTCTTATTGCCTTTGCCGTAAAAGGGGAAGAACAGATAGCTCAAGCTATGAAAGACGTTTTTAAAAGTGTCGGATTGGCATCTGTACACCACATATTGAAAGCTTGTAACGACGGGGCTCAAATTGTCCGTGAGGATAAAAGATGATTCATGATATAAAACCTTGCGTATATGATAATTCGTACACACCCGTGGCGCCTGAAGGGCATAACTATGTTCTTTTATGTAAAGGGCAAGAAGCGGTTTGCAAGATTGGACACGACGGTACTCTCTTATTGCCGCGTGTAAAGGATTTCGAGTCATGTCAGTACAGGTATTTATTTTCTATTGACGAAGATGCATTTTTTATGCCGACGGGCGGGGATATAAAGCTGCCTGTCGGTTTTTCCTTTGAGTCTTTACGGACCATGCGTACGGCACGGCCGAGAAAACTGGCCTTTGCCGTCGTGACGGCGGCGTCTCTTACCAGATGGTATGATCTCAACTGTTATTGCGGACGTTGTCGTACCGCCATGGAAGAAAGTAAGTCGGAACGGGCCTTAGTTTGTCCTTCATGTGAAAATACCGTCTATCCTCGAATCAATCCGGCAGTTATCGTCGCTGTACGTGACGGGGAACGTCTTTTGGTCACTCAGTATGCCGGCAGACCTTATAAGAACTATGCCTTAATTGCCGGATTTGCCGAAACGGGAGAAACGATTGAAGAGACGGTTTTACGAGAAGTAAAGGAAGAAACGGGTATCACCGTCAAAAACCTGGAGTTTTATAAAAGCCAGCCCTGGGGCTTTTCCGACTCTCTCCTTTTCGGCTTCTTTTGCGATCTTGACGGAACGGACGAGCTGATTGTGGATAAGACGGAACTGGCAACGGCTCTTTGGGTGCAGCGCGAAGACTTGCCGGACGACGAGGAAACGGTAAGTCTGACCATGGAGATGATGACTCTCTTTAAAAAAGGAGATAAATAAAATTTACAAACAAGATTTATTTTAACGAAAATTAGAAATATATAAGAGAAAAAAATTTCAATTTTTAGGTCTTGACAGAAATAGGTAAACTTGATACGATAATTCCCGATAAATGCGATGACCGGAAGAAGTCCGATGTTCTTTGTGTCAGAGAGATGCCCAAGCGGTGAGAGGGCGTTCATAAAGAAGCGGGCGAGTCACCCGTGAGCCGGCAGAAGGAAAGGTCTGCCCGGATGCAGCCGTTATCTGTCAATGAGAGGTCGTCTAGGCGACAAATCGGGTGGTACCGCGGAAGATACGCTCTTTCGTCCCAAGTCTTTACTTGAGACGAAAGAGCGTTTTTTGTATAAAAGGAGGAGTACATATGAAGTGGGACAAGGAAAAACTCGAAGGATATAATCCCGGAGAAATTGAAGCGAAATGGTACGATTTTTGGGAGAAAGAAGGGTACTTTCATCAAGATCCCGATTCGTCTCGTGAGCCGTACAGTATTGTTATGCCTCCTCCGAATGTTACGGGGCAGTTGCACATGGGTCATGCACTGGATAATACGTTGCAGGATATTCTCATTCGCTTTAAGCGCATGTCGGGGTACAACGTAGTCTGGATTCCCGGTACGGACCATGCGGGGATTGCAACACAGGTTAAGGTTGAAGAACAGCTGGCAAAAGAAGAAGGAAAGACTCGTTACGATATCGGTCGTGAAGAGTTTTTAAAGCGGGTTTGGGCGTGGAAGGAAAAGTACGGCAATCGCATTGAACAACAGGTTCGTCGACTCGGTTCATCTTGTGACTGGTCGCGGAAACGTTTTACCATGGACGATATTTGTGCCCGTGCCGTTCGTGAAGTATTCGTGGCTCTGTATGAAAAGGGTCTTATTTACCAAGGTCATCGTATTACGAACTGGTGCCCCCACTGCCATACGGCTTTGAGCGATATTGAAGTAGACCACAAGGATGAAGCAGGCCATTTGTGGTACGTCAAGTATCCCGTTATCGGTGAAGACGACTACATTATGATTGCTACTACTCGTCCCGAAACGATTATGGGCGATACGGCCGTTGCCGTAAATCCCGAAGATGAACGAATGAAGAAGTATATCGGCAAGAAGGTTCTCGTTCCTCTCGTAAACAGAGAAGTAGAAGTTATTGCCGATGACTATGTAGATATTGAATTCGGTACGGGTGCCGTCAAAATTACGCCGGCTCACGACCCGAATGATTTTGAAATGGGTGAGCGCCATAATCTGGAATCGATTATGATTATGAACCTCGACGGTACGATGAATGCAGCCGCCGGTAAGGAATTCGACGGTATGACCTTGAAAGAATGCCGTAAGGCCGTTGTTGCCGACTTGGAAAAATTAGGCCTTCTCGATCACGTAGAAGAACTCAATCATGCCGTCGGTCATTGCTCCCGTTGTAAGACGACAGTAGAACCTTTGTCGACAAAACAATGGTTCGTAAAGATGAAACCCTTGGCTGAAGAAGCCTTGGCAGCCGTCGATCGGGGCGATACGAAGTTTATTCCCGGACGGTTTACGAAAATTTACGACCATTGGCTGGAAAATATTCAGGACTGGTGCATTTCCCGTCAGCTTTGGTGGGGACATCAGATTCCCGTTTGGTATTGCGATGACTGCGGTGAAGTTAGTGCCAGCCGTACGGATTTGACGGAATGCCCCCATTGCCACAGCAAGCATATTCATCAGGATCCGGACGTTCTCGACACGTGGTTCAGCTCGGCATTATGGCCTTTCTCGACCATGGGTTGGCCCGATAAGACTCCCGACTTGCAGCACTTCTTCCCGACGAGCGTTCTCGTAACGGGCTATGATATTATCTTCTTCTGGGTAGCCCGTATGATGTTTGCTACTTGCGAATTTATGAAGGAAGTTCCCTTTAAAGACGTATTCATTCACGGACTTGTGCGTGACAGCCAGGGGCGCAAGATGAGTAAGTCCCTCGGTAACGGCATCGATCCCCTGGAAGTAAGCGATATGTACGGGGCCGATGCTTTGCGATTCACCCTTGTTACGGGTAATACGCCGGGAAACGACATGCGTTTTTACATGGAACGGGTAGAAGCGAACCGTAATTTTGCCAATAAGATTTGGAATGCGTCCAAGTTCGTCATTATGAATCTGGAAGATTATGATCCCGAATTTGTTCCGACTACGGACGATTTTACCTTGGCGGATCGCTGGATTCTGACATCATTCAACCAGGTAGTACGCCAGGTTACGAAGGGCCTCGACTCGTATGAATTGGGAGATGCGGCTGCTACGGTGTACGACTTTACGTGGAACTCGTTCTGCGACTGGTACATTGAATTGGCTAAACAGCGCTTGCCGATGACAAGCGCAGCCGTCAAACGGTTCAGTATGTCTTGGTTCGCGTACTGACCGGTGCCTTAGCGCTCTTACATCCCTTTATGCCCTTCGTTACAGAACACCTGTGGCAGCACTTGCCGCATGAAGGCGAAAGCCTGATTGTCGCACCGTGGCCGACTGTTGATGAAGCCTTAGACTTTGCCGAAGATGCGGCTACGATGAATATTATGATGGAAGCTGTTAAAGCTATTCGGAATATGCGTGCCGAAGCTAATGTGCCGATGGGCAAGAAAGCTCCCGTTACGCTCGTACCGGCGGATGAGGCAATGGCAGAAGTACTTCATACCTACGAAACGTATTTTAAGACCTTAGCCTTTGTCGATGAAGTTCATATTCTCAAAACAACGGATGCTAAGCCGGAAAATGCCGTTGTGACAGTCGTTCCTCGCATCGAAGTGTACTTGCTCTTAAAAGATTTGATTGACGTTGAAAAAGAAACGGCTCGTGTTGCGAAGGAACAGGAAAAGACTCGCGGTGAAATCGAACGACTTGAAAAGAAATTGTCCAACAAGGGCTTTACGGATAAGGCACCTGAAGCGGTTGTAGCTAAGGAGAAAGAAAAATTGGCTGCTTATCGGGAAAAAGCCGAAGCTTTAAATAAACGAATGGAAGATTTAAAACATTTATAAGAGGACAGGGCAGATGACATACGAAGAAGCTATAGCTTATTTGGAAGATGCCTGCACGTTCGGAATAAAACCGGGGCTCATGAGAATTCATGAGCTCCTGGTTCGTTTAGGTAACCCACATGAAACCTATAAGACCGTACATGTAACGGGAACGAACGGCAAAGGGTCGGTTACAGCCGTCATAGCCAATGCACTTACAGCGGCGGGTCGCAAAACGGGGCGCTATACGTCTCCTCATTTAGAAGAATATACGGAGAGAATGAGTATAGACGGCCATTTAATTACAAAAGAAGAGTTTGCAATCATTACGGAAGAAGTAAAAGACGCTACGGAAGGTATGAAAGCCGACGGTTTCGAGCAACCGACAGAGTTTGAAATGCTGACGGCCGCCGCTTTTTTATATTTTTGCAGGCAACAGGTTGAGTATGCGGTTATCGAAGTCGGTCTTGGAGGACTGCTGGATTCGACCAATGTTATTACGCCGCAGGTTTCCGCTATTACCAATGTGGCCGTCGACCACACGGCTTATTGCGGTCCGACGGTAGAAGATATAGCCGTTCATAAGGCAGGGATTATTAAAGAAGGAATACCTGTTGTTACGGCGGCAACCGGTACGGCTTTGGAAATTATTGAAAAAACGGCTCGGAGTAAAAAGGCTCCCTTATATGTTGTTGATAAAGAAATAGTGATTCAGAATAGGGCCCTTATTCACGTGAGTGACGGTACGGTTCGTCAAAAAATATGTATCGAAGGTCCCGAACTGATGCGAACAGAAGTTGATACGCCTCTGGTAGGTGCTCATCAGGCCGTAAACGCTGCGGTAGCCGTAGGAGTCCTGCGACTTTTGGGTAAAACGGACGGGGCTGTAAGAGATTTAGCGATTATGAAGGGCTTTCATACCGTATATTGGCCCGGGCGTTTTCAAATCCTTTCCGTTTCGGGAAAGACAATGATCATTGACGGAGCGCATAATCCGGCGGGGGTTGAAAGTTTTTGTCGCACATACGAAGAAGTATTCGGAAAAAGACGACGCGTTTTCGTTTTTTCCGTTTTAGCCGATAAGGAATACGATAAAATTGTAAGACGACTTTTCCGGGCGAATGATGCGATCTTTTGTGCACCTGCACCGACTCCTCGCACGGCGGATCCGAAAGCTATGGCCGATTTAATCGGAGAGGCGGCAAAGGCCTGCCCGTCCGTGTCGGCGGCTATCGATACGGCGCTGAAAGAGACGACGGAAGAGGACGTTTGCGTTGTTGTAGGCTCCTTGTACATACAAGGAGAAGTGCGAAGGTACTTGAGAGAGTACTATGGGGCCTTTGTATAGACAAGAAGTGCGGCGAACCGTATAATGGAAGTCAAAAGGAGTATCTCTATGAACCTCTTGACTTCGCTAAAAGACAGTCCCGAGGAAAAAGCGAGAATACGGGTAGTATACCTGCTTTTGGGGACTGTTTTTTTCATGCCTTTACAATTGTATATAGCCGAGGGATTGTTAGCTCTCACCGTTATTTTTTCTTTGTACTTTATCTATCGATACGGTATACACGAGTATAAGCCGGGCCCTTTAGCCGTACCCATTGCAATCTTTACGGGGGCGACGCTTATTTCCTTAGCCGGCTCTACACAAGCTTTTTGGAATACCGCTTTTTGGTTTTTTACGGTCTTTCAGTACGTACTTTTGTTTATGCTTGTACAAGTGTTTATCAAAACGGAAGAGGAGCGCCTTTTAATAGTACACACTCTGTTGGCTTCGGCATTTTTTGTGGCCGTCTACGGTGTATATCAATATGTACATATGTGGGCTCTCGGTGAAACGGAGTGGGTTGATACGTCTGTCTTTCCCATGTTGCGCCGTCGCATGTATTCGACTTTGTACAATCCTAACCTTTTTTCCTGCTACTTATTGTCTATCATGTCGCTTACAGGGGCCTATGCTTTGTGGACGAAGGATAGAATACGACGTTTTCTTACGGCCGCTTTGTTCGTTCTTCTATCTTTGTGCCTTGTGCTCACATACTCGCGTGGGGCATGGATCAGTGCAGCCGTCCTGGTCTTTGTTTTCGGACTTGTTAAAGATAAGCGCTTTTGGTTTGCACTACTTCTTGTACCGATTATACTGGTCTTTTATCACGGCGGTATAGCCGAACGATTTATGTCTATTTTTTCACATAGAGAGGCGGATACGTCTTTTGCCATGCGCCTCGATATGTGGAACGATGCCTTAAGTATGTGGGCGGACCGACCTTTCTTCGGTATCGGTTGGGG
>QWBZ01000344.1_pt1 | contig 19547 bp, 20 predicted proteins | sample 1972441 | NCBI WGS metagenome assembly QWBZ01 (sample SAMN09866721, study PRJNA288562) | Human oral metagenome isolate term6_saliva, whole genome shotgun sequencing... | isolation source: mouth | host: Homo sapiens | place: USA: California
TTTATAATTCCAAGTTTTATATTGTACATCAAAATGTTGTATTTTGAAATTGAAGAAGTTTCATTATAAATTTTAGAAATAAATTCTAAAATTTTATATATTTCTTGTTTATTTTTATGTTGGTTAAATTTTTCAAATATTTTTTCATCTGATAGATTATTGTCCTCATTTAATTTAGCAATCTCTCCAAGCTCTTTTAGAGAAATTAGATTTAACCTAAGTAAAAATTTACAAATCAATGTAATTAATGAATATTTATTAATAGAAGAATTATCACAATTATTTGATGTATTATTAATTATTTCAATAAAAGTTGTTATATCGTCTGGATATAATTTATAATTCAATTCAAATTGAATATACAATTGAATGAAATCATATTTACTTATTTTATTATCTCTTATAAAAAAATCTAAAATTTGTTTTTTTTTATCTTCTGAAAATTTAAAAATTTTAGCAGTTTCTAAATATTCTTCAATTAATATATTTTCACTGTTATTAATATATTTTCCAGTAATAAAATTTTTAATATTTTGATATTTTGAAAAATAATTTTGCGTTTTAGACTTTTTATAATTTAAGACTTCATTAGCACATGAGTAAATAAATTGATTATATCCTTCAAAATTAATTTCTGGATTATCTTTATAAATAAATATATTGTCTAAAAGCGATTTTATTTTAGGATCTATCTCTAAATTTTCCCAAGATTCAGGTAATAATAATTCAAATATTTCAAATAATACAAATATTTTTTTATAAATTTCTTTATTTTCAATAGTCTTATCTATATTTATATTACTTATATTTTTTACAAGTCTTTCAATATTACGGAATGTTTGCTTCAAGAGATAAGTTTCCTTTTGTTTTTTTTGTTCCTTTTGTTCTCCTTTTTCAACTTCTAAATTGAAAACAACTAGATAATGTTTTTGAATAGCTTGTTCACATTGTTTTATAATTTTTTGTAAATCTTTATCTTTACAAAAATATTCAATTAGTTCTTCTCCATTTACTTTTTGAAGATAAAATTTTTTATCAAAATATTTTTCTAAATAATTTTCTCCTTCTTTGTCTTCTGTATGACTTATTACCTTTTCATTTAATTTATTATAAGAGGACAAGGTAATAAGCCCTATTTTTTCTCTTAATTCAATATTTATTTCTCCAATGAAATTAAGAATCTCTTGTATATCTTCTCCTTTTTCTATCCTATCTAAATCATCTAAAACTACAACAATTTTTTTATCTAATTTACACATTTTCTTTACAATTTCTTCTATAGTTTCATTATAATTTTTTTCTATTTGATTCAGTGTTATTCCTTGAATTTCGACACCAAAATATTTTGTTAAATTTGAAATAGATGTATTGAATATTCCATTTTTAATAAATACTTTATTTAATTCAGTCAAAAAAACTTTCCTAAATTCTTCTCTAGTTTGAAAATATGGAGCTTTTATATAAATAAATTCATAATTTCTTTCATATACTTTCATAAATTCTTTTATAAAAAATGTTTTTCCATTTCCCCATTCATCATCTATAATAATGGAATCTAATGTATTATCCAAAATATTCTTTAATTTTTCTAAATCTTGATTTCTACTGGTTATTAAATTTGATTTATCTTGATTATTAGTATCGATTTTTTGATATTTATTTATATAATTTACTATGAAACCATAAAGTAGAATTATAAATAAAATAAAACAAATAACAATTGATACAGCATCTTTTATTTTATTACGATCTATTGTTTTGTATACTAAATATGCCAAATTTTTTATCTGATTAAATATTTTAAATTTATATATAAATGTTTGAAAAAATATTATAGAAAAAGAATACATTAAATAATTATATAAATATTTTTCTATTTTAAGTTTCTTTTTCAATATTATAATAGTAAAAGGAAGAATTAATAAAAATAAAATTATCCAATTACTGAAAACTATAACATTTTTTTTATCTTTTAAAATTTCGTTTACAAAAAAAGCTATTGGAATATTTATTAAAATCCATTCAAATAGTTTTTTTAATGTAATTTTTGTTTTCTTCTGCATAGTTGTTTGTACACACTCCTTTATTTATATTTTGTAATATTTAATTTCTTTATTTTTCAATATATATTTTATTATAACATATAATAATGGAAAAAAGAAAACAAGATAAAAAGTTAAAAAAAAATAATAAAATTTGTAAGCACAAATACTCTTGTTTTTTTACAAAAAATGTGGTATCCTTTAGTTGAAAAATTATAATAAATACAATTATGTAATTATAGTTGTATAAAATGGAAAGGATGAAAAATATGAAAAAATATGATGCAATAATAATTGGATTTGGAAAAGGTGGAAAAACTCTGGCAGGATTTTTGGCTGGGAAAGGTCAGAATGTGGCTTTGATTGAGAAATCGGATAAGATGTATGGAGGGACTTGTATAAATATTGGGTGTATTCCTACAAAAAAACTTGTTGACAGTACAAAAGTGCTTAAAAATAAAGGGTTAAGTGGTATTGAAGAAAAAGAAAGATTTTATGAAGAAAGTATAAATAATAAAAATAAATTGATTGGTGCATTGCGTGGAAAAAATTATGAAATGCTGGCTACAAAGGAAAATATCGATATTTATGATGGATTTGGAAGTTTTGCTTCAAAAAATGTGGTTAATATTGAAAGTAATGGGGAAAATGTTCAGATTGAAGGAGAAAAGATATTTATAAATACAGGTTCGACTACAATAATTCCTGGTATAAAAGGACTTAAAGAAAGTAATCATGTATATACAAGCACTTCAATTATGGAACTAAAGGAACTTCCTAAGAAATTGACTATTTTGGGAGCAGGGTACATTGGATTGGAATTTGCTTCGATGTATGCTGATTTTGGGTCAGAAGTTACGGTAATTGATTTATTGATAAAAATGGAAAAGGATATGTGCAAATTTCGCAAGGAGCAAGTAAGATTGAAATTGAATCAGATGCAATTCTTGTGGCAATTGGAAGAAAACCTAATACAGAAGGGCTTAATTTAGAAGCGGCAGGAGTAAAAACTGATGAAAGAGGTGCGGTTGTAGTTGATGAAACATTGAAAACAACAGCTGATAACATTTGGGCAATGGGAGATGTGAAAGGTGGACTTCAATTTACGTATATTTCTCTTGATGACTTTAGAATAATAAGAGATAATCTTTACAATGGAGGAAATAGAACAGTAAACGACAGAAATGTAATTCCATACAGCGTATTTGTAAATCCACCATTATCAAGAGTTGGAATGACTGAAAGGACTTGAAGCGTTGGCAATTCCAAAAGCAAAAATAGAAGGTGTAACAGATGGACTGCTTAAAGCAGTTATAGACGCAAAAACAGATAAAATACTGGGATGTACTTTATTATGCAACACTTCCCACGAAATGATAAACATTGTTGCGGCGGCTATGAAAGCTGAACAAAAATATACATTCCTAAAAGATATGATATTTACTCATCCGACAATGAGCGAGGCTTTGAATGATTTATTTGGAAGTGTGAAATAAAGAAAATAAAAAATATTTTAGTTAAAAATTATGAATTTTTATGAAGTAATTAAAAATACTACAAAGAATGGAGAAATAAATGGGCGAGTTTTTAATAATTATGGGATTAGTAGTATTTTATAATCTATTTAAGATTATTTTTAATATTATAAGAGTAATTTTTTTAAAGAAAAAGGTAAAAAAGTTTTTGAAAATTGATTTAATTTCTGAAATAATTTATTTTTTAGGATGGATAGATTTGATGAGAAATGCAATTATTTTAGTACCTAGTCAAATATTTCATTCAGTTTTTTACTATGTTGCTATTTTAATATTTTTGATAAATAAAAGAAACAAAAAAATTCATAATTATATTTTATTTTCAATAATAACGATTGATATAATAATTGTTTTATTTCTTTTAAATATGCTAGAATTATATCTTATTACGTTCATTACAGTAATTGTGTATATTTTTATAATTGTAATTTTAAGAAAAGATAGAGATAAATTGCGAGATTGTGGATATTTAATACTATCTTTACTGGATATTGCAAATATTTCTATATCATATATTGCATTTATAGGATATGCTGTTTCGGCATTTTGAAAAATAATATATAGAATAATAAATAAAAAATTTCTTCAAATTAAAATCACGGTTATTAAGATTAACTGTGATTTTTTGTTATTAACTTTAGTCAGTTGAATATGCAAGATGTACGAAATATAAAATTGCTCGCTATGTGAGTGTGGAAATGTTCCATTATAATAGAGTTATTCAATCTGTCATTAATGAAAGAAAGGTGTTTATATGACTATAGGAAAATGTGAAGGTCTTTTATAAAAAAATAATCATTATTTTTTAACAACAATGATTATTTCAATTATTTGTTTTTAATTAAAATACCCCATAAAATCATTTTTTAATTCTAAAATTTTTTTTGTCAGTTCAGGATAGAAATTTGTTCCATAAATTTCATCTTCCATAAATTTATTATATTTTTCAATTGGAATTTTACCATTCTTATCCTTGTTTTCTGCTATAAACTGCTTTAAGTTTTGATATAATTCATCCAAACTTTTACCTGTATATTCCGCACGCCAAACACTGTCATCAGCATTGTCATAATCTAATACATACATATGTGGAAAAGATAGTTCAGGAATTTTTATAATAATGTATGTTGAAAAAATTTTTTTTGTGCTTTTATCTTTTTTGAATGCTATATCTTCTTCCAAAAATTTATCGTCCAGTTTCATTTTTTTTATTGTATCATAAATTAACAACATTTTTTGTATTTTTGTTACAAGTTTTTTTCTAGAATCATTCAACACAATGTTTTTTTTACTTTCAAAAACAGGAATATTATTTTTAAAAACAATATCTCTATATTCTGTCATATTAAAATTTGAAGTATTAATTTCAAATTTAACTAAAGTTGTCATATTTCTTTCAGAATAATTAAGATATTTTGGATCTAGAATGTATAAGTTTCCATTACAACGTTCATTATAATCAAGTACACAGTATCCGTGTCCATTATTTATTTTATAAATTTCCATTCCAGATTTTATTTTTTCACTAAGAAGGGGAAAATACTCATAATAAACTATCTTATCCGCTTCAAATGAATTAGTAAAACTTGAACTTTGAAACATTATCATAAAACTAAGAAATAAACACCAACTTGATATTTTAAATTTTTTTTCCAAAATAATTTGACAATTATAATTCACAGTGAACCTCCTTTATTGTTTTCTTTATTCTAAAAAGAAATTATATCCCAATTCATCATTTAACTTTAAAATTTTCCTAGTTAGTTCTGGATAAAAATTTGTTTTATAAATTTCTTTTTCCATAAATTCATCATACTTTTTTTTTGGAATTTTATCATCTTTATTCTTATTTTTTGCTATAAACTGTTTTAAATATTGATATAATTCATCAAAATCTCTACCTTTATACTCTAAATTCCAAATTGATTTATTGATATTTTCGTAGTCAATAACATACATAGGTGGAAAATACGACAATTCAGGAGTTTTTATAATAATATAAGTCGAAAAATCTTTTTTTATGTGTATTGTTCCTGTCATTGAACTGGGTCCATCATCTGCTTCGATTATTTCTTCATCCGTAGTTATATTTTTAACCAAATCATGTATCATCAGCATTTTTCTTATTTTTTTTATACTTTCTTTTTGAGAATTTCCCAAAACAATATCTGATTCACTGTTAAAATGCAAATAATCATTATCAAAAGTAATATTTCCATATTTTTTTGCCTTAAAATTTGATAAATCAATATCCAGTTTAATTGCACTTTGCATATTTTTTTCTGTGCCGTTAGCATACTTGGGATCTAAAACTTGTAGTAGACCGCTGCATTCTTTCACAAAATCTGTAGTTCCACAGTATCCTTTCACTTTATGTATCTCCATTCCAGATTTCAGCTTGTCTGCAAAACCCTGATAGTTATAATTGTAGTATACTATTTTATTTAACTGCTTCGGTTTAGAAAATATCATTACTTGTAATATAAAAAAACATAAAATAATTTTTATTGCTCTCATTTTGCCTCTTTTCTTTATTATATATCACAAATTTTTAGTTAATAACATTAATGTTTTTTATTATTTTAACATAATTTATACATAAATGTAAATGTTAAAATTTTTATCAGGAAAATAAATTTTTGAAATGTAATTTTAGTAAACTGATAAGATTAAGTAATCTTGTTTTTTAGTAAAAAATATGGTATTCTTATATATCCTAAGGGATTAAGGTTCTTTGTAAGCTAAAGAAATATTTTCTGAAAAATGTTGATAAATTATAGACGATAAAGTATAATAATATTGTTATATACTTTTTGGATTATAAAATTTATAAATTGGAAAAGAGATAAAAATAAACCTGACATTAAAGGCTTAACATTAACGAATTTTATTTAAATAATATTTTAGATAAAAGTCAATGTAGAAATTAGAAATAAAAAAATTGAAAGGAAAATCGAAAAATGGAAGACATTATAAAAAAAATAAATGAATTTTCAAAATTAGCACGTGAGAGAGAGTTGACGGAGGAAGAGAAGAAAGAGCGTGAAAAATATAGAAAAATGTATATTGAGAAATTTAAGGAAAGTGTGAGAGGGCATTTGGACAGTATTAAGGTTGTTAGAGTGGATGATAATGGAAATCCCATTGATGATGATGGGAATGTTATTGAGCCTGAAGCGTAAAAAAATAAAGCAAATTGGGGAAGGAGTGAATAAAAATTTATGAAATATGATTTAGTTATATTTGATTTAGATGGAACGCTTCTGGATACGTCAAAATCTATTACAAAGACTGTAAATTCAGCGATGGAAGAACTTGGAAAAAAGCAGTATTCTATTGATGAGTGTGTGAAATTTGTTGGTGGTGGAGTTTCAGGGTTGGCTCGGAATATTTTGGGAAAAGAGAAGTATACGGATGTAACGAATGAGGAAATGGAAAAAGTTATAAGAAAATATTATGATATTTACTTTGACTATGGTGTTGAGCCTTATGAAGGAATACCTGAATTGCTGGATTTTTTGACAGAAAATAATATAAAAAAAGGGATTGTGACGAATAAGGATCATGAAACGGCTTTGTCTGCTGTTGAAAAAAAATTGTCGAAATGGAGATTTGATGGGATATTTGGATCGAATGAAAAGGAGTATCCGAATAAGCCGAATCCTTATAATGTTGACAGAATGGCACAAAATTTGGATGTTCCAAAAGATAGAATATTATTTGTCGGGGATATGCTTGTGGATGTAAATACTGCTAAAAATGCTGGAGTTGATATTGTTTACTGTAAATGGGGATTTGGTGAAGTGAAAGGTGAAACTGGAATTAATGAAGATGTGAAAGTATCTGATGTTCAGGAAATTATAAAAAAAATAAAATAAATTTAGATTCTTTTAGAATAAGTGAATTTTAAAAAAGTCTGATTTAGAAAGTAAAAAACGGAATTTGTTTTGAAAACTATAATTAATTTCCGTTTTTTTATTTATTAAAATAATCTGGTATTAAAGAGATTAAGTATGAAGTTAATCGCGAACCAAAAAGTTAAGGAAATAATTATTCAAATATATTTTCTTGTCTGTTAATGGATATTGTGGTATACTTATTTTTATAAAGCGATTAAGTAGTGAAAGAAGTCAAAGAATTATGAAAAGAGGGAAGGAGAAGGAATTTTTATGGAAAAAAGAAAAAGAGTTGTATTAGGAATGTCGGGTGGAGTGGATTCTTCTGTTGCGGCAATTTTATTAAAAGAACAAGGATATGATGTGATTGGCGTTTTTATGAAAAATTGGGAAGAAAAGGATGAAAATGGGGTCTGCATGGCAGAAGAGGATTATAAGGATGTAATTGCTGTGGCTGAACAATTGGAAATACCCTATTATTCGGTAAATTTTGTAAAGGAATATTGGGATAAGGTTTTTACTTATTTTCTTGATGAATATAAAAGGGGAAGAACTCCAAATCCTGATGTGATGTGTAACAAGGAAATTAAATTCCGTGCATTTTTAGATTATGCGATGAAACTTGGGGCAGACTATGTGGCGACAGGGCATTATGCAAGAATTATTCACGAGGAAGTGGAAGATGAAAATGGGAAAAGAATAAAGTCGACTATGTTAAGAGGAGTTGATGACAATAAAGACCAAACTTATTTTCTTTGTCAATTAAGTCAGGAACAATTGGAAAAGGTGCTGTTTCCATTGGGAGAATATACAAAGCCTCAAATTCGTGAGATTGCTGAAAAATATAATTTGGCAACGGCTAAGAAGAAGGACAGTACAGGAATTTGCTTTATTGGAGAACGTGATTTTAATAAATTTTTATCCCAATATTTGCCTGCAAAGGGTGGAAATATTGTAAATACGCAAGGAAAAGTGCTAGGACATCATAATGGACTTATGTATTACACAATTGGACAAAGAAAGGGAATTGGAATCGGAAATACGAAGGAAGGGACTGGAGAGCCTTGGTTTGTTGTGGATAAGGATTTGGAAAAAAATGAATTGATTGTAACGCAAGGGGATAATTCAGTGCTTTATTCAAAAGGTTTAATTGCAACAGATTTTAACTTTATAAATGAAGTTCAGTTTCCATTGGAATGTACTGTGAAATTCAGATATAGACAAAAGGATACAAAAGCTGTAATTAATAAACTTGATGAAAATGAATATGAAGTGATATTTGATGAACCGCAAAAGGCTGTGACATTAGGGCAAATTGTGGTTGCTTATGATGGTGAGGTTTGCCTCGGCGGGGGAGTTATTGATAAAATTATAAAATAAATTGTTTATTTTTGAAATTAGTTCAAGCTTTTAAAAAACAGTCATTCAGATTTTGAAGTTTTTTTCTTTCGATTGCTATAACATTTAAATATTTGGCAGAAGATGCATAAGTCTTGCTCCCTTGTAAAAATAAAAAAATTAGGTTATCGAACATGTCTAATATAAAAAAAGGAGATGATAGAATTTGAAAAAATTAAAACTTTTTATAGGAGTATTCTCTATTTTAAGTGTAATCTCAACAGGAAATAAACTTTATGCTTATAATGAAATACAAGGTATATTTAAACCAGGAAATCAAGAAAATAAAAATATACCAGATAATAGTCAATCAAGAAGCGAAAATGTTCAAACTCCACAAGTAGAAATTGTTGTTGATCCTATGTGGGAATATTATATTGAATATCATGAAAGAATTGATGCAGAATTACAAGATGTTTATGATAATCCTTCTCACGAAACTGCAGTAAAACATATGGTTTGGGTTGAGGTTCCTATATGGAAATTAAAAAATGGGCAAAAGGTTTCAAGCAAGGCAAAAGTACAAGTATTAAATTTATTAGCAGAAGATGTGAAAAGTATATTTACTGAAATATACAATGGACCAGAAAAATTTCCTATTAAATCATTAGGAGGCTATAATTGGCGATCTAATGGGCTAACTAGCCTTCATAGTACTGGCCGTGCAATAGATATAAATCCTGATGAAAATCCTCAGATAAGTGCTGATGGAGAAGTTTTAGTAGGTAAAAAATGGGAACCAGGAATAAATCCTTATTCTATTACTCCAGACGGAGATGTTGTAAAAGCATTTTCTAAAAAAGGATGGACTTGGGGAGCTGGATTTTCAAGAGCTGATTATATGCATTTTGACTTTTAATATTTGTAGGTATCAAAGTGGTAAGTACTGAATAATAGCAGTATTTTTAATCACAAAGATCGAGGCAATTGAAAGAAAGGAACTTCAAAATCTAAATGACTAATTTAATATTTAATAAGGGAGGAAAATGAAAGAATTAATATTTTGTTTAAATGCAACTATGCCTGTATTTTTACTTATGATACTTGGGTATATTTTTAGAAGAGTTGGAGTTATAGACTTGGAATTTGCAGATAAGATGAACAGGTTTGTATTTTTGGCTCTTTTGCCTGCGCTTTTATTCAAGGAATTGTCATTGTCTGATTTTTCAGCAATTTGGGATTTGAAATATTTATTATTTTGCTTTTTTACAACATTTCTTTCAATTTTAATAATGTGTATTTCATCAATTTTTTTGAAGGACAGGTCAATTCGTGGAGAATTTATTCAGGCCAGCTTTAGGAGCAGTGCGGCTTTGCTTGCTTATGCCTTTGTGCAGAATGTTTATGGAGAGGCTAAGATTGTGGCGCTTATGGTAATTGGAGCGGTTCCGTTGTATAATGTAGCTTCAGTTGTGATTTTGATGCTGCTTCGCCCAGAACAGGGGAAATTAAACAGAGTTATCTTGAAAAATACGTTAAAGGGAGTTATTAAAAATCCCTTAATATTGGGAATTTTAGCTGGAATGATTTGGGCAATGTTAAAAATTCCACAGCCTGTTATTATGAAAAAATCTATTTCGACATTTTCGGCGGCTGCAACTCCGCTTGGATTGCTGGCACTTGGAGCGAGTTTTGATGTGAAGGAAGTTTTTTCTAAAATAAAAGTTGTGCTAGTTTCATCTTCATTTAAATTAATAATACTTACTGCGATATTCTTGCCAATAGCAGTAAAAATGGGATTTGAGGATGAAAAACTGGTTGCAGTGCTTGGAATGCTGGGAAGTCCGACAACTCCAACTTCATTTACAATGGCGAGAGGAATGGGGCATAACGGCTCGGTAACTTCTGGAACAGTTATGGTTACAACGATTATGAGCATATTTACATTAACAGGCTGGCTATACATCTTAAAAGTTGCAGGATTGGTTTAAATAAAGGAATTTGGAGGTAAAAATGATGAAATTAAAAAAATACATTCTAATTGGAATGACGGCTTTGTTAGCTGTTGTGGCTTGTGATAATAAAAAAAATAGTAAAGATAAAGAAAAAGTGAAGGCAGTAAATGTAAAAAAGGATATTTCCAATGAGGAAATAAAAAAATACAGTGAATATTTAAAAATAAGTGAAGAGCCAAATTCAGAAGAGTGGAATGATTTTTTTACAGAAATAAAAAAAGATGAATTTTCTGATGCGAATGGAAATATAAAGGATATTTCAGGCGAAATAATATCTATTGTAAATCTTGATGGTTCAATTAATTTAATAGGCAATTATATTAAAGAAATAACCGATGTAATGCAAAAAAGTCCAAAAATGGAAGCTATTGATACAAATGCTCAAAATTTAGTTGATTCTTTAATTCAGGAGCAAAAGGTTTTGACGGAAATTAATGACTATTTTGAAAAGGGAGATTACAAAACTGATAAACTGGGAAGAGTTGATGAATTAAATGATAAATATAAGGTTGTCTTGCGAAATCGGCTTGAAAACAGTAAAATATTTTCTAATTCTTTGCATGAATTTGCAGAAGCGATTAATAAAAAAATGGAAGCGCAGTTACAAAAGGATGGAAAAACAGCCACGTTGAATATTCTAAAATTTGTAAATTCGGCAAATGGATTTGAGGAAGCAGCTTTTAGTAAAAATAACTTGAATTTTGACGAAGAAGAAGTAAAAGGACTGGAAAAAGCTAATAATGAGCTGCAGAAGGCATATAAAAATATAGCAGGAATGACAGTTGAGAATGCCAAAAAAGAAAATATAAGCGAATCAGATTTTAAAAAGATAAAGGAAAGTTCAAAGGCGTTGTCTGAAAATACGCAAAAAATGCTGACAGGAGTAAAAAATCAGAATATTCAGGATGTAGTGATAAGTGCAAGTAATATTTTAAGTGCTAAAACTGATTTGGAAAATGTTTTTAATGTTTTGCTGATACAAAAGTAAAAAATTAACTTTATTGATTAATTGAAAAAATTTAATCATTAATAAAATATATTGAATTATATAAAACTTATATATTATAATTATTGACAAAAAGCCAAAAAAAATGGTATATTATAAAAAGGTAAAGTTAGAAAAGGAATTAATTTATTTTTATAAAGAAAGTAATAAATTTTTAGTTTAAATAAAGGCAGGAGGAAAGTTGAAATGAAAAAAATGTTGTTGTTGATGGTTCTGGCATTGAGCGTTTTTATGTGCAGTGTCCAGAAAGAGGAAAAGAAAGAAGAAAATAATGCTAATGGAATTCCTAAAAAAATTGTAGCTGGACTTGATGATTCATTTGTTCCAATGGGATTTAAAAATGAAAAAGGTGAAATTGTAGGATTTGACATTGATTTGGCTAGGGCGGTAGCTCAAAAGTTAGGAAGTCAAGTTGAATTTAAACCAATAAACTGGGATTCTAAGATACTTGACTTAAATGGTGGGAATATTGACTTGATTTGGAATGGGCTTACTATAACAGATGAGAGAAAGAAAGAAACTGAAATGACAAAGCCATATTTGACAAGTCATCAGCTTATAATAACAAAAACAGGTTCAAATATTAAGACAAAGGCTGATTTAAAAGGGAAAATTGTTGGAAGCCAAAGTGAAAGCAGTGGAGAAGAAGCTGTTAAAAAATCGGGTGAAGACAAGACATTTAAGGAATTTAAAACTTATGCGCAGTATGATCAGGCATTTATGGATCTTGATGCCGGAAGAATTGATGCAATTATAGCTGATGAAGTATTGGCAAAATATACTAAAAAAACGAAAGAAACTCAAGCTAAAAAAGAGCTTTACAGTATTTTAAGCGATAATTACGGAGAAGAAGAATACGGAATTGCCGCTAAAAAAGGGAACACTAAGTTGATAGAAGCAATAAACAAGGCTATTGAAGAATTAAAAGCAGACGGGACTTACCAAAAAATTTATTCTAAGTGGTTTAAAGATTAGTAATGAACCAAGCGTTGACAATATTTATTGAACTGGTAAAAACATTACCAAATATCATAATGCTGTATATACTTACAATCATATTTTCCATCCCGTTGGGAATTTTAGGAGCGTTGGCATATACAGGAAAAAATAAAATAGTAAAATTCTTTATTTCGGTTTATACCTGGATTTTTCGTGGTACACCTTTAATGCTGCAATTAATGGTAGTTTATTATGGAATTCCGCTTATGAAAATTGGTGGATATAAAATCGTGCTTGAGCCATATACTGCGGCAACTATTACATTTATTATAAATTATGCGGCATATCTTGTGGAAATTATGAGAAGCGGGATAGAAAGTATTGACAAAGGACAGCATGAGGCGGCAAAAGTGCTTGGTTACAGTTATTGGCAAAAAATAATATATGTCATTTTACCTCAAGCAATAAGAAGAGTGCTGCCAACATTGGGAAATGAAGCGATTACGCTTATAAAGGATACTTCACTTATATATGTCCTGGCTGTAACTGAAGTTATGAAACGGACAAAGGAACTGGCTAACATTTATTATAATATTACGCCGTATATCTGTGCAATTATTATTTATCTTGTACTGAGTTTTGCGATTGACAGATTGTTTAAAAATATTGAAAAAAGAAATAAAGTTAGAATTTAGAAAATTAAAAACATTAAATTTAAATAATGTAAATTTAGGAGATAAATCGTGAAAAGTGAAAAAAAAATAGTAGAAGTAAAAAATCTGAAAAAACAGTATGGCGATAATGTAATTTTAAAAAATATAAATTTACATATTGACAGGGGAGAAGTTGTTTCATTAATAGGGCCTTCAGGAAGTGGAAAATCAACGATCTTGCGATGTATAGCAGATCTTGAGTCGATAACATCTGGAGAAATTTTGATTGAAGGAAACAATTTAACAGATAAAAATGTAGATAAAAAAATAAAAAAGGAAATGCTGTTAAAAACTGGAATGGTTTTTCAGACATTTAATTTATTTCCGCACATGTCAGTTAGAAATAATATAGTTAGAACTTTAAAATTAGTAAAGAATATGAATACAGAAAAAGCTGAAAGTATCGTAAAAGAAATGTTGAGTCTGGTGGGGCTTTCTGATAAAATTAATAATTATCCAAATGAACTTTCAGGAGGGCAGAAGCAAAGAGTTGCAATAGCAAGAGCATTGGCACTGAAGCCGGATATTATGCTTTTTGACGAGCCTACATCGGCACTTGATCCAGAACTTGTAAAAGAGGTGCTGGATATAATAAGAAAATTGAAAAGTCAGAAAATAACGATGTTGATTGTAAGTCACGAAATGAACTTTGTACGTGAAATTTCAGATAGAGTAATTATTATGGAAAAGGGTGAAATACTGGAAACAGGAACTCCAAAGCAAATATTTGAAAACCCGTCTTCTCAAAGAGTAAGGGAATTTTTGAATGCGAATAAATAAAATTTAACGTTAATTTTAGGGTATTATGAAACTAAGTTAAGTTATAATGCCCTTTTATTATATATTATATAAATATTATTTTTATATTTAAATTAAATATGAAATTAGTATAAAAAAATTTGAAATATGGCTTGTATATACAATAAAAAAATGTTATAATATAAAAAAGTTTGAGTGACTAAGTTTATCATAATGTTTATTTTTTATTAAAACTTAAATTATGAAATTAATTAAAAAGAAGTTGACTTTTAAAGTGATAAATAATATAATCTTTTTGAGAAATTAAGATGAAAAAATAAAAAGAGGTGAAATATGGAGGGTTTTATTAAGATAAAAAATTTGGTTAAGAAATATCAGCTTAATAACGGTAAAGAATTATTAGCTGTAAATAATGTAAACCTTGATATTGAACAAGGCGATATTTATGGAATTATGGGGCTTAGTGGAGCTGGGAAGTCAACACTTATTAGACTTCTTAACAGGTTGGAAGAGCCTACTTCTGGAGAAATTCTGGTAAAACAAGAAATTGTTGACCAAAAAGATAATACAGTTACTGGATATGAGGATAAAAATATTTTGAAATTTAATATGAAAATGCTGCGTGAATATCGGAAAAAAACGGGAATGATTTTTCAGCACTTTAATTTGCTAAATTCAAGAAATGTGGCGGAAAATGTGGCTTTTCCGTTGGAAATTTCAAAATGGAAAAAAAAGGATATAGAAAAAAGAGTAGATGAGCTGCTGGAAATCGTGGGACTTTCAGATAAAAAACTGAATTACCCTGAACAGCTTTCAGGAGGGCAGAAGCAAAGAGTTGCGATTGCAAGGGCATTGGCTAATAATCCGAAAATATTGTTGTCGGATGAGGCAACTTCAGCACTTGATCCAAGAACTACTAATTCTATTTTGGAACTGTTGAAGGATATAAATAAAAAATTTGGGATAACGATAATTCTTATTACTCACCAGATGGAAGTTATAAAAAAAATATGCAATAAAACGGCAATTATGTCGGATGGTCAAATTATTGAAAAAGGGGAAACAAAAGAGATTTTCCTGAATCCTAAAACAGATTTGGCAAAAGAATTTGTAGGAAATATTTCCCATGAAGAATTCCGCACAGAAGAAGAAAAGAAACATCGTGAGGAAAATAACGGAAAATTGCGGTTAAGGCTAAAATATAATGAGGATCAGGTAAATGAATCGTATATTACAAAAATTATCCGTAAATATGATGTTGAAGTAAATATTTTAAGCGGATTTATTGATAAAGTGGGCGATGTTATCGTGGGAAATTTACTGATAGAAATTTCTGCAAGTGAAGAGAAATCCAAGGATATTATTGAATGGCTAAAAGAAAATAAAATAGATTCGGAGGTGTTATAATGGGATTTGATTGGGTTAAGTTTTTTCAGTTTCAAAATATGGCTCAGCCGTTATGGGAGACCTTTTATATGGTGTTTTCTTCAACAATTGTAGCATTAATTATCGGACTTCCAGTTGGAATTTTACTTGTCACTTCTGATGAAAAAGGAATAAAACCTAATAAAACTTTACATAAAATACTGGATATAGTTATTGTAAATATAACAAGATCTATACCGTTTATAATTTTGATAGTTTTATTAATTCCGCTTTCAAAATTAATATTTAAATATTCATTCGGAAGTGTTTCGTTTATTGTGCCGCTGTCATTGGGGTCAGCACCGTTTGTGGCAAGAATAATTGAAGGGGCTTTAAAGGAAGTTGATGAAGGGCTTATTGAGGCTTCAAAATCAATGGGAGCAAAAACATCTGAAATAATTTTTAAAGTTATGATACCTGAAGCATTGCCATCGCTTGTTCACGGAATTACATTAACATTAATCAGTTTAATTGGATATTCTGCAATGGCTGGTACAATTGGTGGAGGTGGACTTGGAAATGCCGCTGTAATAGATGGATTTCAAAGAAATAATCCTGAATTGATGTGGCAGGCAACAGTTGTTACAATTATTCTGGTTCAAATTATTCAGTTTATTGGGGATAGAATTGTAAGGGCATTGCTTGAAAAAAGAAAAAGGGCATAAAATAAAAAAAATAAAAAATAAAAAATTAGGAGGCAAAAATGAAAAAATTGTTTACATTAGTGCTGATGATAGCACTGTTTATCGTATCTTGTGGTGGAAAAGGCCAAAAATTAAGAGTGGGAGCAACACCAATACCACATGGTGATTTATTAAATTTAGTAAAGGATGATTTGAAAAAAGAAGGAATTGACTTGGAAGTTGTTCCGTATACTGATTATATCTTGCCAAATAAGGCACTTGCAGATAAAAGTATAGATGCTAACTTTTTCCAACATGTTCCATATATGGAAGACTTTGGAAAGAAAAATCATATTGATATGGTTGCAGTTGGGAATATTCATTTAGAGCCAATGGCATTGTATTCTAAAAAAATAAAAAATATTAAAGATTTGAAAAGTGGAGATACTTTAATAATTCCTAATGATCCTACTAATGGAGGACGTGCATTAATCTTACTTGACAAAGCTGGAATCATAAAATTAAAAGACAATAAAAATTTATCAGCAACACCTGCTGACATTGTTCAAAATCCTAAAAATTTAAAAATTGTGACAATGTCAAATGAACAAATTGCACCAAGATTAGATGAAGTTGCAGGAGCAATTATAAATTCAAATTTTGCAATTGATGCAAAAGTTACAAAAAATGAGATTATATTAATAGAAGGAAAAGATTCTCCTTATGTAAATGTTGTTACTGTTTTAAAAGAAAATCAAAATGATGAAAGAGTGAAAAAACTTGTAAAGGCATTGCAAAGTGAAAAAGTTAAAAAATATATTGAAGAAAAATATGATGGTAGAGTAATTCCAGCATTTTAATTTTAGGATAATCAAGACAAAAATGGCTTTAAATTTAATTTAAGGCTATTTTTTTTATTTATCATTAGAAAAATAAATTTAAGATAAAATAAAAAAATTTATTTTTTGTATAAATTTGTTGAAATAAATTTAAGAAAAATGTATAATATATCCAAACTTCTTTAAAATATTGTTTTTATTTTTTAAAAAGAAGTTAGAATAAAAAGGAAAGGATAAGTTTCTTTTGAAATAAAGAAATGAATGAAGGATGAAAAAATTACTTATAGTTTCGCTATTTTTAGCTAGCATTAATTTAATTTATGCAGAAAATGAGAATGTTGATAATAATAAACTTTCATTGGAAAGAGCATATCAAAATACTGGAAATACAGCAGCGCAGACTGTTCAAAAAAGATCAGGATTCTGGGATTTTTATGAAAAACAGCAGGCAAAACTTTTGAAGGAAAAAGATAAGGAGTTATTCGATAATCTTAGTACAAAAACTAGATCTCAAGATGATTTTTACAAATATGTAAATGAAAATTGGGATGAGAAGACACAAATTCCGAGTACAAAGCCGGCTTGGGGATCATTTTATGAACTTAATGAAAAAAATCAGGATTTTTTACGTAATTTGATAAAGGAATTAAAAAATAAGAAGACTTCGCTGACTGCGGATGAAAAAAAGGTATTGACACTTTATGACAGTTATTCTGATATGAAAAAAAGAAATGAAGAAGGATTATCACCTATTCAAAAGGATTTGGAAAAAATAAACGGGATTCAAAATATTGAGGATTTAAAAAAATACAATGTAGAAGTTACAAAATATGGAAGTTCTGAATTTTATGGATGGGGGATAGGCACTGATCTTAACAATTCTAAAAATAATACGGTATATTTAGGAAGTGCAGGGATTGGATTGTCAAGAGATTATTACCAGAAGGATACTAAGGAAAATAGGGCAATATTGGAGGAATATACAAAATATGTCAGTGACATGTTGAAATATTTGGGAGAAGATAATACTCTTGAAAGAGCTAAAAAGATAGTTGCTTTTGAAAAGGGGATTGCAAATACTTTAATGACTAATGAAGAACGTCACGATGTTAAAAAGTATAATAATCCAGTAAAAGTAAGTGATTTAGCTACATTGTCTAAGAATGTAGACTTGGCTCAATATTTGAAACAGTTAAATGTGAAAACGGATAAAGTAATAATAACAGAGTTGAACTATTATAAAAATTTGGATAATTTTGTAAATGATGAGAATATTGACATAATTAAAGATTATATGAGATATAATTTAATTAGTTCTGCGGCAGGAGTTTTGAATGATGAGCTTGGTGCTAGAAGTTTTGAGTTTTTTGGAAAATATTTGAATGGACAAAAGGAAAGGGAAACGCTTGAAAAGAGAGCATTGAACTTTACAGATGGAAGTCTTGGGGAAATAATTGGAAAGATTTATATTCAAAGAAATTTCTCGCCTGAAGCGAAGAAAAATGCCAAAGAAATGGTTGATTACATCAAGAAGGCAATGAAAAACAGAATTGAAAAACTAGATTGGATGAGCGCCGCAACTAAGAAAAAAGCTCTTGAAAAACTGGCAAAAATTAATGTTAAAATAGGATATCCTGACAAATGGAAAGATTACAGCAAAATGACAATTTCAAGCAGTGATTCGTTGTATGATCAATTAAAGGGAATTAGCGAATGGGCTTATAACGAAGAGCTTAAAAAAGTAGGAAAACCGGTAGATAAGACAGAATGGTACATGTCACCTCATACAATAAATGCCTATTATTCTCCAACAAGCAATGAGATTGTATTCCCGGCGGGAATTTTGCAGTATCCATTTTATGACTATAATAAATTAGAAGTGGCAAGTAACTTTGGAGCAATAGGGACAGTTATTGGGCATGAACTTACTCATGCATTTGATGTGTCTGGTGCTGAATATGATGGCGATGGAAATGTTAAGAACTGGTGGACTGCTGAAGATAAGGCAAAATTTGACTTGGCTACAAAAAAACTGGAAAATCAATTTTCAAAATATACAGTTGGAGATGGAGTTCATGTTAATGGAAAATATACATTAACAGAAAATATTGCAGATCTTGGGGGATTAAACGTTGCTTATGATGCATTGCAATTATATTTGAAGGATCATCCAAATTCCTCAAAAGCATACCCAGATACGATAAATAAATTATTCTTTTTAAGTTTTGCAAGAATGTGGCGACAAAAATCTACTCCAGAATATTTAAAGAACCTGGCAAAAACAGATTCACATTCACCAAATATATTCCGTGTAAACGGAACTTTGGAAAATATTGACGCATTCCATAAAGTATTTGAAACAAAACCAGGGGATAAAATGTACAAGGCTCCTGAAGATAGAATAAAAATCTGGTAAA
>QWBZ01000351.1_pt1 | contig 19495 bp, 20 predicted proteins | sample 1972441 | NCBI WGS metagenome assembly QWBZ01 (sample SAMN09866721, study PRJNA288562) | Human oral metagenome isolate term6_saliva, whole genome shotgun sequencing... | isolation source: mouth | host: Homo sapiens | place: USA: California
AAAGTCTATCACCTTGTTCAGGAGCTTCGAGTCCGTGGGGAAGGTCACGTTCTTCTCCTGCACCATCGTGTCAATGAATGCGGTCTGCTCCGCATCGGGCTTGCGTCCGCGTCCATCCTTGCCGTCTTTCCCCATGGTCTCCTCTTTCCCCTGGTCGTCGATTGAAAGATTGATGCGGATGCTCTCCTTGAGTATCAGCTCCATGCCGGATTCCCCGATGCGGCGACGGAACTCGACAAGCTCGGTGGGAACGCAGGGAGCGTCAGTGCGGAAAGCCTCCATTCCACAAAAATACTGGAAGTAAGCGTTCTCCGAGAACTGCTCCACGACACTCTCGTCTGAAACGTTGCGAAGGTGTTTCAAGATAAGCAGACCCACCATCAGACGGATGGGCTTGGCCATGCGACCGGTGTCCTTGCTGTAAAGTGGGGCAAAAGACTGCTCAAACACATTCCAATCAATCAGATTGGCTAACTTGTATAGGGAGTTATTGGGAGAGAGCATTGCCTCAAGATCCCAAAATAATGATGCCTGACGGACTTTGGATGGAGATTTACACATCGTTAATTTGCAGGGTTTTACTGTACAAAGGTACAAAACTTTGTAGAAATATGCAAGTTTATGAACGATTATTTTGTTGATAACCAGATAGTTAAATACTTTTCAAGGGACGACTAATTATGGTTATCAATTATTTAACGTCGTTCTTTCCTGTTTATTGCTTACGGCTTTTAATACCCATATAAGGGTAATGATGAACAACCTTATAAGGGTATTGCCTGTTACCCTTATATGGGTAAGTTCAAACAATCTATATATGGTTTAGCATTGTCTTGTTGTTTAATGTTATATTTTCTGTTGCCTATCATTGTTGTGGCTTACAATTTTGATACCACATTTGTTATTCTTTAATTTGACCGTCATATTTTGAAAATTAATGCTTCTAACATTTATTTCACAACTTTGTTATTTAACTCATTTATAATATATTGTTCCTTTCGCTTAACTTGCTTCTTGGTAAAATCACTATATACCCCTCTTCGTCTCTGGGCAAGGTGTTTTCCTATAAGGCTATATGCTTCTTTTTATTTTCCAAGATTTAATTGACAATAGCCTTTAGATATAAAGAGTCGTTTTTAATGGACATTGCCCATTTCATACCTTCTCCATGAACTCCATATGCAATAGTATTTATCTTTCTTTTGAGTATCCTATTTAATTGTACAATGGCTTTTAAATATTTTTCATTTGAGTATAAAGCAACTGCATAATTGTATATTACAAGCACATCATTGGGTTCTAACTGCATAGCTTCCATGGAAGCCTGTTCACTTTCTTTATACATGCCAAGCATATGATAAGCGTTTGATAATTCCGTACATATAAAATATTCAGATGGGTATTTAATTTTCATTTCTATCAAATATGTCTTTAAAACTTGCCAATTAGAATTACTTTTCAAATTATCTAAGGTGTTTTGAAACTTCATTATATCTTCCTTTGATAGTGTTATTTTCCTTTCCATTACTTCCCCTTTCTTTTATTGGGATTAGGCTTCTTTTTATACACCTTGTTTTTATCCCCTCTGTTATTATTTCTATTTTCTCCGTATGTTTTTCACGATTTGAAGCATTACCCCCTGTTTTAGAGTATTACCCCCAATTGTAGCATTACATTATTCTATATAAACAATCCTAAAAGACAATGTGTCCAATTTAAAAATCTCTGGAGAATTAACATAGTTAATAGGAAAAGCAATAAATGTTGAAGTGACAATAAATGGTCGGGGAGTATCATAAGAGAACGAGTAGGAAACCTGATTTATGGAATCCGTTAGAATCTGCGAATGTTGCCAAGGCCCAATTGTCGTACTTCTATAATGAAATTTATTTGTGAAATCTATTAAATCAGGGTAACATCCATATTTATCTATCGGTAGTTTCCTCAATGTGTCTTGTATAAAAATAGGTAATTCTTGAAGAGATAGGACGGCCATCTTTCTATTATTTACATAACTACAACCTGCAAACAAAAAAATAGCTATTATTATAACAAAAAAAGTATTCTTATTCATTTGTGATGACTTTTATTTCAAAATAGTTATTAAAAATGTGTGATATTTTGGGTTGATTGGGGGTAAACCTTTTATTCTTTAACTCGTTGGCGGAATTTATTTAAGTTGATAGGTATGAGTAAGAAGCTGTACACGTCGTTGACTTTTTAGTAACTTAGTGGTACAAAACTAATCAGGTTATAAAATCATTGTTATGCACAACCTCATGGCAAAGTTCCAAAAAATACTTGAAATCTGCAAGCAATATACTGGAAATCAAGTCAACGGGAAGAGAAAAGTTCCTCAACCCTCTTCCATTAAGGCGGCACGTTCCGCTGGACGCATTCTTTTTAACAAGTCAGTCTTTTTGTCTTCTTGTTTCGGCTCTTTGAGCAGGTAGGAATTGTCTGCCTATCGCTGGGATTCATAAAAAGAAAAGCCCAAGATTACGAGACAATGCACGTTTGTCCTTTGGAATAAAAAGCTCGTCACCATTCTTATCCTTTGCTCTTGCTTATACATCTCCAGCCAATTGTTTCAAGTACATTTTGCACCAATAGGCAGATAAAGCCGCTTAGATTCCTTGGTTTCTCTTATCCCGAACTCAGGTTTGTTCCCCCGAAGAAGTCATTAGATTTCACAAGAGGGAAACTAAACAAAGTTAGGTGATAAGGTGCTCACCACTGCTCCACAATAGCATTTAATATGGCAAATCATTTGATGACGGCAAAACTCGCCGAACAGTTGAAAGATTTCCCTCTTTATTCTCAGGACGGGAAGCAGAAGAACGCCACTTGCGTCTGTTTTGTTTGAATTTGGACTCATCCGCTGGTATGTACTGGAGGGGCAACCAGAAGGCAACGACTTTACTTTGTTCTGTATCGTAGTGGGGATGGCTGAAACGGAGTATGGCTACGCCTCTGTAAAGGAGATGGAGGGCATCAAGGTGGCTGGCTCACGGTATGGACTGGACATGTTGAGCATTAGGCAGATATCAGACTTTAACCCCTGTCCACTTGCCGAGATACAGGATAAGCGATTACAGGATTTCCTGTCAAGGCTATATGATGAGCAGTAACGAAAGGCTTTGCTAGCGAGAGCCATGAAAGCTCGCTTTCAAATAGCCGAGTGCAGCTAAGCGTTATAGAATAGGCGGAGCTTCCGCCTTTTTATTTTTTGTAGGACACATATATTTTGGCTGTCTTTTCTGTCTTATTTGTCATAAACACATAAAATGTTGATATACAATAATATAATATTCTTTGTTATTAGACAAGACTTATATTATTTGACTAAAATAGAAAGATTGTCCACTTCGACCTCTATCTAAGACAAGTAATGACAAGTCAAGACAACATCAGAGACATATAATTTATTGATACTCAACGACAAGACATTTAAGACAAGCAAGACAAGCATTTTTGGGGTTTACTGAGATTTTTTTAGGGCAAAAATGAAGCCGCCATTACCAGGACAAATTACCTGAGAATGGCGGGTAGCCTATCATGACTCACAAGCAGTTCTTAGGGTATACAGAGTGAGTCTTGTTACTTCTTTTTTTTTCTCAATGAGCGTCTTTTATCTTTTCAAGAAGCAATTGATTTTCTGCTCCTAAGCATTACGGGCAGGCGTGTTTTTGTTGCCCAACACTCGGTTGGGCATCTCGTCATGTGAGTATAATTTCATCATACTGTTTCTACCTCGCTGGGGAGTAAATGGAGTGAGAGGGCATCCTCTATCTTACAAAGCGTCTCGATGGAGAGATTTTCTTTCCCTCGGAGTATCTTTGACACATACTGCTGCGAGCAGCCCATACGCTGGGCAAGTTCTGTCTGGGTAAGATGGAGTTCGTCTATCTTGTCAAGCATAAGCATCGCAATACGCTGCGAGTGGCGGAGCCACGACTTGTTGGCCTGTCGGTATTCAGCAGCCTCACGCCAGCGAGAGGCTGTCTTGCTCTCGTGCGCCTCCAGTTTGCTTATAATTCGGTCCATACTTATTTCCTTTTTATATTGTGGTAACATAATCTATGAAAGAATCATCGTCGATAATATCCTCATTCAGGAGAAAACGGCGGACTTTTTCCAGTTTTGCCAATTCCGCCTTTGTGTGGTTTCGCTCTTCCATTTTGAGCGTAAGTTTAATAGCCCCACCTGTGATTACATACACGCCTTGTGATAACTTTATAGCATAGATGCGAAGCCACGAAGAATGACGAATCGTTCGTTTCAGCCTGGCTTTTTCTTTGCCGAGCACCACCTCCGAGGTGCGGAAGTTTTCCAGTGGGTGAAATAGCAATTCTAAGTCTGAATCAGGATTTAAGTCAAGCATCAAACATTGCAGTTGATCGCTGTCCTCAATCGTGTCTTCTATGGCTTGGTTGATGTCTGTCACCTTGAAGTAGGCTATCAGATCATCCCAATTATCACGGAAGAATTGTCTAAGCCATATTACGTCGCCCCACTTGTCAAACAGCGTATAGAGTGCATTATCGCTCTCTCCATTGTATCGCACAGCCCATAGACGGCCGTCGTCAGTAATTTTATCGAATGTCATGTTCTTTCTTTTATGTTGCAAAGATAAGTTATATATTTGAATTCTACAACTTATAGGTTGTATTTAACTATTATTTTCTTCCCTAGTCATCTCCAGATTAATGTCGAACGCCTCGACGAGCTTCTCATAGTCAAAGCAATAGGAAAGTTGTTGGACGGACATTTTGGTGGGCTGCCCCTTGGCATCACGGTGATCGAAGTCAAGGACCTGGTTGCCTTTTTTGACGACATGATACGTCATGCGCTGTTCGCCCAGATACTCTTTGCTGTTTTCTAAATAGTAACGGAGCGACTCTTCGGGCAGTGAGGTCTCTCCGTTGCGGTGGGCATTGAGCTTATAGAGCATGAAGATGCGGGTCTTTTGAAGATAGAGTATCTTGTGCGGCTCTGCCCATTCCGTTTCATTGATGATACTGGAATGGAACCGGCTGACAGTTCTAATTCTAAAATCGGCATCTTCGTAAATTTCTCCCTCACTATTGAGAAACTGCACCATGCGCCAGAAGCTACCCAACTCGTCATTTGTCTTACATTCCATGTTTTGGTGTATAATGCCTTCAACCGTGATATTCAATACTTCTGAATACGAGAGAGGCAAATCCAATTTGCCTTCCAAACATCGAAAGGCTGTAAGTGGGACCACCCAGTTTTGCACAATGCGGTCGATGACATTCCTACTGCCTAACTGTTTGTTTACATCATCCAATATCAAATGATACTGGTCATAAAAGGCTTTGACAAACAGTTCCCTATGAGTCAAAAGCTGTAGGGTTAAGTGCGTCATTCCTTTGGAACGCATCATGAGCAATCTTTGGTAGTTCATCTTTTCATCATCCGTAAAGTCTGACTTGGGAAACGAGAGGAAGATAAGCCGGCTGAAGAGTGCGATGTCGGTCGTAGGCATCTCTTGTCCGGAGATAATCACGCCTGCATCTACGGCGGTGGTCTCCTTCTTCTTGTCGGTGGCCATGTTCATGCGCGTGCGACCAGTACCGTCCCAAAGGCCCTTGATAAACTCTATCTTGGCGGTGTCGATGCCGTTCTTGTATTCGTCGATGTGCACCAGAGCATTGGCAGCGGCAGCTACCGTGTCGTTGAGGGCGGGAATGGTGGAGTTCTGTATGTTGGGCGGTATGTTGTCAATCACGAAGAACGACATCAAGGTGTGTCCTAACTCACTCTTGCCAGAACCCTTCGGACCGAAGAGATCGAGGATGGGAAATGAGCGTGTGGTGAGGGTGATGATGTCACGGAAAAGGGTGGCGAGATAAAAGCAGAAGCCTATCTTGCCATTGTCGCCGAAGACGAGGAAGAGCTGACGGGTGAAGTCCCGGAGCAAAATCATTGAGAAATTGAAATGCACAAACTGACGCTCGAAACGGAAATAGTCGGTGTTTTCCTTATAAATCTGAGAGAAGGCTGGCAGGTAGTAGTTGCCCTTCTCGTCCAGGTGCACGATACCGTATTCGTTGACTTCACTGAACTTCCCTTTATAATAGATGCCGTTGCCAAAGGCATAGAAGCCTTTCTTGTTCCAGCCGAGCTGCTTGATTTGGGCTGCTGTCTCGGTCTTTTCGTAGAGGAAGCACTTCAGTTTAATGAGTTCCTTCTCGTCAGCTTTCCAGATGAAGTTGCCGAGAGATTCTAGTTTTTGGCGGAACTTTTGCAGCGAGATAAGGTCTTCCTGCTCCATCTCTATAATTTCCTTGATGTCCAACTCGTTGGTGAGCAAGAAGAGTCGTTTGGCCATAAGCGGGTCCTTGATGTGGAAGAGTGGTGTCAGCGTAAAATTGCTCCATTCAATCACTCCTCCCTTCTCAGTGGTAGAGAAGTATTTGCCGTGGTCTATCCAAAAACCGTACTGACGGTTTAGGTCGATTTCGTCCTCGTTTGGGCTGTCGCGCCTCGTCCTCTCGTTCTCGACGGCTTTCTGCCAGAAGAGTTTTCCTCTGTGATATTTGGTCAGAGCATCAATGAACATGGTGAGCTTGGTGTCGTCATCGATAAAGGACAACAGGTGGGCTATCTGCTTCACGGCATCACTCTTTTGCTCTGTGTTGCCGCTTGTTTCAAATAGTTTGGCAGCCAGCCACAATACGAAGTCCACTTCCTGTACGTCCCTGAAGATGCTGATATGAGTGAAATAGGTGTCGGGATCTTCTTTCCTGCCTTCCTCGGTAATGGGTATCTCCTTGACCGAAATGATAAGGTGTTGCTCGGTGGCCAGCTTACCGGCTTTCATCACGGCTTCAACGCCCGTTCCGAACGCGGCTCCGTCCTAGGGTGGGTCGTTGTCGGGAATGAAGCACACCTTACAGGCTGCCCTCTTGATGAGTTGAAACTGCTCTGCTGTCCATGCCGAACCAAGGTCGGCCACGGCGTTCTGCACACCGATGGAGTGCAGACGCATACAGTCGGGGGCTCCTTCCACGAGGTACATCTGCTCGGTCTTTCCTGCCGCCCGCCATGCCACGTCCAAACCAAAGACCGTGTTACGCTTATTGTAAAGAAACGACTCCTTACTATTGAGATACTTGGGCTGACTGTTGTCCATCACCCTTGCTGTGAAGCCGATGATGTGCTGGTAGCGGTCTTTGATGGGGATGACGATACGGTTTTGGAAGAAGTCGTAGCCCTGCTTGTTAATGAGTCCCAACTCCTGGAGAAATTCCTTTTGCAAGGGCAGATGAGCGAGGGCTTTGCCATCGATAGGCGCAAAACCGATCTCTATCTCATCGCAATACTTCTGCCCCCAGCGGCGGTAGGCATAGTCCTGGGCAGGCTTGTAGCGCAGAAACACCTCACGGTAATGCTTATGTACGGTGGCATTGACAATCAGTAGCGACTCACGTCTCAGGCGCTACTGCTTCTCGTCGATGGTTTCTTCACGTTCCTCCACCTCTATACCGTACTTCCTGCCCAGCCACTTCACGGCCTCTGGGTAGGTCATATTCTCATACTCCATCAGGAAGGTAATCGCATTACCTCCTTTATGGCACCCGAAACAGTAGAACATGCTGCGGTTGGGCGTAACTGTAAACGACGGTGTCTTCTCCTGATGGAAAGGACACAGCGCACGATAGATGATGCCTTGTTTCTGGAGTGACAGGAACTCGTCCACCACCTCTTCTATATGCGCCGCATCAAGTATCTTTTCTATAATGGCCTTGGGTATCATTTCATCCTCTAATCATGTTTGGGGTTACAAAAAAAATGCCTCAGCCGACTGGCTTCTCAGCGGGTCGGCCAAGGGTTTCTACTTAGTCACTTGTTATTTAGAGGATTTGCTAAGTATCTCTCAGTCCCGCCACCAGTTCCGACTTCAGGATATACCAGCAACGTCCCATCTTGTGGGCTGGGATCTGTCCATTCTCTATCCGGCGGCGGATGGTACATTCCTTGCGCCCGAACATTCGGGCAACGTCAGGTACCGTATAAACGGTGTCCGAAGTATCCACTATGCTGTGGCTGATGGCCGTGGCATTACTCATACTCTTTTCCTTCCTCCCAAGGTTCGTCGTTGAAGAAGCCTTTGGGCAGTTTTTCTTTCCATTCATGTTCATCTGCTAAAATGTCACGTTCAAGGTTTCGCTGCTCTGTACTGATGGCAAAGATGGCCATACGGTATGCAACGCTGTTTTAGGAAACATGGAGGAACCGGCCTCTTTCTTCACCACAGAATCGGTTGAACCTGCTAACCAAGTTACGTACTGAGTGCGCACGTTTGAGGGGAATGTTGGCCACTCGCAACTCTCCGATACCGATACCACTTATCCATGCTGAGGGATGGATAACCTTTTTTACTTTTACTTTCATAATTATGAAATTTTAGTCCGAAGCGACATTGCTCCGGTATTTAAAAGTAGGAAGATTCCGATTCCTGTTGTGGGGGCATATAGAATAGCACTAAATCCGTTTCCTGCCATTTTGTACTCGTTCCTTCTGATTTAATGCTGCAAAAATATAATCAAAAAATCTGAAAAAAGAAAGAAAAGGTATCAAAACTTGCCAACCAACCAACAATTTAACACTACATGGTAGGTTCTAATGGGATTTTTGAAGATTAAAGGTGTTTCGATTGTGTAAAACTGCATAAAAAAAGGTATAACCGTCATTGGTCATACCTTCATAGATTTTGAAGTTGTTTCATCTTTGTTTGATGAACAAAGACACAAAAATAAACTTAAGGTTACAGCATGGTTAATCTCTCATACATCCTAATGGGATGATTTTACACCATCTGGTCTTGAATAAGCCATTGCACTACTGGTTATCACCATCAGCAGGTTAGGTTTACAAATCTGGATCTACAGAAGGTCTTTATGCTTACACAACGTATGTGCTTTCGCCAACGATTTTGATGATCTTGATGGCGGTTACATCGTGGTTGGGGTTGATACTGACGAAACAACAGGAGTAGCTATCCGTCCAGTTGAGGGAATTCCTACAGAAAGGATTGATGGTATTCTTCAAGAGATGGTGGGTTACAATAGGGTCTGCTAATTTATTTCTTTCACACAAGATTTTTCGAGCCACTCATACATCTTCTTGCCATGTTCGATAATCGTGTCTTTATTCCAACCAGATGGATAATCCTTATGAATCATCAATAGCTTCAAACTTTCTACAGTGCCTGATTTCGAACCATTATAGTAAGACTGAACATGTGCGGTCTTTATTTCATAAGATGCATTGCTCAAAGCTGAATTGAGACCTTGCGAAATCATTACGAGGTTGCCAAAACTATCCCGAAGCGTGGCATCCTCAGCTGTATCATCCCATTTCATCGTTGAGTCTGTTTGTGGCGTTTGAGGAGCAACATGTTCAATGCTACGATTTCGCTTGAAGATATAGTTTTCCACAATATTCAATTCTGGAGAGTCTTTGTCGAACAACTCCTTTCGATGTTGCCAGATATAGAAATCTAAGCGCCAGAACCAATATCGGTTGTCACCATTATAGGTAAGATCTTCGTAAGGTGGTAACGGGAACTCCTTATCAATGATGTTAAGGAGTGATGCTTTGAATTGTTCCACATTTGGCATTCCGTATTCCTCCACTTCGTCCATTAACCAGTTGAACCATCTGTAATGGGTATAGTTAGAGGATGACACAAAAATCATGGATTGAAGCATCATTAGTTCCTTTAACGCTGCGTTGTCTTCATCTTGATTTAAATCCAAAGAATAACCATAGTCTGTTGGACGAACGAAGCATATGTCAAGTGCTAAACGGGCTCTTACGAGATTTTCCAAAAAAGTCATGATAGCCTCTTTATTCACACCATTACCGCTAAATGGCAAGTATTCTTCAAAGATACTTAGTAAGTTGCTCGGCTTGAAAAAATCATTTATTTTACAATTAATCTTCTTATCCAACTGACGATAGAGCACTTGAAGCAATAAGTACGGAAAAGACAAGGAACACCGAGAATCTTTGTTAATCTCGCGCTCCGTTTTTGGAGCCGAAGCAGATGGAGAAATTTGAGCTATTGGAAGCTCATTTTCAGCCTCCTCTCGTTGTATGCCGTTAATGAGATTGTTACTAATAATTTCTGCTACAGACGCTTTTAGTGCCTGACGCTTGTTTTCCGCAAGGTTTTCATCCTTTCTTCTTCTAATCAACAACGTATCAACATCTGAAATCTTATTCCAAAGCACCATGTACTTATCAATGTCTCCATCTAAGCAGCTCAATAGTTTCACTTTGAGAATTTCATGTTGCTCAAGATTCTTGCCAGAGGTGTTCATACGTTCAAAGTACTTGTTGAGGTCTCTGGGACTGTAGCCATCAGGTAGGTTTGAGATGAAGAAGCTCAAATGATGGTACACATATGAAGCAAAAGCTTTCTGATCATGTAATGGAAATTTTTCCTCATCCTGCATAAATTGTTGTATCTGCAAATACCCATTGGCCATCTTGTCATTCTGAGATTTTCCAAAATCCTCTTTATCCAAATCTATTAAAAAACCGAGATAGGTATTATCCAAAGGACGGGCGGTAAAGTTGATACGCACTTTATTATCCACGATGAGGAACTTTTTCCATTCGTCATCGTAGACTTGTAGGACACTTCCTAACAGCATCATTACAGTGAATCGCTGCTGTCCATCCACAAGTTCATTGTCTTTGGTCGAGGTGAGCATTCCAATATAATAATCGTCTTTGCCATCTGAGAGCTCAAACGCTTTTTTTAAGTCCTCAAGAAGCGTAACAATATTATCCGTGTCCCACTCAAAAAGTCGCTGATAAATTGGAATAGAGTAGAAAAGTTTATTTTCGGTAATGGTATGTGGTGTATAACTCATCGATTCAAATTTTTAAAGGATTCAACAATTATCTTGCTTTCTAAACGCTTGGCGATGTTTGAGGCTTTCAGTCTCATGGCACGCATTATTGGCGACATGTTTTGCCGCGTTGGATAAGAAAGCTCTTTGGCAATGTTTCTTGCTTCGGCAAGGAAGAATGTAGGCGAGGTGGCTTGGTCGATAATGAGCACCAACTCGGAATCACTTGCATACTGTACTATTGATGACTTAATTGCTCTCTGACTAACATATCGATGTTGAAGCAGAATGCGCATTATTACGACAAGTGCATCTGATAGAAAGAAATTGCCAAATTTGAGGAAATAGCAGAACAGGATGCTTTCAATGATGTCGCGATACCATTGATGGCTGCCGCCTTGAATAGTTGCGTGAAGCGTTTTGTATTCTATCGTTTGGTTGAACTGGTGATACTTGCTTAAGTGCTGTTCAACGTATGAGAAGAAATGCGTTCCACCTTGGATGGCCTCATTGAAGTAGAATCGTTCACCAAAAGGAGGTATTTCTTCAACGATTGGTGCTGCTTCATATTCTTTCTTCACTCTGTAGTTGCTCGTACTATCGTCACATTCTTTCTTACGCATCCATCTTCTGAGGCGATAGATATAAGTATCAAGCGTTTGTACATAGTCAGGCATAGTTGTTTGATTATCATCTTGCCTACCATTTTCTATCATTTTGTTCCAGATTTCAGCGGCAAGTTTCGATTGCTGCTCGCAAGTAGATGGAATATATCTGAGGTGATGTGCTTTCAAAAGATCATAATCAGTGAGTTCAACACCACGGGAGTTTTGATTAGAGAAGAAAGTATAAGCTAAATCGATAGAGGTGTTTTGAAGAACAAGTACGCTAAACTGTAATTGGCATAACAGCTTTTCGCTCAGTTCTCGTAAGCTCAGACAGCGTTGCACATACTCATGAATGAGATGTTTGTTATAAGCTACATAATCAATGGAGCGTTGAGACGAAAATTTTTCATTAAGGAGACTAGTATTCACACCTATTTCAGATAGAAGTAGCGCTAAGGTGACAAGACGTTGCTGTCCGTCTATTATATCATACTTACCGCCATGTGCATGAAGAATAATAGTACCTAAACGATAAGGCGTTTCGCTGGTATTGCTGATATGCTCAAACACGTCGTCGAGTAGACATTTCACATTGCTTTCTTCCCAACAATAGATTCTTTGATAATTAGGGATAGACAAAGGAAGACGTAATACGTTATCCAAATTTCGCTCAAAGATATCAACAATTTTGTCTTGAGGCAGTACACCATCACAGGCTATTGTTTTCACATCTGCAGCCATCGTTGATGCAGAACACTTCAATAGTCCATCAAAAAGTTCCATCATATAAGTCATGATTTGGAACAGTTCATTTATTGAATTTATTTTCTTAGAATGCTGGCAACGGTAACCATAAGTCCACTCAGACCATGTTAGTTCTTCACAGTTTTGTGTCGCATTCATTAGTCGATCAATTAGGGCACCGTATTTAGTATCCCAATCTCCTTCAAAATGAAGCTCCACGCGACCGTTCCAATGGCTATCAATACGATATTCATAATGTAAATCATCGTCATAACCATCAATAAAGATTTGGATATGACGTGATGTCTGCCATGACCCTGATGGACTCCAGGGATTTATCTTATAGCTACAAAAATGTTTTTTGAGCTCTTTTATGCTCCAATCGTTTATATATAGCATAGTATTTCTGTTACATTTGTTCTTCTAATTCTTTGAGATACAGCCGTGCGCACATCTCCGCATCATCGCCGGCACGGTGGTGGGTACCTTCAGGGATGCCGAGCTGCTCACACAGGTAGCCGAGGGTGTTGCAGCCGAAGTCGTACACCTGTCGGGGCTGTCTTTAACGAGCACTGCCAGTTTATTTCGGGTAAATGCAGACGATAAAGTTTTGCAGAGTGTTCAAGGCAGCTGCGGTCGAAGGGAGCGTTGTGCGCTACGAAGGTGTTAAACTCATCGAGGTATAGGCGCTCAATCTCTTCCCAAACTTCTGGGAATGAAGGTGAGTTCTCTGTATCTTCAGGTCGAATGCCGTGGCATTGCATGTTCCAGTAGCTATATAGATTTTCTTCTGGCTGTACCAACCAAGAGCGAGTTTCTACCACTTCGCCACCCCGTACCACGCAGATGCCCACCTCGCAGATGGAGGCACGTTTAGGTGTAGCCGTTTCAAAGTCGATGGCGATAAAATTTAATCTGTCTTTCATTGCTCTTTCTCTTTATAGTACGACATCAGGTTCTTGGCAAAGTTGCGCATCTCATTACGCACCGATGCCGGCTCAAGTACTTCAATTTGATCGGCCTGAGCCAATAGGGCCTGATATAGGTCATAGTTTGGGCGTACGATCAGCTCAAAATAGGAAGCTTCATCATCCTTCAGTTCTACAAGCTCACGTTGCGACTCGTGTATTGGCAGAGTACGAAGATAATCAGGACCACCATTGTAAGCCTTCAACATAACTCTTATGGACTCTTCTTTAGAATGGATGATACCACAGCATCCACGGAAGTATTCATCGATGTCGAAGTCTTCCTTCATCTGGAAAGATGAGCCTGTAGGATGGCAGTCGAGAATGCGGTCGAGTGCATAGACCATATATACATCTTCTGGACGGTCGCCACCATCTTCTTTGTTCTTTTGGCGATTGCGATTGGAGTAATACGGACTTCGAGCCAATACATACCAACGGCGCTTCACTACTTTGAGGTAGTAAGGCTCGATGTCGAAATACCAAGGCTCAGGTTTTCCAAAACCTTGATGCGTGACATTGAGCACCTGATTATTGCGCATCGCATCGGTGATGACATTGAGCCATTTGTGACCAGAAGGAACATTCTCGAAGATGATACGTCCTTTCAGTTTTCGATCTGCCTGAATCTGATTCATAGCCGTATAGGAATCAATGAGCCAAATGCGAAGATTATCTTTCTCCAAGTCTTCGGAATGGTCGATATAATACTTATAACCACCTTTGATGTCACAAGCGATTTCCACCTCAAAAATGTCGAAGATGGCTTTGCGATGGTTATGAAAAGTGCGGAGGGCGAGATCATCATCGTCCCCATAGCTCAACCCGCTTCTATGCCAGAGGTCATTTACCTCCTCATAGGTCAGTCGGCCATATCGCCTGAATTGTTCTATCAGCCATACGTAACGGCCAAAGATATTTGCTGCCATACGCTATTTGTTATTGTTTGCTTACAAAGGTATATAATATCCTATGAAATATTGTGGCGTAGGATAAAAGTTTTGCTTTAGACGTTGATTTTTAACGTATTCGCCCTTTGCAAAACTGCTTCCGTCCACATTTTGCACAGTAATCTCCACGCCAAACTTCATCAAACTGTCCAATAGCAGCGTTTACCAAAGAAGGCTCGTTCGTGAGAATACCTGCTTCAAAGTTTCTTCTTTGAGCGCTTTTCATACCTATTCCAGCTCCTGTCAAGTTAGCTGAGCCGATGTAGGCTGTATCCATATCGAATATCATTAGTTTGAAATGAATGCGTGGACATAGGGTCATTTCCAAGGCCGGCCACAATGCTGGGAATTTATCAAAGTCATCTCGAAAGGCAGTTCCAGACTCTTTGGCATGGAGAATACAGATTGCAATCCTACGTTTAACCAAAAAGTCAAGTACAGCAAGTAAAGGCATTGCTTTTGCACCAGCCTTTACATATACATCCTTGATGTCAGCTGTTCCTATCCATAATGTATGTTTGACCGACGCAACTCTTGCCAATACATCATCATAGTGTTGGGTACCAGTGATGTATTTGATAAAAGGCGTATCCATATCAGTAGATGTCGAGGTAGTTTACAATGTCAGGTTCTCGTTTCAGCAACCCTACAGCACCATTCATAATGGCTATACGCCGATGATCATTAGGTTTCCATATAGTGGTGTGACTGGCGAACTGGGTTAGTACATTGTACGTATCCCATATAGTAGCTTCTCCTTTCATCAGATGTTCCTTTTTAGCATCGTAAAGACCGGCATTTTGATATGAGGAGCACACTTCTGCATACGGTATAAGATGTTCAGCTTTTTCAGCATTAACATTTTCGGCAATAAGGATTTTCTGTGCTCTTTTCATTTCTGCTAATGATATTCTGGAAGAGGAAGCTCTTTTCAGTAACTTTCCAAACTGCTCAACGCCGATGGCGAAAAATGACTTGTTTTTCACCTTCCCGATGATAGAATGTATTTCGTTGGCTGAAAGTTTATAGACAGTGTTATCCTTTCGCTCTTCCTTCACTGTTTATCCATTTGAGCAGACTAGCCTTTCGTAATAATGTCCCAGTTCCACATTGGATGGAGTCCATGTGAGATAGAATCCATCCATCATGAAGTCTTCTCCTGGTCCAAATCTATGTGTTCTTCCATTAGGATTGGTATAGACCACCGTAATACGTGGCTTTCCAGCATTGTTGAACCTTACGTCTGAAATTTGATAACCTGTTTCATCGGTCATCATTTCAGCAAAATCAAAGAAAACGGTAGGCGAAATATATTCATCAACAATGGGTACGATTTCGGCAAGTTGATGGTTCTCTGGCGAAGCTATAATTACCACCGATTTAGGTTTCTGCAGGTTGGAAGCTACATTGATATAGTTGCGGTAATTTGTCAATCCAGTCTCGCCAGATGCTTCCTTCACCATGGCACGTTGGCTGCTGTTTATCCCTAGTGTCTGGTCATACGAGGAAGTGAATTTATCGTCTGCGGGTAGTTCAATGCCATTGAGAGCAAATACATTTTCGCCCACATGCTGGAGTTCGCTGAGCTCAATGGTCTTCTGTGGCCATAGCCCATTCATAAAGCGTTGCTTTTCTTGTTGAATATTTGAGTTGTTCATATCATTCTGGAGTGAATAGTTTATCAAATTGGTCAGCGAAGTCACGAATTTGTCCGGCAACTTCGCTTTGCATGTGCTTAATACGTTGGTCCTGACGAAAGCGCTGCTCATCAAAAGAAACATCCCCCGTACTACTCAGGCTATAGAAGAGTTTTACGCCAACATCTCCTCTACGATGCTTGGAAAAGGTGATGTAGCGGTCGGAATAAATGTTCTTTAGATTCTCCAAACGCAGTTCCATCATGGCCGTTATAGAGTGTTTCAAACGATTGGAACCTACAAAATTGCCCGACTTGGTCACTTGCTGGATAGTGAGAAACGTACAATTAAGGTGACGGTCGTTTTGTGCCTTGTTCTGCTTCTTGATGAGTTGTAGAAGCCAACTCTCGGCATCTTTCATTCGGATGTTTTCTTCATCTTTGATTATGAGAATAGGCAATGTTTGGAATTTAGGATAGCGCTCCACATAAACGGTGAGATCTATTTCATTCATCTCGGCACTAATAAAAAGTATACGTGCCTTGGGATAACGTGCCTTGGGATAATGGTTTTGCATATTTGCCAACATATCCAGTATGATGGTAGTCTTACCCACACTGGGGGCGCCTATAATCATGTAGTTCACGCCACGAGGCAACCCACAATGAGAACTAAGCAACTCATCCAAGGCTGTTCCGCAGCTGAACGATTCGAAGAGTTTCGGGTCGAAACTCAAATCACACATTCTGACTACATGATCCATAAGGCTTATTTTATTGCTAAGTTTGTTGCCAAGATGCGCACTATAATAGTTTCACCTTTCACGTTCTCATTATCAATAGCCATGTCTGTAATAAGGAGTACCTCCTTCTCAAACATGTCCACAAAAGTATTCACCTCCGCTAATTCTTCGACTAATAACGGTTTCTCGCTATTGTATTCAATATGAAGCAGTAGTTTATCGGCACTGAATAGTGTATACGGCTTGGCCGTTCCACAGCAGCGAATTACAGCATCTTCTATGGCATTAGACAAACGTCCGGAACCATTGCCAATGCCTTCAACCAAAATGAAGTTGGCCGCACTTCTCATCATGACTTTTACGTCATTTATATCACACGCCAACAAATGATGACCATTTCGGAAGAGACCAAGTTCATCTGCGACCTCCTTGATGTCCTCTTCTGTTGGCGCGTGGTGATAGAAATGATTCTTCATCTTACGCAATTACTTCTAACTTCAATTCTTTTTCTCTCTGTTCAACAAGGGTTGTCCAGAGGCGAGAGTCCTGTAACTTGCTTGACGGAATCTTATCTGCATAACGCTCCAAGAAGTCGATGTTGTAGAGATTATCCTCATGCCAACGGTTAATGAGTTCAGGCCAATCCCATTGATCAATGAATCTATCAATCAACTGATAGTTCATTTCGAGGTCTGTATTTTCAGACAACTCTGACCAATCCCAGTAGTCTTTATACTGTTCAAGAGTATCCCCAGTGAGAATGGTTTCGCACCCTGTGCTTGAAAGCTCCTTCCAGTCAATGAGTCTTTTGAACTTTTCCAGCATGGCAGGTGTCCATACGATGTTACTGTTTTGGGAAATCAATTTCCAATCTACTTGGTTCTTGTGCTTGTCAAGCATCTGCTCAGTCCATTCAAAGCTTTCAGAGAGCTCTTTCCAAGCTGAATCATTGAGAATCTTCTCCATGAATTCATTCGATAACTTTTTCATACGCTTTTCTGTTTTAAGTTCATATTATCCACGTTTACGACAAATCCAAGTTCTACCATCATTGGTTGAATAGTACAACCCCTTGTCTGTAGTTCCAAGGATTTCCTTGCTGGCATCCATCAAGTCGCTGAAGGCGCCAGTGTTCGACGAACCGCTATAGCGAACTATCCAAGTGCGACCTTGATTGGTTGAATACTCGATTTTCTTACTGTCTTTGGGCGAGATACGAAGCATCTCTTTCCCACGATTGATCATAATTGGCATGATGTAGAGATTTAATTGTTGTTTGTCACTATTGATAGTGCAAAGGTATGAATGTGGGTATGCCATAACGAAGCAGAGGTTTTAAGAAAATGCACTTTATTACCATTATTATCGTGAGAAATTCTGTTATATTCCTGATTTCGTTTGCCGTCCATCCTCTTTCTGCTATCATTTTCCTGTGCAAAGGTACGGTGTCCGAATGGGGTTCAAGTACCGCTTCGCTACTCCTCCAGAATTGGAATGGCAGCCTTCCGCAAATCAGAGATTTGGGTATTCCATCACAATTCGGGTTGAGTTCCTTGCCTACTCATTCTTTTCGCCCCGTCAGAAATGCACTTAAAATCAATCCCGATAGAGGAGCCGGAAAAGACTTCGAACAAGGGATGTTCTATAAATTAACTTATTATTAATCAGTTAATTACTTGCGTATTTTCAAAAAAAGTCGTACCTTTACATACAAATATTGATATTACCTTATGAAGAAAACGACTACATATCGCCAATCAAAATAGGAGAGTCTCTTTGAAAAAGAGTTTACTCTCAAGGCTCTTTCCGCAATGGGCAACCCGCTGGAGCAGGTATCCGCTCTTGTTGATTTCGAATTCTTTCGCCCCACATTAGAGAAGACTCTACTCACGGAGGATTGTAAGACTTCAGCAGGGCGTAGACCGATAGATGTCGTTCTTATTTTCAAAGTCATATTTCTCCAACGTTATTATGATCTGGGCGATCACCAGATAGAATATCAGATTATTGACCGCACCAGCTTTAGAGAGTTCCTAAACATACATACGATAAGTGACGTACCTGACGAAAAGACGGTGTGGGCATGTAAGAATAAACTGGTCAAGGCCAGTGTGTTTGACACCCTGTTTGACAACTTCCGTCAATTGCTCGATGCGAAAGGTCTGAGCTTTAGTGAAGCAAGATTATTGACGCCACCTTCGTTTAAGTCCCCAGGCAGCGTAACACTCGCAGGGAAAACACTACCATCAAGAACGGCAAGGGAGATGAGCTTTGGAACGACAACCCACACAAGAAATGCCACAAGGACATTGACGCACGTTGGACTAAGAAACGGGAAGAGAAACATTATGGATACAAAGGTCATACGAAGGTTGACAAGAAATCAAAACTCATAGAGTCCTACCATACCACAGTATCAAGCATCCATGACTCCAATGTTATCTCGCAGCTTATCACGGACAAGGACAAAGGCCAGCGCCTTTATCTTGATGCTGGATATGAGGGCAGGGAAGATGTTGTCAAGGCCAATGCGATGCGTCCCGTCATCTGCGAGAAGGGACACCGCAATCATCCATTAACCAAGAAGCAGAAGAAACGTAACCGCAAGAAATCAAAGTGTAGATGCCGCGTGGAACACGTCTTCGGCTTCATTGAAGGAGCCATGCATGGTTCCTTTGTCAGAACAATTGGTATTGCCAGAGCAAAAGCGAGTTTTGCGCTCACCTGCCTTGTTTACAACATCTTTAGATATTGCCAAATCAACAAATATCAGCCACAACTTCTCTCTTGAAAAGGATAATTGTGTCTTGATGTCAAAAAATACATAAAAAATGAGGGGAATAAAACCATTTCTATAGAGAATGAAGGTCTCTTATGAGACCGATACCCCCATAACTGCATTATTGTGGGGATAACCCCACGTTAATATATGAATTAATAGAACCTACCTT
>QWBZ01000269.1_pt1 | contig 19428 bp, 15 predicted proteins | sample 1972441 | NCBI WGS metagenome assembly QWBZ01 (sample SAMN09866721, study PRJNA288562) | Human oral metagenome isolate term6_saliva, whole genome shotgun sequencing... | isolation source: mouth | host: Homo sapiens | place: USA: California
AGGGCGCCCTTGTAGGTGACGCGCGAGTAGCAGTGGGGCTCGGTGTGGGCCACGTAGGGGCGGTGTTCTTGGTGCTGTCCGGCGTCGGTGAAGTACACGCCGTAGGCGTCGATGTGTCCGCCTTCGCCGCTAAAGCCCAGCTCGGGGCTGATGCGTACGTCGCCGCCCAGGGAGACCACTACGTGTTTGAGGGTGGCGTTGGCGCCTACCTCGACGCGGTGTTGGCTGGCGTGTAGGGCGTGGTCGTCCCATTCCTGGCTGGTGACCAGGGTTAGCTCAGCATCGGGGGCTACGCTAACTTCGACGCCTTGGGTGTAGTAGGCCATGCCTTTGTGGGAGAGCACCACGGTGGCTTTGGAGCCAGTTTCAGCGATGATGCGTAGGTGTCCGGCGCTGGGGTGAGCGGCGGCGTCGTCGGCGTCTTTAGCCTGGCCGGTAATTTCCACTACCAGGGCTTCTTTAGGCTGGGCGCCGGCGTCAATGGTCACCACGGTGGCTTGGTTGAAGGCGTTCCAGGCTACTGCGGAGGCGCGGTCGCCGGGCTGGCCTACCTGGCCTAGGCGCTCATCGGTGCGCTCAACGTTTTGCACGCTGATGCCTTCAACCTGGTTGGCAGTTACCTTTACCTGGTCTTTGGCGGCGCTGACGGCCTCTAGGTCAAATAGCGGGGCAAAACGTTTGCGCGGGGTGAAGCGCCATTCTTCTTCCTTGGTGGGGATCGGGAAATCCGCTAGGTCAAAGGAGGTTTTGCGGTCTGCGCGGCTGGAGACGTAACGTGGGCCACCGTGTGAGTGGGCCCCGACGAGCTTGGCTTGGGAATGGTCGGTTGCTAGGTTTTGACTCATTTTCTTCTCCTCGCGGTCAGCCGACCGAGTTTTCCATCTGTAGCTCGATTAGACGGTTTAGTTCCAGGGCGTATTCCATGGGTAGCTCACGGGCAATGGGCTCGACGAAGCCGCGCACGATGGTGGCCATGGCTTCGGTTTCGGTTAGCCCGCGCTGCATCAGGTAGAACAGCTGGTCTGCGCTTACCTTGGAGACGGTGGCTTCGTGGCCCATTTCTACCTCGTCGTTGCGTACGTCAACGTAGGGGTAGGTGTCTGAGCGGCTGATTTCGTCGATTAGTAGCGCGTCACAGAGCACGTTGGACTTGGAGTGATGCGCGTTGGGCATGATTTTTACTAGGCCACGGTAGGCGCTGCGTCCACCGTTACGGGAGATGGACTTAGAGACAATGTGGCTGGAGGTGTAGGGCGCCATGTGTACCATCTTGGCGCCGGTGTCTTGGTGCTGGTCTTCGCCGGCGAAGGCGATGGAGAGGGCTTCACCGCGCGCGTGGGGGCCGAGCAGGAACACTGCCGGGTACTTCATGTTGCGCTTGGAGCCGATGTTGCCGTCTACCCATTCCATGGTGGCGCCTTCTTCACAGGTGGCGCGCTGGGTGACTAGGTTGTAGACGTTGTTAGACCAGTTTTGGATGGTGGTGTAGCGAACGCGGGCGTTCTTTTTGACCACGATTTCCACGATGGCTGAGTGCAGCGAGTCGGTGGAGTAGATGGGGGCGGTGCAGCCTTCTACGTAGTGCACGTATGAGCCCTCGTCGGCGATGATTAGGGTGCGCTCGAACTGGCCCATGTTTTCGGTGTTGATACGGAAGTAGGCCTGCAAAGGGATTTCTACATGTACGCCCGGGGGCACGTAGATGAAGGAGCCACCTGACCATACGGCGGTGTTTAGGGCGGCGAACTTGTTGTCGCCGGCGGGAACTACGGTGCCGAAGTATTCCTTGAATAGCTCGGGGTACTTCTTTAGGGCGGTGTCGGTGTCGACGAAGATAACGCCCTGTTCTTCTAGGTCGCCACGGATCTGGTTGTAAACCACTTCAGATTCGTACTGCGCGGCCACACCGGCCACCAGACGCTCGTGTTCGGCCTGGGGGATGCCTAGACGGTCGTAGGTGTTTTTGATGTCTTCAGGTAGGTCGTCCCAGCTGTTGGTGGGACGCTCCGTGGAGCGCACGTAGTACTTGACCTGGTCCATGTCTAGCTGGGATAGGTCGATACCCCAGGTGGGCATGGGTTTACGCTCAAAAATTTCATATGCCTTCAGGCGGCGTTCGAGCATCCATTGCGGTTCTTGCTTGATGGCCGAGATGTCTCGTACCACCTGCTCGTCCAGTCCACGCTTGGCACTTTGGCCGGCGGCGTCTGAGTCATGCCACCCGTAGTCGTAGGACGTGGAGATAGACGCAATGATCTCCTCGTCGCTACGTTGTGCCTCATTCGTGGTACTTGTCATCGTTGTCCTTCCTTTTGCCTGCGTAAGTTGGCAGGCTCCTGTGGGTGCCTGATGGCCCTGGCGCGCACGGTAGGCATCGCTAGTGGCACATGGGTGGTGCACACGTGTTCTCCGCCCGCTAGGGTGGCCAGTCTTTGTACCGGCACTCCTAGTAGCCTGGAGAACGCAGCGGTCTCCGCGTCGCATAATTCATTAAATTTGCCGGCTACCTCGCGTACTGGGCAGTGACCTTGGCACAGTTGGACCGCAAAGGTACCGTCCCCGATTTCGCGAACGGTGGCTGCGTATCCGTCAGCGCTAAGTGCGTCCGCTAGGGCGCGTGCGCGTGCTGCCGGGTCTTTGCCCACGCTCTCGACGACGCCGCTGTAGCGCCGCTCTAGCTCTCGCCCGCGAGCTGCGGCAAAAGAATCTACCGCGTCTTCACCAGCGATTTGGGAGAGGTAGGAAAGGGCCCGACTAGCAAGTTCTGAGTAGCCTTCTTGGAGGTTGGTGCGGGCGGCGGCGGTGGCTACATAGTGGCGTGCGGGGCGCCCGCGTCCGCGTCTACCTGCCGCTAGACGCTCGTGTACTTCAATCTGACCGGTGTTTTCTAGGGCGGTGATATGACGCCTAATTGCGGCTGGGGTTAGCGAAAGTACGCGCGCGAGCTGGGCGGCTGTAATAGGCCCCTTCTCAACAATGAGATCAAGGACTTTAGCCCTAGTGCCGGCGTCGTCGCCGTAGTTCATTGGTCCTCCTTTACGCATCGCCCGCAACTAACTTAGGGATGCCATATATCCTGGTCGCTTCCAGCATACCTGGCACCCACAACAATAGCGAAGATTAGGCTTGCATAAATACTAAAACCGCTTTGTTGAGAGCGGAAACACGCCAACTTTGCTCAACCTAACTTAGGTTTACCTGCACAATTTCACGCTTTAGCCACTCCCCTAAGCCCATCCAAACCCAAGTTGAACACTTGGCCACATTTGGCCAGCAGCGAGCATAGCAGACAAGGACCTATGTCCTTAAATAAGTAGGGCTTACGCCACCACCTGCCGGCAGGTGACGTAAGCCCAAAGAGCGGTTAATTAGACCGCACAAATCAGTGTTTAGACGGCAATAGCTCAATCGCAGGGCGCGGAGCCGCCATGGCATTAATAGGCGCCTGCGGATCGCGATAGCCCAAAGCAAAACCAGTAATCAGCTTGTAATGCTCAGGAATCTCAAACTCAGCCTCCACCGGGGAACGCCAAGTAGACAAAATCCCAATCGCACACGAATCAATCCCACGCGACTTAGCCGACAAGAACAAGGTTTGCAGCATCAAACCCGCATCCATAGCCGACCAAGGCAGCATCTTTTCGTGAACAAACACAAAACCCATCACCGGCGCATCAAACGCAGTCACATTACGCCTATTAGCGGCGTCGCGCCCAGCATGATCAGAGCGCTCCACCCCATAAGCCCCATACAGCAGCTTAGCCACCTCAACCTGGGCCGGGCGCAGCTCACTGGGGTAAGGCTTCCACACCGGGAAATCCCCATCAGGCAAATCCCCCCGCAGCGCCGCCTTAGCGCCAGCCATAGCTTTGTGATGCTGAATATCTAGCGTCTTATCGAACCGCTCCACATAATCCTTACGCAGGCGCTGAGCCTGCTCCCCCTGCGCAATAGCCACGCGGAAAGCACGCGTATTAGACCAGCTGGGGGCACTAGCGGCGTCGTCGAGAATAGCGCGCAAATCCTCAGCGCTAACCGGCTTATCCAAATAAGCCCGCACAGAACGGCGCGAGGCTGCCAAAGCAGAAAAATCATTCATACTTTCCACCCTTAGCAACCCCGCCCCAGTTACAGCGCCAAACAGCTAGCTAACAGCTTAAAGCTCAGGCTCAACCTCAAAGCCATAAGGAGCCCGCAGCCACGGCGCATCCGCACTACGCAGCCCCTGCCAGCCCTTTGCACGCATCCGCTCCGTAGCCAGCAAGCCAGCCACCGCCGCCGCATTATGAATCTGGCCAGCTAACGCCGCATCCACCGCCTGCGCCAAAGGCACCCAGGTGGGACGCAAATCAGCTTCCTCATCTTCACGCACAAAATCGTTACGCTCCACGCGACGCAAATCCCGCGCCAGCAGCACCCGCAGCGACTCGGTCAAACAGCCAGCCGAAGAAAACACATCCACCAAGGTGTGCCAAGTGAGCGCCTCCATATCAGTCTCTTCACGCAGCTCACGCTCAGCCGCCACCAAAGCAGACTCACCCGCATGATCCATCAAACCCGCCGGCAACTCCCATAGGTTAGCGCGCACCGGGTGACGATACTGGCGGATCATAAGCACTTCAGGGGCGCCGTCGGGCTGAGAAGAATCCTCACCCTCACGCAAAGCCACCACCGCCACAGCCCCATGATGCGCCAAATACTGGCGCCCAATCGGATCCGCACCCGGCTCTAGACGCAACGTGTCCGCATCCAAAGCAAACACCGGCCCAGACCACATACGCTGGTGACTTACCAGCTCCCGACTAAGATCGCGCTCATCACGCAACTGCATCAGCGTTCCTCTCCATTTTTAGCTGCGGCCGCCTCACGCGCCTGCAAGCTAGCCTCACGCGGCAGTGAGTGAGCCTTAGGCGAAGCAAACACCTCACTACGCCGAGCCAAAGCCGCCTTAACCAAGCCCGCAAACAACGGGTGAGCCTTAGTGGGGCGAGACTTAAACTCAGGGTGAGCCTGCGTGGCCACATAGTAGGGGTGAAGCTTAGAATCCAGCTCCACGAACTCCACCAAACTACCATCCGGAGAGGTACCACACACGTGCAAGCCCACAGATTCTAGGCGCTCGCGGTAGTCATTGTTGACCTCGTAGCGGTGACGGTGACGCTCGCTAACCTCACAGGTGCCATAGGCTTGGGCCACCACTGAGCCGGCGGTGAGCTTAGCCGGGTAAGCCCCCAGGCGCATAGTGCCACCCAGGTCGCCTTCACCTTCGACAAATTCACGCTGTGAGTTCATGGTGGTAACCACCGGGTCAGGGGTTTCGCTTTCCATCTCAGTGGAAGCGGCAGCTTTTAACCCCAGCAGGTTACGGGCAGCTTCAATCACCATGCACTGTAGGCCCAGGCAGATACCCAAGGTGGGCACGCCGTGTTCACGGGCCCACCGTAGTGCCCCCAGCTTGCCTTCAATGCCGCGCACCCCAAAACCGCCGGGTACCACAATGGCGTCCACCCCGGCCAGGGCCAGCTGCGCACCGTTAGGGGTTTCGCACTGGTCAGAAGCCACCCAGCGGATATCCACATGGGCATTGTTGGCAAAACCGCCGTGCTTAATAGCTTCAGAGACGGACAGGTAGGCGTCGTGCAGATCCACGTACTTACCAACCAGCGCCACCTCAACGCGGTACTTAGGCGAGTGCACCCGCTCTAGCAGCGCATTCCATTCGCGCCAGTCCACGTCACGGAAGGTTAGCCCCAGGCGCTGCACCAGGAAGGCATCTAGGCCCTCACGGTGCAAGGTGGGGGGAACTTCGTAAATGGAGGCGGCGTCTTTACATTCAATTACGGCTTCGCGCTCTACGTCGCACATGAGCGCCACTTTGCCCTTAATGCCTTCAGGCAGGGGCCGGTCAGTGCGTAGCACCAGCGCATCTGGCTGGATACCAATATTGCGCAGGGCCGCCACCGAGTGCTGGGTGGGCTTGGTTTTGAGCTCGCCGGCGGCGGGCAGGAAGGGGATCAGCGATACGTGCACGAAAGCCACGTTGGCGCGGCCAATGTCGGCGCGTACCTGCCGGGCGGCTTCTAGGAAGGGCTGGGATTCAATGTCACCAACGGTTCCGCCGATTTCGGTGATGATTACGTCAGGGGCGTTACCGTCACTGTCAGGCTCAGCCTGGGCGCGCATCACGCGCTTGATTTCGTCGGTGATATGCGGGATAACCTGCACCGTGTCGCCTAGGTATTCGCCGCGACGTTCTTTAGCAATTACGTTTGAGTAGACCTGCCCGGTAGTGGCGTTGGCTTTGCCCGATAGGTTTACATCCAAGAAGCGCTCATAGTGACCAATGTCTAGGTCGGTTTCGGCGCCGTCTTCAGTTACGAACACCTCGCCATGCTGGAAGGGGTTCATGGTGCCCGGGTCTACGTTGATGTAGGGGTCTAGTTTTTGCATGGCCACGCTTAGTCCGCGTGAGCGTAGCAGTCGCCCCAGGCTGGAGGCGGTTAGCCCTTTACCGAGGGAGGAAACTACGCCTCCGGTTACGAAAATGTGTCGGGTTACGTGGCCGTGGTTTCCGTATGCATCTATCACGGACTTCCAGCCTACTCCCCTATTGCAGCTACTAAAGATCCAGGACCCGGTCTAGTTGCTCACGTAGCTGTGTTTCCCCAGGGATTTTGGCGACGGCGGCGCGCGAGGCTGCTTCTAGGGTTTCGCGCCGCTTAGGGTCGCTGATTACGGCGACGACGGCGTCTGCTAGCGGACCGGCCTGGGGCTCTACCAGCTGGCCACAGCCGGCCAAAGTGTAGGCGCTGCCGCCAACATCGGTGGCCACAATAGCGCGGCCCGCTTGCATGGCTTCACGCAGAGTTAGGGGCTGACCTTCCCAGTAAGAGGTTTGCACCACCACATCAGCTTGGGACAGTAGGGCGCCAATGTCTTCACGGCGCCCCAGCAGCTTGACGGGTAGGGCGGCGGTAGCAATTTGCTGGTTTAGTTGCGCTTTAAGGGGGCCGTCTCCCGCCACTAGCCAGGTGAAGTCAATGCCGCGTTGTTTGATTAGGGTGGCTGCTTCTAGCAGCAGGTCTAAGCCTTTTTGGGGAGCCAGACGGGCAATGGTAAGCAGGCACGGCGCCGCGCCAAAGCTAGCCTCAGAGCTGGAGGCACAACCAGATCCGGCGTCAACACCAGAACCAGAGCCGATACCAGGGCCAGAGCCAGCTCCAGGGCCAGAGCCAGCTCCAGGGCCAAAGCCAGCTCCAGGGCCAGAGCCAGCTCCAGGGCCAGAGGCGGGGTCTAAGCTGGCAGTAGTTCCAAAGTCGGTTTCTGAGCTGGCCGTTCCGGCGCAGTCCGAGAGACTACGCGCCGGGGCGGGCACAACCGCGATTTCCCCTGCCTTTAGGCCTAGCTGTTTAGCTTTTTCGAGTAGATCTGGGCTTACGGTGAGCACATAGTCAGCGCCTTTAACCACCACTAGTTGCAGGGCCTTGCCTACCAGTCGGGTGGGGGCTGAGCCTACCGGCAAATTGTGTAAGGTCACCACTACGCGCGGGCGCTTGGCGGCAGGTAGACGCTTAGCGGCCAGCACCGCTAAAGCTCCGGCGCGCAGGCCGTGGGCGTGAATTACCTCTACGGTGGCGGCCAGCTGTTTTAGTTGGCGCAGTGCCTTTAAGTCAGCGCCTGAGGGGCGGGCACCAATATCGATTTGGTAAGTGCGCAGGCAAGCACCACCCACAGCGCCGGGGGTCGGCGAGATAACGTTACTAGGGCCTGCCAGCAAAACCTGATGGCCGTCTTTGGCTAGCAGCTGGGACACCTGGCGGATGTGTGCACGCACTCCCCCAGCAGCCTGGGCGCTTAACTCTAAAACGCGCGTCATGCTCACTCCTGATCAGTTTTAGCCAGCGCTTTACGTGAGCGCAGCACTTTAATGCTTTGGGGCACCGTATAGGCTCCACCTAGGGCTATAGCGCCAGCTACGGCTAAAGCCAAAGCTAACAGGCCCACCACCCCTAACGCACTAGTGGGGTCAAGTAGCTGTGCTAGCGCTAATGCCGGCACGCTCACTACCAGATACAAAGCCACTATTTTCAAGCTGGGCACCAAGGCTCTAGCCCCTACCCGGCGCGCCAATACCAGCGCTAAAGCCACCCCAGCCAGGCTCATACCAGCTGAGGAGGCAGCGCCCAAATACACCAGCACCGCTGGGCCTTTAGCGTTAGCGCTAAACACCCAGCTGGCGCCGGCCACCACCAACCAACCCAGGCAAGTGGCCAGAGCGGCGCTACGGGCGGCGTCGAGCACATAAAGCACCCGGGTGAGCTGATAAATCAGGGCGTAACCCACCAGGCCCGGGGCGAAAGCCACCAGCGCGGCCCCCATATAGTCCACGGTGGTGATCAACCCAAATACCTGCTGGGCTAGCGGCGCCCCCAACATCAAAGCACCCGAGCCCACGCAGGCAGCCAAAGTAACTAAAGCTGTGGAGTTAGCGATTAGATCCTTTGTCTCACGTGAAACATGCTTAGCCGCTAAACGGGCCGCCAACTGCGGATATACCACCGTGGCCAGGGGCACTGCGAGAACCGCATAGGGCAAAACGTAGATAGCCTGGGTGTACTGGTAGATAGCGATCGTGCCGGCACTGCCGTAGCGACGCGCCACCGCCACCACCGTTAGCACGCTTATCTGCTGGGCAATCAGGGCTGCAATCCCCGCCCCCGCCAGTGAGCGCAGCTGGGTGAAAGTACCCGCAGGCAGACGCAGGCGTGCACGCAGCCCCAACCCTAGGCGATGCACCGGCCACAGCAGCGGCAAGCTCAGCGCGGCCACGCCCGCAGTTGTACCCCACCCCAGAGTAAGCACCGCCTGAGCGTAGTGACCTGCATCTATAAGCGCGCCATAGATGCCATAGGTAAGCATCACTACCAGACTGGAAAAAATCGGGGCCAGCGCCGGCCAGGTGAAACGGTTGTAAGCCTGCAGCACGCCAGTGAGCACCACACCCAAGCCATAAAGCGGGATTTGCAGGGCAAACATGCGCAAAAACGCCACCACCAACTGATGACTGCCACCCCAGTAGGCAATTGCGGCTTTATCGGCGCCCATGCGAGTGTCGCTGGTGACCAACAGCTGCGCCAGGGGCTCAGCAAATAACGCCATCAACACTGCCAGGGGCACCAGCACCGCCAGGGTTAAACCCAGCAGGCCACTAGCAGTCTCACGCACCTTTTCACGTTGACCGTGGGCAATAGCGCCGGCCAGCAGGGGCACTACTGTGCCAGCCAGGGCTCCCCCCACCACCACCTCGTAAAACACGTTGGGGATCTGGTTGGCGGAGCTGTAGGCCCCCGCCATGGCGCCAGAGCCAACCGTGGCTGCCTGCACTACCCAGCGCAAAAATCCCAGCAGTCGCGAGGCCAGGGTGAAGGTGCCTACCTGGCCTGCTTTAGCCCCCAGGGAGGCGCCGGTCTTAGCGCCTTGATTAGCAGAAGCGAGGCCTTCATCCTCCGGGTGGGCGCCGCGAGATTTTACAGCGGGCGACGCCATAGCTGGTCAAGCCAGTTCAGGGCCGGGTTGGCGGCAATCACCTTAGAAAACGAGACTTTCTCAGAAGCCAAAATCAAACCCACCACGCCCAGGGCGGTCCCCAAACGCAATTTCCAGGAGTCATTGGCTGCCAGGGAGGTACCCAGCAGGGCGCCGGCAGCGTTGGCGCCAGTGTCTCCCAGCATGGTGGTTTCTTGTAGGTCTTCCACCAGGGCAGTGATAGCGGCGGCGTTAAGCCCGCTAGCCAGCAAACGCTGGGAGCTAGCCCCTGAGGCTGAAGCCTCAGGCTTTGCAGCCGCGCAGCTGAAGTAGCTTAGCGGCGCTGCCACCAGCACTGTGGCCTTAAGCGCCCGCCCTGGACGCAGATCCAACAGGTTCGCCAGGTTAGCGGTGCCCGCAATTAGCACCGTATTTAGCGCCAGGTCCGCTACTTTCCCGCCCACGCTGGTGGCTTTAGACCCCACCAGGGCGCTTGCCGCGAGCGCGCTAGCGCCAATTCCAGCAATTTTGATTACGCCGGTGGTTACCTGCCCGTGGGCTAGGGCGCCTAGGTGGCCTTTGAGGCCTTTAGCTACCTTGCCGCCGTCGTGGGCGCCTTGATCGACGTCGTCGATATAGCCGGCCAGGCCCCCACCCAAGGAAGCTACTACCCCACCCAGGGCGGCACGGGGCTGATCGCTGAGCGCGCTGGCCACAGCGGCACTAGCCACGCTGGCACCGGCCATGGCCACGCCTCCGCGTAGGCTTACGGTTACGCCGTGGAAATTAGTGCGTTCCCATTGGCTGGCTTTAATGCGTTTGCGGCGCAGCACATAACCAAGGCCGGCGCATACCCCGATGCCGGCGCCTACTACGGGCAGCTGCCGGGGGCTGATACTAAGGCGCATAAGGCTAGCTCCTGTTGCTCCTGTTTTACTTGGCTACTACTTGGCCACGCCGGGCATGAGGCCGTCGGCGTTAGCGGCGAAACCGTAGGCGGCTTTGGTGGCTGCCTTGGCGTTGGCCAGGGCCAGGGCGGAGGTAACTGCGGCAGGGGCTGAGCCCACACTGTCCACGGTGGTTAGGGTGGTGCCGGCACTGCGGGCGGCTGAAACTAGGTCTGTATCGCTGCTAGCAGCGCCCTCTAGCACGGTGGGGGCCACGGAGCTGACTCCACGCAGAGCGGTGAGCCAGTTGGTGTTTTGGGCTGAAGCCTCAGTGGAGTTGACGCTCTTGGGGTCAACTGAACGCGGGCCTACTACCACAATGCGCCCGGCGACACCGTCCTTGCTTTCCACCTTGATCAGGGGGTTTTCAGAGGCGGTGAGTAGATCCTGCAGGTTTGAGCCCTGGGATTCGGGGCTGGTTAGGGCTACGGCTAGGCCCTGACCCAGCAGTTCGTTGCCGCTGGCGGCCTTAACGGTGCCGGGTAGGTAGCTGGCGAACTGGGCGGCGTAGGTGGAGCGGAAAGTTTCGCGGCTCTTGCTCACCCAAGCGTCAGTTAGGCTCACGCGGGCGCTGATGGTGGCGCCAGCGTTAGTCAGGGCGCTTACGGTAGCGTCGACGTCGTCGCTATTGGCTCCCGGCAGGCTCACCACAGCCACTCGCTGCCCAGACAAAGACCCTGCCAGTAGGGTCTTGGAGCTGGCGCTGATGTAGCTGTCGCGGTCGTTGACGGCTTTCTGGGTGGTTTCCAGGTTGCGTGAGAGGCTGTTGCGGTCTGCACGCAGCTGGGTGACCTGGTCAGATAGCGCACTGCCGAGCGTACCCTGCAAGGGGCCGGCCCCCAACACCACGCCGACAGCTAGCGCCATGAACACCGCGATCAAAGAAACTAGGTGGTAGCGAAAGTCAATCATGGTAGTAGTCCTTAAATATTGGGGGTGGTGGGGCGTAGGCCAACCCATGAACGCACGGTATCAACCATGTCATCAATACCGGCCGCCAGCAGCCCTAATAGGGTCTGACCAGCAGGTGTAGCGTATAGCGCCGCGAAAATGGCTAGTAGTCCAGCTAGTGCCAGCAACATAATTTGCCAGTTAGAGACGCGGGTGTGGTAGATCTGCGAAACGCCCTTGGCGTCAATTAGTTTGGAGCCTACCTTAAGGCGGGTTAGGAAGGTGGAGCTCATACCTTCACGGCCCTTGTCTAAAAATTCCAGCAAGGTTACGTGGGTGCCCACCGCCACGATCAGCTGGGCGCCGCCAGAATCGGCGATCAGCATGGCGATGTCTTCACTGGTGCCGGTGGCGGCAAAGACAGTGTGCTCTACCCCTAGTTCTTCTACCCGAGATAGCCCTGGGGCGCGCCCGTCACGGTAGGCGTGCACAATAATCTCGGCGCCGCTCTTTAGGGCCTTGTCGGAAACTGAGTCCATATCCCCAACTACCAGGTCGGGTTTGAAACCAATTTCCATAACCGCGTCAGCGCCGCCGTCTACACCAACGATGATGGGGCGATATTCGCGAATGTAGGAGCGTAGCGCCTTTAGATCTTCTTTGTAGCTGTAGCCGCGCACCACTACCAGCACATGTTTACCAGAGAAGTTGGTGCGTAGCTCAGGCATACCCACGTCGTTTAGCAGCAGGTCGCGTTCCTGCTTCATATAGTCCATGGTGTTGGCAGCGAAGGCTTCCAACTGGTGCGATAGGCCCTGGCGGGCTTGGTCCATTAGCTGGGCTACGCTTTCTTTGGTTTGCAGCGTGCCCTGGGCGATTAGCTTGCCGGATTTGGAGAAAACCTGGCCGTCTTCCTCAATGCGTATTTGGCTGCCCTCATGCAGGGTCATGATGTCTGGGCCTAGGCCGTCAATTAGCACAATGCCGTTGTCTAGCAGCACGTCTGGGCCTAGATTGGGGTAACGCCCTGACACCGACGGCGAGGCGTTAAGAACTGCCCGCACCTGGCATTCCACCAGGGCTTCGGCGGCTACCCGGTCTAGGTCGCCGTGGTCGATGACGGCAATTTCGCCCGGTTGCAGGCGTTTGGTTAGATTCTTGGTACGCGTATCTACCCGCACTCGACCCTGTGATAGGTCTGCGGTGGAGGCTGCATTTTTACGGAAGGGTAGCTTCACAGTTTCGATTGTGCCATGTTCGCTTGTTCAAGTAACTCCTCGGCGTGGCGTAAAGCCGTTTGTGAGTCACTTTGTCCTGATAGCATTCGCGCCAGTTCCCGCACTCGCTCAGGTCCGCTTACGGTCTCGACGGCGGTGGTTGTGGCTTCATTACTGGCTTGTCCCACCTGTTTGACTACAACCAGTTGGGTTTGGGCCCAGGCGGCTACTTGCGCTAGGTGCGTAACCACAATCACCTGATGGTGACGGGCCAGGGCAGCTAAGCGACGGCCGATTTCTACGGCAGCGCGCCCACCAACACCAGCGTCAATTTCGTCAAAGACGAAAGTGTGGCGTTTGGTGGCGGTGTGCTGTGCCAGAACCACTTCCAAGGCCAGCATGATACGACTTAGTTCACCGCCACTGGCGCCTTTTTCTAGCGGTAGCGCCGCCGCGCCAGGGTGGGCGCGTAACAGCAGCTCTACTTCTTCCATGCCGGTAGGGCCGGGCTGCTCTAACGGGTTAAGCCGTACTTGCAGCTTAGCCCCGCGCATCATTAAACCCTCCAGCTCGGCGCTGACCTGTTGGCTTAGTAGCTTGGCGAGTTTGGTGCGGGCTTGGCTTAGGTGTTTGGCAACAGTTTTTAGTTCTTTGCCGGTGCGCTCAACTTCAGCTGCTAGTTCTGTTTCGCGATCTAGTGGCCCATCTAGTTGGGCTAGACGGGCGGCGGCTTGCTGCCCAAAAGCTAGTAGCTCATCGACATTGGCAAATACTTGGCCTAGCCCGCCGATTTCTAGGCAGCCGCGCCGTAGCTGTTCGCGCCGCTCATGTACCCAGGCCAGGCGGTCAGGGTCGGCGTCTAGGTCAGATAGGTAGTCGGTTAGCTCCATGGCTAGGTCACTGGTCAGCGCCGCCACTTCGTTAAGTCGGGGCATTAGGGCAGCTAGGCGCGGGTCGTGGTCGGCAGCGTTTTCTAGGACGCGGCGGGCCACAGAAACTAACGCAATAACGTTAGCGACGTCGTCGTTAAGCTCATCTCCACTAATGGCGTTAGCGGCCTGGGCGGCCCCACTACGCAGCAGGTCTAGGTTTTCTAGGCGGGAGGCTTCTTCAGCTAGGGCCTGGTCCTCCCCCGGTTTGGGGTCTAGGGCTTCTAGTTGTTCAAGGGCGTGGCGCAGGCCAGCAATTTCGCCTTCGCGTGCCAATGCCTGTTCACGCCAGTTTTCTAGGTCTTGGCGGGCCTGAGTCCAAGCCCGGTAGCAGGTGCTGTATTGGCGGCATAGTTGCTCGTGTTCGCTACCTCCGACGGCGTCCAGGGCGCGGCGTTGGGCGGCGGCGGTGCGTAGGCGCAGCTGGTCAGCTTGCCCATGGATAGACACTAAGCGACTACCCACCTGGCCAAGCACTGAGGCGGGCACGGCCCGGCCCCCTAGGTGTGCACGCGAGCGGCCAGTTGCGGGCACCACCCGGGAGGCTAGCAACAGGTCATCTTCAATTTCGCAGCCGGCTTCCTGGGCGATTTGGATGCATTTGGCGTCTTCTTCTAAAGCAAAGGCCCCCTCAACCACGCAGCGCTGGGTGCCCGCGCGCACAATCGCCGGGTCAGCTTTGCTGCCCAACAGTAGTTTCAGGGAGGTGAGCACCATGGTTTTACCTGCGCCAGTCTCACCGGTTAGGGCGGTTAGTCCCGGACCTAACGGCAGTTCAGCTTGGGCGATAACACCAAGGTTTTCTATGGAAATAGTTTCAATCATTAATGACTCTTAGATTCACGCCAGCCGCGCACGGGCAGCTCGAATTTAGCTACCAGACGCGCCGAGAAGGGCATCTGGCCAATACGGATCAGTTTCACTGGGCGCTGCGCCACGCTCACACTCACTGTTGAGCCAGCCGGAGCCGGTATGGAACGGCGTCCGTCGCACCAGATTTCACAAGGATAATCGCCGCACCACTGTACCTGCACTTCCAGGCGTGAATGCGGACCAATTACTAGGGGCCGGGTGAACAGGGCGTGGGCAGCCACCGGCACCACCAGCATGGCTTGGGTGTCTGGCCACACCACTGGCCCGCCACAGCTAAAGGCGTAGGCGGTTGAGCCGGTGGGGGTGGCGGTTATCAGGCCGTCACAGCCAAATGAGGAGACGGCGTGGCCATCAATACCTAAAGAAATTTCGGCCATATGCGCCCGGTCGCGACGCTCCAAGGCTGCTTCGTTAAGGGCCCAGCCGTGGCTGGTGTCCCCGTTGGGTTGGCGCACAGATACCGCCAGGGTCATGCGTGGCTCTACCGTGTAGTCACCTTCAGATAGAGATTCAATGGCGTCAAGCATTTCAGCGGGCTCAGCTTGAGCCAAGAAACCTACGTGACCCGTGTTGATCCCCAGCAGTGGAATGTCGTATTCGCGCGCAATTTCAGCGGCAGACAGGATAGTGCCGTCGCCTCCCAGCACCACAATGGCCTGGGCTTGGTTAGCTTGGCTGCGTTTGCGCAGCACCTGCACCCCATGTTTAACCAAAGCCTTAGAGACAGTGTCTAGCTGCGAGCTAGAGGGTTCACGCGGGCTGCGGATAGTTGATGGAGGTAGGGCTCGATTCATTTCGAGCACCAAAACTCTACGCGGTGAGGTTGTGCGCGCAGCGGCCAAAATCTTCCTCCCCTATCTTGGCTTAGCGGCGAAGTTTAGCCTTCGCGCCTTTTCCAGCCGGACCTGAAATTATGGCTGCTTCTATCTCAGCTTGTAAGTTATCAGCGGTCAAGGAGTTTTCAGCGCCAGCGTGCATATACAGGAAGTACTCGACGTTTCCGGCCGGCCCAGGCAGTGGTGAGGGAGCCACGGCCTCAATGCTTAAACCTAGCTCTAACGCACAGGTGGCCACCTTGGTGATGGCCTGGGCGTGTAGGCGCACGTCACGCACCACTCCGCCGTGTCCGATGAGTTCTTTACCTACCTCAAACTGGGGCTTAACCATTAGCAGGAAGTCAGCGGCGTCGTCGGCCACTGCCACCAGCGCCGGCAACACCAGGGTCAGGGAGATAAAAGATAGATCCGAAACCACCAGGGTGGGGGCAGGGGTGATGTCCCCGGCTGCCAGGGTGCGCACATTGGTGCGGTCCATGACGTTTACGCGTGGATCGCTTTGTAGTGACCAGGCCAGCTGCCCATAGCCCACGTCAGCGGCGGTAACCCGGGCCGCCCCGCGCCGCAGCAAAACGTCGGTAAAGCCCCCGGTGGAGGCGCCGGCGTCGAGGCATTGACGCCCGGCAACCGTAGCCTCAATCCCGCGCTGGGCCAGGATGTCTAGGGCGCCAGCTAGTTTGTGGGCGCCGCGTGAAACATAGTTAGGCCCCTGGTCTTGGCTTACCAAAATGGCTTGCGCCGGGTTGACCTGCCGAGCAGGTTTGGTAACTACCTGACCGTCAACTTTCACTTTGCCGTCGCTGATAAGCGCGGCAGCCTGGTTACGTGAAGGTGCTAGCTGGCGGCGTACCAGCTCGGTGTCTAAGCGGGTCAGCCTAGCCATTAACGCGTTTCTGCAACCGTGATGTCTGGCAGGTTGATTAGGGTTTGGCCCTGATCAGCCAGGTCCCAGGCAGCCACGGCGGCGGCCCGGTAGGCGTTTAGGCTCAAAGTTACGCTCTGGCCGCCCAGCTCAACGTTTTTACCGTCAAAGCTTAGGGTTACGGCGCCGTTTTCTACCTTGGCGACGGCGTCGCCCACCTGCCAGCCTGCAGCAGTGCGTTGAGGCTGGGGTTGGGGCTCAAGCAAACCGCGCAGGTCGGTGTGCAGGAAGGTGGGCCGGTACTGGGGCGGGGCTAGCAGCACGTCGCGTGCGCTGGCCACACCGGTAAGTACGTGCAGCGAGGGCAGCGAGGATTGGCGTGCCCCGGCGTGGTCGGTGTTTAGCCGGTCACCTACCGCGATGGCTTTGCCGCCGCCGGAGCGGGCGATGGCGCGCGTGTAGATACCGGCAAAAGGCTTACCGGCAGCTAGCGGCTGACGTTCAGTGGCGTGCACTACTGCGGCCACCAGCGAGCCGTTACCTAGCGCAAAGCCGCGCTCGGTGGGCAAGGTGGAGTCCAGGTTGGTGGCCACGTGCAGGGCCCCGTTGGTGATGGCGTAGGCGGCTTCACTCATGGCCGCCCAGTCAACACTGGGGTCATAGCCCTGTACCACTGCCACCGGGTTGTCTAGGGCGCTGCGGGTGGTGGTGTATCCAGCCTCAGTTAGGGCCTGCTCCACCCCGGCGCCGCCGACTACCAGCACGGTTGCGGGGGCCGGCACGTGCTCAGCTAGCAGTGCCACCGCGTCCATGGCGGCGGTGTAGATCTGCTGCTCATCTGCCTCAATGCCAAAGCCGGCAAGTTTAGCTACCACCTGGGCGGGGGTGCGTGAGGCGTTGTTGGTGACGAAGCAGGTGCGTAGCCCCTGGCCTTTGGCGGCCATAACTGAGTCAGCTGCGTGCACAACCGGGTCGGCGCCGGAGTAGCACACCCCGTCTAGGTCCAGCAGGGCAAGTTCAAATTCTTCAACTAGCGGCTTGGTGGTGCCCAGCAGGGTAGCGCTCATTTGCTGCGTCCTTCGATTACGTCCTCTACCTCGGCGGCAATAGGGTCGACGCCGTCGCCTTCAGCGTTGCCAGCTGCTTCAGCTGCCTCGGGCTCGCTCTCCTCAGCAGCAGCGCCGGATCCTTCAGCAGCCTCGCCATCCTCGTCAGCATCAGCCTCGCCGTCAGCAGCGGCGTCGTCGTCAGCAGCGGCATCCTGACCCACCCCGTCCTGGACAGTGTCTACGACGTCGTCGGCCTCAGTAGCAGAGCCTGCAGTCTCAGCGTCCTCAGCAGCTACGGCATCTGCATCCTCGGCGCCGTCGGCACCCTCGATGCCCTCAGCAGCAGAGCCAGCCTCGCCATCCTCACCGCCAGCGGCGCTTTGGCGGGCGGCCTCTAGCTCCTCAGCCTCACGACGACGCTCAGCAGCCTCAGCCTGGCTCTGCTCTTCTAGCTGGCGAGCAATTTCAGCCAGTTCGGGGGCAGATTCTTCCTCAATGTCGTATAGCTCAACTTCGGGCTCTTCGGGCACGTAAATGCGCTCACGAATAGCCTCGGCTTCACGCACCCGGCCTAGGTCTTCTAGGCGGTCAGCGCGCACGGAGTGCAGGCGACGCAGGATCTCAGTGTCCTTGGGAGCCTTACGAATAGCGTCCTCAATGGTGATCAGGGCCAGCTCGTCATTGCCCTGGTCGTGGTAAATGCCGGTGACCACGATGGCCAGCTCAGCACGCTCGTCGTCTTCCAGGTCTAGCTGTAGGGCGTTCTGGGCTGAGCGCAGTGCGGCGTCAGGGCGGCCCAGGGCGCGTTCACAGTCAACTTCCATGGCGCGGTACATGGTGTCCATGCCGCTGAGGCGACGGGCCGCGCGCAGTTCACGCAGCGCCTCTGAATACAGCCCGGCCACGTAGGCGGCGATACCGGCAGCTTCACGCACAATAGCGATACGGCCAGCGTGCGAGGCGGCGTAGCGGGCGTGGGCGTAAGCCACTTCCGGATCGGTGTCTAGCAGACGCTGGGTCATCACGAGGTGACGGGCAATGTTTTCGGCGTTGAGGCGGCTAAGCGCACGCAGCGCCATACGGGCGGGACTTTCTAGGTCCTTGGCGCTAACATCTTCAGGCAGCTCCGGCTCGGGCACACGGTTACGCTGGGGCGGACGCGAGTTGCGGCGTTCTCCACGCAGGCGGTCACGGTCAAAGCGGCCGTTACGGCTGCCGCCACGGCCCTGGCCACGACGGAAATCGGAGCGTTCGCCATCGCGGCGGGGGCGTTCCTCACGACGGTCTTCGCGGCGCGGGCGCTCCTCGCGACGGCCTTCTTCGCGGCGCGGACGCTCCTCACGACGCTCACCATCACGCCAGTTACGCCCGCCCTCGTGGCGCTCACCCTCATGCCAGTTACGGCCGCCCTCGCGACGGTCTCCGTAGCGGGAGTTGGATCGTTCGCCATAACGCTCACCGTCACGACGGCGGTCGCGGCTGTGCTCATCATTGTTGCGGTAGTGTCCGCGCTGGCCTTCGCTGCGGTAGTCACGTGCCCCAGAACGGTTATGCGCCTCATCTCGACGACGTCGATCGCCACCGTGGCGGTCGCCGCCACGCCCCTGATTGCGGTTATCGCCGCCTGAACGAGAATCATCAAAGCGCTGCGCCATCAAAACCATCCTGTTTAGTTGAGAATATACGTATAAACCTAGTACCAAGTTTAGCCGGGTAGGTGCAGTTCTAGTATGTCTGGCATCTAACCGTAGGCGTGTCTTTGACTACCTTTACCGGTGTCTGCCTTCTTCTAAACGCACAAAAAAATTGGGGGTGGTCCAACAACCACCCCCAAACACAACCCCACCACACAAACAAAACAGTGGTGGGGGTGCCGACCCCCGAAGGATCAACACCCCCACCACTCAAGGAAACGGTTGGCAGCGCCCTACTCTCCCACAACCCACCAGTTGCAGTACCATCAGCGCAGAAAGGCTTAACTTCCAGGTTCGGAAAGGATACTGGGTGTAACCCCCTCGCTAAATTGGTCGTGAACCGCACAGTGGACGCAAACACCATCAAACAAACACCAACCAAACAAGGCCAATGCAACAAGTTATTTATTGTTAGTAATCGGTCAATTAGTACTAGTAAGCTGGTCACCTTACAATGTCTACACTCCTAGCCTATCAACCCGGTAATCTACCGGGAACCTCCCCCCATATGGGACGGAAACCTAATCTCGAAGCTAGTTTCCCGCTTAGATGCTTTCAGCGGTTACCCATCCCGAACGTAGCAAACCAGCCATACCCCTGGCAGG
>QWBZ01000296.1_pt1 | contig 19371 bp, 15 predicted proteins | sample 1972441 | NCBI WGS metagenome assembly QWBZ01 (sample SAMN09866721, study PRJNA288562) | Human oral metagenome isolate term6_saliva, whole genome shotgun sequencing... | isolation source: mouth | host: Homo sapiens | place: USA: California
TTCAATGACGAGTCTATGATGACGCGAATTGATATGAGTGAGTATCAAGAGAAGTTCAGTGTAACTCGACTCATCGGTGCGCCTCCTGGATATGTAGGCTATGATGAGGGTGGCCAGTTGACTGAGGCTGTACGCCGTAAACCTTACTCAGTGGTTCTCTTTGACGAGATTGAGAAAGCACATCCAGACGTATTCAATATTCTTTTACAGGTATTGGACGATGGTAGATTGACAGATAATAAGGGTCGCACGGTGAACTTCAAGAATACAATCATCATCATGACGTCTAACCTTGGTTCGCAATACATCCAACAGCAGTTTGAGCATCTTAACGATACGAATCGTGAGGAAGTAATCGATAAGGCAAAAGTTGCAGTAATGGATATGTTGAAGAAGACGATACGTCCAGAGTTCCTCAATCGTATTGACGAGACTATCATGTTCTTGCCATTGACAAAAGAGCAGATTGGTGGTGTTGTTCGTTTGCAACTCGAAAGAGTTAAGGAGATGTTGGAACCACAAGGTATCAATCTCGAATGGACTGACCCAGCCATCAACTATCTTTCAGATGTTGGCTACGATCCAGAGTTCGGTGCGCGTCCTGTCAAGAGAGCTATCCAGCGTTACGTATTGAACGACCTCAGCAAATCATTGCTTGCAGGTACTGTCAATCGTGACAAACCAGTAGTCATTGATTGCTTTGGCGAGGGCTTAGTATTTAGAAACTAATATAAAAGGGAGGGTGTCATTTGACACACTCCTTTTTTTGTTTCATCCGACATTTCGACTGATACTACTATAGAGCTTTATGACGTAAGCCTCTGTTCTCCTTTAGACTTCTTCGTAACCAATATGTTTTCTTATCTTTAGTGATTCTACGTGTCATAACCGTCCGCACTGTTGGTGTTCACCGTCCGCACCATTGGTGCTAAGTATCCGCACGATGATATGACATGATAAAAAGAGCTATTGTGGTTTATCCACTATGGAGAAAAAATAAGATGTGCTGTCACTGTGAAAACAGTTCCAAACTCCTTACTGCCAAGAACGAGTCCGCCTCAGAATACGCTTTTTCTCACATTCATTCCAACATCTATGATTTTTCTACAATAAAAGAAATTCTCAACATGAAAGTTCCTGTCATTCGTGTCACAAAAGAATAGCTTATAACCTACTGATTTGTAGCATGTTTACATAAAGTGTTAAAAGTGACAGCAAAATGAAATTAAAAATACTATAGTTATATCGTTACCTTTTTAAAAGAGCAAACAACTTTTCATTTCTCAAAGAACAACATATAAACAGAATTATTAGTCGTACCCAACTCTTACGTTAGCAAGATTAATATTTCTTCTCGTGTAAAAATAATTCTATTAATAAATTAAACATAGTATATAGCACTAAGAGCCTTCTACTCATAGTAAAAAGAAGCTGTAAATAGTAGAGAACAAATATAATATAAACAAACTATCTATAACAAATCTTGCAAGGACTAAAGCCTCTTGACTTTGCAGCACTCAGAGAAAGGCTTTTTATACTACCAGAGCATCTATTAAGTCCACGACAATTGGGGCTTGAATGAAACTTTCTCGCCTTAGGCCCTGTACAAATATAAACTGTTCCTTTACTGATTTTCCACAGATTAAATCGGGTCGAAACAGACCTAATAAAATCTTAAAACGATGCGCGTGAATCATTGTTGTACAATTAACTCCGCTTAACAAAGCGTAATTTTCGCCTATTGCCAGTTTGCCCCAATTCAAGTAATTTTGTACCGCGATTGTACCACGGACAGAAAGGCAGACGGAACGTCGGAGGTCATCTTAATTCCTCTTATTTCCCCTTACTTCCGCTTAAAAGGTTTCCGTCAGGAACACTCCCCATAAAAAGTACAGAATTCGCTGAAATTATTCGATATGGGCAAGGCAAACGACAAGACTATTCCAAATGTCCTTCTATCAGTGAAGGACGCTGCCGCTAGAGCATATTGCCTCATGACTGGTGTGGCTAGCTGACAAGCTGAGCAAGTTCAACGACTACGAACTCAGGCGTGCCCACAACGAAGTTCAAAGTATTGCCGATGACAAGTATGACTGGAGAATAGAGAAATTTAACCGAGGACAGGGCGTGTCGATTTAAATCGCTGTTAATGGTATGCCAAACAATTTGTTTCATTCATATATTCGATTGCATCACTTCCCTTCTCTCTAATGCTTGTAAAATTCCCATATTGTGGAATAATTCATAAGTAAATTTTACCGTATCATCAATTTCCGTGCCTGTACGTCCTATAGCAATTGCATGGTAGGTATTCCCTCCATCAAATGAGTATTCACCAACTATTTCAATTTCATTATTGTCTTTAATCTTGAAGTCATAATGAGTGGGAGAAACAAGCCAAACAGCTTTGGTTTCTTGTGCATTCCTTGCTTCGCCAATAAGTACATTTGTTATCGCAAGAAATGTATAGAAGTTTTTTTTATTCACGCGGATTAACAGCTCTTTAATGAGGTGTAAATCTGATTCTTTGTAAAACTCATCTTCATCAATTTCTTCATGTGCGTCTTCTCACGCCATGTCATCTTCTTCTGGTTCTTCAGGTTTAAGATATTTTTTTATCTTTAAGAGTTCCTCTTCATCATATTGTTTAACCAAAGAGTAATAACCAAGAATTGGTACAGAATTTGAAAAATGTTCAATAATGAGCTGTACATTTGATTTCAGTTCATCGTTAGATGTGATGAAATCAATAATGAAGATTGATTCAAATTCTCCATCATCCACATAATCCGCTAAATCAGAAAAATATATCCATGTAAATCCGCTCTCATTGAGAGAATCAATTAGGTGGTCATAATGATAATCATATACATCTTTAGACCAATTGCGTTTACAAAGGTTTGTAAGTATTACTAGTGTATTGCCATAATCTTCTTCTATTTTTTTTGCTATAGAAACAAGGGCATCATAAACATGGTTATGGAAATATCGGTTCTTGGAAGCAAAATCTTTAACTTTATTGATGTTTGCTTTGTATTCATCTGTTTGACGTTCTTGAAGATGACTGCAAAAACTTTTTGAAAATCCCTGCCAAATCTTGAATTTTGATTCCAGTAGGACACCATAACGGTCAGGTTTCTTGAAAGTTATCTGGTATGTATATCGTCCGTCATTAGGGCGATTATCCTTTATGATTTGCCTATATTTATTACAGAAGTCCTCTTGTTCTTTCTCCCAACCTTCATACCTTTTCGATGTCTCAAAAAGAGACTGAAGCTCTTCAATGTTCTTGCGATTGTGTACTATTTCCTCATCTGAAGGATACTTTTGTTTGTGAATCGACTTATACGACTCTATACCCTCAGCACAATTTACCCGCAAGGAATAAGCCGCCATTCGGATTTTATTTCGCTTCTGCCATGAAGAAGGTGATTCGGCATCTATGAGTTGGAGCTCTTCTAACGTCATGGCATCGATGAGCTTTTCGTTCTTAAGTTCTATTCGCGAGTAGCTTTTGACCTCCGTGTAGGAGTTTCTGCCGCGTATACCCTTAAAATTTTCGTCAACGAAAGAGGTAAAGGTTGATGGGTATTCCTTTGCAACTTTCAAAACACTTGTCTTCAAGCTTTCCCATACATTCCAATCATTATCGGATATAGCAAGTATCTTCTTCCTTTGTCCTGAAGTAAGCGAGGATAGAGAAGGGATAGAAGACTGATTGAGTAATGCGCAAATGGGCTTGGTATGTTTTTGGGTTATACTTCTCAGATGCGCATTTTTTTTAACAAAATGCGCGACAAGAGCTATAACTACAATCAATGCAATAGCCAGAAGTCCCAAGAGTAGTATGTCATTAGTTTCAGTTTGCATCCGCATTCTTTTTCGCTTTAGGACGGTTTATCTTCGGAATTATTTGTATAATGAAGCGCTTATTGTAGTCTTCGGTTTTGCTATCTCGGTTTATGCCATTAAAGCCACTCCCTGCAATAATGACCTCCGTGTTATATTTACGGAAGTCCAATCCTTTATTTCTCCAATAGAGATATAAAGCCAACGCACGGTCGTAGCTTAATTTATACATATCCACATTGTCCGGGTTAAATTTACCTGATTTAAGATTTTCCCATTTGATGGCAGCATTGCCTTCAATAACCATCTGGTAATTAAAATTTTTGTTCTCATTCAAAGACTGCAATATGTTTGAAAGGTCGGTGCCTACTTTATTTACAATAGGCAGATATTCGCTCTTTATATCAGCCTTATTGGGATAGAAGATTTCTTTCTCCTGAAAATCCTTTGCATAGAACATTTTCTTAATGGAATCATATTCCAATGAAGAAGATTCACTCAGCGTTTTGAACTGTGCTTCCAGACCAAGAATATTTTCAAGGTCTTCCTTGTCAGCGTTAGCTTCTTTGAGTGCTTCTTGTAATTGGCCATTCATACCACCGACCTTAACCAAGCAAATGATGAAGAGAACAAGCATGACAAAGAAAAGACTTGTCATCAAGTCTGAATAGCTGGTCCAGAACGGGTCTTTTTGCTTTGTTTTTGCCATAGGTAGTTAATTCTTCATAGTTTTAATGGTGGAAGTCATTTCTCTGACAGCTGTAAGCAAGTCAGCATTAAGCTTGGCAGCTGAAGTTTGTGCCTCGATTTGTGATTTCTTCAAGCCGTTGATTTCTTCTTTTAAATCCTTATAGCATATAGCCTGAACATTAGCATACTCGACAAGAGATTGGAGCACCTCTTTGAGCTTTGCCAAAGAATTGAAAGCCTCCTGGTTGCTTTCAACGAAAGTACGTATGTATTCGGTTGAAGCCTTTAACTGTTCATTCAATTCATTGGAGACATTAGCTGCGTCTTGTGTCAGCTCATCAAACTGCTTTCTCCACATTTCACGAGCCTCAGAACCCTTCGGGAAGTTCTGCTCAATTACTGTACGAAATTGGGTCTGAAGCTCACCTGCAGCTCCTTGGTTCTCAACAACGACCTTCAAGGCTTCGGCGAAATCGTCGAAGGTTTCGATTACACTTTCCATTCTGCCAACAGCCGTGTTTACAGACTGGATTGTATGGTTCAAGTCGCTTTGATAGCCATGAAAAACTTCCAGCGAGTCAGAAGACTCTTTGAGCGTAGCAAAGGTTTTTGCAATTTGCATTGCCACCTTTGTCTGATCCATCTTGTTAATTTCTATGAGAAGAAGATGCTGCTTTTCTATATTATCATTAAGCAGTTCTGCTGAGTTAGCATACGCACTAAGATTGTGGCCGAACTTGCCAATGAATTCACCCAAAACACCTCTCAGAGAGTTGAGACTTGATGCCATACTATTTGAGAGAACAGGCATCAGTTCACGGCGGATAAAGTCATAATATCCATTTTTATTTTTTTCGCAAACTGCAAGAGCCTTTTTGTAGTTTATCGAGGAGTTCAAAATCATTAATCCAAGACCTACAAAACTTGCAACCATTGCAATAACCACACCGATAAGAAGATTTCTCAGAGGACTCATGTCGCCAGCGTTGAAAAGATGCTCAACATTGAAAGCTATTCCGGCCAGGCCAGTGATGATACCAATAAAAGTACCTGCTAATCCAAGATACAGAGGTACGTTTATGGTATTTGAGATTTGTGTTTCGAGTGTTTCGATTTTGCGCTCACATATATCCTGAATAATTGAAAAATCAGCAGATGTTCCAACATTCTTACATAGGTAGGCGTTAGTTTCTTCAATGACCTCTTGAAAAGCTGCGCTACCTTCTCCGTTCTTAACCTTAATGAGGTCTACATCTGCGTACTCCTCGTTATCTTCATTGTCTGCATCCGTAGGGTCAGCGACATGACGTGCAGGAGGATTTTCAATAAACGATTTAAGACGAGCCTTAGAATCAAGGATATTCTTTGTGATTGAAGACTCGATACGCTGAAGACTGGTATCAATTGGGAAAAAACCAGCTAACAGCTTAATTCTTTCTCTAGTTTCGTTGAAGGACTTGACTTGGAAAACCAAGACAAAGGCAACGATAACAACGGCCAGCAGGATGAGGAAAAGTTCTAAAGAACCCATTCCATTTGTGATTGATGTATCCATATATGCTTAAAATAAATTCAATTGTTCATCTTTCCTTGTTTTGTTCTTAAATTCCTTTTTTTTTGTTTGAGAACTTCTCTTCTTGTTTTGGATTCTTCAGGGGAAAGTGGCTCGAAATGGTCGTTCTCAGAAGGATATTGCCCTTCTATATATAGTTTCACAAGCCCAGCATGGGAAATAGGCTGTGTGATGTCACGGAACTCAATATTTGTATTATAGTCAAGCAAAATGACAGTATGATTTTTAGCTCTTTCACCGATACGCAAAACTATATTATGCACAGATTTAACGTTATCAAGAACCCATTTGTATGTGGGAAGGTAAATCTGCATACGTGCATCAAAGTAGTTCAGAAGTTCCGTTCCATTGACGCCTTTTCTATGCCCAAGTGGGGGGCCAAATTTTCGCACAGTGCGTTTAAGTCCTTTCATCGTGTCTTTTTTGAACATTTCAACGTCAATATCAACAGATTGAAAGACTTTTAGACCTTGCCAAATCGCTTCAACACAGGTAGCATAAACTCCCGGTGAAAAAGGAACAGGTATATTCCCGTGAGGATAAAACGGACTCAACATCTGTGCATAGCTGACTGTCGATGCAGATGTAATATCAAGAATGTCAGCCCCCGGGTACTGCTCTTGAATCTTCTCTATTTTGCGTTTCTTATTTTCAATGTATATCATGTTGTGAAATTTTAGAAGTGTAAAGCTGTTGGTCTGTCTATATTTCGGATGAATTTTATAGGGATAAATGTTTTGACCATACATTCTGCTTGATGAAGTTCGAATACTTCTCCCTCAGCCCTTGCGACGTATGTCCTCTTCGTAGCTGGAATATTAACTTTCTGCAGGTCACTCATGTTTGGCCCATGATTAAGATTTACGGATTGAGAAGCTGCGTTTCTATCAGCAAACCTTGTCTGTTCAAAAGCAGCCACATCAATCTCCACTTCGAGTTGTACAAGTTCATAGCCAGCTTGATATTTGTGCCATGCCATAGGCAGTTCTTTACTAGGGCAAAAACTCAGTCGCACATAATCTTCCAAACCATTTCTGATGTCATATCCACGGGAAAAGCCATCTCCTCCAGGTCTTGGAATTTCGATGCCGTTGCTCTCCATATAATCCCACGAATATAGTCCACCGAGTTTTCTGATGGAATTAAGATTTTTTCTGTCTGTAAAATGGTAGAAGACCCGAACTCCTTTAGCCCTTAAATAGGTAATGATTTCATTTGCTTCCGGCTTTTCGCGAGTGAAAAGAGCTGTAAGTCTTTCTATTTCCTCTTGCAGTTTCCTTTGTGCAGCTTCAAGGCGTTCTTCATATTCTCTTGCCTCACGCTCTTTTCTTAGACGTTCGGCCTCTTCAAGTTTTCTTTTTCGTTCCGCATCCTCACGAATTTGCAACTCTCGTTCTTGTCGTTTTCTTTCCTCTTCTTGCTTCCTCCGAACCTCTCTCTCAATAAGAACTTGTTTCAGATTTTCAATGTCAGAAACTAAAGAATTGAAACGTGAAGAGATAGATTCATCCTTGATTTTCTCAACAATGGGAGCTATCTGGAACAATCGTGTCTCAGCACTATTGGCATTTTCGTCAGAAATGAAGCCTTGCACTTCGAGGAATGACTGTGCAACACTTTCTTTCAATTGTCTTACCCGCTCTGCCTCTTCGCGCTTCCTCTTCTCCATGAGACCCTTCATTGTCAGAGTAGGGTGGATTTGAGTTGGTGCAAAGGTTTTACCCTCTTGCTTCTTAGATGTAGAAGAAGGAGGGGTAATCTTATACCATGCTGTATCAGCGGTGTAAGAATTCAGTTTCTTAAGTTTATCTTCAGACCTTCGCTTAAACGTTAAAAGTTCAGCGATACGCTCCGACAATTTATGGGCTTTCTTGTCGTAGTCTGGTCCTCTGAATATACTTATTATTTTTTCGAAAAATCCCATGTATGTGTTTCCCTTCAAAAGGTCAAATCCCTACAGCAGCGGCACGGAAGCAATCCACGCCGAGTTTGTCTTCTATTTCCGCAACAGACTTGAAGGAGAAGTTGACCTTTCCAGACAAGATTTTGCTTACATATTGTGGGCTGACAGCAAGACGGACAGCCACATCATTACGGGACAAGCCGTTGTCCTGCATATAATCAATGATGGAAAGTGCGACGCTTCGAGAGCGTTTCAGCCAAGCCTCATTCTCTCTTCTCCATAGCGCATCTGCCTCAAACGTGGAACGCTCACCCGACTGGTGAGCCTCCAAAAATTGTACTGCTCTTGACTTCATAATTCGTCCTCCTCGGTTAGTGATATAAAACTATCTGAATCAAAAACGCCATTAGTCACAAGATATTGCCTGCAAGCATTGAGCCTGTTAAGCTGTTCTTGGGTATGTGGTCGTTCCTGCATTGTTCTTGTCAGTTTGATTGTTCCACCTGTTATGACGAAAACGTTTTTCTCCAGACGGATAGCATAGACGCGCAGCCAGCTTGCGTGACCTGTTCTGTCCCAATTACGGGCTTTCTCCCTCGTTAGTTCCCTGATGGTCATGTCTGTTTGACCAAGCGACTTGAATAGCACATCCAGGTTCTCAGTATAGGGTATATCAAGAATGAGCCTCTCCAATTGCTTGGCATCGTCCAAAGTGTCGTCAATGGCATCGCTAATACGTTCGATGTGAAAATACGATTTCAAATCGTCAAGGTTTTCCATAAAGAAATCCATGAGATAGCCGAAGTCGTTCCATGAATCGAACAACAACGCCAGTTCATTCTTGGGCTTATTCATGTCTCGAACAGCCCAAAGATGGTCTTTGCCTTCTATGATTCTTTCAAATACCATATAAAGTCATCTTTAACTGCTGCAAATTTACGCTTTTATTTTCAGCCTCGCAACTTTTAGGTTGCAAATCTTGATAACAAGCCTTATTTTTCAAGAGTTTTGACGTATTAATGGTGATTTTGCCATCTACAATAGACAAAATTTTCAAAAATCACCTCGAACGTTAGTCGATGAATTATTAACCCTTGCTGAAATCCAAAGATTTATGGAGAGTGAGATACAGCAGTGGTACAAGTAGCCTATTTTCGAGGGCAATTTCAGGCTATTCAAGAAGCACCAAAATTCACTTTTGTTGCCAACCAGACTTGCCAAGCACCAAAAATGCCCGAAAATAGAGTGTTAAATAAATTTAATGATTTGTTAGAAGTCATTTAGTCATTATAGCCATGTTTTGCTTCGCAATACGACGAAATTTCAACACTTTGCCAGATACATTTTTTTTACCTTTCAAAAAAAATCCATTTTTAATTTAGGCGGATTATCAGTGGTTTGCAATTATTTTTCAGACTTCCACATGAATGCACACTTAATTCTTATTTTTCTTTGTTGAAGCAGTTGTTCTGTCTATCGCAGAAAACAACACAAGTGCTATAAATGTTGATTTAATAAATTGTATTTTAGTAAACATAAGATTATTATAAAGAACTTAGCAAATTAGAGGTGAGAGAAAAATAAAGGCTGTAACTTTTTAGAATACATTTATAAAATAAAAATTAGGCGGAATACCCACGTAAACACGTGGTATAACGCCTAACATATTAAATTTTAGTAAATTACTACTTATCTTCCACTGCTGCTTGTGCCGCAGCAAGTCTTGCGATAGGCACGCGGAATGGAGAACAGCTAACGTAGTTAAGACCTACACGATGGCAGAACTTAACAGAACTTGGCTCACCACCATGCTCACCACAGATACCACACTTGAGGTTCTTGCGAGTCTTGCGGCCCTTCTCAACGCCCATTTGGATTAATTGACCAACACCCTTCTGGTCAAGAACCTGGAATGGGTCAACATCGAGAATCTTCTTCTCTAAGTAGCTTGGCAAGAAGCTTGCGATGTCGTCACGGCTATAACCGAAGGTCATCTGAGTCAAGTCATTTGTACCAAAGCTAAAGTACTCAGCCTTCTGTGCAATAACATCAGCTGTCAAAGCAGCACGAGGAATCTCAATCATCGTACCCACCTTGAATTCAACCTCAACACCTTCTTTTTTGAAGAGTTTATTTGCAGTTTTACGAATGATACTCTCTTGAATGTCAAGCTCATTAACAATACCAACCAATGGTACCATAATTTCTGGCTTAGGATCAAATCCTTCCTTCTTCAACTGAACAGCCGCACCGAGGATAGCCTTGGTCTGCATTGCAGTAATCTCTGGGAATGTGTTACCCAAACGACAACCACGAAGACCCAACATTGGGTTGCTCTCAGAAAGTGCACTTACACGGCTCTGAATAAACTGAACACTTACGCCCATCTCTTCAGCCATTACTTCCTGTCCCTTAAGGTCGTGTGGAACGAACTCATGCAAAGGAGGATCGAGCAAGCGGATGTTTACAGGCTTACCATCCATACACTTCAAGATGCCATAGAAATCTTGCTTCTGATAAGGCAGAAGCTTTTCAAGTGCCTTTTCACGCTCTTCCGTACTGTTAGCGAGAATCATCTCACGCATAGCCTTAATCTTCTCGTTCTCGAAGAACATGTGCTCTGTACGGCAGAGGCCAATACCAACAGCACCGAAATTACTTGCTACTTCTGCATCATGTGGGGTATCTGCGTTGGTACGAACAACCAGCTTACTATACTTCTTACAAAGGTCCATCAACTCTGCGAAATCACCTGTAACCTCAGCAGGGCGAGTCTTCACCTCACCAAGATAAACTTCACCTGTTGAACCATTCAAAGAGATATAATCTCCCTCACGTATTATAGTTCCATCAATTTCCAAGGTACGTGCCTTGTAATCAACCATGATAGCACCAGCACCACTGACACAGCACTTACCCATACCACGTGCAACAACGGCTGCGTGTGATGTCATACCACCACGAGCAGTCAAAATACCCTCAGCAGCAGACATACCAGCGAGGTCTTCAGGAGATGTCTCGATACGAACCATGATAACTTGATGGCCATCCTCATGCCATTTTGTAGCATCATCAGCAAAGAACACTACCTGTCCACTTGCAGCACCAGGAGAAGCAGGCAAACCACGTGTCAACACATGAGACTGTGCTAATGCCTCCTTATCGAATACAGGATGAAGAAGCTCGTCGAGTTTATTTGGTTCACAGCGCAAGAGTGCAGTCTTCTCGTCAATCTCACCCTCGTGAAGAAGGTCCATAGCAATCTTAACCATAGCAGTACCTGTACGCTTACCATTACGAGTCTGGAGGAACCAGAGCTTACCTTCTTGTACAGTGAACTCCATATCCTGCATATCATGGTAGTGCTTCTCCAACTTATCCTGGAGGGCAAACAGCTGTGCATAAAGTTCAGGCATAGCCTCTTCCATAGAAGGATACTTAGCAGCACGAGTCTCTTCATCGATATTCTGCTGAGCAGCCCAACGGAGTGAACCTTCCTTAGTAATCTGCTGTGGAGTACGGATACCTGCAACAACATCCTCACCCTGTGCGTTGATAAGATACTCACCATTGAAGAGATTCTCACCAGTACCAGCATCACGAGAGAAGCAAACACCTGTAGCAGAGCTATCACCCATATTACCAAATACCATAGCCTGTACAGTTACGGCTGTACCCCACTCCTGTGGAATACCTTCCATCTTACGATAAAGGATAGCACGCTCGTTCATCCATGAGTCGAACACAGCGCATATAGCACCCCACAACTGCTCCATAGGATCATTTGGGAATTCCTTACCGGTCTGCTCCTTGATAGCATTCTTGAAGAGTACAACAAGTTGCTTCAAGTCATCAACGGTCATCTCGTTATCAAGCTTAATGCCACGCTCAGCCTTAACCTTCTGAATAATAGCCTCGAATGGGTCGATATCTTCCTTATTTACAGGCTTCATACCCAATACAACGTCGCCGTACATCTGTACAAAACGACGATAACTGTCATAAGCAAAACGTGCATTACCTGTCTTCTTAACCAATCCATCAACCACAGCATCATTAAGACCAAGGTTAAGAATGGTATCCATCATACCAGGCATAGAAGCACGTGCACCTGAACGTACACTCACCAACAGAGGGTTAGATGGGTCTCCAAAGGTTGAGTTCATTAAACTTTCAACATGTTTAACGCTGTTCTCTACTTCTGCCTTTAGCAAACCTACTACAGTCTCTTTACCTTTCTCATAATACTCTGTACATACATCTGTGGTAATTGTAAAGCCTGGAGGAACCGGAACACCAATAAGATTCATCTCTGCCAAGTTAGCACCCTTGCCTCCAAGGAGATTTCTCATGTCAGCTTTACCTTCAGCCTTACCATTACCAAAGGTATAAACTCTCTTTTCGCTCATAAGTTAAAAATGATAATGAATTTTAGTTATTTGTATAGTGCAAATATACCAATAAATAGGTAAAGTAGCAAACTTTTCTGTAAAATTTGCTATGTTGACCTTACATTTTTACTTTGTTGGCGTACACAGAACCGATAAATATCATCATGTAAACCACAAACAAGAAAAAATTAGTAACTTTGCAACGAAATACAAAACAGATTATGAGTAGAAAAAGAAAGCCATTACCCATTCTGAAGAATGTCACAATAGAGGCTGTAGCAGCCGAAGGAAAGTGTGTTACGCACGTAGACGACAAGGTTATCTTTGTTCCTTTTGTAGTACCAGGAGACGTTGTAGACCTTCAGATACGCAAGAAGAAGCGCAACTACTGTGAAGCTACCGTCATCCGCTTCATTAGCAAGAGCAATATTCGTCAAGAACCTATGTGTGAACATTTCGGTATCTGCGGTGGTTGTAAGTGGCAGAACCTCCCTTACGAAGAGCAACTAAAGGCAAAGCAACAACAAGTTTACGACCAACTAAGCCGCATCGGCAAGGTTGAGCTTCCTGAGTTCCGCCCTATCATGGGTTCGGTACATACAAAGGAATATCGTAACAAGCTCGAATTCGGCTGCGCTAACAAGAGATGGTACACAGCTGAGGAGCTTCAAGCTCTGCCAGAAGACGCTGGCTTAGAAGAAGGAGCTATCGGATTCCACATCACAGGAGCTTTTGACAAGGTCTACCCTATCGAGAAATGCTGGTTGATGGACAACCTCTGCAATGAACTACGTAATGACATTCGCGACTATGCACACCAGACAGGGATGAAGTTCTATGACATTCGTGCACAGCATGGCCTACTCCGTGATATTATGGTGCGTAACTCTAATACCGGCGAATGGATGGTACTCATACAGTTCCACTATGATGAGGAGGGAGATGACGAACGTGCAAAAGCATTAATGCAGCATATTGCCGACCGTTTCCCACAGATTACATCACTCTTCTACGTTGATAATCAGAAAGGTAACGACACCTTTAACGATCTTGACCTCACTCTCTTCAAGGGAAATGACCATATCTTTGAGACGATGGAGGACTTGAAGTTTAAGGTGGGACCAAAGAGCTTCTACCAGACCAATACCGAACAAGCATACCATCTTTATTCTGTAGCGCGCGAGTTTGCTAACCTTACAGGTGACGAACTTGTTTACGACCTGTATACAGGAACGGGAACCATAGCCAATTTCGTCGCCAAGAAGGCCAAACAAGTTATTGGTATTGAGTATGTTCCAGAAGCTATAGAAGACGCAAAGGTCAATTCTGAAGTTAATAAAATAGACAATACGCTCTTCTATGCAGGTGACATGAAAGACATCCTTACGGAAGACTTCATCCATGAGCACGGTCGCCCAGACGTCATCATCACCGACCCTCCACGTGCTGGCATGCACCAAGACGTTGTAAACGTAATCCTTGGAGCAAGTCCAAAACGAATTGTTTATGTGAGTTGCAACCCTGCCACACAGGCACGCGACCTCGCTCTACTCGATGTTGACTACAAGGTAGCAGCTGTTCAACCCGTAGACATGTTCCCTCACACCCCACACGTTGAGAATGTAGTACTATTAGAAAAAAGATAGTAAAGCTATAATATCGAAAGAAAAATTGTCTGTCTTGTCAGTTCACAGGATTTTCCTCCTTTGTTACTGACATCACAGACAATTTCACCTTATTATATATAAGGATAACATTATCAATCGCCATCACAAAGAAAAACACACAATAAAAACATCATAATATTTTGTTTATGTTTGATAAAACACTATCTTTGCATCGTTAACAGCCAAGTTATCAACCTAAGATATTATCATTACCTAAATTCATATAGTTATGAGAAAAACAATTATCTTATCTGTTATGATGCTATGCTCGCTTCTCAGCAAAGCACAAGAAGCACCGAAATGGATTAATAACGTTAAGTTGTCAGGCTTTGGTATCGTTCAATACCAATACAATGGTATGCATAACAACAAGTCAAACACATTCAACCTCCGTCTTGGTCGTGTCTCTCTTGATGGCCGTATCTTAAATGATTGGTATTGGAAAGCACAGTTACAGTTTAATGGTAACACCTCTACTTTGGGCGCATCACCCCGTGTAGTCGACTTATTCATCGAGTGGCAGAAGTATGACTTCTTCCGTGTTAAGGCGGGACAGTTCAAGAATCCATTTACATTCGACAATCCTATCCACCCTATCGACCAAGGTTTCATGAGCGTAGCACAAAGTGTTCAGAAGTTGGCAAGCTTCTCTGACCGTGCTGGTGCGCATCCTTCAAACGGTCGAGATATTGGTGTACAGATACAAGGTGATTTCTTAAAGAATAATGCTGGTAGGAACCTTGTACACTATCAAGTTGGAGTTTTCGACGGACAGGGTATCAACGTTAGAGATGTCGACCAGCAGAAGAACATCATTGGTGGCGTATGGGTAATGCCTATTGAAGGTATGCGCTTAGGTTGTTTCGGCTGGACAGGTTCGTATGCTCGCAAGGGTACGTGGACAGACGCAGCCGGAACCACACACTCTGGTGTACGTAGTCTGCAACAACGACGCTATGCCTTCTCTGCAGAATACAAGGTTAAAGACTGGACAGTACGTTCTGAATACGTACATTCTACTGGTAATGCCTTCGCTAAAGCACTGAGTAACACAGATGCTTCGGCAGCTACAGACTGCAATCTTAGTGCAGATGGAGACAAAGCTCAGGGTGTTTACGCTTTAGTCATTGCACCTATCATTCCTAAGAAGCTACATGCCAAGGCACGTTACGATATGTATCAGCCATCTGATGGAGCAGATAAGCAGCGCACACAATACGACTTAGGACTTGATTATGAGTTTACTAAGAGCCTTGCGTTAAGTGGTATTTATTCTTACGTTCACGACCGTTCCTTGAATGGTCCTGCAGGTCATCCGAACTACTCAATGTTCGACTTGGAATTAAGTTTCCGTTTCTAAAATAAATTAAAATTAAGAAAATCACGGATACATTAGGTTGTATCCGTGATTTTTTGTACCTTTGTCACAATTAGTGTAAAGTTATATTAACAAACAAAGGGTTACTTCTATACAGGAGAACCGGCTCACACAAACTCTAAAACATGACAAGGCATCATCATACGCACCATCACACGGGAGGAATTAAGCCCCCTTCTTCATCAGCTGCACGCCGTCGCAAGATTATAAATAAGGTCATGAAGATTGTTATGACATTCGTTGCTATAGCAATTGTTGGATTGGTCTACTGGCTATATAGCAACTAATCCAACTGGATTCATTAACAAACTAAAGTCTAATATATTACTCCTTATTCGGTTATGATAGCTGAATAAGCAACGGTTTGTACATTGTATACAAACTCACAATACCACGAAAAGAATTCCATTAATTATCGGCATACGACAACCATGTTTCAAGCATGATCGTTGCCAGTTGTCTCTTATCATCAATTTTACTACAATCCAAGAGTTTATTCCTCCTCGCCCTATTTATGAATAACCGTCTAAATGATGGGTGTTGGGTGGTAAGTGTTAGGTGGTAATGGCTTTTTATAGGTGTTGGATGTTAAGTGTTAGGTGGTAATGATTTGTATAGTGGTTGATGGGTGTTAGGTGTTTTGTTAGCTGTTAATGGATTGTTTGATGGGTGTTAAGTATTGAGTGTTGGGTGATTATGGCTTATACCGTGAGTACTAAATGTTGAGTGTTGGCTATTAACAACTTAGATTAGGCTCCTTCACCTTCCTTGTCACGCATTAAATCATAGCAAACCATATCCCGTTAGGCGCTCCCTCCTTCGGAGGGGTCGGGGGAGGTCCTTCCAACTAAACATTCCTTTCCTCTTCGTTGAGAGTCTATGAGGAGAGGTGTCAAGTCTCTTTATGTCAACATTTTTCGCAACTCTCAACCCCAACACATGCTCTTTAAGCTCAAAGAAGAGGCCTAATTATATTCAAGAACATGCCCTTCTTGCATGCAGAAGACGCCCTTCTTGGTCCAAGAAGGGCGTCTTCTGCTTTGCTGCTTATAACATACTGATTTATTGAATATTACAAATTCAAACCTTAGGGATATTATACCCCCAACATGAGGGTATTTAGATAGAACAAATGTAATACTTTTTTACTCACTTGCAGTTATCCCCGAGATATAAAGTAGTTATCAAGATGTTATCATGAAGACAAGGAGTGAAGCAGTAGGACACTTCAGTCACTCACAGAACAACGGTGAATTTTGCATACAGAAAAAAATTATATAGGCACTGTATGTAGTATCTGAAACATCACTCAGAAAGTCAGTAAGCCACATAAACTACATCATGGTATGATAATATTTAAGATTACCTTATCTTTTTACTATCCCTCAATATCAACTCACAGACTCCTTAACATCCCTTCTCTGACAGTAGTCATTATCTATCCTTATGAACAAGGTGGAGATGATAGTGCGCCCCGTCATAATCAATACGCATTATTCTATCAGAGAGTTCATGCCGCCTTGATAGCGACAAAGCTACATGTCCCATCGTACGTCGTAGATTTATTTCGACAACAGGATGAAGCATAAACCCCTTTTCTGCCGCAACAATCATCATATCAACACCCAACGGACCTCTATAAACACCACGCAACTGACTGCTAAGCAACTGCTCCAAGGAGGTTATTACATCATTCAACAGACCTTCTGAGATATAAGTAGACAAGATAGATTTCTTCTCTACTTCATCAGCAAGGCTATTACCAAGATACGCCCCATTAACGGTATGAAAGACAGATAGTCCCACATAGTGAACACCTTCAGCATCAGAATAGAACTCAACACCAAAGTCTTTCACCTTATTATAATAGGGTTCAATCATTATTCCCCCTTGCATCTTTATCACATTCTTAGCCCAATTAGCCAAGGCAGGCTCCAAGATTGAATCAACATAGCGTACCCCGCGTCCGCTACTACTCCATGGCGCTTTAATCACAGCCTTTCCTATCGTTTGAAGCATGCTTTCTAACTCCGCAAAACAGTCTACATAAAAAGCCTTACCAAGCAAGATTGGATTAGCAAGTTGTGTCTGTACATCCTCCAACACGGCAGAAGAGAACTGTCGATTACTAAGTTTTCGTATATCGGCAAGTTCTTTGTCAGTAGGAAGAACTGCTGTTTTAACGCCCATCTGTTCTAATTGAAATTTCAAGGCAGCGTCCCATCCCCAGGGTGACACATTATCTATATATTCAGAAAGACGCTCTACATCGCTTCTGCTTACAAAGTTAACCTGCTCACCGTAACGTTGAAAGCGAAGCGCATGTTGCTTGGCAGAGCCAATGTTCTCTACAAGAACGTAGTCACCTTCCGCTGCCCAAAGAACAGGAAGATAATCTAAATCGTGACGAAGTAGCCTTCCTGCGTGTGGAGCCGTAAAATACTTATTATCATAAGCTAATGCTATATCATGCTCGGGATTGAATATATGTAATGTCATAGATGTCCTTTATTTATGTTGTGCAAAGGTACATCAAAGCAAATATACCACAAAATAAAAATAAAAAAATCATTTTTTGCTATCTATAGTTTGCAAATAAGAGAAATAAGTAGTAACTTTGCATGTGCATAACATTATATAAAGAGAACAAGATGGACGCATTCTTTCGCACGCATACTTACTTGGTGGAGCACGTAAATGCTCCAGTGCGCCGTCGGCTCATGGATGAAATCGATTGGAACGACAGGCTCATTGGCATCAAAGGCACACGAGGCGTGGGTAAGACTACCTTCCTATTGCAATATGCGAAAGAGCATTATGGCTCTACTGATCGCCAATGTCTTTATGTAAACATGAACAACTTTTACTTCCAAAGTAGAGGAATAGCAGACTTTGCTGGCGAGTTCTATCGCCATGGAGGAAAAGTATTGTTAATTGATCAAGTATTCAAGCAGCCAAATTGGAGCAGTGAACTCCGTTTGTGTTATGACTCTTATCCTGAGTTGAAGATTGTCTTCACGGGGTCAAGCGTCATGAGATTGAAAGAAGAAAACCCCGAACTGAATGGCATAGTAAAGAGCTACAACCTTAGAGGATTCTCCTTCCGTGAGTACTTAAACCTACAGACAGGACAACACTTTGAGCCTTACACATTACAAGACATAGTAAACAACCACGAGGAAATAACAAGACAAATACTCTCAAAGGTTAGTCCCATGAGTTTCTTTGCAGACTATATTCACCATGGTTTCTACCCTTTCTTCTTAGAGCATCGTAACTTTTCTGAGAACTTGTTAAAGACTATGAACATGATGACAGAGGTCGATATCCTCCTCATCAAACAAATAGATCTGAAGTATCTCACGAAGATTAAGAAGCTATTTTATCTTCTTGCTCTGGAAGGTCCAAAGGCTCCCAACATCAGTAACCTTGCTAAAGAAATCAATACAAGTCGAGCTACTGTGATGAATTATATCAAGAATCTCGCTGATGCACGACTCATAAGTCTTGTTTACCCAGTAGGTCAGGAGTTTCCAAAGAAACCTGCAAAGGTAATGCTACAGAATTCCAACTTGATATATGCCATCTATCCTATCCATCTTGATGATCAGCAACTTATGGAGACATTCTTTGTCAATGCGCTACAAGAAGTCTGCTTAGTAAACGAAAGTAATAAGCCTGGTACATATATTATCAGTCAGAAAGACAAATTTAAGGTTTGTGATACAGGAAAGAACAAGAAACGATTCAGTAACGACACAACCTATATTATATACAATACCGAAGTTGGGAAAGACAATCAAGTACCTCTTTGGCTAATGGGTTTCCTATATTAGGCAAGACCAAAAACATTATAACAATATTCATTTAATAAATTTCAAAATGGCTAAAGAAAAGAAGTTTATCACTTGTGATGGTAA
>QWBZ01000266.1_pt1 | contig 19257 bp, 10 predicted proteins | sample 1972441 | NCBI WGS metagenome assembly QWBZ01 (sample SAMN09866721, study PRJNA288562) | Human oral metagenome isolate term6_saliva, whole genome shotgun sequencing... | isolation source: mouth | host: Homo sapiens | place: USA: California
ATATAATCTTTTAGCTTATTAGCATTAGTTTCTTTAAAACTACAATCTGTACCTTCAAATGTAACTATATGATTGAAAGGTAATGAAGATAAATACTTTTTCATTCTGATACATTCTCCTATTCTTTTTTCTGGATATTCTTAATAGAATATTCTAACTATAATAATTGAATAAAAATATATAGTATAAGGAATTAAATTCCTTATACTGTTTAATTGATACTTTCAGAATTATAATATATAATTTTAATTGATAATCAAATATAGTCTTTTGTAAAAAGACGGTACTTTCTCACGAACTATAATGATATCAAATATATTATTTATATAGCCTTCTATTTTCCTCGTCTCTCGTCCGCACTCCGCTCGTCTCATAGAAGGCTATATAATTATTATTTCATAATTTACCCCCCTCCCCCCCATCAAGGACGCAAAATAAGGACGAAAAAGCCGGAGCTTTTGCCTTATTCGGCATATCCTTGACAGGAGACTCTGGGGCTTTTAGAGAACAAACGTGTCCGTTTGAACGCATTACCAGCAAGTCTTATGGCGGGAGTTTCGCCAATTGTGCCAAAGGTCGGGTGCTAGGTCTTATCATGCCTACTTCCCTCATACATAATTTTATTACATGGTTGTTAGTTGTGTATTTTTTTACATGAAACAAATAAAATTCCCCTAGGATTTATATGATCCTAGGGGATATATTTTATTTAGACGCTAAATATTGTAATTTATTTATTGTGCTACCAGATACATGTTTAGTTACTTTATTAAGTTGACCATGTACATTATCGGATACATCTTCAATTTTCTTGTTTAGGTAATTACCTATACCAGCAATTGATTCTTGTAATCCAGTTTGTACAGAATTAACTTTTTGCTCAGTTTGAGCTTGAGAAGCAACCATTCCGTTAATACCAGAAGTATTACCAGTGATCTTAGTAAGCTCTTCATAAATTGCAGCAAGATATTGAATTTCAAGACTATTGTCAGATTCAGTACCTTTGCCATATCTAACTTGTGCTTTAGCAGCATTCTTATTGAAGTCGATAACTTTACTATTACCTTCGATTACAGCTTGTACTTCTTGAGGAACACCTTTAGCTCTACCATAGATAGCATGTTTACCCATACCATAATCTAAGCTAGAATCTCCAAGTATTTCCTTTTGACTACGTGTAGCCGCACCAGAAGGTACGTTACCATTACCGTCTCCACCAGTAGCAATATAACCATTGATATTGTCTGCACCAAAGTCATTGGCAATATTACCATGGACAATAAGATTTTGACTAGAAGAGTTACCCCAATAACCACCTTTACCATCTGCAATTACTACATGGTCAGCTTCAGGGTCAGATGTTAAAGTATTAAGTAATACTACATCGCCTTGTTTACCGCCCATATTTGCAGGTTTGAAAGCATAAGGTGTATTATTATGAGCATCAGACTCAGCAGTAGGAACGTAATAGTTAATTTGATTTTCTCCAGCTTGTTCAAGATATTTGTTAACGAATGTAGTACATCCATTATTACCAAAACCTTCTTGACCAACCATAGATTGTGCCCATTTAGATGCTTTAGATAGATCACCATTGCCCACAGGGCCACCAGATGATCCACTACTGCTACCGCCATCTAAACCGAGCATAGACATAGCATTTTTCATGAATGGATTGCCCATAATCATATTATCGATCATTCCACCATAGCTATTTCTAATATTATCAAATTGCTTAAATAAAGAACCGAAGATTGAAGGTTTAGCTCCGCTTGCACCACCTTGAGTTGTCATGATAGAAGCTAAGTTATTACCATTGCTTTGGAATATAGCTCTAGCATATTCTTCACGGCTACCGACATCACCATATCCTTCATAATCTTTCATTACAGCTAGTGCTTGATCTAAAGTAGAAGCATTTTTAAATGCATCTAATGTACCTCTAGCACTCATTTCACTAACCATAAATTCTAATTGTCCTTCTACAGTATTAGCTCTATCCCCAGCAAAGTCTAATAATGCTTGAGTACGACTACCAGTCCATTGACATAAGCCATAACCATTACCGCCTTCACCACCAGCAATAGAAGCTTGAATACCGCCGCCACCTTGGCTTGCTTCTGGATTGAAGCTAGATTCTTGTTGCATTGAACCCATGATAGCGGAAGCTGCTTGAGTGCTAAATCCTTTATTAATCAACCAAGTCCAGATTTGTTGAGCATTATTACCACGTCCGAATCTTGGACCTTTACCTCTACCAAATGCATTTGCAGAGATTGTATTTTTCAATACACTCATTAAATTATATTTAGTATTATTGGAATTTGATTCAGGATCTTGAATTGTAACTTTACCACTTCTTGGATCATATCCAGTTGCAGTTACATAGTGAGGATAACCACCAAATGGATGTGTACTAGAAGTAGAACCAGTTGAGGATTCACCTTGTAATACTACAGGATTGCCATTCATTAAGCTTCTAATAGTGCCAGCAGCATCAGTTTGATATGAAGTAGCACCATGAGATGCAGCATAACTATTAAAGAATGAAGGAGCAACACCCGTATCCTTACCCTTGAATCCATTATTTAATGCAAATTGAGAAGCTTCTACTGGATTAATTGATCCTGCACCAAGCGCTCTGAGAGCATTAGCTCCAGCAACTGGTCCACAACCAGAATCTCCAATAGTTTGAGTTATGCTATCTCCATATTGATTAAATTTAATACCAGCATATTTAGGATCAGTTTGTTTGAAGTATTTACCTTTACCATAGTTAGGATTATTTGGTTGATAATCTTTACCTTTAACGGCTTTATAAATATGTCCACCAATTTCACTTGTACCTAAATAGTCCTCTGCACTATTAATAGCATTGGAAGCTGTTTTCTTAGCCCATTCATAGTTATTGCTAACAAAATTCTTAGCACTGTTCATCATACTAGAAATTTTATTCTTAGCACTATCCCATAAAGTAGGACCATTCTTGGAAGTATTCTTATCATCTTTCTTTGTTGGATCGGCATCTTTGCCTTTACCGGATTTACCAAAGAAGAAATCTTTTACAGATTGGCCGAATGATTTACCAAGAACTTTTTCATTATATTCTTCTACAGAAGATACAGAACTAGGAGCACCAGATGGTTTATCTTGAGATTGATTGTATTTATCTATTTCAGAAATAGCTCTCGCTTTTTGTTGACTTAGATCAATATCAAATAATCCACATAACAAATCAAAGTAGAATTGTCCACCTAGAACGTCAAATAATAGACTATCGATACCATTACATAATGCAGCTAACCATTTAACATCATCATCGACTTCTTCGTCAGCTAATACACCAGCAATATTATACCATCTAGTTCTACCATTTGCAACAGAGGCAGCTAAATCAACACCTGTCCATACAGCAATAGCAATAGCGCCTAACCCAGCTGTAGCAGCAGTTAAACCTGCAGCGGCAGCAACTTTAGCACCAATCTTAGCTAATGCTTTAGGGGATCGTTTAATACCATTTAGAATAGATTCAGCAACCTTAGCCATAGTACCAGCACTCTTACCCTTAAGGATAGGAACGTGTTCGGCTATAGATTCTAAACCACCAGCTACTAATTTCTTAAGGAATTGGAAACCTTTATCCATCTTTTCACTAGCACCATGAGCTGCACCTGATAAGGATTTTAAACCAGCTTCATGTACACTCTTCAAAGAATCAAATCCAGATTTCATTTTCTTAGAAATAGACTCAATTATACCTTTATTACTAGAAGATGATTTTTCTAACATCTTAGTTTTAGATAAAGTCTTTTCAGCATTCTTAGCAGCATCTGCTACTTTCTTACCTCTAGCTCCTTTTAAATAAGAACCAGCTGCTTTAGCTCCAGCTGCAACTTTTTCAGTTCCGTTTATAGCATTCCAAACAGTCTTAACTCCTTTACCTACCCCTTTAGCGGCTAATTTAACACCGCCACGGATTAGGCTACCACCAGGAATTAATTTTGTAGCAATATAACCAGCAGCCAATCCAGTACCAGCTCGTGTTAATAAATTACCACTAGCTTCAGGATCATCAACTGTAGTTCTATTACCATTTTCATCTACTACTGTTTTATTACCCATAATATAATCAATGATACTACTAGCACCAGATTTTAAACCACCCCAAAGAAGATCTCCGAGAGCAGGTAAAACCGTGTCAGTCATCATCTTTCCAATAGAAGGCATTAAATCTCCTACTGCTTTACTAATAGCAGGAAGCATAGGTCCTAATATAGCTAAACCTGCACCCATAGATGCAATGGTTCCTATATTACTAAATAGACCATCAGCAACTTTACCAAGTAATCCTTTAGAACTACGATCTCCATCTTTCTTGTCATCTTTTTTACCAATTCCAAGTTTACTGAAGATTTTACTAAAGAATCCTTCTTGTTTCTTATCCTTATTAGATTCATCACGTTTACGATCTGATCTAGATTCATTATCTTCCTCATTATCGCTTCCATCAGTGGATCTATAATGAGTAACACCATTAGAATCAGTCCAGCGTTGACTATTTGATTTACCTTTGAATCCTTTAATTATAGTTTTGGCTTTTTCATCCTTAGGGATTTCTCCGCCATTAGCTTTAATTAAATTATCACGGATTTGAATAAGAATATCATTAGTCTTAGTTAAGCCTTCTGCAGTAGCAGCAGCTTCTTGAGAACTAAATTTAGCAGCATTGCCTTTAGTCAACATTTCTGCGACTTCGGCTCTGTCACGTTCACCTTTAACTTGAGATAATGCAAATCCTAAAGAATGTCTATCTGTAGGATCTATATTATATTTAGCAAGATGAGCTTTAGCTTTAGCTAATTCTTTAGAAGTATATTTCTTCTTACCTAATGCACTTTGAATACGTGGAAGTTCTTTATTAAAAGCTTGAACCAATTTAGTCTTAGTAGAACTATCATAGTCTAATCCTTCAATATAACTCATTGCTCCACGAGTATCATTAGCAACTGCAAATTTAGTAATTTGTCTTACTTGACTTGCAGATAATTTATCCTTAATAGCATCTTCTAAGCCTTTAACTGCTTTTCTAGTATCTCCACCACCAATACTAAATTGACTTTGGAATACAGATAAGCTTTCTTCTAATTGTGATAGATCTTTAAAGCTTGCATTCTTGAGCATTTCATCACGATCTCTAAATGCATAATTTTCATCGCCCATAATTTCAAGACGTTGAGCTGCACTTAAGTGACCTGCTCTACCTTGCATGATCATAGATCTATTTGCACGATTATTGAGCTTATTTAAACCGCCACCAATACCTCTGATAAATCCACCACCAACAAATTTACCAATACCTCCAACGAAGTTAGTAAATCCAGCGATTTTATTACCAAATGGTTTAAGAATATAGTCGGCAAAGCGTTTACCTAGCATCATACTGAAAGGTCCACCTAGTATACGTTCTAATGTATTAGAAATAGTATACTTCATAGACCTACCACTATTAATTAAACTTTGGCCAAAGATTTTAGCAGACATCTTCAATGGAGAGAATAAATTTTCATTCATAAATCCAAAGAAGTCATCTTTTAAAGTTCTACCGAAGGATTTTAATGGATGAATAACTCCAGATTTAATAGCACCAGCTACACCACCTTTACGTTTACCATCTTCACCTTTCTCACCTAAGATTAAGTTTTGGAAAGTTTCACTAGAGGAAAGCATTCCTAAACCAGCACCAAGAGCAAGGTTTCCAACTAAGCCCATACCAGTAGGATCTAATAAAACTGTAGCAGCAGAGAAGCCACCAATTTTAGGCATAGATTTCTTAATATAAGCTTGAACTTTAGGATCAAATAGTCCACCACGACGTCCGATTTCTTTGCCATCTTTATCGTAGTATTTTCTACCAAATATCTTTTCATTAGCCCATCTGTTGTTTTGAGCAATGGAGAATGCTCCACCCATAGCCAATGCACCGACAGGGCCAAAGCCTAATAATAGACTAGGAAGGAAAGATGCAACAGTACCATTCATAAGAGAAGGATAATATTTCTTAACTAAAGCTTGTTGTTTACGAGAAATTAAACCACCAGCTCTAGAACCATCCTCTAATTCTTTACCGAATAAGAAATTCTTAGCAGTCTCAGATTCTCTAATAAGATTAGCAGCACTACCTAAAGCAGCACCTGCTAATATACCAGTTGGTCCGAATAACATTCCGCCAGTAAGCAAACCTGCAGTACCACTGAATGCAGTACGACCAGCAACTCCGGCAGAATCTTTTCTTAATTTTTCAATATCATTAGTTAAAGATTTAGCAGTATCAGGATTTAATCCTTTAGAGTATTCTTTAAGTTTATCAAGTCCAGTATTGAATGCTTGACTTGTTGCACCTTTAGCAGTTTCTGCTAACTCTTTAGAATTTATACCATCAACTTTTCCACCAAGAGAAGAAATGGCATAGTTCAATAATCCAGCTACAACTCCAGTTTTATCATCGGAGTCGAGGAATTTTTGAACTTGAGGTGGAAGTGTATTATATACTGCATTACCTACTTTAGATCTTTGCGATGCTTTAACAGTACTTTGATAAGCTGCAGCAATATCATCTAAACTATTACCACCATCAGCATGAGACATAATGGAGTTAAATAATTTAGCTTTAAAGCTACGTTCATCTGCTCTAGCTTTAGATCTATTAGCACTAAGTCTATCTGGATTAAATGGATTTTGATCAGCTGGAATAATCAACTCACCTTTAGAGATAGTTGTTAAACCAGTTTCTGGTACAGCTAATGATCCATCTGCAAAGGAATTAATAATACGACTAAGTGTAGATCCACCTGCACTCATAAATGCACGTTTACCACTCTTAAGCCATTCGCCTGCATAATTAGTTCCAAAATCTTTAACTTTACCCCAAGCATTTCTACCCAAAGCTTTCATAGGTTCATAGACGTTAGTTTTCATCCAGTCCCTAAATTGAGTAAAAGTATTCTTGAGTTCAAAAGCCATCTTATCATAGAACCCAGTTATAGGTCTACCTTCAGAGTCTTTTTCACCATTATCATGGTCAAAGAAGAAACTATAAACACTTCTATCAACAGCAGCTACACTCTCAGCTAAGAATAATCTTGGATTTCTCCAAATATCACCCCAATTAGCTTTAAATGCTTTAGCTTTACCTTTAAGACCTTTTGCTCCAGTAACACTATCAAATTTACCATTTGGACTACTAGTAGTAGCCAAATCATCTAATGCGCTTTCATCAAAATCATCTAAAGTTTTTCCAGATTCTTTCTTAGCATTAGTAACAGCTTGTGCAACCTGTTTCTTTTCTTTAACTACAGTTACATCTCTAACAGAATTAAAGTCAATATAATCAGGAAGCTGTCCTTTACTAATTTGCTTACCTTTATTACGGATTCCTCCAGTACGGATTAAGTATAATTCAGTAAGCATATTTTGGAATACGCCATTTTTACCAAATGCAGTTTGCATATTGGCACTAGTATTGCTTACTACAGATTTACTAGAACCATTAAATTGCTGTAATAAAATAGAACTACCATCTTTAGAAAGCTTATTATATTCTTCAGCTTCACGACGTTTACTATATGCGACATCGCCAGCTAATCCTCTTTTATCTGTACGTTTAACCAAAGCTCTAGCGAACTTAGCATCATTGCCAAAGAAACTTTCACTGAATCCATCCATGGATCCATCATTTTCCCAAGCATATTGAACTGCACGTTCTACTATATCTTCTTTTATACGTTTGATTTCAGATCTACTTAATCCTAAGGACTTAGCCATAGAATCTACGTTATTATTTAACTTATGCTTGTAGTCTGAAGTACCTATATTTCTATAGGTTTTATTTGTATCCTCATGAATCTTATTGATTTCTTTACGAGAAACAAATTTACCAGCATTATAATCATAAGATCTTTCTTCTCCACCTAGTAAGGCTTCGATACGAGCTAAATGACCAGGGATTGTTTCTATAATAGCTTTTCTGGTAATACCGTCAAATGGAACTCTGCCTTTATTATAAGCAGAAGTATCTATTTTACTCTTACTAGCAATATCAACACCGAAAATATTAGCTAATAGACTTGCAAATGGACTATCCGATTCTTTACCAGATTTCTTTAAGTCGGCATTAACTTGATTGAAAACGCTTCCTAAAGTTTTATTAAAGCTTGTTATTGCTTTCTCTAATGGTTTACCCATCATTTGAGATACAAGCATAGAAGGGATCATTTGTAATGGATTTGTAGCAAAGGACATCATCATCTCTTTACTAATCATTCCAAGTCCAAGTTCGTCCCCTTGGCTAACAATATTCTTTCCTACTTGTTTAAAGTAAGAAGACCAGTTCATTACCCCACCAGTAACGATATCCGTTATATCAGTGCGAAGCCCACGCCCAAGTCTACGTTGATTAGCCTTTCTGTCTTCGTCTTCTTCTTTGAAACGTATACGTTCCATATCCAAGAGTTCTTTCAGAATGGCATTATTTTCACGTTGATATTTAGTAGATTCTTCATAGAACTTAGTTGAGTTATTAATATGAGCATGCAAAGGTCCTGTTAGGAAGTTTTGCATATCACCAAGAGTACCATGAAGACTAGTAATACTATTATTAAGATTACCAAATAATCGTTCTTGTTGTACAAACATGAACGAAGTATTTTGCTTAGCAACCTCAGCTTGATATTTGGCTGCATCAAATACTGAGTTGGAGATTTGAGTTGCACTTGCTCTAGATGAAGCATCTATAGAGGAAGTAATAGCTTTCTCCCCAAATGTCATATTGGAAGATTCGGAACCGCCCGATTCAAAATCATCATCGCCATCAAAGTTCCAGTCAAAATCATCATCGATGCCAAATGATTTATTGACACGATCCATGTTATAGAATTTACCGGACTTTAGATCGGCTTTAGCATTCTTAAGAGCTGTATTAGATACATCATAAATCGTAGATTTACGAAGATAATCTTGTGCTCGTCTTATAGTTTGCTTATAATTAACTATAGCTTTCACTGTGTCTCTAGCAACACCACTAGGAGCAGCTACAGTTTCATATACATTTTCGTATTTGGTTTTGAAATCTTCGGTAGCAGCATACTTAACTGACTTACCTAAATTCTTAAGATAATTTGTAATCTTGAGCCCCAATATTGGATCCTCCTTTCTTTCAAATTATCAATATGTTCAATTTTAAGACATATATCGCCCAAGGATCATCTAGGATCCTTGGGCTAAAATATATGCTTTTCAATTTTTTCAGGGTTGTACGTTTCGCACACTATATTTGTGCAGAAAGAAGGTGAGTGTAAGATGATTGAGTAATAATCCTACAATAAAATGTTAGTAGTAAAAATTATATAAAAGGGAAATATCCCCCAAGGCCGTTGTGCAGAACCTTGGGGGATATCGGGAGTAAGTATTTAATATTTGAACAGGAGTTAAAATAAAAAATGAAAAACTAGAAAAATTATAAGGAAAATATATATGAATCACAGTATGAGTGAGTCAAGCTCATACTACCTATATGTAACAAGTTTTTTAAAAGATAATATACCCATAGGAGATAAACTCCTATGGGTGGTGATGAATATATTATCTTTGAGTGAACGGTATAACTTCTTATACTTAAATAATAAAAATATAAGAAATTACTTTATAGTTCAACTCTAATTATTTTTTAATCCATGTTGGGCATGGACTAGATACCTTAATAGAATCATAAGGGCTAACTTTGATTTCTGCTTTTTCATAAACAGGTTTGCCAGCAGTATCAACACCAACTTGTTTAGGATAAGTTCGAGTAGATGCTTTGATTTCTTTCTTAATGAAAGATACATTCGATTTTTCTCGTCCACCAAGACTAATTTTACGGTTAGTCTGCAAGTATGTATTTAGGAACTCTTTAGAGATCGCAATCATACTTTCCGCATCAGATTTTTTAGCCTCATAAGTAGAAACTAAACCTTCGGCTTCATCTTTGCTAATTTTAGTTGTAGCAACGATTGCATTTGTAATAATACTACGGAATTCTTTAGCTGGAGCCACTGTGCCAACTTTACCAGTTTTATCATATACTCCAACTTCATAAGTAGTATCGTTTAAGAATGCTCGCATAACACGTACTTCATCTTTATGAGAAGAAGAAGCATGAGTCAAATTCTCTTTAACCTCTTTAATTAGGTCAACCACTTTTTCCATAACGGAATCCTCCTTAAATAATTATATATAAAGACGTCAAAAGACGTTCTTTAACTTAATCAACCCATTCATCTAAATGGATAATGGCTTCCACCAATTTAGGTGGCTTACCTTTTGATTTAATTAAATCATTAATTTCTTTATGAGTCATTCTAGACAGTTCTAAAATGAAATCATGTTTACTATCATTGTTTGAATCTTTATTTTTTACTTTAGTAGTCATATTTATACCTCAAACTGTCTAAATAGATTACTTAAATGTATCAGCTGTATTATTTAAATAAAAAATAGCCTATAGATCGTGAAGACCTATAGGCTATTTGTGCTTGGTATAATTAAGAAGAGAGTCATTTTGGTCTTAACATATATTTTTTATAGTAACAGTTTTATGAATAAAATAGTTAAAAAAGTTTTTCTTAATTATACCTCATCAAGATTTCTGTAGATAGTATCCTAACACCCCACTTAATAAGCTAAGGCCCAAACCGTTAATGATTATAGTTGAGTATAATGATAGTTCTGTTAGAACGCTATTTATTGAGAGTTAAAAGATGTATAAGATTGGTAAATACGTCTAATACCATCATACACTCACTATATCTTCTATTACTTCTCGACCTTGTTAAAAAGTTTTCATTTAATTTCGATATATCTACTATTATGATGTTAGCACCGATTAGAATATTAACATCTATTTCTTCAACAATAGATTAATATAAAGGAGGGTTAAAGATGCCTATAAACGTAGATAAGGTGCGACCTTTTAGACTACTTAAAACCCATTTTTTCACACCATTTGTGAAACAAAATAAACGCTTTGGGAGTGCAATTTTCTTATTAACTCCTAATATAGAATCCTCTCTTAGAGTCATGAATTCCAGTATGATGGAAAACTTAAATATGTTTAATTCATACTATATAGAATGGAAAGTATTTTACTCTCTAAAGAATGGAATTATTAAAAATGAATCAATGGATATTGAGGAACCATTTGCTTCATCTGTTGTAAGTGGTCACCCAATGATAACCGAATCTTATTATCAAGATTCGGATAATTTATTTTTCTTCAATGAAGCTACTCCTGAAAGTATGATAAATAGTCGATTGAAACAAATTCTATTTAAAGAACGAATCAAGACTGCTTCTGAACTTAAAAATATTAGAGATTTTGTTAAATCTAATAGTCCTAATATTAAATTCTTCTACCCTAAGATTGAGAAGTATAATAATAGAAATCTATTTATAGATAACTCTTATTATCACAATCTATTCTTGAATAATAATAAATATACTCAAGATAGAGGCATTGATTTAATGTATGCTCTATTTAGTAGATTTATTAATAATCCTGAATATAAATCTTATAAACGAAAAACTATAATCATTCCAGTAAATGATTGGTGTCAGGATATTCCTTCAACAATGCTATTTAATCATCAAAAATTTGTTAATCCAATTACGATGATTCATAGATTGTTTAAGAAGCCAAAAGAATCTTTGTCTAATCTATTTGGAATTGATTTTATTTTCATGAATAACTTTGGTTGGTTTAAATTAAAATTAGAAGATCTTGATAATAAAAACTTGAATTTATTCAAAGCTAATATTATTAAGATGCATCGAAATGAACCAGTTGAAGATAATGTACCTGAAGATAAAGATGATATCAAAACTGTAGTTATTGATAAGATTGAACGCGACACTAATATCGAAGTAAATAACTTAGATGTTAAAGATATTGAAAGACCTCAAAGTGGTATATTAATTAAATCATTATCTGGTAAACAAACTGAACCAACAGAAGATGAAATTAAGAAAATTAAAGATGAAGATAAAAAATCTACTGCTGATAGAATTTCTTCGGAAGTTGATAAAGTTGTATCTTGGAATATATCCAAAGAAGATGCAGAAAAAGAAATAGATCAATCTACTAGAATTAAAGAATTAATTCTTCAAGCCGTAGATGATGAAGATGATACATTTAAGATTTCTGCTACACGTAAAGCACGTTTAGATTCTCTTAATGATAAATTCCTAAGAGAAAGATTGAATAACACCCCAATCAGTGAATTGGTTAAGATTGAAGATAAGCCACTAGAGTCTACAGATTTGACTAAACATGTTGAAAGCATAGATGACGAGTGGAAAGATCTTAAGAAACCAAACTTTGAAAAAGATTATAATATTGATGCGGATATTATGCAATGTATTTATTCTTTCTCAAAAAATAAAGACGTCCCAATGTCAGTAATAGATGTAACTCAAGAAGATAGATCTACTTCTGAGGATGCTATTATTACATATACAGTTCATTTAGAAGATTCTTTAGGTAAACGTCACACTATTAAGTTTGACATGCCTAAGATAATCAATAATCGTTTCTTACGTTTACGTGGTAACGATAAAGTAGTTCCTGGACAACTTGTAAATCTTCCAATCATTAAGACAGATGAAGATACAGTTCAAGTTGTTTCTAACTATAATAAAATCTTTATTACTCGTTATGGCCAAGCAGGCAAATTAAACTCCAATGTAGATAATCTTATTAAAGCATTAAATTACTTTATCGAAAATGGAGAACCTAAAGAATTATATAACGACTATGAAAAAGAAAATATTTATGATAAGATAGTTAAAATCCAAACCGGTAATAATGCTAAGATTTGTTCTAAGTATGAATTACCAATGGAATATGTAGAACTAGCTAAATTCTTCAATAAGATTACATTCAAATCCGGTGGTATAATTTATTTTAACCAAGATGAGCTTAGAGATAAACTTATCGAAAAGAAAATTAAAGTAGATGAAACTAAATTAACTATTGGTATCACTGGAAATAATGAGCCTATAATGGTTGAGAATAATAATGTGGCTAAATCTATAGCTTTCATGTGTACACAATTAGCTCCATTGATCAGAAAATATGATAAACCAGGAAAACGATTAACTTACTCTCAAGCAAGTATATTGAATGGTAAGATTCCTCTTATTGTAGTTATGGCTTATACTGCTGGTTTAACTAAAGCTTTAGAAGTAGCTGGAATCAGATACGAATTCAGTGAAAAGAGACCAACAGATACTAAAACCTATGTTAAATTTAATGATGGATTTATGAAATTCTTCGATTATGATAATAACTTCGATGAAGCTTCTCTATTATTTAATGGATTGATGATTCTTCCTACAGAAGATTATTCAGTTACTGATATTGATAGAAAAGCTATGTGGTTAGATATGCTTGAAGAATTTGGTAGCCGTAATAGAGCAGATGGTTTAGATTCATTTGCTAACTTAATGATGGATCCAATTACAGTTGAAGTTTGTAAAACTTATAAACTCCCGACTACATATTTGGAAGCATTAGCTTATGCGAGTTCTTTATTGACTACTAATAAATATAATCGCCATGTAGATATCACTGGTAATAGATTTAGAACTAATGAACGTCTTGTTCATTTCTTATATAAATCTTTAGCAACTTCTTATGGCGAATATTTACGAGAAATTAAGAATAATCGTAAAGATGCTAAGATGACTATGAAACAATCTGCAGTCATTGATATGGCTTTAGCAGATGTTACAACTAGCGATTTATCTAAGTTATCTCCACTATTGGAATTAGAGTCTGCTAATACAGTAACCTTTAAAGGTTTATCTGGTATGAACTCTGATAGAAGTTATAGCTTAGATAAACGTACTTATGATAAGTCTATGCTTAATAAATTATCTATGTCAACTGGTTTCTCCAGTACTGTAGGTATTAACCGTCAGGCTACAATTAATATGGGCATTACTAGTACTAAGGGTTATATTAAATCTGGTAATGAATTAGATAAGATGTCCGATGCATCCACTCTATCCATTACCGAAGCATTAACTCCATTTGGTACTACGCATGATGACCCATTCCGTACGGCAATGACATTTATTCAGACATCTAAACATGGTATGCGTACAACTAAACAAGACCCACTATTAGTTACTAATGGTGCTGACCAAGCATTACCATATTTGACATCTGACACATTTGCCCATAAAGCTAAATCTAATTCTATAGTAGAAGAAGTCACTGATGATTATATTATTCTTAAGAATGATGATAATATACGTGAATTCGTAGATCTTAGAGAAAAAGTTGAAAAGAACTCCGATGGCGGTTTCTTTATCACTATTAAACTCGATCCAAGTAAAAACTATAAAGTTGGAGATAAAGTTAAAGCTGGGGATATTGTAGCATATGATAAATCTAGTTATTCTGATACTGTAGGTGAAGGTAACTTAGCTTATAATATTGGTACTTTAACTAAGATTGCTATTATGCATACAGAAAAAGGCTTTGAAGATAGTGCTATTATTTCTCATGATCTATCTGAAAAGATGGCATCTGAAATCGTACTTCAAGTAGATACTTTATTAGATGCAAAAGATATTGATATTGAATGTTTGGAAATTGGAACCAAATTACAAGAAGGCCAAACTATCATGTCGTATAGATCTTCATTTGAAGATCAAGATGCTACAGATATCATCGCTAAAATGGTTGAAAAGAATTCAGATTCTAAAGACTTAGTAAATGATTTAGGTAAGATTTTGATTAAATCTAAAGTAACAGGTGTACTTCAAGATATTAAAGTATACTCCACTGTAGATAAATCAGAAATGTCTAAATCTTTAGCTAAGTTTGTATCTAAATTCGACACACCAGTTGAAAAGATGAAATCTAAGTTGGCTAAAATAGGTATAGATGGAAGTCAATACGGAACTTCTGGTGTATTACCAGCTATTGGTAAATTAAAACATGCAGAAGGTAAAGTATTGGTAGAATTCTATATTAAATATAAAGATTCTATGTCTGTTGGTGATAAGCTAGTATACTTCTCTGCATTAAAGGGTGTAGTAAAAGAAATCTTCCCTAAAGGAGAAGAACCTACATCTGAATATCGTCCAGAAGAAAAGATTCATAGCTTCTTACCTGTTGGATCAGTTAATGCTCGTATGGTATCGTCAGTATTGATTGTTGGCGGTATCAATAAAGTATTAATTGAATTAGATAGACATGTAAAAGATATTATGGGAGTTAAATGGGACCCAAATATTTAGGGTCCCACAACATCCAAATAATACTTAATATAAATTATTTAATGGAGGCAATTATTATGGGCTTAATGGTTTATGATAAAAAATATAAATGTATTAAAGGTCCTATCTATGTACGTAAAGCTCCTGATGATTATGCTCAAGCAATATCCGTTGTTCGTAAAGGACAAGTGGTACATGCTGAATATGTAATGCCAGGTTTGCTTTTTCATGCCGATGGTAGTGATCCAACTCCAGTAGATCATATCTGGATTAAATTTGAAAAAGGTTACGTTAGATTCCAATCTATGCGTGGTACTTATAAATATTTCGAAGAATGTATGGAATTCGAAGATTATCCATCACTAGATCCTAAAACTGCTAAGCATAATGATTTAGTTATGCTTCGTAAAGGCGCTTTAGATGCATATAATCGTCCATTACCTGAACAAGAATATGAACCAAAGATTCATCGTCTTTGCTTATTCGATTCTTCTCATCAATTAGCTCTTCTTGGTTATCCAAAAGGCATTCAAACTTGGGTTTGGACTAAAGACTTGAAACTTATTTCTCATAGCGATGATCCTAACTTTAGTGAAGATACAGTAGACTTGGGAAATTAGCAGGGGGAGCTGCACTACCCCTGGATAAATATTTTAAAGTGGCTAATCCCTTTGATAATCCTGAAATATTTGTTGATGATGTTAATGTAAACTATACCAACCCAACTTTAGGAATTGTTGATGGTAAAGATAGTGGTTCTTGGAGTGGAGTTAGAGACCCATTTGCTGGTGCTAAGTCTGGACTTGGTGGCAGTAATAATGCAAAATCTAATAATGATACATTAAAACTTGATGCGGCAAAAACTCTAGCTAAAGCTAAATCGGAAGCTAAGAAGCCACCTCAGCCTAAAAGTTTAGTTGAATCTCTAACTGATACTTTCTACAGTGCTATTGGGATTGATAAGAAAACTTATGAATCAGCAATTAAAGCTGCATCAGATAGAGCAAATAAACTTTATGCTACTATTACTAAAGGAGCTAATAATAGCGACTTTATTAGAAATACAACTAGAGGACTAAAATTCTCTATTAATGAATTAAGTACAGTTATGGGGCTTCCATATCAATGGATGTCTCTTGCTGATAATAGAATAAAAAATAATGGCAATACAAATTACGGTAGAAAATATTATGAAAAGATATTATCTAAAATGCCATTATTAGTATTAACTCCTGGTATACCAGATTTTATGGCTGGGTACAATGACGAAAAGAAAAAATCAGTACTTGGTAATTTATTTGGTTCTGCATTTGGAGTTAATGATATCAAAGGTAAAAAGAATGAAGAGATGCGTTATTACACTCTTCAATTCGAAGCTGAGGAATATTATAGATACGTAAACAGTATGTGTACTGCACTATCTATCTTCCTAGGTATTAGTGATCAAAAATATCAAGGTCAAACTATTAGAACTATAAACTGGTTTGAAAGATCTAATAATGCACTTGCACATAATTACTCATATTATGGTGGTGTAGGATTTTATCTAAATTCAGAAACTCAAATTTCTGAAAGCTTTGGTAATGAATCTACCAAGAGTATTCTTGCAGATAAATTAAACAGCATGTCTGATGTTGGTAGGGAAGTTCAATTCCTTACTGGTATTAGTGGACTTGATGTTGATGTATTCATGAGTAAAGGACTTAATGGTGCAGCGCCTAATGTCGATACGATGACTAAGAATGCTGGTACTGGTACTATGTCTGGATTCATGGGTATGATTATGAATGGTACTAAAACTGTATTTGCTGGCGGTAAATTAGAATTCCCTGAATTATGGGCAGATTCTTCTTATTCTACTAGCTATTCGGTTAATATGAAATTAGTATCTCCTGACTATGATAGAAGATCTTGGTTTATAAACATTGGTGTTCCATTAATGCATTTAATTGCATTATGTGCTCCAAGACAAGTATCTCCAAATGGATATGTATCTCCATTCTTAGTTAGAGCATTCTATCGAGGATTCTTTAATGTAGATATGGGACTTCTCTCCATGTCAGTTCAAAAAGGATCTGAAGGTGGATGGACTATTGATGGTCTTCCTACGACAGTAGATGTATCGCTTGATATTAGAGATTTGTATAGCAAATTGACAATTTCTAATGAAACTATTCTTGGTGGACCAGGTAATGCATTTGGTAATGTTGGGTTAATGACTTACTTGGCAAATATTGCCGGAGTAAATATTAATGAACCTGATATTTCTCGTACAGTTAGATTATATGCTGCTCTTAAAGAGCAAGCCGCTACTAACTTACCATATAATATTTCGACGAGAGTCAACAACTACGTTGCAAACCTTATCACTAACCGTGTATTTGGTAAAAACTAGTATAAATAAAACATTGAGTTAAGGTACTAGATACCTTAACTCGTTTTATTTGTCGAGGTGAATATATGAAAAATAGAAAACAGAAGTTCTATGAATATGAAGAAAAGTATGGAGAAATTCCAGAAAACTTTCAAGATAGATTAGAGTGGATGTATGATAAATACAATATAACTCCTAAGAAGCAACAAGAAATTTTAGAAAAAAGAAATCTAATGATGAATACTTTGGATTTCCTTGATATAAAAGTAGTACTATTTGAAGAACCTGAAGGATCTCCACGTCCTAGATTTAGAATAGTAAACAGATATAATTTAGCTAATATGGCTATGGCTAACTCTCAATTTGTCCATGTATATTCTATTACTGGCAAAGAAGATAATATGTATATGCGTAGACTATTAGATTCTGGTGAATTAAATCAAGTGCAAGAATTATTATATACACCATGTGATGTAGAATTCAATGCATTCGTTAAGACTCCTAATTCTTTCAATACAACTGATATATTCCTAGCAGAAATTGGTTTAATTAGACCAACTAATAAACCTGACTGGGATAATATTGGGAAGAAATATTCTGATATGTTTAATTCTAATATTTGGTTGGATGATACTCTAGTAGTGGATGGTACAGTTAGAAAGTATTATTCTATTAAGCCTAGAGTGGAAGTTCATCTTAAATATATGAATATGCTTTATAATAGAAGTCAATATACTAATACAATTAAACGTATGGAAACTAAAGATATGGATACGTCTAAAGTTACATATTTTGATTTTAATAAGTTTAAATCCTAGAGGATTATATATTATAATCTTAAGAAGGAGGTAAGATATTATGAATGCTAAATTTGATCTTACACTAGTCGATAAATGTAATAATTGTATAGAAGAATTTGCAGCAGCTATTTGGCCAGAGATTGAAAAGACAAGTACATTGGCTAAGAATCTTATGACTTTAGCTGAATCAAAAAGAAAAGAAGGGATTGATAAGAAATGGCGGGATTTACACCGGACAATCAAGAAGAGATAAAAAATAGAACACAGCCACCTTATGAACAGTTTGAGCCATGTGAACGAACCACATGTGTTTATAGAAATGATAATGGTAGATGTATCTATGAAACTTGTGTATTTAAAAATGAATCCCCTAAGTTTGTAGATCATTGGGATTTCGAATGTCAATTCTGTCATAAGATTGAACAGCGTGATGTTAGAGATATGAAAATCATGGCATGTGATAGTTGCTTAGAGCGTATAGCTAAAGCTGAAAAACTTCCATTCCATTGTGTTTTATGTGGTAAATCTCAAGGACATCCATCGAAAATTATGTTTAGTGGTATTTGCGATGAATGCTTTGCTAAATTAAATAGAGCAATTCATTGTAAGAACTGTGGGAATAGTTAAATGGAACGAAGAAGCTATCAAGCTAAGCATTTATTAAATGCTGAAAGTATAATTATCGCAAACTATATAAAATATGAAACTTTAGGAGAAATGACTAACTTAGCATTTGCTAATAGTGATGCAACTTCAGTTAAT
>QWBZ01000547.1_pt1 | contig 19159 bp, 16 predicted proteins | sample 1972441 | NCBI WGS metagenome assembly QWBZ01 (sample SAMN09866721, study PRJNA288562) | Human oral metagenome isolate term6_saliva, whole genome shotgun sequencing... | isolation source: mouth | host: Homo sapiens | place: USA: California
CGCTCTTTAATAACCGACTTTTTCTCCTTCGCAATTTTCAATCCAAAAGCAATATTATCAAAAACCGTCATATAACGAAACAATGCATAATTTTGAAAAACGAAACCGATCCCTCTTTTACTAGGCGAAACATCATTCACGACTTTCCCGTCTATCACAATTTCCCCAGAATCAGGTGTTTCCAATCCAGCAATCATTCGCAAAATCGTAGATTTCCCACTTCCTGAAGGTCCTAATAATGCCACTAATTTCCCTTTTTTTATTCCTAAATTGATGTCATTTGACGCTTTATAGTCGTTATACATTTTATTTATATTTTTTAATTCAACATACATATATTCCCTCACATTTTTTCATTTTACCAAGCCTTTTCGGCATCAATTTTACGAAATTCATTAAAATCAACATTTTCTACTTCAATTTCTTTGTAATCTTCAATTAATCCAAGAAATCTATCTTCATTTGCAAATTTTTCAAATTCAATATTTTCATTTTTTATAATATTTGCAATATCTTCAAGAAAATATGGTATTTTGCTTGCTTTTATTTCTCCCACAATTTCATTTAGTTTTACAGTTTTACCTGTAAATTCTCCTCTTGCAAAAATTGCAAAATATTCTCCGTCCTTTTTACGTCTTCCACTAAATCCAAGACGTGCAATTTGAGGTGTTGCACATGAATTTGGACATCCAGCAATTCTTATTTGCGGCAAATAATTTGTAAGCTCTCTTTTTTCATCATTGTCAAAAAATTCAAAAATATAGTCTAAAATTGGCGGAGTATCCAAAATTCCAACATTACAAGTTGTACTTCCAATACAAGAATATGAACTGTAAAATTCATTTCCTCCGTAATATTTGCTCATAATTTCTTTTAATTTTAAAACATCTTCTTTTTTAAGTCCACGAACCAAAATACTTTGAAAACTTGTAAGTTTCAATTCAACTTTGTAATCCAAATTTTTTACAAATTCAATTAATTTTTCTCCATCTTCCTTATAAATATTTCCTCTCGCAGGTCTTAAATAATATCCATATTCTCCCTTATACTTTCCAGCCACAATATTTCTGTCGCTTTTTACAAATTCATCATTTTTAATGCTTTCATCTGTATTTTCTTCGCTGGAAAATAATTCTATTTTTTTCAATTTCTTTTCTTTATCTAAAATTTCTCTTTCATCAAGCAATTTTCTCGTATAAATTTTAAGGCTATCCCCTTTTTCTGCATAAAAATTAGAAATATATTCGTTACACAATTCCAAAAATTTTTCTTCTCCCAAATTTAATAAAACATAACGAAGTCTTGCTCTTGCACGAATTTTACGATTTCCATGATCATTAAACACACTTCTTATTGCATGTATGTAATACAAAAACTCATCTTCTTCAATAAATTCCCTTAAAACAATAGCATTAGTTGAAATCGGTCCAATTCCTCCGCCAACATACACACGGAATCCTTTTTTCCCATCTTGAATTACCGCTTGAAATCCAATGTCGTTTATTTTTACATAAAGCGAATTTTCTTCCTTATTTGAAAAAGCAATTTTATATTTTCTTGGCAAATGCATAAATGTACGACCGTCTAAAATATAATCTGTCGTAATTTTTGCATAAGGTGAAACATCAAAAACTTCTTCTTCAAAGCCTGTTGTTTCCGGTGTAATTACCGCCCTAGTCGAATCTCCGCAAGTCGCTTTTGTAAAAAAGCCTCTTTTTGAAATAGTTTCCAGTAAATCTGGCAAATTTTCCCTTTTTATTCCATGCAGCTGAAAATCCTGTCTAGTTGTAAGATGAAGCCTTTTATCAGAATGTTTTTGCACAGTATCCAGCAAATACTCAAAATCTTCAATCTCAATTTTACTTTCAAAAAAACGAGGTCTTATCATAAATGTCCCTTTTTTTCTTCCCTCAGTATAAAGCGCAAATGAAGTTCTAACCGCATTCCATTCCTTTTCCTTTTCAGGATCAGTCAACGCTTCCCTTGTCAGATTTATAATAAAATCCAGCTCCTTTTTTTCTCTTTCTGCTTCATAATTTTCAATTTTCTCAAAATTATCCAGTTTCATCCTTCCACCATTCCTCTCTTTTTCTGCTCCTATCTTTTCTCTCCAATAAAATTTATTTAAAAAATTCTTGCTAAAATTCTAATATCCGATCTTAAAATTAACCTTTATTTATTTAATTATCAATATATTTGTATCTACAATTGTATTTTAACATTTTTATAAAAAAACTTCCACAAATAATATTATTTTGATAATCAAAACTTTTATTTTATTAAATTCTAAATACATATAAAAGTATATTAATCAAATTAAAAAAATAATTATAGTTGTAAAAATCAAAAAAAAATGCTAAAATACGAAAAATGCAATGATTAAAAGTCAAAATATATAAAAATGGAGGAGTATAATGACAGAATTAGAAAAATCAAAGGCAATTATTCAATACATTGCTGATGCGAAAAAAACTACGCCTGTGGAACTTTATACAGATGAAGATATAAAAAATGCTTATTCTTGTAAAGTTATTGGAAAAGATGGATTAAAAGTAGTTTTTGGAGATTGGGAAGAAATTGATAAGATTATTAAAGAAAACAATCTTACTAATTATTATCTAAAAAATGACAGAAGAAATTCTGGTGTGCCTATGCTTGACATTAAAAATATTAATGCAAGAATTGAGCCTGGAGTATTTATCCGTGATAAAGTAAGCATCGGAGACAGAGCCGTTATTATGATGGGAGCTGTTATAAATATCGGTGCTGAAATTGGTGAAGGAACAATGATTGATATGAACGTTGTTCTTGGTGGACGTGCAAAAGTCGGAAAAAATTGTCATATCGGTGCGGGAGCAGTGCTTGCAGGAGTTATTGAGCCACCTTCAGCTGATCCAGTAGTTATTGAAGATGATGTAGTTGTAGGAGCAAATGCAGTCGTGCTGGAAGGCGTAAGAGTTGGAAAGGGATCTGTCGTTGCGGCAGGAGCAATCGTAACCGAAAACGTTCCTGAAGGCGTAGTTGTAGCTGGAACGCCTGCCAGAATTATAAAAGGCGTAGATGCAAAAACTGCTTCAAAAACAGAATTAGTTGATGCCTTAAGAAATATTTAATACGAACAGAAAATAATTATAAAAATGCTTTTTGTAGAGTTTATTAAATTTTTTTATATTTTTTTATAAGCAAAATCAAATAAGCAAATGATATAATAAACGAAGAAGTTGCAAAAATTTTAAACATTTATAAAAAACTAATTATAATATTTTTTAATTTTTGTAAATTGTCAAATTAATTAGGAGGAAAAATGAAAAAACTATTACTAATAGGAGCCATTTTGGTCACAGGAGCCATCTCATTTGCTGATGGAAAAACAGATTATGAAAAAGCAGTGAAATTAGCTGGAGAAAATAAAATAACAGATGCTGTAAAAGTGCTAGAAGGTGTTGCAAAAGGAACAGATGCTTCTTATGCACAAAAAGCAAACCTTGAATTGGGAGCATATTACTTAAAAGATAATAAAGTAGCTCAAGCAAAACCTTATTTACAAGCAGCTTGGGGAAATGGATCATCTACAACTCCAGAAGCTGTTGAAGCCGCAAGATTACTTTACCTTGTAGGAATCCAACAAAAAAACAAGGCTGAGGCTGAAAAATATATTATCTGGACAGATGAAAAATCTGGTGGAAACAATGCTGATGTAGTATCAAGCTTAATTATTTTCTACTTTGATAATAACGAACAATCAAAAGGAACTGCAAGATATAACAAAGCTGTACAATCTGCAAATAAAGATTTCGTAGCTGAAGTTAATTACAACATTGGGCAATATTACTTAACAAAAAATAATACTGCACAAGCTAAATCTTACTTGCAAAAAGCATATACAGGAGCTTCAGACCGTGTAAACGGAGCAGGAATTTTACTAGCTGAACTTGCAATGAATGAAAAAAATCCAGCACAAGCTGAAAAATATTTATTAGAAATGAATACAGCCGCAAAAGGTAAAAACGGTCAAATCCTTGAAATATTAGGAACTTATTATTTACAACAAAACAACCCAGCAAAAGCTGAAGAATTTTTAACAAAAACAATAGCTGTAGAACCTAAAAATCCAACTGCAAAAATATTGCTTTTAGGAATTTACGAAGTACAAAACAATACAGCAAAAGTAAATTCAATTTATAGCCAATTAAAATCAGCTTCACCAAAAGTAACAAATAGACAAATTGGAACTTACTTTGGAAGCGTTGGTGCAGGATCATTAGCTGAAAAATATTTGCAAAAGGCAATAAACGAAGACAAAGATAATAATGCAAAAGTTGTTTTAGGTCAAGTTTATGCTGGATTAGGTAAAAAAGCCGAAGCAATCAAAATTTTACAAGAAGCTGTAAATAACAAAGTAAATGGAGCAGCAGAAGTTTTAAAACAAGTTCAAGCAATGAAATAATAAACAATTGAAATAATGAATTGTAAAGGCAATGTATCTCTAACTTTTATCAGTTAAGATAAATTGCCTGTTTTTTTAAATAATCTAAGAAATTAAAATTTAAAGGATGTGAGAACAATTAAAGCAAATAAATTATTATTAATAGCAGTATTCGCCATAGCCAGCCTTACATTAAATGCCGCTACATACAAATCATCAAAATCTTCAGAAACAAGCACAAGAATAAGAAATGCCGCAAGTTACCAAAACAGCAAAAATACCACAGAAAATGAAATCATTATTCCAGAAGGCCTAAAAGCTGGCGACACAATCGGTTTAATCGCACCTGCAAACTACACTAACGAAAACAGCAATGCAGAAGTGGAATATTTAAAAAGCAGAGGATTCAATGTTGTCTATGGTCAATCATTTTATTCAAAATGGTATGGATTTGGAGGAACTGACAATGTGAGGGCAAAGGATATAAACGATATGTTTGCTAACCCTAATATCAAGGCTATTTTCGCTGTACGTGGAGGATATGGCGGAATCAGAATCGTAGATAAATTAAATTACGATGCGATTAAAAAAAATCCTAAAATCATCTCAGGATTTAGTGATAACACAACATTACTTTTGGCAATTAATGAAAAAACAGGACTTGTGACATTTCAAGGACCTATGGCTGATAACTTAAAAAACATTCCTCCTGTTACAGAAAATGCTTTTAACAAAGCGTTTATGAGCAATGAATCATACAACTTGCTAGATTTTGATGATACATATTCAATCATGAAAAATGGACGTGGAAGCGGAAAAATTACTGGCGGAAATTTATCCTTAGTAGTTGCAACGCTTGGAACGGATCACGAAATTAATACAGATGGAAAAATACTTTTTCTGGAAGAAACAAATGAAGCAAGCTATCGTATAGATAGAATGTTACAGCAGCTTAGACTTGCTGGAAAATTTGATAAATTACAAGGAATCATACTTGGCGACTTTAAAAACCCAAAACAGGCTGATCCTACAGACATGACAATTGATGAAGTATTCTATGACAATTTTGGAAAATTAAATATCCCAATCATAAAAAACTTCAAGTCTGGACACGTAAGACCTTTTATAACCGTTCCAATTGGAGCAAAAGCTAAAATGGATACTTATAATCGACAAATTATTATAGAAAAAGCTACAAAATAAAATACAATCTTTATTTTTTAAATAAGGTTAAGTATAAATTAATACAGTTCCCAATCAAGCATATAAAAAAGCCGAATAGAAATTCGGCTGATTTTTTTGTTCTTTATAATGCTTCTGAACTAATTATATTAGATTGACTAAAATCTAATTTTAAAAAGATTGATTTTATAAATTTTCAATAAGATAATCATATATCTCTATTATTACCCGCAAGTTTATAATCTCCATTTTTCGTACTACCATTGTATACTTCTTTGAAATATTTTAAATCAGTTATTGAAAAAAAACCTATTTTTTTTTCTTCATCGTATAAATAATAACCTGTTTCCATTTTTTTTAAAATAAAATTTTTAGGTAAATTAATAACAAAAGTTTCCTCCTTTCCTCCTTTTATTTTTACTAACCCTCTTTTTTTTATAGATTCAAAATAACTTTTAACTTCTAAAGGTTTCTTTTCTACAAAAATTTTTACTCCATCGCTATCTTTTTCTTTTAATTTTGAAGTAGGAGTACAATCATATTCAGCACAATAATAAGTCCCAATTGTCCCCAATAAATATGTTCCTGCCGCTGCTGTTGTTAATAAACAGGAATTTAAACAAAAAATACTTATCAATATCAATAACATAAACTTTAATTTTTTCATATTAATCACCTACTCTTTCTCTCAACTTTTGAATAGTATCATTTATATTTCTATTTGTTGGGAATATGTTATTTTTTATTTCAAGATTTTGAATTTCTGTTTCATTTATTTTCAATGAAGAATTTCAAAGCCATATTTTCCCCCTGTTCTAATTCATCTAACTTATTTTTATATTCAAAATCTCCATCAAAATATATTCTATGCCTACTAAATTCTTTATTCAATATTTTTTATATTTGAAATTTTGATTCCTGTTAATATTAATTTATTCCCAACATCCTTTCTTATATTGTTTTTCTAAATTAATAAAGTCTGTTTTTGCTCAGTTCTTTTCTATTCAAGCTCTGAATATTAATAATTTATTCGATTTATTAGCTGAAAAATATTCGCAAAAAATAAGATACAAAAAATCATTATATGTCAAAATTCTTTTTTTTTATTAGAAATTAATTAATAATACCATAAATTAATTAAAAAGTCAAGTTTATATACAAAAATATAAAAAAATACACTATCATAATTAAAGTAAATTATTTTTAGTGTATTTTTATATATATTTTCTATGTAAATTATCGCAAAAGACCAATCAAGTCTGTAAGCAAGAATGGAATATAAACTTCTCCATAATTGTTTACCACTTTTTAAGTTATAAGATATTGCATTATGAAGAACTGTCTTTTGTCCTGTATCGTTATCTGTTAAGTTAATTGTAAACAAAACGCTTAAAAATAAACTGTTTTCCGCTGTAACTTCATAAGAAGTACTATATGATACATGCTTTGTGGATTTATATCTTGAAATAAAGTTTTCCATAATTGCATTCATATTCTTAACAATATCAGAATTTGCACCACCTATAAACGATGGATAAGAAATTTTTGAGTTCTTCGTAATTTTTGTTCTAGGACTGACCCTTATACTGCTGCTTGATGTTGGAGAATACCCTTGAAATGTAAAAGTCGTATCAATCTTTTCCTTTTCCTTTGCAAATGACACATTAAATACAAGCAATGCCATAAAAAATAATGTTAATTTTTTCATTTTTATAATCACCTCAAAATTTTTTTCTAATTATTAAAACCTGTCTTATTATATCACAAGCAAGAAAATATTTCAAATTTTTTAATTTTTCTGCCACTATTTTTTTCAATATAACTGATAAAAAATTTATGTTTCTTCAAATTCTTTCTGAGTAAATAAAATAAAAGAATAAATTGACAAATATAACAAAAAAATGGTAATATAAATTCAGGTTTTGGAGTTAATCGCTTGAGAATTTTTAGAACAAAAATTTTTAAGAGGAAAGTCTGGACTTTGCAGGGCAAGAGAGGCAGCTAACGGCTGCTGGGAGAAATCCTAAGGAAAGTGCCACAGAAAAGAAACCGCCTGATTTTTTTCAGGTAAGGGTGAAAAGGTAGTGTAAGAGACTACCAGTGATTTAAGAGATTAAATTAGCTAGGTAAACCCCTCTCAAAGCAAGGGCAAGCAGAAAGCTGTTAAGAGACGGCCCGTCTTGGCTTGATTGGTAGCTCGCTAAAATCCATAAGCAATTATTGATTTAGATAAATGATTAACTAATACAGAATCCGGCTTATACCAAAGCCTATAAGACTCAGAAATTTTTCTGGGTTTTTTTATTTTTTTTTGATATTTTTAAAAAAAATTTTTTTGTAAAGATACCTATTAAGTCATATTTTAAGCCTTTTGTCTACATTTACGTAAATGTCTTGACAAATTAAAAAAATAGTTATATAATAGAATCAACATAGTAAAACAACTTTAAAATTGGATACAAAAATTATGAATGGATACTCAAACTATAGGTTCATTAATTTTAGTTTTCCAATTTTGAAGCAGTTTAAATGATATAAAAAAATATTATAAAATAAAAATAAAATTTAAAAGGAGACAATTTAAGACAGTGAGTTATAAATTTACAGATTTTTTAAATAAAAAAAACGAAAAGCAATTAAGCGAAATGACAAATCAAGAAATTTACTATAAGTTGCTTGAATATATTAAAGAAAGAGCAGATGAAAAAACTAAAAATGAATCTAAAAAGAAAATATATTATATTTCTGCAGAATTTCTAATTGGAAAATTATTATCAAACAACTTGATTAACTTGGGAATTTATAAAGAAGTTAGAGATGAATTGAAGGCTGCAGGGAAAAATTTAAGCCACGTGGAAGAAGTTGAAACAGAACCTTCATTGGGAAATGGTGGACTTGGAAGACTTGCTTCTTGTTTCGTTGATTCAATGTCAACTTTGGGAATTAATGGAGAAGGAGTTGGACTTAACTATCATTGCGGATTATTCAAGCAAGTTTTTAGAAATAATGAGCAAAAGGCTGAAGCAAACTACTGGATTGAAGATGAAAGCTGGTTAAGAGATACAAATATCGGATATGATGTTAAATTCAAAAATTTCACTTTACATTCAAAATTAAAAAGAATTGACATTTTAGGATATGAAAGAGATACAAAAAATTACTTAAACTTATTTGACATTGAAAGTATTGACTATAATTTAATAAAAGATGGTATTTCATTCGATGAAGAAAATATTGAAAAAAATCTAACATTATTCCTATACCCTGATGACAGTACAAAAAAAGGGGAATTGCTACGTATCTATCAACAATATTTCATGGTATCAAATGCAGCAAGATTGATTATTGCTGAAGCAACTGAAAAAGGAAGCAACATTCATGATTTAGCAGATTATGCTTTTGTTCAAATTAATGATACACATCCAAGTATGGTAATTCCTGAATTAATTCGTATCATGACTGAAGAACATAATATTTCTTTTGATGAGGCAGTGGAAATTGTAACAAAAATGACTGGATACACAAATCATACAATTTTGGCAGAAGCATTGGAAAAATGGCCTTTAGATTATTTAGAAGAAGTTGTGCCAAATATTGTTGAAATTATAAAAAAACTGGATAAAATTATAAAAGCTAAATATTCAAATAAAAAGGTACAAATTATAGATGATCAAAATAGAGTTCACATGGCAAATATGGATATTCACTTTTCTTCAAGTGTAAATGGAGTTGCTTATTTGCATACTGAAATATTGAAAAATAGTGAACTTAAGGATTTCTATGAAATTTATCCTGAAAAATTCAATAATAAAACAAATGGAATTACATTTAGAAGATGGCTTGAAAGCTGTAATGAAGACTTGGCTGATTACTTCAAAGAATTAATTGGTACAGATTATTTAAAAGATGCTGAACAATTAAAGGAACTTTTGAAATTTGTAGATGACAAAAATGTATATGAAAAATTAGCACAAATTAAACACGAAAATAAAATTAAATTGAAAAAATACTTAAAACATACACAAGGAATCATTATAGATGAAAATAGTATCATTGATACTCAAATTAAAAGATTCCACGAATATAAACGTCAACAAATGAACGCTTTATATGTAATTAAAAAATATTTAGATATTAAAAATGGAAAATTGCCTGAAACAAAAATAACAGTATTATTTGGTGGAAAAGCTGCACCAGCCTACGTCATTGCCCAAGACATAATCCACTTGATACTTTGTCTATCAGAAATTATAAACAACGATCCAGAAGTAAATAAATACTTAAATGTTTACCTAGTTGAAAACTATAATGTAGGATTAGCTGAAAAAATCATTCCAGCAACTGATATTTCAGAACAAATCTCTCTTGCTTCAAAAGAAGCCAGCGGAACTGGAAATATGAAATTCATGCTAAATGGAGCATTGACACTTGGAACAATGGATGGGGCAAATGTGGAAATCCATGACCTTGTAGGCGATGAAAATATTTATATTTTTGGAAAACAAAGTGATGAAATAATAAAATTATATGAAACTTCAGGTTATGTTTCAAAAGATTACTATGAACAAGAAGGAATTAAAGAAGTAGTTGATTTCATAACTTCAGATGAATTAATTAAAGTTGGAAACAAAGAAAGATTGGAAAGACTTCAAAATGAATTAATAAATAAAGACTGGTTTATGACTTTAATTGACTTTGCAGATTACTGCAATACAAAGGAAAGAATGTTTAAAGATTATGAAAACAAAGACTTGTGGTACAAAAAAGTAATAAACAATATGGCAAAAGCAGGGTTCTTCTCATCAGACAGAACAATTGCACAATATGAAGATGAAATTTGGAAAACTAGATAATTAATTTAAGTAGAGAGGCTATCTTTAAATGGTAACTTTATTAAAGGTTAGCCTCTTCTTTTTTATCTTTAGTTTTTCTAAAATAATAATTAATGAAATCTAAATTTTTTGAAATATTTGACAAAAGTAAAATTATATTTTATAATAACTTATAATTTAAAATATAAAAAGGGAGAAATTTTATGAAAAAAATTTTATTTATGCTAGTTGTATTAATTTTTGGTTCTGGAATTATTGTTGCTGGCGAAGTTCCAGAAGATATTGTATTTGTAGGAGATTCAATAATGGATAGCAGTAAGCAGTATATTGCTCCTAATTTTAAAAATCCATATTTTGACACAAAAATTTCACGTCAATTTTCAACACTTCCAGGAATTGTTACAAAATTAGTTGAAAATGGAAAGTTAAAAACTACGTTAGTTGTTCACCTTGGAACAAATGGAAAATTTACAGATAAAGATTTTGACTATGTTATGAAAATGGCAAATGGGAAAGATGTATTCTTTATGAACACTGCACATAAAGATCCATGGGAACAGGAAGTAAACAAAAAACTTAAGGAAAAAGTTGCTCAATATCCAAATGCCTATCTTATAGACTGGTATTCTTACGCAAAAGGTAAAAATCAATATTTTTACAAGGACAGAACTCATCCAAATGATAAAGGACAAAGATATTATGCAGACTTTTTAACAAATGAAATTAAAAAACATTATCTTGAAGAAAATAAAGAAGAAGAAAATAAGGATACAAAAAGTAATGATTCTTTGAAAAATAATCCTTCAAATCCACAAAATAATGATGGAAATAGTGAAAAAATAATAGACTTGAGAAATTTAAAAAAAGATACAATAAAAAACTATTAATTTCATAATTCCAAAATATTCATAATTTAATTACAAAATTTCAAAAACTGCTTTAATTTCAAACTTAAATAGTTGAGCTATCACAAAAATAGATTTAACAATTTCTAATGTTTGTTTTAAGGTAGTTTTTTTCAATATTAATTTTTTTTAGCACTAAAAATTTTAATGTTATATAAATCAAATAAATTATATTTAAAGAAAGAAAAAAAGAAAGGAATTTTTTTATTTATGAAAAAACAAAGAATACAAAGTCTTGATATATTAAGGGCAGTTGCACTTGTTCTTATTTGTGTCTATCACTGGTTTTCCTACAATGGAACTTATATTGGAGTTGTTATATTTTTTGCATTAAGCGGATATTTGGTAACTGGCGGTCTGCTTTCAAGAGATTTTTCAATATTTTCTGTAATTAATCGAAGATTAAAAAAGATTTACCCAAGCCTTTTAATTGTTATCTTAATTTCAACTATAGCATTATATTTCGTAAATAATGGACTTGAAGATAAGTATAAATACAGCGCATTATTTTCAATATTAGGACTAAATAATATTTATCAAATTTTTTCAAAAATGTCCTATTTTGATAGCTTTGGAATTATTTTACCGCTTACTCATGTTTGGGCATTATCCTTCTTGACTCAAATGTATGTATTTTTTCCAATTTTAATTCAAGGATTGAAAAAACTTAAATTAAAAAATAACATAATCGGTATTGTTCTTTTGGTAATTGGGACAGCTTCAGGTTTAATGATGGCTTACGTATTTTATGTAACTTCAAATTCTCCAGAAGGAGCAGATTTTTCAAGAATATATTATGGAACCGACACTCGTGCATTTGCATTTTTCATTCCTGCTGGAATAGCTTGTTTTTATGCAAATAGGGAAATCACAAATAAGATCGAGAAGAAAATTATATTTATTTTAGGAATACTTGGTTTAGCATCTCTTATTTTCTTTTCTTTTGGAATAGATTACAGAAATGCCTATAACTATTACGGATTAATGTTTTTAGCCAGTATTTTAATTGGATTTACAATCTTGCTATTTTCAAAGCCAGAATTACAGAAATTCAGTCTTTCAAAACATCCAAAAATTTTTAATCCAATTATAAGATTAGGACAGCATCAGTATCAGTACTATTTATGGCAATACCCTATCATGATATTTACACGTGAATATTTTAAATGGGCAAAACTTTCAAATATGCAGAAATTTTTCATTCAAGTTGTTATTCTAATTGTAATTTCAGAACTATGCTATATTCTGCTTGAAAAAAATAGCAAGAAATATGAAAAAGCTATAAATTATGCGAGTTATCCAGTTTTAGCCGCTATTCTTGCAATTTTAGTATATTCTCCAGTTTATGAAAATAAAGATCTGGAAGAAATGAAGGAAGTTCAAAAAGCTTTGGAGACTCCAGCCGCTGAAGAAAATAAAAAGGAAACTCCAGCAAATACTGCTTCTGCAGCAGTACAAAATTCCCAAAATGAAGAACTGACAATAGATAAATTGCTGGCGGCTTTAAATACACCTTCAAAAAGTATTGAAGCGGAATCTAAAATTCAAGATGAAATTTTGAAAAAATATCCAAATGATGAAAGGGAAATATTGTTTATTGGAGATTCGGTACTTCATATGACAAAATTTGATTTGAAGAAAAAATATCCAAATGCCATTATAGAAACAAAAGTCGGTCGCCAATTTTATGAATTGCCAAACATGTTAAAGAATTTTGCTCAAAATGGAAAATTGAAAAAAATAGTCGTTATTGCTCTTGGTACAAATGGTACAATTTTTGAAAAGGATATGAAATCTGTTTTACAAACGTTGCAAGGTCATGACGTTTACTTTATAAATACAGTTATGCCTGACCCGTGGCAAGATAGCGTTAATGCAGAAATTAAAAAAGTAAGTTCTGCAAATCCAAATATAAAAGTAATCGACTGGTATTCATATTCAAAAGGAAAACAGCAATATTTTTACAAGGATGGAACACATCCAAAACCTCACGCAGCCAAGAGATATGTAAATCTTTTATATTCTGTTTTAAGTAAAGATATTATAAATTCTAATAAATCAAATTCAGGTAATTCAAGTAATTCAAGTAATAGCAATTAATACTTAAAATTCATAACAAATCCATTATTCTAATGGAAAATAGACAAAATCAAAAAAAGCAAAAGTCGGGATTTCCCGACTTATTATTTTATACTCTTATTTTATTCCTTTGAAAAAATTTTTATAGCATTTTCAAGATCCAGATGACAGTATCCATTAGGATTCTTATCTAAATAATTTTGATGGTATTCTTCAGCCAGGATATAATGTTTTAATGGCCTAACTTCTACTTGAATTTCTCTTGAATATCTGTTCTGCTCATTTTCTACCCTTGTCCTTATTGTATTTAATTCATCTTTATCCACATAATAAATTCCAGTTCTATATTGTCGACCTTCATCAAGTCCCTGTCTATTAATACTTGTCGGGTCAATTATTGAGAAATAATAGTTGAGAAGCTGATTTAGAGATACTTGATCTGCATCGTACGTTATATGCACAGTTTCAACGTGATCAGTCATTTTTAGAATATCATAATTAGTATCTAGAGTTTGTCCATTTGCATAGCCAACTGATGTTTTAATAACACCTGGAGCCATTTTAAAAAACTTTTCCACACCCCAGAAACAACCTCCAGCCAAATAAATTTCCTTAATGTTTGCCATAAATTACATACACCTCCTTTACTTTATAAGTGGCAACAACTATAAAATTGTCCATATATTTACTTTTTCGTTTCTATTCCATCATAACAATCGGTTTTTTTATAATTTTCATGTATTGTCATAATTGTATGTTGTAATTATACAGGCTAATAAATAGAAATTACTTAATTATTCCTTTGTAGTTACTTATTAAGGTGTAGGTGTATGTAATTATTAATAAAATTATTTTATTTTAATTTTTTATTTTCATTTGAAATTGCATCTTTTAACTGATTTAATGCTTTTTCTAAAACTGCTCTAGGGCAAGCTGTATTTAATCTCATAAATCCTTCTAATCCCCTTTGATATACTCGCCCTTCATTTAATCCCAATTTTGCCTTTGTCAGCATAAATTTTTCAAGCCGTTCCTGATTAAATCCAAACTTTTCACATAATTTTCTGCAGTCTAGCCATACTAAATATGTTGCTTGCGGAATATTTGGCGTAATTTCTGGAATATATTCCTTAAAGAAATTATTTAAAAATAAAATATTATTTTCCAAATATTTCTTTAATTGTTTTAAATATTCCTCCCCACCATCAGAATAGGCCGCAATTGTAGCAACCAAATTAAATGGATTATTTCTATGAACTTCCAAATCCTTCCAAAATCTGTCAAATTTGGCTTTTACTTCCAAATTATTGAAAATTATTGTGGCACTTTGAAGACCAGCAAGGTTAAAGGCTTTTCCTGTCGAAGTACAAGTTATCGTATTTTGTCTAATTTCTTCAGAGACACTTGCCATTGGAATATGCTTGTTATCCCACAATGTCAAGTCAGCATGAATTTCATCTGAAATTACAGGAACTTTATATTTTATGCACAAATTCCCAATTGCCTCTAATTCTTCATGTGTCCACACATGTCCTAAAGGATTGTGAGGATTACAGAAAATAAATAATTTTGGATTTTCTTTTAATTTATTTTCCAAATCTTCCAAATCAAGCGAGTATTCTCCATTTTTTTCAATAAATTTATTTTCGATAATAATTCTTGCATTATCTTCACTAATATCATAAAATTCTGAATAAACAGGCGTCTGTATTAAAATTTTGTCACCCTTTTCAGAAAAAAGCTGTATTAATGATCCTAATGTCGGAACAACTCCAATACTAAAACTAAGCAGTTCTTTTCTTGGTTCCCATCCGAATCTTCTTTTTTGCCAATTTATAAATGACTCAAAATATTCATCAGGACGGTAAACATATCCAAAAATTCCGTGCTGAGCTTTTTTTTCAAGAGCATCAATTATGGGCTGCGCTGTCTTAAAGTCCATATCTGCAATCCAAAGCGGAATTACATCATCTACTCCAAATTTTCTTATAAGTTCATTGTATTTTACAGAATGATTGCTCTTTCTGTCAATAATTTCATCAAAATTGTATTTCATAAAATCACATCCTTTTATTTATTTATAGTTTTTAATTATTTTTATTGACAATCCTCAAATTAAATTATAAAATATATACAAAATACTGTAAAGAGGTAAATTTAATGACTAAAAAATATAGCAAAAATTTTATAATACAGCAAAGTGCAAAGCTTTTTTATTACAAAGGCTACAAAAACACGGAATTAACCGATATTTTTAAGGCTTGTGAAATGCCTAATGATATTTTCTATAAATTTTTTTCCAGCAAGGAAGAACTTCTTATTGCTGTTATAAAATATCATACTGAAAATCTTATAAATTTTTTCAACAATAATGTAGATGACTTGTCAATTCAAAAATTTCACTATTTTTTTGAAAAATATTTTGAAAACATTGAAAATAACAAATTTCACGGAGGAAGTCCGCTTGGAAATCTAGCTCTTGAACTATCTGATATTAACAAAAATATCCGTGAGGAGCTTGTAAAATCATACAAAAAAATCGAACTTAGATTTTCATTTTTTATAACAACATTAAAATATGCTTTTCCTGAAAAATATGATAAGATTGTCCCTGAAACAATAGCAAGGATTTTAATTGCTTTATTAGAAGGTACTATTCTTATGTTAAAAACAGAAAAGGAAAGTTCTGCAATTAATGACTTTTTTGTAATTTTTGACTCGATTTTCATAATTAATGATGCTGATGAAAATAAAGAAGCCAAAAAGGAGAAAAAAGAAAAATCTCAAAATCAAAACCCTTATGTTCAAAATAACGAAGAAAGTACCGATAATATTTCTCAAAATATTCTAGAAAATATATCACAAAAATCTAATAATGCTGATCAGGAAATTGGAAAAATTGAAAATTCTAACATAGAAGAAAATAATTATTTTAATGATGACATCTACTATGATGTTGATTCAGACAGCTTAATTAATGTCTTCAACAATTTAGAATCTTCAAAAAAAATTGAAGATAATAATGAAAATAATAACAAATAAAAATTTAAAGAAAATATAAATTTCTTTTTTAATAAGGTTTAGTAAAAAGTTTTAACTTCATATAAATAAAAAAATGGAGCTCATTAATAAATAAGACCTGTTCAACAATCTAATTTTTTGTTTCCACAGGGGGTCTTGCCCCCTTTCTTTAGAATACTTGCTAAAAATATTATTTATATTCAAATCTTTCACTAGAGACAATTTTACCGTCTTCTGTTACAAATACCTGATAATATGCCTGTTCGCCATATAAAATTACCTTCCAGTTTCTAAATCCCTTTTTATAAAGCCCAACATTTTCTGATTTTATATCTTCACTAAATTTTTTCTTTATTTCAGCAATACTATTATTTACAACTACATCTCTTGAAACGACTGCTGAATCTGGAACTGTTCTTTTACCAACCGATGAACAGCTTACCATTACTCCCAAACATAAAGTTACTGCTATTCTTTTTATTTTATTTTTCACTATTTATCCACAACCTCTATTTTAATTTCAAACTGTAATTGCTTTTTTTCCTTATCTAAATATTTATATTCTATTTTTTTCAAAACAGCATCTGGATTATTTTCCAAAATTTCATTAATATTTTGATTAGCCTTCTCAATTTCTTGAAAATTCGCTGCAAGCTGATTATTTGAGAAGCCCTTTATTTTTAGATAATTAAACATATTAAAATCAACCATTGAATTCTCCTTTCCTCAAATCCTCAAATTAAAATTTTTTATTTAAATTTATTTTTCTAATTCCTTATATGTTTTTTCTAAAATTTCCTCAAAAGATAAATCTGTCTTAAATCCAGCGGCTTTTATATGTCCTCCGCCACCAAAAATTGAAGCTATTTTATTTACATCATATTTATCATTTGCACGAAAACTTCCCTTTAGAGAACCATCAATATTTTCCCTTACAAACAGAGAAATTTCCATTCCTTCAATTCTCAAAAGCATTTCCGCCGTACCATCTGTATCATCCTTTTCAATTCCCAGTTCCTTCATTTTTTCCTGTGTCAAATAATAACTGGCAAACTTATATTTTTCATTAATTTTTTTATTTTTATAAACTTCACCAATTAATTCAACCTTTTTTTCACTAACTTCAAAAATAATATTGGCAATTTTGTGATTATTCACACCTGCTCCAATTAATTTTGAACAAACAAGAAAAGTATGTTCTGTAACATTGTCATGCCTAAAGTTTCCAGTATCGTTAATTATTCCAAGATACATATACTCAGCAATTTTTTTTGTCAATCCAATATCAAAAATTTCTAAAAATTGATACAAAAGTTCACTTGTACTGCAAATATCCTCCACATAGTTAAAATCAGCATGTTCAGTATTGCTTACATGATGATCAATATTGATTGACTTTTTACTTAATTTCTTTATTTCTACAGACTTTCCATATCTTTCCTCATTTGCACAATCTAAACTTATAAACAAATCAAATTTTTTACTATTTTGAGCATCTTTATTAAATTCATCACAAAATTTTTCGTAATTCCAAATTAACTTTGTATCTTCAAAATGCCGCATATATTTAGGAAGTTTGTCATCAATAATAATTTTTACATCCTTTTCAATATTATTTTTTTGGTAATATTCATTTATCATAAAATAAAATGCCAAAATTGAACCGAGCGCATCTCCGTCAGGATTAACATGTGCCGTTAAAATGATACTTTTAGCAATCTTTACTTCTTCTACAATCTCTTCTGGTATAATGTTTCCTTTATAATTTTTATTCATAAATTTATTTTATTCCATTCTTTAAGTTTATTTTTATTTTCAAAAACTTTTATTCTTCCTATTTTCCAACTGAACGGATCATATAACCGCCACCTGCTCTTTTTGCTTGATTTTCCATAGCTTTTAATGTATTAGGATTGTCTGTCATATTTGACATTACTACATAAGCTGTTTTACCGTTTACAGTCGTTTTTTTATAATAAAAGTTTCCACCAAGCCTTTTTGCTATTCCTCTTGCTGAAGCTTCTGTTGTTACTGAAGCCACTTGAATGTATTTTTTAGGCCCTTGATGTTTTTTTGCATTCTCTCTAGCTCTTTTTGCCGCTTCCTCTTTGGCTTTTTTAGCTGCCTCTTCTTTTGCACGTTGTCTTGCCACTTCTGCTCTTGCCTGTGCCACCGCCTGTTCCTTTCTTGCCGCTTCTATTTGCTGCTGTTTTTTTATTTCAGCTTGTCTGGCTGCAAGTTTTGCCTCTTCCTGACGTTTTTGCTCAGCCGCTTTTTGTTGAGCCGCTTTTTGCATTTCCAACTTTTGCGCTTCTAATTTTGCCTGCTCTTCCTTTTTTTTAGCTTCATCTGCTGCTTTTGCATCAGCCTTCTGTTTATTAGAATTTGCAGAATTCTTTTGTAAATCTACAGTTTCTGCCGGTTTAGCCTGCTCCATCTCCTTTGCAACTGTTTCATTGTTATTTTCCACAACTTGCTTTGGCAAAGTCAGATTATTTTTATAATCCTTTGAATTATAAAAGTTCTTATTTCTCACTTTCATATCCTTTGTAATATTCTCAGTCGTATTTACCTTTGACTTTTTATATCCCGTAACAAGCACCGCTCCATAAACCACAATTGCAACAATTCCCACAGCTCTCATAACTTTAAACGGATTTAATCGAAAACTCATATTTTTCTCCCTTCATTTCCTTATTTTTATTTACTTTTTA
>QWBZ01000865.1_pt1 | contig 19110 bp, 24 predicted proteins | sample 1972441 | NCBI WGS metagenome assembly QWBZ01 (sample SAMN09866721, study PRJNA288562) | Human oral metagenome isolate term6_saliva, whole genome shotgun sequencing... | isolation source: mouth | host: Homo sapiens | place: USA: California
CGTAAGGCAGTCTATCTGAGTAGGGAGACACAGGAGCGTGCCGACTTCATTGTGCGTAGGTTAGGCGACAGGGGCAGCAACCTTTCAAGCTTTGTGGAGAACATCGTGCGTCAGCATCTGGAGGAATATGGTGAGGACATAGAGAAATGGAGAAGGTTATAAACCGCAGGAAGGGGGCGAGGGATAAATTTCAAAAGATTTATTTCCCGCTCTAATCCTACTATCGCATTAAAATATGATGTCATATTCTCGTAAATGAGACGTCATATTTGGGCAAATATGACATCATATTTTTAGCAAGCAGACATCTGAATGATGAGAACACCACGAACACAGTTAAACATAGAATGCACGGCATTCGTTTTTAGGCTATAAAACGTTTTAAGCTTAAATGGTTTGTTCGGTAGCATTGCAAGACGTCAGTTTGTACCCACAAACTGCGCCCAGCTCCCCTCGTTAGATTGTCGGGGAGATAAGACCGTAATCACTACGTTCTCATCGGTCAGCATTCAGAAATTAAGCAACAACAAATTATCTATAATGATTAACTTTCAAGGAAACTTATATGAACAAATATAAAGGAAAAGCTGCCCGATGGCAGCAACGGGATAAGAAAGAACAGAGGATGAACAAGACAGAGTTCATCAAAGTAAGATGTACCTTAGAGGAAAAGCAACGTATCAAATCAAAGGCGGAAAATACAGGGCGGAGGTTCTCCGACTACTGCCGTGAGATACTCCTTAACGGCGAGATAATAGCCGTCCCCAAGATGACCGACAACGAGAGGGAAGCCATTGCCATCCTCCAACATACAGGAAGATTCTATGGGCAGGTATCCAACCTCATCAAGGTCAAGGACGAAGATTGGCTACATATCACAAAGAACCTTTCCCTATGTGCCAAAGAGGCATTTAAGTGATTTTACGACCCCCATTTTCGTGTGAACGATGAGATATATAAGGTCTTAAATCTAACAAGAAATGATAGGAAAATGTAAGGCGATAGCGCATGGAAGCACTGCTTTGAACTATATTTTCAGAGAGGGCAAACTCTGTAGTCGGCTTGCCTTCCACAATCTTTGCAGCAGGGAGCCAAAAACAATCTATGAAGAAATGAAAGTGGTCAGTGACTATAACAGCCGTTGCAGGAACAAGTTCCTCCGCATTGAAATAGGCATCGCACCGCAGGACGAGAAAAGACTGCCTGTATCCGAGCTTATGGGAATAGCCCATCTGTTTGCCAAGCGAATGGGACTTGACAACCACCAATGAGTAGCGGTAACACATAAGGACACCGACAACAGACACATTCACATCATTGCCAACCGTATCAGTCTGTACGGAGAGGTCTATGACACTACTTTTGTGAGCAACAGAGCAGCAAGAGTGGCGGAGGAAATAAGTAGAGAGAAAGGCTTGACCATCGCAAAGGAGATTAAGGCAGAAAGGAAACACCAAAAGACAAAGGCTAATCCCACGAGGCAAACAAAGAAAGAGATGCAACAAATCTGTTATACTTTGTTGGATAAATATAAAGGCGGTGGCATATCAGGGCATTCTATGTTCCTTTATGAATTGAACAAGAAGGGCATTATTATTGAGCGTATGAAGAATAAGCAAAGTAACGTCTATGGTTTGAAGTTCTCCTACTGTGGACAGACATTCAAAGCTTCCGAGATAGGCAGGGAGTTCGGCTACCATTCCTTGCAGAAGAACTTTGAAACAACCAACAAGGAAGAATCAAGGAAACCACACCAAACGATACAAGAGCCAATAGAAAAGAAAGAACAACCTGATACAGGTTACCAACTCGTACCTCCAAGCCGTTCCTCTATCTCACGAGAAAATGATACCTCACAAGTACAGAATCCCATTGGTGCAGTAGCAGACACCATCGTTAGCGCAGCCGATGAAGTTGTGGAAGAGTTAGGCGATTTGATTACACCAAGTACACAAGGCAATGACTTAACCGAAGCTGCATGGCAGCGCAAACTCAGATACCAAGCTAACAGAAAGAAGAAACGTGGAAGGGGAATATAAACATAGCAGCATACAAAAAGTGCAGAATAAAGAATATCTCATCAAAAACGCTTGTTATTCGGTAACAAAGTATTATCTTTGCAAACGGAATAACAAGCGTTCTTTGTTAGGCAGAAAACAGCGAAGCCAAGTAGCTCGCTCGTTTCCAAATCGTTACCTGTTTAGTTATATCAATACGGTAACTTCTTTATTTTCAACAAGATACATTTTAATAATTATCTTGCAGTGTAATAAGCGTCAAATTACCGCACAATCTATGTCAAATCATTTTGTCCTTTATAGCTGTTGGATTAATGTGATTTGTGTTATTGAATCATCATAAAATAGAAATGGTATGCACCTTGAAATAAGGTTAGCTCATCATACCATTTGTTTCATGATAACTATCCAATGTGTTTGTTCAGAATGCTGAACGTTGTTAATGTACAATGCCGTGGGTATTATGGTGATTTTCCGATGAATGTGTTTAATATTGTGATTGCCCTCATGATGCAACGCCGTAGGTGTTATGCAAATATTCTAATGAGCGTATTTGCCATTATGAATGTTTTCAACCTACAACGTTGTGTATGTTATGATGATTATTCGATGAATGTGTTTAACATTGCGACTGCGCTCATGGTGCAACGCCGTAGGTTTGGTGCCAATATTTCCATGGATGTATTTGCCATTGAGAATGTCACAACGATGCAACGCCGTGGAATTTATATTAATATCCCCATGAATGTGTATTCCATTATAAATGCGCTCATGGTGCAACGCCGTAGGTTTTATGCCGGTATTCCAATAAATGCATCTTCCATTATGTATGCCCTCATGGTGCAACGCCGTAGGTGTTGTTCTTTTGATAGCCCGGGGTTGGCGAGGAACGAGCCTACCCCGGGTCAACATTCGCAAGGAGATTCAACGCCATAGGTGTTGAGCTTTTTATGAGAAAGCATGGTTATGGCGATAGGATTAATTGCGGATTACGCTTAGAAAGCGTAACACCTATGGCGTTGACACGTTCTTTTTATAACATGATTAATGTCAACATACGAATTCATAAATAGCAAATTATGCCAATATGCCCATGAATGTATATTCCATTATGTATGCCCTCATGGTGCAACTCGGTACGAGTTGTGTTTTTGATAGCCCGGGGTTGGCGAGGAACGAGCCTACCCCGGGTAAACATTCGCAAGGGGATTCAACGCTGTAAGTGTTGAGCTTTTTATGAGAAAGCAGGCTTATGGCGAGGGAATTCATGGCAAATTACGCTTAAAAATCGCAACACTTATGGCGTTGTTCCCCACTTCTCACAATGTGTTTTATGGAACAACATCACGGGATGCGTATTATTTCTACATATAAACAACATGGATGACTGAATCTTTTTTCCGTGAAATAGAATGGATTCTCTTTGCCATTGTGCAATAGATTCATTATATTTGTGTGCTATAAATCAATTAACAATAAAAGATTTGGGCAGGAAATGAAACGTAAGATATTGATTATTGGAGGAACAGGAACTATTAGTAGCGCGGTGACGCATTTGCTTTGTGCGCGTGATGAGTGGGAAGTCACGTTACTGAATCGTGGTAAACAGCGTGATTTTTCACGTGAGGTCAACACGCTTGTAGGCGATATTCACAGTGCAGAAACCGACAAACTGTTGAGTGGAATGATGTGGGATTGTGTTGTCGATTTCATTGCTTTTCGTCCTGAACACGTAGAGAAAGATTTCCAACGCTTTGCTAATTGCACGAAACAATACGTCTTTATTAGTTCTGCTTCGTGTTATAATAAACCGCTATCAAGTCCATTTATCACCGAGTCTACAACGCTTCGGAATCCTTATTGGGCCTATTCACGGGAGAAAATTGCGTGTGAAGACCTGTTACACCATTATCATCGGGACTATGGTTTCCCTGTAACGATAGTCCGACCGAGCCACACTTATAGTAATAAGTCGGTGCCCGTGGCTATTCATGGGCAGCGAGGAAGTTGGCAAGTTATTAAGAGAATGCTCGATGGAAAGCCTGTAATCATGCCAGGAGATGGCTCGTCTTTATGGACCGTTACACACAATACAGACTTTGCCAAGGCTTTTGTTGGCTTGTTGGGCAACGTGCATGCAGTAGGCGAAACCTATCAAGTGATGAGCGAAGAGGTGTTGACTTGGAATCAAATTCATAAGACAATAGCCGACGTTTTGGGTGTAACGTTCCGCCCATGTTATGTTCCGAGTACGCTGTTGGCCTTGGCACCACAATACGATTTCAAGGGAGCGTTGTTGGGAGATAAGGCAAATTCGGTGGTCTTTGATTTGTCAAAGTTGCATCAAGTAGTTCCCGACTTCCATACTTCCATGCGTTTTGACCAAGGTGTTCGGCAGACATTAGACTATGTGATGCATCATCCTGAATGCCAACCTGCCGATGAACAGTTTGATAAGTGGTGTGATCAGTTGGTAGAAATCATGGGTGAAGCCGAAAGAAGAATTATATCTTTGACGCTGTAACAGGTTGTTTCGCATGGTTTAAAGTTTGACAATGGCTTGCAGTTGAATATCCGTTTGAGCCGAATGCGCAATCATTTGCCATCCACTGCCAATGGTATTGCGATTGAAATAATCTGTTGTTGCGGCTTTGATGAGTAGCGTTAAGTGGCTGTTGAGCGTTGTTCGAGCCATAAAACTATAACGGATTCCATGCCCAAAGAAGTTGGGAAAGCTGAAATCATAAAGCATTCCACGTTCATAAGTGCATACCCTGCTATTGTAATCTTGTGTGTGAAAATAGCCCAATGTGCCTGAAATGATGATGCGTTTATAGTCACGTTGTATGCTTTGGGCAAGCATATAACCAAAACTTCTCGTTTGTTGCATGGCATAAGTGAAGTCTGCCTGTGTGCGTAGATGCCACGAACCGGGAGAATAATCGACTTTCAAACGTCCGCGATGTTCGTTTCGTGCAATGAGCATTGATTTCGTTTCATCGTCACGTTGACGGTGTCTGATGCGATATTGTGCGGCACATTGTAATTGTTTTTGCTGGTAATGGAGTAGCAGAAAGCCATCAAGGGCGTGTGTTCCAGCTATAGATTGTCCGTATTTAGGCCATGCAAAGTAGGCAAAATCACCATAAGCAAGCAATGAAAAGGCACGATTGATATTCCAGTTCACACCAAGATATAGACCGCTTTCATCCTTAACGGCTCCTGCATCGGCAAAACTTCGAGCAAAAAGTCCATTGTATTTGTAGGCATAGAAACGCTGAATCGCCACTAATTGCAAAGGGTTGGCCACACGATAAGTTAGTTTATGGATGGTGGCAAGCGCCAGATGAGCGTCAGTAGCCAGTTCACCGCTCACGCAAAGTCGGCTTCCTGTGTATCCATAGTCAATGCCTGCATTGAAAAATCTCTTGCCCATAGCGGCCCAACGTTTGTAGAGTAATGTGGTGTCGGGATGCAACTCGCGGTTTAAGGCGGTATAAAGCGCCGTGATTCCAGCGTGGAAACCATTATGAAAATAATGCAGATGACCTCCTGCAACGAATTGGTCGGTGTTGTGTTTGTGTGCCATTTCGGTGGCAGTGCGATGGGCTCCACTGGACGATATGGCTGAGATTGCTCCCAAACTATCATGACATAAGGTACCATCTATTTGGCGATAGGAGAGGAAAGTGGTAGCTTCTAAATGGCGGTTCAACTTAAAAGTTGCTGCAACCCCTTGCAAATAGTTTGCTTCTGCACGTGAAGTGTGAGGACGGATTGTAGCAGAAGAGCGGTCTAAAGAGGCTATAAGCATCTGCTTTCCAAAGCCATAATCGCAGTTCATTACAAGTCCCATACCCAACCGAACGCGGTATTTCCCTATGGCAAGTGACTTTAACCAGCCTTGATTTCGAAGCATAAGATAGAGACTATTATAGTCATATCCCAAGCTGTTTCGACCCTTAAAGAAAGGTTCTCCCGCATCGTTTGCCCCCGTAAATCCTATTTCTAACTGATGAACATAATTGAAAGTATAGCGTAACCAGTGTTTTATAGGTCCGCCAAGATATTGATTTTCCTTAAAGCCTCGGCGTGAATAAGTGGGAATGTTCATGGCAGTTACAAGCTTATGTCGGCCATAACGCATGATTTTTTGCCATGAAAGATGATGAGTTTCATTAGGTTTTCCGATATAGATAAAATAAGAAAGCAGGCGTGCATACGTGTAACCGAGAGATGGAATCATGTGAAGCTCACCCAAAGATTGCATAGAATGGTAACGAAAAAGATATTCCATGATGTCTTCTATCTGTTGATCGCTGAGGAAAGGAAGCTGTTCTAAGTCCTCTTTTGTAGCCTGATTGATGTTTATTGGATGGTTAGCGATATCGCAAAGCAGGTCATAATCGGGGATGTCTTCTTCGCTTTCACCTTCCATGGCGATGAGTTCTGCATAGCAATCTTCCCAGCGTTGTTCTCGTTGGGCATTGACTTTGGCTGTTGATAGCAAGCCAATGAGAAGCAAAAGAAAGCCTATTCTTAGGTTCATGGTATTTGGTTTAAGGATGATAGGTTAGGTTTTACGCAACAAACATACGGAAAAAGAAGAACAATTCCTAATAAAAAAGCGATTTTTTTGGCTTTTCATGTATTATTATCTGATTCCCATAAGAGAATTATCGGGCACATCATGGAGAATGATGTGCCCGATATGAAGATAACGATAGTTATCTTTGAAGTGATGAAGTCAAATATTACATCCGACTGAGGATATCATTACAGAGAGTAAATGACTTTATCATCATGCGTGGAATGTGGAAAGGTCCTTTGTAAAGATTGCCTTTTGCCGGCTGCGCTACAGTGCCATCGCGGTGTAGATAGCCATACCACTCGGGATAATCAGGGTCGGGGAAGTGGGCATAAGTCCATTCACTAATCTGCTGATGACGTTCTAAGTACTTCATGTTTCCAGTCGCCATGTAAGCATAAAGCGATGCAATGATGGTCTCACATTGTGGCCACCAGAACTTCATGTCTTGTGCATAGTCTTGTGAAGGCAAGCCTTTGCAGTCGCGAAAGTTAATGATTCCGCCGTAGTTTTCATCCCATCCCCAGTCCCAAGACCAATCAAAGATGGTGAGTGCCATGTCTAAGAGTTTCTTATCCCATTGTCTATGGCGTGCTTCTTCCATAATAAACCAACTGGTTTCTATGCAATGTCCCGGGTTGATTGTACGTGTCATATTCGTATCAATGAATTCCCCTGCAGGACCAACACATTCTAACAGCGCCTTAAACTCAGGGTGCATGAAGTAGCGTTGCAGTTTATCTATCGACTCATCAATTTGCTTTGTGAGCCTCTCTTCATTCACTGCATTGCGCAAACAGCTGCAAACATTGATGAGAATCATCACGATAGAGTGACCTTGCAACTGCACATTGGGCTCATATTTGGGTTGGAGGAAGCCTGGAGTTGATAGGAAACGCAGCGTGTCATCAAACACTTCGAGGGCTCGCTTAGCGTAATGTGAGTCGCCTGATGCTATGGAATATTCGGCCATAGCGATAGCAGCGAAGGTCTCACTAAACACATATCGCCGTTTGCGTAGAGGCGTTCCGTCGGCCGTTACAGAGAAAAACATGTGGCGGTCTGAGTCAAAGCAGTGCGCTTCTATAAAGTCAATGGTAGACTTTGAGGCTTCTAACCACTCACGATTTCTTTCAATGTGGTTGTAAGCGTAGGCACATATATAGGCAAAACGCCCTTGAAACCAAACCGATTTGGTTGTATCCATGAGTGAACCATCGCGATTTAGGCAGGTGTATACACCACCATTGACGTGGTCAACGCCATGTTTCATCCAGAAAGGCATGATGTTTTCGGTGACCTCTTGTTTGTAACGGTCTGCCCATTGCCTTAGATAAGTTTTAGGATCTATGTTCATTCTTATTGACATTTAGAATTGATTACACTTGCTAAAGAAGTCAATCGCGTCGAGTTCTGCCTTCATACGCGTTTCTTCTTCAGTCGTCATATTCTGGAAAGGCACACGGTTTGGTCCGAGATCAAAGCCCATGAGCTTCATGATTCGTTTGCCTCCAACGATATTTCCACGATAATGACAGATGATATTAATAACTTCTTGGGCAAAGTTTTGATGCTTTCGAGCCGATTCAATGTCGCCTTTCTTCCAGTCTTCTATAATGGCAACCAACTCACGTCCATTGTAGTTGGTTGTTCCACCGATACCTCCTTGGGCACCTCCTTGGGCTAATGACGGTAAGATAGTTTCGTCTTGACCATGCAACATGTCGTATTTGCCGTTGGCATAAAGCCTGCATTGGTTGTACTCATAAAGGCTTTCGTAAGTATATTTGATGCCTGCGAAGTTGGGAATACGCCCATCTACGGCCTTCAAAAGGTCGACCATAGGAAGGAAGGAGGTGCCATGGCGCCTATTCCCCATGCCCCTATCTCGGCTGCATGGTGTGCTAACTCCACACTTTCACGCAAACAGCAACTGCCAACGTGTACAATTACCTTGAAATCTGCTGGTGCTTGCTTCACCCATTCAGTCGCTAAGGCCTTCCTTTCGTCTGTTGTGAGCATGTAGCCCTCGCCAGAAGAACCATTAATAAATACGCCTTTTAGACCATTTTTCTTTAACATTGCTCCGTAAGCAGCAATGGGTTCGAGGTTGATATCACCATTTTCATGAAATGGAGTGAATGGTGCATCAATCAATCCGATAATCTTTTCCATTGTAATCTGATTTATATGATGTCTTATATGAATTTGTTTTATGTTGTTTTCAGAAAGCTCTTTTATTGGAATTTGCTTATTCCATGTTGTCAGTTTGAGGTTTGAGGAACCGCAGTTGCACAAAGAGTGCCAAGGCAACGATGGCTCCCAAGAGGGCGAAACCAAAGCCAAGCTTATTTCCATCGGTCCATTTTCCAAGCATTTGGGTTACCAATGCGCCAGCAAAAACCCCTGTCATGTTCATGATTCCATAAGCAGTGGCACGCTGTCTTGACGGAATAAACTGGCAAAGAATAGGCATGTTGTTGGCATCAAACATGCCAAAGCCTATGCCAAAGAGTAGGCCTGCGCCTACAATGGCAGGCAAGTTATGACCAAATCCTAATAATACTAAGGCTGGAATTGTTAGTCCTAAGCCAATAGCACTGGTGTAAACGCGTCCTTTGAGATTACGTTTTACCCAGCGGTCAGACAAATATCCGCCCATGATTACGCCCAAGAACGAAGATGCAGCGATTGTAATTGTGGAGATAGGGCCTGCTTCTTGCATCGGAATTCCTAAGTTTTGAGCAAACAAAGTGGGCAGCCAGTTCTTCGTAGCCCAGCCTGGTAAGCTCGGAACGGCAAAGAAAAAGAGAATAATCCAAAACACCCAATTAGATAATACCGCACTAAATCCGTGCCATATACTGGCTTTTGATGTTGTTGATGAAGTGCTTTCGTGCTTCAAACCATTGCGAAGTGGTTTCTCATATAGTAGGATTGCCAGAACAATGGCATAGACTATACCAATGATTCCGAACCAATGGAAGGCGGCTTTCCATGTTAGCATGGCCGCAACAACAGCGCCGAAACCTCCTATTGCCTGTCCCATATAGATGCCTGTCATGTGGATTCCTATCGCCATTGAACGGCTTTTGCCTTCATGCCAGTCTGCCAATAGCGACAAAGCTGATGGAATATACAATGCCTCGCTTATGCCCATGAGGCCTCGGAGATAATATAATTGGTCGAAACTTGTGGCATATCCCATGGCCAAAGTTACCGAAGACCACACAAACAAGCTACCCACCACAAGCCATTTGCGGTCAAGACGATCGGCAATCATTCCTGCAAAAGGCGACACAAGGCCGTAAACCCAAAGGAAGATTGCCATCAATGCGCCGAAGGCTTCAGCCTGATTGAGTTCATGAATGTCTGCTTTCATTGATACTTGCATGGTAGAAAGCATCTGACGATCCATGTAATTGAGGAGGGCAACAACCCATAACAGGGCAACAACTGCCCAGGGATAGTATTTCTTTTCAATGATTTTCATGCGAAATAGGTTACTTAAAGGTTAGTCGATAGATATCAGGTGTGCGCACACCAGGTTTCAATTCACCTCCAATGACATAGATATCATTGCCATGTTTGGCTAATGTTGTTCCTGCACGTGCAGCAATCTTTTCGGTGCCAGCTATCTTCCAAGCTCCATTTTCATATATACAAATAAAGGGATTGAAGCGATACCATTCAGCCGGATGCGTCATATAGCCTGGTTTGGGGTGGTTTACGGCATCTAAAAAGATATCTTTGTTCACGCCGCCAACAGCCACAAAGGTTTGTGGAGTGAGACTGATTGCCGCAGCTCCTCCTAAGAAAATAGCTTCGCCATCATTGTTTTTAGGTGGTGCAAGTGTTGTTGTTGGCTTGCCTAAGCATTGACCAGAGAGATTGAGCTCGCAGTCTTCGGTTGCTGTTCTGGCTGTACAGCCGCCCCATTGACAATAGTTTCCATCGACAAATACACCTACGGGCTGACTCAATTTCTTGGGTGTGAGTGGCTGAAGTGTTTCCCATCCGTTATCGAGTTGATTGAGTTTGAGGGCGAACGTTTGCAAACCATTGCTTACAACGACTTGATTCCCATTGCAAGCACCTGCAAAATTGTCCATTTTTATAGGCAATGAAGGAAATGGTTTCAGTGTGGCTTTGCCATTTTTCAAGGTGATTTCAAACACAGAATCAAAGCTTTCATTAAGATTATTGCCTCCAATACAAAGCAAACCACTTGGGAGAGGAATGCTCACACCATAGGCGCAAGGTTGTGGAAGCTTTCCAACAAGTGTCCATTTCAGTTGGTTCTCGCGTGTGATTTCTGCAGCATAAATGCCTTGATAATAACGTTTCAGACCACCTTCTGCCGCGGGCTTCTCTGGAAAGTTACATCCCCCAGCCATTAAAAGCATATTGTCGACTGTGCCAGCAAAGCAGGCTGACACTCCTTTTTCTATTCCGGCTTCGTCTGATGGAAAGCCTTTCACATGTTCAACGCGTGTCAAGTGCAACGATTGTGCATGCAGCTTAGTTTCTTTTATGAATGGATTCATCACAAGATATAGGATTAATAATATTCGAATTGACTTCATTGAGCTATCTTTTTCTTAAATGTACTGCAGGGGAGTGAGGCAGAATTGATGAGGTTTGCACGCGTAAAGGGCTGCCAACCATAGCGAACAGTTCGCGGATTTGGCACTTTATCGCTACTGACAATTACGCTTTCACCTTCTATTTCGGCCTTTGCGGCATAATAAACTCCATCATCTCCGGCTACTTCAAAACCTTGAACAGCACCTCCTTTGGCTTGTAACCCATGCGCATTCTCAAAATAAAGGTAGACAAGATTATCCACTGCGCGGGCCTTTATGCATGTAGGTCCTTCGGAAACAAGGTGATGTTCGTAGACATGATGCAAGGCTTGAAGCGCCAAACGCTCGCCGACAGGCTGTTTGTTTCGGTAATGTACGTCTAAAGAATCGCCGAGATCGCTGGTCACAGTGAGCCACGTTTCGGGAAGTTTTGCAGATAACCGCCGTTGAGAATCACGGAACTCAGGCCATGAAGGGCGGTTAAGACTTGACAATTGTACGACAAGGAACGGCAGCTTTTGGCGGTGAAAGAAGTGTCTCCAGCTTTTCTCCAAGAGGCGAAATAAGCGTGCATGAAGTTCAATGTTGTGGGCATTAGACTCTCCTTGATACCAAGCCACGCCACGAATGGCATAATCTTTTAATGGCAACATGGCTGCTTCAAACATATAACATGGCTCATAAGGGTGGCGTTGCAAGGCTGTTTTTGGAGCAAGCGCAATGTTCTGAAGTGCTCGTTGACGTGCCCAGGGCTGCCCAAAGTCGCCATGATACCAGTCATAAAGGATGGAAGGAAACTGCCATTCGAGTGTGTTTCGGTCTATCCATGATTCAGTTGTGGTGCCACCCACGGCATTACAGATGATGCCTACGGGCACTTTGAGACTGTCTGCCAATGCTTTTCCAAAATGATATGCCACTGCAGAAAAGTTCTTAACGGTGTTTTCATTAGCTGTTTCCCATGTGTTTCCTCCCATGAGTGCCAATTTGTTGACGGCATCGAGGGTTGTTTCATCCCATTTCTCGGCATTTGTTGGGAAACGAGTATACATATTAAAGAGGTGGAGTAGGGGTTGCTTGGCAGCGGTGGCAAGGTCTTCGTGGGCAGAAGTCGACTGACTGGCGGGAAATTCCATGTTTGATTGTCCTGAACATAACCACACTTCACCAATATAAATGTGGCGAATCGTGCGTTGTTGGACTTTTGTTGCGATGTGAACCTCATAAGGTCCGCCTGCTTCCATCGCCGGAAAACTTACCTCCCACTGGCCGTTTGTCTTGACTTTTGTCGTTTCTTTTTTGCCGAGGAATGTCACCTTAACTTGTTCTCCGGCATTGGCGGTTCCACGAAATACAATGGGTTCACGTCGCTGCATCACCATTTCATCGGCATAAAGCGGTGACATTTTCAGTCCACCATAGTCACCTGTGAGTGCAGAACGAATCGTTTGTGCCATGATTTCAGCCCCTTCAGCATTCGGATGAAGTGCATCAGCGAAGAGATTGGGGCGAGAATAGAGGGGCGTATGTAGGTCGATGAGTTCAACATGATTAGCCTTTGCAATGTCGTGGATATGTTGTTGGATTGCTGCATGCCAATCGCGAGTGCCACTTTCAAATCGAGGATGCGTGTGAAAGATAGGTGTCATGAGGCAAATCCAAATCTTAGCCTTGGGATTTTCCTTTCGAAAGGCATTAATAAGTAGCTGATAATCGCGGTTGAAATGTTGATTGTAGTTGGGCCAGTTGCGTGGGTCGGTATCGTTAAGACCTAAGTGGATGACAACCCAATCAGGCTTAAATGCCAGCGCTTCCTTATATTCCGTTTGTTGGATATAAGGCCTATGTCCTTCGGTTAGCAGCGTTGTACCCGAATGTCCGAAGTTTCTAACGTCATAGTTCGTGCCGAGTAAACGTTGCAGTACAGCTGGATAACACGTTTGCTCGCGATTGTTGAGGCCGTAACCAAAGGTGACGCTATTGCCAACGCATGCCACTTTAACTTTGTCTTTTGCAGTACTTGCTAATGCAAGAAATAGCAAAAGAACCACGATTAATCTTTTCTCGATGCAAATATTCATTAGGTTAGTTATTGTCCATCTAATAGTTTATGACCACAAAAATACTACAAATCTAAAAGATAAGCAAAGATTCATACCCCTTTTTATGCTCTCTTATTTCGTGGAATAATTCATTCGGTCAGATAAAATCATCGACCAGACTTCTCCGTTTCCCTTGATAAATGTAAGAAACTTTAAGCCTGTTGCTCATCCCTAAAATAGATTTACCAAGTTTTATATGTTCTTTAACGCAACTTACCCTTTTCTGAACGTTTCAGAAGAACCTAAAATCAGAAAATCATGCTTTTAAAGATTTTGACGCTTGCGGGCCTCCCGCAAATCACTTTTTAAAGGTTTTGGTGCTTGCGGGGCTCCCGCAAATCACTTTTTAAAGGTTTTGGCGCCTGCGGGCCTCCCGCAAATCACTTTTTAAAGGTTTTGTTGCTTGCGGGCCTCCCGCAAACCACTTTTTAAAGGTTTTGGTGCTTGCGGGCCTCCCGCAAATCACTTTTTAAAAGTTTTGGCATTTCCGCGCTCGGCGAAAGTCATTTCCCGAATGGTTTGGCATTTCCGCGGTTGGCGAAAGTCATTTCCCGAGTGGTTGGGCATTTCCGCGCTTGGCGAAAGTCATTTCCCGAATGGTTTGGAGTTTCCGCGGCTGGCGAAAGTCATTTCCCGAAAGGTTTGGCATTTCCGCGCTTGGCGAAAGTCGTTTCCCGAATGGTTTGGTGCTTACGGGCCTCCCGCAAATCAGTTTTAAAAGGTTTTGACACTACGCGCTATAAAGCAAAAATCAAACAACAAAAGAATTTTTGATAACAAAACAATGAAATAACAGAGTAAATAACTATATTTGCAGTTGTGCACTTTTGTTTGATAACGTACAATTAAAGATGTTCAAAATCGCCAAAGCGTAAATAAAGATAGATCTTTACATATAAATGTAAATCAGCGTGATAGCGTAAGATGAAACGAAGTAGTTAAAAAAGTTAAGAAATAAAATTATGAAAAAAAAAGCGCTTATATTTCTCTTTCTCTTTTTTATGCAATATTTCATTGGGCATCAATCCAATATGTTGGCTAAAGGTATTAAATTTTATGTCGGAAAGGTCGAACTTTCCGACATAAAAATATCTTTAAGACTTACTATTGAAGATAATGGAAACGGAACGCTAAACATTTCCAAATGGATAAAAAGTAAGGGAAAGAAATATAAAATTGAAGAATTCTATTTTACTTCATTTGAAGCCGACACTTTGATATTGTCAGGAGAATTATTATACGATATAAAATATTTAGTAAAGAAACAAAAACGTAGTTATTTTATTTATCCTATAAACTCTTTACCTGACGGTGTCCTTTTCTGTGATAAAAATACGAAAAGAATTGAATTGATAGAAAAAAACATAGTTACAAATAATATGTTTTTAATAGAGTAGATGTAGGGGATTACTCCCCAAGCACCTCTCATTGAACCATACGTACGGGTCTCGTATACGGCGCTACATACATATACTTACCTCTAAGAGAAAGCTCTAAAGGTGCATCATCTTTTTCTAAAAGTACCCCATCGATATACAAATAACCTCTTTCTCCTTCAGTATAGGCGTAGTCCCCATTGTTGGGACAGAAGCCACTGACATTTCCTATTCTTTTTGACTTAATATATCTCATACTTGAAACTATTTTGTTGTTAATATCATATTTCTAAATGGTTCGTGCTCCCGAGTCTCTCTGATTGGAACTGCTGGAAAAAGTCCATTCATATTCTCAATTGGATAGTTACAGGAGAGGCCTTGTCTTCTGACAATTCGATTGAGAATGCAGACTCGATTGGAACAGCAGTCTGCTTGAGACAGGATGATAACAAAGTTGTAAAGAATAACATTGTTATTGAATGATATAGGATATTACATTTTTTCATTTTCCTTATTTGATATTCTATTATGCCATGCAACATGCAGGTTATCTTCTATCTATGATTTGTCTTTGAACAAATAAAGCTGCTATAGGCAAAGTCCCATACTTTCTTCGTTAATTCCTTTTCTACTTCTACAATTCTTTATTTAACATTACGACTTTCTTCTATTAGTTGTTCTTTTGATGGTAATTTTTCTACGTTAAGGGCGAAGGCTATTTTCTCATCATATATTAAAGTTAAATATCCTTTATGCTCCCATTCTTTTAATACAGGAAGTATTCTTTCTCTTTCTGTATATATAATTGGAGGAAAGCTATCCCATGTACAGATAGGGCTATATGCAAATGGATCATGACAAATATAAGTTGCCAATAAACTAATAATTTTAATTCTCTTCATATTAACTTATTTAAACGTTATTATTTTGCCTGTTTTCAAATTTACCTTTCTTGTCAATTTGATTTCGGACAGTATTACAAACTCCTCCATTTTATTTTTAGATTAATATTCTCCAAAATATTCGTCTTTTTGACAACTTATAATGTGGGCACAATCTCTCTATCTTCGTATATAGTCACATTATTTCTAATTTTTTCGGCCAATATAGCAAATTCTTCAAAACTATAACACTCTTCTTCTTTCCTCAAAAGAAAACTTCGCGAGTAATCCACAAAACTATTACAAAAAACCACACTTATGATTTTTTTTCCATTTACATTATATATAGAATAATCCCAATCTTTCTTTTGCACTAACTTCTTCATCTTAAAATCTCTTTAACACTGTAATCAATATCTTTATCATACCTTCCGTTTTAATAATAGCTTCTGTTGGTAAGGCAGTATTTCCAGACACTTGCAGCATATATTTAACATCGAACTATCTCTGGAAATCTTCTATTTCATTTATCAAAGTGCTATAGCATCTCAACTGAGTAAATTCTTTTTTTTGTTTTATCCTTTCATAGAGATTACTATAATCAAAAACCAAATAGCGATCTATATGTAATTTTATTTTACATAGATAAATGAAGTATAGTATCCTACAAACATTTTCTCTGTTTACTTCAACATCATTAATTATTTTATTTATTCTGTCAAGGCTTACTTCATTATCCACTAACATTGCATGCAGAGCCCATACAATATTTGAACAATCAATCACCTCGGCATTACTATCATAATGCTTTACTACTATAATATTTATCAGATTTCCGTCAAAAACAGATTTTTTGACAATATTATATTCTTTTGAACACCTCGTGTAGTTCAATGATTTGATTATTTCATCTTCTCTTTTTTTCATTGGGTGGTTATTTGAGTTGTGTATATATTTGTATTTTTTATTTTATGAGCTCTATAATTACCTCTGAGAAATCTCCTAAAGCCTTGCCTCCAGAGAGCCATAGCAATTCATCAGTCCCTATTTCATTGCCTGATGACATTCTTAATTTAGAGCGTGTATAATTTTAATATCAACTCTAATTAATTTATCACCTTGATGTAATTTTGATTACTGGCTATAAATTATATTTCTTGCACAGTTCGTTAAAACTCAATTTGTTATTTCTAACTAACTCGAAGTCTTCTTTAGTTATTTCCACAGAAAGTTCTCTTCCTGTCCATGCAGCTTCCAAATAGAACAACATATATTTATCTCTTTCGCGTTTTATTCTCCAAGCACTACCCCAAAACTCATTATCAGTATTTTTAGGAGTCTGATCTGGGTACTCACCATTAAATAATTTGTAAAAAGAATCCATAGCAGTTTAATGTATTTTTATTTCTGAAAACTTTGGGCTTAGAGAAAAGTCCATTACCAATTCTGGTATTCCACCAGAAGTAAGACCTCCTGGAATCCATAAGTTATTTACTCCTATCTCATTACCTGTCGGGAATCTGGGGTTTATAAAATCTTCTTTTTTAATTAAAACAATCATTACGTCATTATCATTCAAGAAACCAAATTCTATCCCTAGCTTCTGTTCTATTACTCTCATATTTCCTTTTGCTTCTTTTACAACATCATCTAAATAACGTGAGTTCGACGTATTATAAGTGTCTATAAATTTGGTGATTAGCGAAATTCGTTGTAACTTTAAGGAACTAATATACAAACAAGAATCGCCATGATAACCGAGGACAAAGTTACTGTAATATTTTGTATGGCAGACGACTTCTGCAAGTTTTTTGATGCAATGACAGCAAAATATACGCTAAAACCTACAGGAAAAAGGAAATATCATCGAAGTTCCACGATGTCAAAGGCAGAAGTAATGCTGATAATGATTCTTTTCCACGATTCTGGTTATCGTTGCTTTAAACTTTTCTATCTTGAAACAGCTTTTCTGTCGGGCGTTTATAACCATGTGAGGATAAGTAGTAATCCACAATGGGTGTTGTTAGTAGAAAATCTAATTCTGTGGGTTCGTATCCACACTCACTTTCCCGCTTTTTGAACTACACTGATAAAATACGATTGCTAATACGATCATTGAAATTGATGTAATAAGTCTTCTCATGTCTATTTTTTTGTATAATGTACTGCAAAAGAATAAAAATAGCAAAGCTTTGGAGAATGACCAAGCAAATGGATGTCAGGTTTATGTTTCCAGAATACTTCCATTATTATTTACAGGCTTTTCGTTATTTATAGTTGAACTAATAGCTTCTATCGTTGTAACTATATCATTTTTTTATCATACTCTATTACTACTCCCGTATGTCCTCTCCATAGGAAAATATCTCCTCGTTTAGGTATATAGCTAGCATTCTTATGTTTAATAAGCCACTTTGGATGATTCTTACCATATTCTATCATGCTCGCCGTAGCCTCCCATAGGTTTCTTTAACCATTCTATTTTTGCAGCATAACGTCCTACCATTTCAGAATAATTCATTGCTTTTGCTCTTTTATCTTTTGATAGAGGATTGATATCGGTTCATTTATCATTTTCTTGTATTTCATCTTCATAATATTGTGAATAAAATTTTAGGTTCTCATACCCATAATAATTCTTCTTTTTGAATCTATTGAGCAATTCTGGATTCTTTGAATATGTATTACTTATGATACCGATAACACCGGGGGTTTGCTCCTTTTTTAATTCTTTCTTTGATATAAGTTCTAAGATATAGGCCACATCTTCGTCAAGATTACCCTCGTATTTTGTTTTATAGGGTTTCGTTAGAATCTCTTCCAGAAAAGGTATAAACATCGTTTGACAGTTATCTGACTCTATACAGTATTGTCTGAATATATTTCTTCTTAGTTTCCATTTTCCGTTTATCCCAATTCTCCCAAAGAATATAGAAAACCAAGTATCATTATCCTCATTGGCTTTCATCTTTTTAAAGATAAAGGATTTAAGATTATCATCCCAATATCCAAAATCTTGTACTAATTCATATATGTGGTATAAATCTTTTTGCATGTATGCAAAATCTGATTTCTTTCCATAAAATAGATAATTATTGAAAGCCAATAGATATAATTTATCATCATATACCTCTGAATGAATATTCAAATCGACAAATCTATCTTTCCGATATATGATAAGGCTATTTGGCTCGTCATCAATTAAAGGATTTAATTCCACTTCAATGATATCACTTGTATTTTCTTTAATATCATATCCAAATATTTGTTTTATTTTAGACTGGAAATCTTGCGTACTCGGAAATTTAAAGCCACTTTTAGTCAAAAATAACTTTCTCTCATTTTCCATATTTTTCATACTATCTGCCACTTTCTTTGTCGCTATATTTTCACTGGATATTTGACTCTTTCGCTGATTTCTCATACATCCATAGCTACAGCTAAGCATTATGCATTCAAGCAAAATCATTGCTATTCTATGATTCCAAACCATAATTTCCCTTTTTTAACAACATTTCTTTCTAATAATACTAAAATAACATCTTTTGAAAAATCCTCA
>QWBZ01001153.1_pt1 | contig 18825 bp, 21 predicted proteins | sample 1972441 | NCBI WGS metagenome assembly QWBZ01 (sample SAMN09866721, study PRJNA288562) | Human oral metagenome isolate term6_saliva, whole genome shotgun sequencing... | isolation source: mouth | host: Homo sapiens | place: USA: California
GCCTCTGCTGTGTGAAAACGCAGCAGGGCGTTTGTTGCATTCAGACAGCCGACAAATTAAACAGGGTGACATTTTCGTTGCCTGTCAGGGCGAATATACAGACGGCCGCAGCTATATTCCTGCCGCCATCGTCAACGGTGCAACCTTTGTTTTTTGGGATGATGACGGCAAATTTACATGGAATCCCGAATGGAACGTTCCCAATCAAGGCATTAAAGATCTGAAACATCGTGCCGGTATGTTGGCAGCACAGGTTTACGGCAATGTTTCAGACAGCCTTAAAGTTTGGGGCGTAACCGGTACCAACGGCAAAACCTCTATCACACAATGGCTGGCGCAAGCTGCCGATCTGTTGGGCGAAAAAACCGCCATTATCGGCACAGTCGGCAACGGCTTTTGGGGCACATTGGAAGAAACCACACATACCACACCTGCTCCTGTCGATGTCCAAACCCTGCTCTACCGCTTCCGCCAGCAAGGCGCAACAGCCGCCGCGATGGAAGTTTCCAGTCACGGCCTTGACCAATCGCGCGTCAACGGCGTGCCGTTTCGCAGTGCAATCTTCACCAATCTCACCCGCGACCATCTCGACTATCACGGCACCATGGAAGCCTATGGTGCCATCAAATCGCGCCTGTTCTACTGGCATGGTCTGCAACACGCCATCATCAATGTCGATGATGAATACGGTGCAGAACTCGCAGGCCGTCTGAAAAAAGACTGTCCCGATTTAGCCGTTTATGGCTATGGATTCAGCGAGCAAGCCGATATCCGCATTACCGATTTCACCGCTTCTTCAGACGGCATGGAAGCCGTATTCCAAACCCCGTGGGGCGAAGGAAAATGCCGTACCCGTCTGCTCGGACGGTTCAACGCGCAAAACCTCGCCGCCTGCGTTGCCTTGCTGTGTGCCAACGGTTATCCACTCAATAACGTTTTGGAAGTACTGGCAAAAATCCGTCCTGCTTCAGGTCGCATGGACTGCATCATGAACAGCGGCAAACCTTTGGTCGTTGTCGATTACGCCCACACGCCCGATGCACTGGAAAAAGCACTCTCCACTTTGCAGGAAATCAAACCGCAGGGCGCGGCTTTGTGGTGCGTATTTGGCTGCGGCGGTAACCGCGACCGTGGTAAACGTCCGCTGATGGGCGCAGCAGCCGTACAGGGCGCGGATAAAGTTGTCGTAACCAGCGACAACCCACGCTTGGAAAGTCCGCAAGACATCATCAACGACATCCTGCCTACCGTGCCTAATCCTGAACGCGTCGAAGTTGATCGTGTCGTTGCCATCCGTTATGCGGTTGAGCAGGCTGCCGCGAACGACATCATTCTGATTGCCGGTAAAGGGCATGAAAACTATCAGGATGTACAAGGCGTGAAGCACCATTTCTCCGATTTTGAAATCGCAGAAAAAGCATTGGCAGAGCGCGGTTAAGCCATATCGCAAATGTTCAGACGGCCCGAAACCTTAAGGCCGTCTGAAAAAGATTTAAACCTATACAATAAAAGCAATACGACACACGCATTACGGCACGTCAGCCATTAAACCCATCACAGTTGTTTGTTTCGGAGGACTTTTTAACAAGGCTGTCTGAACAACAAGGAGACCGATTTGATGCTGAAAATGCCGACAAAAATCTTATTAATCAGTGCGGCCGTAGTTTTATTCGCAGGCTGTACAACCAAACAACTTCCGCGTCCAACTGCCGAAATCGAGCAGTTGAGGGCGCAACAGCCTCCTACCGAGCAAAGCCTGCCGAATCCTGTTAAAGGCAAACGTTTTGACGACACTTGGGGCGCAGCGCGCAGTCAGGGGCGCAGGCATGAAGGTGTGGATATTTTTGCTAAGAAAAACACGCCGATACGCAGTACCACGCCCGGCATCGTGACCAAAATCGGACGCAACCGATTAGGCGGTAAAGTTATCGGTATCCAAGGGCCGGGTGCGTGGCATTACTATGCCCACCTCAATAAATTTGCCCATGTCCGCCTGTATGAACGAGTAAAAGAAGGACAGGTCATCGGCTATGTCGGTAAAACCGGCAACGCCAGAACCACACCGGCCCACCTGCATTACGGCGTGTATCTGCCGAACGGCGCGGTGAATCCGTATCCGCTGATTAATCAGAACAGATAGGCCGTCTGAATTAAATATAGGTTTTTTAATTGTCTTGTATTTTCTTATTAATTTATTTTTAATAAGATTTAGTGGGTAAGTTTTAAATTAAGGATTTTAGGATTGAAAAATGAATAGAAAATTATTGTTAGGTTTGCTTTGTATCGTATTTTCTATAGATATTTCTGCAAAAACCAGAAATGTTCCAGTTTCTCAGAGTAATATGCAGCTTAAAGAATTATTGTTGATTTTCTCAGACACGAAGCAGCCTGAAGTAGGGACTGAGGCAGACCGGTACCATATTAAGGGTATGAAATGGCAGTATGACAATCTAAAAAAAGAGAAGAATATGTATAACTCCAGTCGAATAGAGGTCAAAAATTTGAAGGATAGTGAAGTTATTATACATGGCCGAGATGGTTATATTAATTCAATTGATTTATCAAGTTCACATCCGAATAAACAATTTAAAAAAATTTTGGAAGCCAATTTAGGTAAGGGAGTAGTGAAGGAGTTGGTGGGTTGTAGAAGTGAATTTATACCAACGGAAAAAGCCTATCAAATCAGTTTTAAAGATAGAGCGGTTATTTATGTGAATGCGGATGTAAGTTTTGATTCTGAGCCCTTTATGTCTCCGTTATACACGCTTTTTCAGTTCAGTTTGACGCGTCCAAGTCATTGGAAGTGTTGATCTGAAATATTCAAAATCTAGATATATCATTTCGTTAAGAAGAATTAATTAACTAAGATGGCAATATATGTATTTGCCCAGAGGCGCGGTGAATCCGTATCCACTGATTAATCAGAGCAGATAGGCTGTCTAAATTCGATATGGGATTTTTTTAGATTGTTTTGTGCGTTTTTCTATGGTTTTGTTTTGTAATTATTTTTTGTTTTAAATGGAGTTTGGCTATGAAATTTCTTAAATTAACAGCTTTTTGTGCATTAAATGGTTTTTTTTGTCATTCATTAGCTGCTGAAATACCTACGTCAGAACAACAAAACATACCAAAAGAGTTATCGGTATTTGTTGGACATGATGATTTATGGGCTTATGTGTATCATGATTTGGATGGAGATGGTGATACAGATGCTTTGTTAATAACTAAGTCTGAAAAAATAAAATCACCAACTACAAAGAATAATCTTGTTCTTTCTATTTTGGAAAAGAATAAGAATGGACGGCTTATAAAAACTGCGGAAAATAACAAGATATTTTCATATCTTGATACACCCAAGCATCTTTTTTCCAGCGAGGATTTTTTCAAATTCCAAAAAAATCAATTCAGCATTTATCAAGAAATGCATGCAGGGACTTCTCATAATAGTACCTATACTTTCCGTAAATTCAAGAATGGGCAGTGGTATTTGACAGAGATGGAAAATACACAGACCGTCAATAACCCAAATACAGGAATGGTTGATGTAGTTACAGATTTAAAAAAATATCCTAAAAGTCTTAAGAAGATCCGTTTTAACCAATTTGATCCTGATTTATTTTTCTAAATTTAATCACTTAACTTAATGGAGAATTTTTATGCCTAAAAAACTTAATGCTAGTTCTACTTTGCTACTTCAAAAGGCAATTGACAGTGGAATCACATCACCTAAAGAGTTGGCGAATCTAATGGGAAATGCTGACGTTGAAACAGATGGATTTACTAGAATGCACGAAAATCCTAGGTATAGCACTGCAAAAAATCTCATGGTTAGTGTTAGATCTGCCTCAAAACGGTTTAGTGTTGAGGAAATTGAGTCGGCGGTTAAAAGTAAAGACCCTAAGGAAATATTTAAGGTAATGTATGAAAATAGGAAGGACTTGGGTAATACACAACCAGGAGATGGATATAAATATCATGGGCGTGGATATTTACAATATACAGGACGTTATAATTACACAAAATATGGAAAGATGTTCGGTGTTGATTTAAAAAATAATCCAGATATAGCTGCGGAGCCCGAAATGGCTGCCAAATTGGCAATTGCTTTCTGGAGGCATAAAGTACCTGAACATCTTAGGGAAAATGTGAGGGAATCTGCCAATATCATTAACGGGGGAACGAATGGTATGGAGGCAAGGATACTACGTTCAAAAGAATGGGAGAAGGTAATTACACCTGAGCTGATTTTGGAAATGCAACAAAAAACAGGCCAAGAAAAACAGCAAAATACATCTCAACGTGATGAAAAATTTGCTGAAAATGAGAAGAAAGGTCAATCCAAATATGAAGAAACCCGGTCCATGCTTCACAACCTTCTGAACGATACCGACGGTTCGTATGCCAAAAAACTTCTAGCAAATAATCAGGAAGAAGTTGCTAGTTTTAGCGAGAAAATCCAAGGACGTATCGAACAAACAAAATTGCAAGAATTGACTGAACGTGAAAGCAGAAATACGTTGCAACAAGAAGAACAACAGCGGAATTTTTCCCGTTCTGTATAGTTTTTGTATGAATATTGGTAATTTAGTCTCCCTATGGAAGTTTATACATAGGGAGTTTGGATTGACATGTGAGATTAATAATGAATGAGCTTGATAGAGCTTCAGAGCAAATACAGAACCTGATGATCGATATGGTCATGGTTATGGAAAAATATAAAGAGGATAGTGGAAAAATTGTAGATAATATCCAAAAGGAGCTAGATAGTTCTTTAAATCAGCAGCGAAAAATGATAGTTGATATGGTCAGGGATGATATCCTTCATCACGCTTCTACCCAAGTAAAGGCATACACTCAAAATATGGATGATGCACGGAAACAGATGGTTGAGCAGGTACGTGAATTTAATACTTATTTATGCGCAGTTAAAAGTGAAAACCAAAAAATATTTAGAATGACTGTATTGGGTATGGCACTTACTTTAACTATGTTAGTTCTCGGTGGTATTGCATTGGTTTTCTTCTATTCGAACATTATCTCTCAAAAGAAATTGGAGGCAGATATGCTGAATCGGATTAATAGTTCGGATATTGTTCGTTGCGGAGATAGTCTGTGTGCAAAAACAGGAAAGGCTGGAAATAATGGTTATCGGGTTATTCAACATCGATTTTCAGATAAATAAACAGTCATTTGATTATTAATTAAAAAAGCTATGAAACCACTAGACCTTAATTTTATTTGTCAGACCCTCAACCTTCCGATGCCGTCTGAAAATCAACCTGTTTCGCGTATCGTTACAGACAGCCGCGATATTCAGGATGGCGATGTATTTTTCGCGCTTGCCGGAGAGCGCTTTGACGCGCATGATTTTGTTGAAGATGTGTTGGCAGCGGGGGCAACGGCAGTTGTGGTTTCGCGCGAAGATTGCGCGGCTCTGGAAGGCGCATTGAAGGTTGACGATACGCTTGTGGCTTTGCAAAAACTGGCGAAGGCGTGGCGTGAAAATGTGAATCCGTTTGTCTTTGGCATTACTGGCTCTTCCGGCAAAACGACGGTTAAAGAGATGTTGGCCGGTGTATTGCGTCATCGATTCGGTGATGAAGCCGTGTTGGCGACTGCCGGTAATTTCAACAACCATATCGGCCTGCCGCTGACTTTGTTGAAACTGAACGAAAAACACCGCTATGCCGTCATTGAAATGGGTATGAACCATTTTGGCGAATTGTCTTTACTGACCCGAATCGCCGGTCCGAATGTTGCTCTGGTCAATAATGCTTTGCGCGCGCATGTCGGTTGCGGTTTTGATGGTGTTGGCGATATTGCCAAAGCCAAAAGTGAAATCTATGAAGGTTTGCTTTCAGACAGCATCGCGCTGATTCCGTGCGAAGATGCCAACATCGCTACATTTGAAGCTGCTACTGCACAATTGAACGCTCAGACTTTCGGCGTTGCCAGTGGCGATATCCATGCGGAAAATATTGAGTTGAAACCGTTGTCCTGCGAATTTGATTTGGTGCGTGGTAATGAACGTGTTGCCGTGGTATTGCCAATCCCCGGCCGTCACAATGTGCATAATGCCGTAGCAGCGGCGGCTCTGGCTTTGGCGGCAGGTTTGAGCCTTGCCGAAGTTTCAGACGGCCTGAAAAATTTCAGTAATATCAAAGGCCGTCTGAATATCAAGCAAGGCATTAAAGGCGCGACTTTGATTGACGATACTTATAATGCCAACCCCGACAGCATGAAGGCCGCCATTGATGTGCTTGCCGCTATGCCTGCGCCGCGTATTTTTGTGATGGGCGATATGGGCGAATTGGGTGAGGATGAAGCCGCTGCCATGCACGCCGAAGTTGGTGCGTATGCACGGGATAAAGGCATCGAGGCCGCATATTTTGTCGGCGACAACAGCGTTGAAGCAGCGGAAACGTTTGGCGCGGAAGGTTTGTGGTTTGCTGACAAAGATCCGCTGATTCAAGTGTTGAGCCACGACTTGCCTGAACGCGCTACTGTGCTGGTCAAAGGTTCGCGCTTTATGAAGATGGAAGAAGTGGTCGAGGCGTTGGCAACAACAACTGCGTAAAAGGCCGTCTGAAATATGAAAAAGATTTTACTATTGACTGGTTTGCTGATTGCCGCGTTTTATGCCGGAATGAAAGTACAGGCATTTATCTATGAAGATACCTGCTTGGATTTGGGCGGCGGAAAGAACCCTGGAAACTATCCAATTTGCGTGGTAGAGAAATAATCTTACTCAATAAGGTCGTCTGCAATTTCAGACGGCATACCGTTTTATTTTTAATTGGGCGATAAGCCCGCTGTAACAACAAAAACAAAAAAGGAAGCCCCATGTTTTTATGGCTCGCACATTTCAGTAACTGGTTAACCGGTCTGAATATTTTTCAATACACCACATTCCGCGCCGTTATGGCGGCTTTGACTGCTTTGGCGTTTTCCCTATTGCTTGGTCCGTGGACCATCCGCAAACTGACTGCGCTTAAAGTCGGCCAAGCCGTCCGTACCGATGGCCCTCAAACCCACCTGATCAAAAACGGTACGCCAACCATGGGCGGCTCGCTGATTTTGACCGCCATTACCGTGTCCACAATCTTGTGGGGCAACTGGGCAAATCCTTATATTTGGATTCTCTTAGGCGTCCTGCTTGCTACCGGCGCACTCGGTTTTTACGACGACTGGCGCAAAGTGGTTTATAAAGACCCTAACGGCGTGTCTGCCAAATTTAAAATGGTGTGGCAGTCCAGCGTTGCCATCATTGCCGGTTTGGCATTGTTCTATCTTGCGACAAATTCCGCCAACAATATCCTGATTGTTCCCTTCTTCAAACAAGTTGCCTTGCCGCTTGGCGTGGTCGGCTTCTTGGTATTGTCTTACTTGACCATCGTCGGCACATCCAATGCTGTTAACCTGACCGACGGTTTGGACGGCTTGGCCGCATTCCCCGTTGTACTTGTTGCAGCCGGTCTTGCCATCTTTGCTTATGCCAGCGGCCACTCCCAATTTGCCCAATACCTGCAATTGCCTTACGTTGCCGGCGCAAACGAAGTGGTGATTTTCTGTACCGCCATGTGTGGCGCATGTCTCGGCTTTTTGTGGTTTAACGCCTATCCGGCACAAGTCTTTATGGGCGACGTCGGCGCGCTCGCGCTTGGCGCGGCACTCGGTACCGTTGCCGTCATCATCCGCCAAGAATTTGTCCTCGTCATCATGGGTGGCCTGTTTGTTGTTGAAGCCATTTCCGTTATGTTACAGGTCGGTTGGTACAAACGCACCAAAAAACGCATCTTTCTGATGGCGCCGATTCATCATCATTACGAACAAAAAGGCTGGAAAGAAACCCAAGTCGTCGTCCGTTTCTGGATTATCACCATCGTCTTGGTACTGATTGGTTTGAGTACCCTTAAAATCCGCTAAATCTCCAATGGCCGTCTGAAAGTTTCAGACGGCCATTATGTAATGGTAAGCATGCTTGCCTGAATCCTCTATTTCAAAAATAAATTCCGCAATAATCCACACAGAAAGTTCCCAAACATGTACCAATCTTTTGGCGGCGCAACCGGCATCCGCACCCTGACCGACCGTTTCTACGACTTGATGGAACTTGAGCCGCAATACCAAGCCTTACGCCAAATGCACGGCGAAGACATGACCCTGATACGCGAAAAGCTCTACGAATTTTTCAGCGGCTGGCTCGGCGGCCCGCAACTCTTTGTCGAAAAATACGGCCATCCCCAACCTGCTTTGCCCAAGCCATGAGCGAGCTGGACATCGACAAAGCACTTGCTGAGCCGGTGTTAATCCAAGTTTTTGCCATGGCAGATTGGTGTCGTAACCAAAACGAAGACGGTATCGAACCGCCTATGCCTCCAATGGCGGTTGATCCCGTAATCCGCATTCCTGAATTGAAAAACGTATTAAAGCAATATGGCGTGGACAGTTATTTTGAAGGTTGAGGTTGTCTGAAAAGTGTTTGTGATGTGAGCTGAATACTTGCATTCAACAAAATATCTGATATTCAGCTGTTTCTTTTTCTCTTGTTGCGGGAATATTGAAATTTCAGATTCAAGAATCCGAGCTATGGTAAATTGAATAGAGAGGAAATTTCTAAAGTTCCAGTTACGTATATTTTTAAAATTGAGGAAAAGATATAAGAAAGAATAGTTATGTTGAGATTTTTACTTGGAATTTGTGTTTGTATAACATTATCAGCCTGCCAAACTGAAACTTTGGTAAAGGATATGGATATTTCGAAAAAACAGAAGTTACATAATATGAATACTTATTTTGCTGAAAATGCAAAAAAATTAGATGAAATAGTACAGATTCCTAGTGAGGGTGTTAAATCCATCGATGTATATGCTCTTTATGGATTTGTTGAATCATTTTCGCCCATTTCTACTGCTGAGCAAATTAAACAAAGAGTAGGGGAAGGTTTGGGTTATAAGGACTTATTTGGTACAAAATCTGTCCATTACCGTTTAGAACCAAAAGACTTTTCTCATTTTTTCTCTGGTTTTAATAGAATTAAAAGTACATTAAATCTCTATGATAAATTTGATTCAGTATATTTGATATTGATTGAAATTAAGTATAACACCCATTCTGTCCAAATACTTACTCGAGAGGCAGCAGAGGGAGAAGCTTTTTTATTCAGTAAAATTATTAAAAATGATGAGAGATTTTTAATTTTATTTGATCCAAAAGGATTAAAAGAGTTATTTAATACGATCGATCCAAATCAAAATATTCTGAAATGATTAATTTAGGTTGGAGCTATTTATAACAAGCAGTGTGGATTTTAATAAGACAGATTTTGTTGCCAATATCGTCCAAGAATTTGCAGTCGGTAAAATGGCAAATTGAATGTTTGAAAGGGAGAATAAATCGGTACATGTTTACGTCAATTCAAAATGCAGGGATAAAAGTAAACAATGTATTAGATTAATCATTATGACTAAGTGAGAAGTTTTGACTCAAATCTTTAAAATGTTGGATTCTGAATCCGGCCTACGGTTAAAACAGGAGGTAATATGGATGTTGTAGGAATAATGCTGATGTGGTTAGTTGGAATAGTCTTTTTTCCTATTATTGTGTACATCGTATGGAAAATTTATAAATATATCCGCACTCTTTCTATAAAAATGCAGCGTGGCATAGCTATTTTAACTATTATTACTCCGTTAATTTTATATATAGGTATGACGCATATCACGAATAAAGGGTATTGCATTCGGGATAGAAAGTATTTTTCCGAATATTCAAAAGAAAAAATGATTAATGATGCAATAATTTTGTTGATAAATAAGAATTCAGATATTTCTTTGGAAAGATATAAAAAACCTCAAGATTTTTCTAAAAATCCTGAGGTTTTTGATATTGCTAATTTCAAATCATTTAATGATGGTTGCTGTCATGTATACACAGGTGATATTGATGATGGTAGTGGGTCAGTTAAGTATATCTATAAACTTATTGGGAGATTTTATGGATATGTGAAGTTGGATTATTGGCAAATAAGGCCAAATTTTAAAATGGATGAAGAACAAAAGCGTGTTTATCAAAAAATTGAAAAAACAAGAAGCTATTATGGAGTGAGCCGTTGTGGGGAAGTTTTTGAAACTCCTGGTTATCTATATCTTTGAATAGAATGAGGAGGCGATATCATCTAAAAAGTACCATTTAGTAGTATGAGGAAATTACAGAACGTTTCAAAGCAGGTGAAATTGTTGTTGTCTTTGTTCTGTATGTTGATAGTTTTATTTTCAAGAAAATATCTTAAAGTTTTATTTTTTAACAAGTATTTATAATGAAATCTCATTTTTTGACATTCGGTGTGCTGGTTGCATACAGTAATATTGCTCAAGCCGATACAATAGAAACTATGCGTATGTACGATAAGTCTTTATCTAGCATATTGGTGGAGGCTGCACGCAATGGTAGTTTTACTGACTTAGAAAAAATTGGACACAGTATAGGCATTCCAGAATTGGCACGTGAAATTAATCGAACTACTGATCATGCTATGAGAAACCGTAGACAGTTCAGTGGTATATACTATGTTAACCAAGATGCATATCAACAATACGGCATCCACAGTATCTCATTTTCTGAATGGCCGTCTGGAAATGGAAAGGTGAAGCAGCTTCATTTTACATTTCACAATAATCGCTGCCCGTTGCCCCCCATATATTATGAACAGTTTACAGGTAATCGTAGTCTAACTGCTTATTTAGACGACAGGTATATAACCGTTCTTTCGTTACCTACCCCCGCAACTGCAAAGTTATTCTTTACTAAAGATCGCACAAACAAATGTGCGGTTATTATCGTCCAAGAATTTGCAGCAGGTAAAATGGAAAATTGATGCTATTCAACTGATATTGAAAGAACAGGTTGATAAAGAAATCCAATGTGGAACTGGTAGCAGTGGAAGTGAAATATTTGTGGATTCGGTTGTTCCATATAAAGATACAGATGAGTTTAAAAGAAAAATCCTGAATGTTGTCATATTGAGATGTAAGCGGATCGTTATCCTGAAAGAATGCTACCATTTTACCAATATCGGCATTGGTTAAGTGAATATAAACCAAGTATAAGAAGGAAAATATTTATTATGAAATAAGCAGATATAGTAAATTTTTTCTGCTCCGGATTATTGGTATAAGTAAGGATTTTAGAATGGCTGGAATAAACTATTTTGGTTATTAAAGACATCAAAGTCATTAGATATTAAAAAGGTGAGGGTTATGGATTTTTCTTCATTGTTTGATAATTATTTTTTCATTTTGCATGCTGTTTTGGGTATAGTGTTTGGGGTGGTTATTTACTCATTTAAAATTCAATCTATCAGATACTACCAAATGTTAATTATGTCTCTACTTTACTTAGTATTGCTTTTATTATTTTGGAAAGGTGCTTGGGTATGGTTGAAGATTTCCTTTATACCATATTTTATACTCCTTGGTTGTATTATGCTAATTTATTTAATAATTTATAGTAAGTTGATAAAAATTTTTAGGAGTAAGATTGGGCAGGGTGTTGTTATTGGTGTTTATGGAGTAGCTGCATATTTGGTAATTGTGAGTTGGTTGACAATTTTAGTGTTAATTGAATTTTGATATCTATCAAATTATTAAATTAATAATTTGACTCTAGATTAAAATATGAAAGAATTGAAATGAATAAGTTACCAACAATGGAAGAAATAACAAGTCTTTATTTATATGGGCAACCCATTCCACCTAAAAATAAAATTGATACCCACATTATTTCTCGAAAACGTGAGCCATACTCAGTTTCTGCGCAAATGTTTATGAATGGTCCTGGACGGTTTGCAAGAGCGTCAGATTTTGAATATGTAAATAAATTTTTTAATGAAAACTATCAGATATCTGCTTACAGATTAAAACCTGGAGAATACAGTAAGGCTGAAGTTATGAAGCATTTCGGCTTAGATAGAGGATGGGTATCTCTGACGCTTGCTATGTATGATGATGGCAAAGATGATTTGATCGAGAGAGCATATATCTGGAATACCAGTGCTTTTATGTTGGACGATAAAGCACGGTTTGTGGTTGAGCCCGATGGTAGAAGGTACATCAAGGATTTTGCTATACGTCCTTACAAAAACGAAAATTTTGATTTTGTTGGTGGGCGAACTTCGGAAATGATCAATTTCAAACTTCAACGAGAAATCGATCCTGAAGGTATCGGCAGAAAAGTAGAAATTACTTTTTCAGGAAATTTGAAAACGCGAACGCTGACGGAAGAAGGCTATCGTATTGAGCAGAACAAATCTTCACATTGGAGCCTGATTAACGGGGCAAGAGTAGGGATGGCAAGCGGGTTGAATCTCAATGGAGGTATCATAGACCGACTAGAGAAAAGCGGGGTACTGTATCATCATGATGAGCAGAAAAGGCAGAAACGGTCTGATCATCAAAAACATTCTTTCGACTACAACAATACCGACTGGAACAATTTGAACGGCAGTGATTTATACGCTGCAGTTTTGTCTGCGAACAGCAGTCAGTTGGATGCGTTGGGTAAAAATCTGGCGCAGTCGGAAGAAGGTCAGCGTATGCTGAGGCAGGGAGAAAATCTGTTGGCTGAATATAAAGAACAGCAGGAATTGGAGCGGCAACAGGAGTTGGTACATTCAAGCCGTGCAATGGTCAGAACGCTTTAAATCCGTATATCGGGGAAGGTTTAAATGGACGATAAGAAATTTGATGAGGCTATAAAGGTGTTGGTAATGTTGCGGGCGGACGTTATCGAACAGGGGAAGAAAATTGATGGCCGAATTAATGAGCAACAGCGTGCTTTGTCGGAGGAGTCTGACCGGTTCAGACGACAGGTTGGTAATATAGTTGACAATGCAGGGAAGACTATCCGACAAGAAACTGAGCAGTCGTTGGGCTTAGCAAGTGAAGGGTATAAGAAGGCAGTTGATGAATTAAATCGTGAAGTGGGGAAACTCAATAAAATTATCAAAAGCTGGTATATCGGTATAGGCGTAGTATTAGCTATTGCTGTCATTATATTGTTTGTGGTGGTGCGATATACGGTTGTTGATTTGGCTGATAGGCGTGCGGAATTGGAGAGTTATGAACATGCCATTGAAACTGCCAAAGCATTTGCTGAGTCGGATGCCTACATATGTGAAGGGCGCATTTGTATCAATACAGGTAAAAATGTCGGTAACGGCTATCGTCAGGCAAAACCGAGAAAGAAATAAAACGTCGTCTGAAAAACTAGTATAAAACAGAAACAATAATTTGAAAGAAATGGATTTTAAAATGAATAAATTATTAAAAAAAATGATGGTAGCTCTATTGTCTTTGGGCTTGGTGCAGGCAGTTTGGGCTGATAATGTGCCGGATTTTAAGGAAACGCTTCAAGCTGCGGAGCAAGGGAATGCTAAAGCCCAATTTTATTTAGGTGTGATGTACGCCAATGGGCAAGGAGTCCGTCAAGATGAGAAGCAGGCAGAATATTGGTATCGCAAAGCGGCAGAACAAGGTAACGCTTCTGCACAATATAATTTGGGTGTGATGTATGAAAATGGACAAGAAGTCCGTCAAGACCCTGTGCAGGCAGTACAGTGGTATCGCAAGGCGGCAGAACAAGGGTTGGCTGAAGCCCAATATAATTTGGGTGGGATGTATGCCAAAGGGCGAGGAATCCGTCAAGACGATGTACAGGCAGCACAGTGGTTTCGCAAGGCGGCAGAGCAAGGATATGCTGCTGCGCAATATAATTTGGGTGTAATGTATGCCAATGGGCGAGGAGTTCGTCAAGATGAGAAGCAGGCAGTGCACTGGTATCGCAAGGCGGCAGAACAAGGGGTTGCGGATGCTCAAAATAATCTCGGTGTACGGTATGTTCAAGGGCGAGGAGTCCGTCAAGATGAGAAGCAGGCAGTGCAGTGGTATCGCAAGGCGGCAGAACAAGGGCATGCTCAAGCTCAATTTAATTTGGGTTGGATGTATGACAAGGGGCAAGGAGTCCGTCAAGATGGTGAACAGGCGGTACAGTGGTATCGCAAGGCGGCAGAACAAGGAAATGTCAAAGCTCAATTTAATTTGGGTTGGATGTATGCCAATGAGCTAGGAGTTCGTCAAGATGAGAAGCAGGCAGTGCAGTGGTATCGCAAGGCGGCGGAGCAAGGAGATGCTCACGCCCAATTAGCTTTGGGTTGGATGTATGTCACTGGGCAAGGGGGTCGGCAAGATGTGGTGATTGCCAAAGAGTGGTTTGGTAAGGCTTGTGATAACGGACTACAACTAGGTTGCGAGGCGTATCGTCACTTTGATGGTACAGAATTTTGAATCAAAGTTTGGGCGGATGATGTGCCGGATTTTCAGGAAACGCTTCAAGCTGCAGAGCAAGGAGATGCTCCTGCCCAATATAATTTGGGTGTGATGTATGACCAAGGTCAAGGAGTCCGTCAAGATTATGCACAGGCAGTGCAGTGGTTTCGAAAGGCTGCAGAGCAAGGGCATGCTACTGCCCAATATAATTTGGGTTCGATGTATCTCAATGGTCAAGGAGTGCGTCAAGACTATGCACAGGCAGTAGGCTGGTTTCGCAAGGCTGCGGAACAAGGGGGTGCAAAGGCTCAATTAAATTTGGGTCTGATGTATGTCAATGGGCGAGGAGTCCGTCAAGACTATGCACAGGCAGCGCAGTGGTTTAGCAAGGCTGCAGAACAAGGATATGCACAAGAACAATTTGGGTTGGGTGTGATGTATGGAGCAGGGCAAGGGTCCGACAAGATGGAGTGATTGCCAAAGAGTGGTTTGGTAAGGCTTGTGATAACGGACTACAACTAGGTTGCGAGGCGTATCGTCACTTTGATGGTACAGAATTTTGAATCAAATGTTTGGGCTGATAATGTGCCGGATTTTAAGGAAACGCTTCAAGTTGCGGAGCAAGGAAATGCTAAAGCCCAATTTAGTTTGGGTAAGATGTATTACGAAGGGCAAGGAGTTCGTCAAGATTATGCAGAGGCGGCACGATGGTATCTCAAGGCGGCAGAACAAGGGTATCCTGCAGCTCAAAATAATTTGGGTGCGATGTATGCCAAAGGGCAAGGAGTCCATCAAGACTATGCTCAGGCAATGATGTGGTATCGCAAGGCCGCAGAACAAGGGGCTGCTGCTGCCCAATATAATTTGGGATTATTGTATGCCAATGACTCCAGTCTCCATCAGGACTATGTACAGGCAGAAAAATGGTATCGCAAGGCTGCAGAACAAGGGTATCCTGCAGCCCAAAATAATTTGGGTGCGATGTATGCCAAAGGTCAAGGAGTCCGTCAAGATTATGCACAGGCAATGGAGTGGTATCGCAAGTCGGCAAAACAAGGGTATGCTCCTGCCCAAAATAATTTGGGTGTGATGTATGACGAAGGAAAAGGTGTTCGTCAAGACTATGCACAGGCCGCAGGCTGGTTTCTCAAGGCTGCGGAGCAGGGGGTGGCTACCGCCCAATTTAATTTGGGTGTAATGTATGAAACAGGGCGAGGTGTTCGTCAAGACTCTGCGCAGGCAGCGCAGTGGTTTCGCAAGGCTGCAGAACAAGGGGATGCATATGCCCAACACAATTTGGCTCTTATGCATGTGAATGGTCAAGGTGTTCCCCAAAATTATAAAATTGCCAAAGAATGGCTTGGTAAGGCTTGTGCTAATGGAAGTCAGCGAAGTTGCTATGCTTACCATATATTGGATTAAGTAGGATAATGAAACTTTCTAAAGGCCGTCTGAAAAAACTAGGACAAAACCAAAATGACTTTCCAAAATAAAAAAATCCTCGTCGCCGGGCTTGGCAGCACGGGTATTTCCATGATTGCCTATCTGCGCAAAAACGACGCGGAGGTTGCCGCGTATGATGCGGAGCTGAAACCGGAGCGCGTGTCGCAAATCGGTAAGATGTTTGACGGGCTGGTGTTTTACACGGGCCGTCTGAAAGATGCGCTGGACAACGGTTTCGATATTCTGGCGCTCAGTCCCGGCATCAGCGAGCGGCAGCCGGATATCGAGGCCTTTAAGCGAAACGGCGGACGCGTGTTGGGCGACATTGAATTGCTGGCGGATATTGTAAACCGTCGCGGCGACAAGGTGATTGCGATTACCGGCAGCAACGGTAAAACCACAGTAACGAGCCTGGTGGGCTATCTCTGCATCAAGTGCGGGCTGGATACCGTTATCGCGGGCAATATCGGCACGCCGGTTTTGGAGGCTGAATTGCAGCGCGAAGGCAAAAAAGCGGACGTGTGGGTGTTGGAGCTTTCCAGCTTCCAACTGGAAAACACCGAAAGTCTGCGCCCGACTGCGGCGACGGTGCTGAACATTTCCGAAGACCATCTCGACCGCTACGACGACTTGCTCGACTATGCGCATACCAAGGATAAGATTTTCCGTGGCGATGGCGTGCAGGTTTTGAATGCGGACGATACGTTCTGTCGTGCCATGAAGCGTACTGGGCGCGAGGTGAAATGGTTTTCGTTGGAACACGAAGCTGATTTTTGGTTGGAACGCGAGACAGGCCAACTGAAACAAGGCAATGAAGATTTGATTTCTACGCAAGATATTCCGTTACAAGGCTTGCACAACGCCGCCAACGTCATGGCTGCCGTTGCTTTGTGTGAAGCCATTGGCTTGCCACGAAACGAGTTGCTCGAACACGTCAAAACCTTCCAAGGCCTGCCGCACCGCGTGGAAAAAATCGGCGAGAAAAACGGCGTAGTGTTCATCGACGACAGCAAAGGCACGAATGTCGGCGCAACCGCCGCCGCGATTGCCGGTTTGCAAAATCCGCTCTTCGTGATTTTGGGCGGCATGGGCAAAGGGCAGGACTTCACGCCCCTGCGCGATGCGCTTGCCGGCAAGGCAAAAGGTGTGTTCTTGATTGGTGTCGATGCGCCGCAAATCCGCCGCGATTTGGACGGCTGCGGCTTGAATATGACCGACTGCGCCACTTTGGAAGAAGCCGTTCAGACGGCATACGCCCAAGCCGAAGCGGGTGATATCGTGTTGCTCAGCCCCGCCTGCGCGAGCTTTGATATGTTTAAAGGCTATGCACACCGTTCGGAAGTGTTTATCGAAGCGTTCAAAGCTTTGTAAGGCCGTCTGAAAGATGAAAAGAGGGTTGAAAATCGGCTTGGCGGCAGTCTTGCTTCTGGCTGTCGCCGCTTCGGTGTTTTGGTACGTCGCGCCTATTCGTACTACGACCACTATTGCCACGCCGACCGAAACGCCGTTGCCAGAAGATACAGTTATTGATAGGTTGGTCGTGCATAAAAGCAAACGCACCATGTCGGCGTACTCGCAAGGCAGGCTGCTGAAAACCTATCCCATTTCGTTGGGCAAGCAACCGGTCGGGCATAAACACTTTGAAGGCGACGGCAAAACGCCCGAAGGAAAATACCGCATTAATGAACGTAATCCCAACAGTGGCTACCATAAAAACCTCGGCGTTTCCTACCCCAACGAAGCCGACAAAGCCTACGCGGCGGCACAAGGCAAAAGCCCGGGCGGGTTGATTAAAATCCACGGCATGAAAAACGGCTGGGGTTTTATCGGTAAAAAACACCTGCAAAAAGACTGGACCAACGGCTGCATCGCGGTAACGGACGAAGAAGTCGACGAACTCTACCGCAGTGTGAAACACAATGCGGAAATTGAGATTCTGCCGTGAACATCGTGCCAACATTGCCTCAAAGGTCGTCTGAAAACGTCAAGGCGGTTTCAGACGACCTTTTTGCAGCAACGGCAAACTTGTTCTTTGCCTTTATCCGGTGTTGCTGTTTCTTAAAATTTGCCTATGCGGGCAAACGGCGAGGCGGCGGGCAGCCATGCCTGACCGACAAAACGTGTGTTTATCAATCCGAAAGGAAACCCCATGAATTTTCAAGACTACATCCGTTACGATGCCGTCGGTTTGGCAGAGCTGATCCGCAAAAAAGAAGTCTCCGCCGATGAAGTGTTGCAGGCTGCTTTAAACCGCTTGGACGAAGTTAATCCCAAGCTCAATCTGTTGGCGCATGATTTGCGCGAACGCGCGGCGGCGTGGCAGGGGTCGTCTGAAAATGCCGATACGCCGCTGGCGGGCGTACCGTTTTTGCTCAAAGACTTGCTGGCGGATTGGGAAGGCGCGCCGACATGGTCGGGTTCGCGTATGATGCAGCATTACATTGCCAAACAAAACAGCGATTTGACCCAAGCCTATCTCGATGCGGGGCTGCGCGTGTTCGGCAAAACCACTACGCCCGAATGGGGCTCGTATCCCGTTACCGAAACCGAAATTTACGGCATCACGCGCAATCCGTGGCATTTGGATTACACCGCGGGCGGCAGCAGCGGAGGCGCGGCGGCGGCAGTGGCTTCGGGCGTCGTACCCGCAGCGCACGGCAGCGACGGTGGCGGCTCCATTCGCTTACCCGCGCACAACTGCGGCGTGTTCGGGCTGAAACCCACGCGCGGCCGCAGCAGTTACGCGCCGAACGCATCGGAGGCATGGCAAGGTTTGGTATGCGACCATGTGTTGACCCGCAGTGTACGCGACAGCGCGGTTTTGCTGGACATCGCCGCCCAAACCCAAGCCCGCGCCCTGTATGCTTGCCCGCCGCCGCCCGAAAACGGTTTTGCAGGCAGCCTGAAACAAGAAACAGGTCGTCTGAAAATAGCTTTTTGGAAACAGGCATGGTTTGGCGGCGGCAACGACGAAGGCACGGAAGCCGCGTTCGCCCATAGTTTGAAACTGATGCAAGACGCGGGACACGAATTGGAAGAAGCCACGCCCGATTTTGCG
>QWBZ01000531.1_pt1 | contig 18811 bp, 12 predicted proteins | sample 1972441 | NCBI WGS metagenome assembly QWBZ01 (sample SAMN09866721, study PRJNA288562) | Human oral metagenome isolate term6_saliva, whole genome shotgun sequencing... | isolation source: mouth | host: Homo sapiens | place: USA: California
ACCTACAGAAGATAAGATCAATCAATCAGTTGAAGCTATCGTAGACTATACTAAGAATGCTGAAGAAGCAGAAAAAGAAATGGATAACTCTGTAGACTTAAAAGAGTTAATCTTACAAGCTAAGAATGATCAAGATGATACATTTAAGATTTCTGCTACTCGTAAAGCTCGTATGGATGATCTTAATGATAAATTCTTAAAAGAAAAGATTGCCAATTCTACTATTGCTGAATTAGTTGCAACTGAAGATACTCCATTACAATCTACAGACTTATCTAAGAATGTAGAAACTATTGATGATGAATGGGCTAACTTAAAGAAACCTAACTTTGAAGCAGATTATAATATTGATGCTGATATCGTTAAGTGTTTACATTCTTTATCTCAAAATAAAGATGTACCAATGAGTGTAATTGATATATCAACAGAAGATAGATCTACATCTGAAGACTCTATTATTACATATACAGTTCATTTAGAAGACTCTTTAGGTAAACGTCATACATTACGTTTTGATATGCCTAAGATTATTAATAAACGTTTCTTACGTTTACGTGGTAATGATAAAATTATCCCAGGTCAGTTAATTAACTTACCTATCATTAAGACAGATGAAGATACAGTTCAGGTAGTATCTAACTACAATAAGATCTTTATTACTCGATATGGTCAAGTTGGTAAGATCAATCAATCTACTAATGCTTTAATTAGAGCTTTAACTAAGCTTAAAGAAAATAACTATAAGCTTGAAATAAAAGATGATAATGACATACCTACACCATCTAAGATTGATCTAGGTAATAACGCTAAGATCTCTGCTAAATATGAATTACCAGCAGAATATGTAGAGTTATCTAAAATCTTTAATAAAATTACTACTAGCGATGGTAGAGTATACTACTTTAATAGAGATGAACTTATCCATAAACTTGAAGAAAAGAAAGTTAAAGTTGAATCTGATCAAGGATTTATGGTTATTGGCATTACTAAAGATAATCAATCTATTACAGTACCAGAGGAAGGTGTATCCTCATCTTTAATCAATCATCTAGGTATACATAAATATGCTTATACATTTATGAAACCTGGTGCTAGAATGACTTACTCTCAAGCTAGTATCTTGAATAGTAAGATTCCTCTTATTGTAGTCATGGCATATACTGCTGGATTAACTGGAGCATTAAATGCTGCTGGTATTGAATATAACTTAAGTGAGAAACGTCCTACTAATACTAAGAATTACTTTAGATTCAATGATGGATTCTTATCCTTTAATGATAGCTATGCACCTGATGCGGCATTATTGGTTAATGGTTTAGCTGTAATCAATACTCAAGAATACTCTCTAACTGATATAGATACAAAAGCTATGTGGTTAGATGTATTAGATGATTTTGGTGGTCGTAATAGAGCAGATGGTTTAGATTCATTTGCTAACTTAATGATGGATCCAATTACTGTAGAAGTATGTAAGACTTACAAACTTCCTACAGACTATATTGAAGTATTAGCGTATGCTAGTAGCTTATTAACTACTAATAAATTCAATCGTCATACTGATATTACTGGTAACCGTTTCCGTACTAATGAACGTTTAGTTCATTTCTTATATAAAGCATTAGCAACTAGCTATGGTATGTATTTACGTGAAATCAAGAATAATCGTAAAGATGCTAAGATGACTATGAAACAATCTGCAGTTATTGACATGGCTTTATCTGATGTAACTACAAGTGATTTATCTAAGTTATCTCCATTATTAGAATTAGAATCTGCCAATACAGTTACTTTCAAAGGCTTATCTGGTATGAACTCTGATAGAAGTTATTCTCTAGATAAACGTACTTATGATAAGACTATGATTAATAAATTATCTATGTCCACTGGTTTCTCTGCCACTGTAGGTATTAATCGTCAGTCTACTATCAATATGGGTATTGAATCCACTAAAGGTTATATTAAATCTGGTGGTGAACTAGATAGAATGTCTGATGCTAATACATTATCTATCACTGAAGCATTAACTCCATTTGGTACAACTCGTGATGATCCATTCCGTACAGCAATGACATTTATTCAAACATCTAAGCATGGTATGAGAACTAATTCTCAAGATCCATTATTAGTAACTAATGGTGCAGACCAAGCATTACCTTATTTGACTTCAGATACATTTGCTCATAAGACTAAATGGGATGCTATAGTTGAAGAGGTTAATGATGATTATATGATTATAGCTAATAAGAGTAATCGTAGTGAAAAGGAATTCATCGATCTAAGAGAGAAAGTAGAAAAGAACTCTGATGGTGGTTTCTTTATTACTATTAAATTAGACTTAGCTAAGAATTATAAGAAAGGTCAAACTATTAAACCTGGTGAGATTATAGCTTATGATAAAGATAGTTACTCTGATAAAGTCGGTGTAGGTAACTTAGCTTATAATATTGGTACTTTAACTAAAGTAGCTATTATGCATACAGATAAAGGCTTTGAAGATAGTGCTATCATTTCTCAAGATTTATCTGAAAAGATGGCATCTGAAATCGTATTACAAGTCGATGTATTAATGGATGCTAAAGATATTGATATCCAATGTGTAGAGATTGGTAAACCACTCCATGAGGGTGAAGTTATCATGTCTTATCGTGCAGCATTGGAAGATCAAGATGCTACTGATATTATTAATAAGATGGTATCTAAGAATGCTGGTAATGAATCTAAAGAACTAATGGATGAAATTGGTAAGATTAAAGTTAAGTCTAAAGTAACTGGTAAACTCCAAGATATTAGAATTTACTCCACTATTCCAACTTCTGAAATGTCTAAGTCATTAGCTGCATTTGTTAATAAATATAATGCACCAATAGATAAGATGAAATCTAAGTTAAGTAAACTTGGTATTGATGCATCTCAATATGGTACTTCAGGTGTATTACCAGCTGTTGGTAAACTAAAACATGCTGAAGGTAAAGTATTAGTAGAATTCTATATCAAGTATTATGATAAGATGTCTGTTGGTGATAAGCTAGTATACTTCTCTGCTCTTAAAGGGGTAGTAAAAGAAATCTTCCCTGAAGGTAAAGAACCTTACTCTGAATATAGACCAGAAGAAAAAGTACATAGCTTCTTACCTGTTGGTTCAGTAAATGCTCGTATGGTAACTTCAGTATTAACTCTAGGTGCTATCAATAAAGTATTAATTGAATTAGATCGACATGTGAAAGACATTATGGGTGTTAAATGGGATCCTAATCTGTAGGATCCCTTAACACATTATTAAATATAAATTTTGTTATTAATGGAGGATAAAATCATATGGCAAAAGATAATAACCCTCAGTCTACTATGATTGTAAATAAAAATTTCCAACACGTTAGCAACGTACCTACATATATTAGACGTTATCCAGATGACTACTCTCAAGTAGTTGGTATTTGTCGTAAAGGTCAAGTAGTACATGCTGAATACGTGGTACCTGGATTTATTTATCATACTGATGGTAGTAAACCAACTTTAACAGATAATATCTGGATTAAATTTGAACGTGGATATGTACGTCGTATCTCTATGCTTGGATCAACTCAATACTTTGATGAATATAAAGGATTTGAAGACTATCCAGATGCTGATGAAAAAACAAAATATGGTGATGTAGTTATGCTTAAGAAAGGTGCAGTAGACGCTTATGGTCGTCCATTACCTGAAAAAGAATATGAACCTACAACACATATCGTAGCATTACTTGATTCTTCTAAACAATTAGCTTTACTTGGTTACCCAAAAGGTATTCAAACTTGGGTATGGCGTAAAGATTTGAAGATGGTTCAAAAATCTGATGGTTTCTTCTTCTCTGATGGAACTCTTAATCCAGAATTGGGAAAATAGAAGGGGAAGCTGCACTGCCCCTTACAAAATATTTTAAAGTGGCAAATCCTTTTGATAATCCTGCAATATTTACAGACTCGTATGTATACGATCAAACCGATCCTCAGCCACAACCCCAACCTCAGCCTACACCAGATCCACAACCTCAACCTGGTAAAGGTGATGGGGATAAACCTAAAACAGAAACTGATAAGAATACTAAAGATGCTAAAGATAAAGCTAAGGACCCTAAAGCAAATCAACCTCAGGATCCTGATAGTGCATTAGCTGGTATTAAAGATTCTTATTTGAAAATGACTGGTGTAGATCCTGCAAAGTATAAGAAAGCTCAAGCAGAATCTAGAAATAGAGCTGATAACTTATATGCAGAAATTGTAGCTGGTACTAATGCATCATATGTATATGGTACTAGAGCTGGTAATGGTCTTAAATTTACAGAACGAGAACTATCCACTGTTATGGGTATGCCATATCAATGGATGGAGAATGTAGATAATAGGATTCCAGAACTAGGTGGCTTTGGTAGAAAGTTCCATGAAAAGATTCTTTCTAAGATGCCACTATTAGTTCTTACTCCAGGTATACCAGACTTTATGGCTGGTTATGCTGATGAGAAACGTAAGAGTGTATTAAATTCATTACTCGGTGCAGTTAGTGGTCAATCTATTGATAAACTAGCTAACTCTACTGATAATGAAATGAGATATTATACTCTTCAATTTGAAGCAGAAGATTATTATAGATACGTAAACTCTATGTGTACAGCACTATCTGTATTCTTAAATATAAATGGTGAAATGTATAATGGTGAGCAAATCGGTAATATTAACTGGTTTGATAGATCTAAGAATGAAATCGCACATAACTATTCATACTATGGTGGTGTAGGCTTATATCTAAACTCTGAAACACAAATCTCAGAAAACTTCGGTAATGATACTGCACGAAGTATCTTAGCAGATAAAATCAACAGTATGTCTGATATTGGTCGTGAAGTACAATTCTTGACTGGTATTAGTGGTTTTGATGTTGACTTATTCTCTGCTAAAGAATTAAATAAAGATGCTGGTAATACAGATAAGATGACTAAAACTGGTAGTCTTGGTACAATGAAAGGTTTCATGGGTATGATCATGAATGGTGCTAAGACAGTATTTGCTGGTGGTAAATTAGAGTTCCCTGAATTATGGGCAGATTCCTCATACTCAAGTAGTTACTCTATTAACCTTAAATTAGTATCTCCAGATTATGATAGACGATCTTGGTATATAAATATTGGTGTACCATTAATGCATTTGATTGCTATGTGTGCACCACGTCAAGTATCTCCAAATGGATATGTATCTCCATTCTTAGTTAGAGCATTCTACCGTGGATTCTTTAATATTGATATGGGTCTAATGTCTATGTCAGTCCAAAAAGGATCTGAAGGTGGTTGGACAGTTGACGGTTTACCTACAACTGTAGATGTAAGTATAGAAATCAAAGACTTATATAGTAAACTTTCTATTTCATCTGAACGTATTCTTGGTAAAGGTGCAAGTCAAACATTTGGTAATGTCGGATTAATTACTTACTTAGCTAATATGGCTGGTGTAAATACTAATGAACCTGATATTATCCGTACTGCACGTTTATTCTTGGCATTAAAAGAACAAACTTTAGTTAACTTCCCTAACTCAATTCAAACTAAGATTAGTAATAGTATTGCTAATATTATCACTAACCGTGTATTCCGTAAGGGCTAAATTTATATACTAATCAAAACATTGACTTAAGGTACTTTAAGTACCTTAAGTCTTTATTTTTGAGGTGATTTTATGAAGAATCGTAAACAGAAGTTCTATGAATATGAAGAGAAGTATGGTAATATACCAGAAGACTTTCAAGAACGATTAGAATGGATGTATGATAAATATAAATTAACTCCTGCTAAACAGCAAGAGATATTAGATAAAAGAAATCTAATGATGAATACATTAGATTTCATTGATATTAAAGTAGTACTATTTGAAGAACCTGAAGGATCTCCACGTCCTCGGTTTAGAATAGTTAATAGATATAACTTAGCTAATATGGCTATGGCTAATTCTCAGTTTGTTCATGTATACTCTATTACTGGTAAAGAAGATAATGTATTCATGAAACGTTTATTAGATAGCGGTGAACTTAATCAAGTACAACAAATGCTTTATACCCCATGCGATGTAGAATTCAATGCATTTGTTAAGACACCAACTTCTTTTAATACAGTAGATACTTTCCTAGCAGAGATTGGATTAATTAGACCGACTAATAAACCTGACTGGGATAATATTGGTAAGAAGTATTCTGATATGTTTAACTCTAATATATGGTTAGATGACACTCTAGTGATAGACGGTACAGTTAGAAAGTATTATTCTATTAAACCTAGAGTGGAAGTTCATCTTAAGTATATGAATATGCTTTATAATAGAACTCAGTATACTTCTACAGTTAATAAGTTGAATAAGCAAGACTTAGACTCATCTAACGTAACTTACTTCGACTTTAATAAGTTGAAGTGATATATTATAACCTTGATGTATAATATAGTTATTAATTAGGAGGATTGAATTATGCCATCACAATTAACACCTGGTAATCAGGAAGAGATTAAGAGTAAGACACAGCCACCATATGAACAGTTTGAAGAATGTCAGAGAACAACTTGTGTATATCGTAATGCTAATGGTAGATGCATTTATGAAACCTGTGTATTTACAAATGAGAAACCTAAATTTGTAGAGCATTGGGATTTTGAATGTCAATCTTGCCATAAGATTGAGCAACGTGATGTACGTGATATGAAGATCATGTTTTGCGATAGCTGTTTAGAACGTATTAAGAAAGCTGAGAAATTACCATTCCATTGTGTATTCTGTGGTAAATCTCAAGGACATCCATCCAAAATCATGTTTAGTGGTATTTGTGATGAATGTTTTGCTAAGTTAAATAGAAGTATTCATTGTAAGAATTGTGGGAATTCATAATGGAAAATAACTTTAGAGGAAGATATAGACCAGCTAGTGCTGAAAGTATAGTTGTAGCAAATTATATTAGATATGAGACTTTAGCTGAAATAACTAATACAGTATTTGCTGGTAGTAACGCAAATGTATTGAATGTATATATCGATCTATACCAACTATTTAGAAAGATGTATAGATCTGATGTAGCTATAGGTAATAGATCATCTGTAGCTGCAGCTGTAGTAAATATGTGTATTCACTATAGAGCCTTTTATAAGAAATACTATGGAGTTCATACACGTATTTATCTAATGCAAACATCTGGTCCGATGTTAATGAATGAGAAATTCTATCCAGACTATAATCATACTAATATTGAAAAGATGATGTTAGCTGATATGATTACTACATTCATGATTCAAAATACTGCTATCTTAAAAGAACTATGTAAGTATTTACCAGACATCTATTATATTGAAGGACCTTATGAGACATCTGTAATGATAAACTCTACTATAATGGATAGAACTGATAATAGTCCTAACATGATTATTTCTAGTAGCTCATTACAATATGCAGTCCCAGTATTTGCTAAAGATCAAACAGTAGTTATTGATCATAAATGGGTAGATAATAATATTAGATATAGAATCGTTGATAAGTATAATGCATTGATTGAGTTATTAGCTAAGTATAAGCTATCAGATAATACAATCAAGAAATGTGTTAATATTAATCCACAATTATTTGGATTATTCATGGCTATGACTCGTAATGAGCATAGAGATTTATATTCATTCAATAATGTATCTAATACATTGAATATATTTAATCATGCTATCAATAGACATGAGATTCCTAATGCATATATCTCCCCAGAATATACTGAGATGATATCTTTATTAGCACCAGATAGAACTGAAGAATTAGTTAATAGATATAAAGCTGTAGATTTATCTTATCAAACAGAATTATATCGAATGTCTAATAACTATCTAGATAGATCCTGGGATGTAAACTTACAAGATCCTGATATGGTTAAACTTCTAAATGAGAAATACTTTAGAGATAATCCTATAGATATAGATAGAATATAAAACTTATTCCCATAGGAGTCTAATCTCCTATGGGATTTATTTTTTTTTGTTAAAATGGGCTATTTTGAACATCTTGATAACCGGAGGTGTATATTATGCCACAACTTAAATACGAATACTATATTGATCTATACTATAACTGTATGGATTATAATGAACCAAAACTGATTGATCAGAAAAATATAAAAAGTTTAACTATATACAAAGAGTATGATAAATATAATATGCCAATTGCTACTATGAATTTACACATAGATAAGAAGTTTGCAGATAATATTATCAAGAACTCTAAAACTGCAACAATGATTATGGCTGTTTATAAATATCAATTAGATAATAATGCAGCTATAAAACAATTATACTTTAAACATGAGTTCTCTTATCTTACTGATGATGATACTAACAAGACAGAAGATATAGATTATGCTAAAACAGATTCTAAAGATGAAGATCGTGAAGATGTATATAGAATTCTTAAACTTGGATTAATATCTAAGAAGTTAGTAGATAGAAATCTAAGTCCTAATAATGCAACTATATATAAATCTTCTATGCAGAATATTATAGTTGACTTACTCAATATAGGCGAACCATTATTGATTGAACCATTTACTGAGACTGAATTAGTAGAGCAATTGATTATTCCACCTAAAGAATCTTTATCTAAGACATTAGACTATCTAAATACTATTCGTGTATTCTATAATACTGGATATAGATTCTTTATGGATTTAGATAATATTTATCTAGTATCTAAGTCAGGTAAAGCTACATTAAGAAATGTAGATAAATATGCAACCATTAAGTTTAACTTATCAGATATTGGTGGTAAAGAAGATGCTATACTAGAAGGCTTTAGAGATGATGATAAGACTAAGAGTTATATAGTTGATATACCAACTACAGATATTAAATATGGTAAAGATAATATAACTGATAAAGAGCTTAATGGGTTTACTGCAGTAATTGATGCATCCAAGACTGTACAACAAAGTTATCTTAAAAATTCTAGAGCATTTGGTGGTATCTTTGGCGTATACCAAAATATTATGAATACCATGAATGCTATTAAGAAAGTATCTAGTAGTGTACGTCAAGTAGTAAAGAATATTCATCAGACTACTGATACTATTAAGGGTAACTTTAATCAAATAGTAGAGCAAGCTAAAGAATCTAAGTCTGTAATAGATACTGTAGCTACACAAGCTGAAGCATTATTAAGAGAATTACCAAAGACTGCATTAGATGGTACTGCAGAAGTAGTTGGATTAGATGGTGTTGTTAGAAAATCCGATACTAATATAAAAGATGTATTGACTAATATCATTAAACACACTGTAGTTATGCAAACTACATCTACTAATACAGTAGAGAAATCTGAAGATAAATTTGGTAAATTTAAAGAAGCATATACAGGTCAGATATATCATATAGAAAACTTTGGTTCCCTAGTTGGTGCTATATCTCCAATTAACTTTACTGATAATACAGCTCAATTAACTAAAGAAGTTAGTAAGCTTCCTGAAAAGAGAGAGCAATCTAAGATTCACTTTAAAGAAAGTATGACTGACTTTAATACTGAGTATAGTAAATATATAACTAGTAATGAGATTATTGTAAACTCTTTAAATGATACACCAGATAAGTTATTCTATGTAACTAAAAAAGATAATACTGGTAAGGCTATAGAAACTCATGAGTTAGATCTTAGAGCTCTTAAATCTAATCTTCCTGAATTAGTAAAGAATCTAGACTTTAGTAAGATGAAGCTTAGTGATATGAAAGGTTTCGCTGAGCAAATGAAGAATAGTCTTAAGTTAAATGCTAATGTAGGCGATGGATTAAAGAAACAAATAGCTGCTACAAGAGAAATTCCTAAAGACTTCTCTAAACAAATTCTTGAGGGTGCAAATACATATGTTAAATCTTTACAAGATACAAAAAACATTGCAATTGCTAACACTAAGAATAGCATAATCAATACAACTAAGTCATTAGGTGCATTAAAAAGTAACTTAAGTTCACTATACCAGAGTGGTAGTACTGCTATAAGTGGAATAAGTGATATGTCTAAGGTTGGTACTAATGGTGAATCAATGATAGATGTAGCATTAGACTTAACTGATATAGTAGAAGACTTAGGTAAACGTAAGTTAATCCGTATTCCTAACGATAATATGGGATTGATTAAGAACTTTAAACATGCTTTAGAGCTGAAGTCAGTTTACTTATCTTTAAACAAACAGCAATTAGATAATTCTATATTCAATATGAATCTAAAATATCTAATTAATAATAATACTAAAGAGCATAAAGAAGATACAACTGATTATATTATGCTATCTAAGATAGAAGTGTATACTAATCAAGGTGAACGTTTCTTAGCAACTACTAATATGACATTTGCTAAACTTCCTAAGAGTACTGCAGATAATGCTAAAAAGATATAAAGAAAATCCCCTATGGAGTTAAACTCCATAGGGGTATTTATATTAACTATTTTCTTGAGCTTTTTCAGCATCATTACCAGCGTTAACATATGCAGATACATGAGCTTTAATAATTTTCATGTAATCAGACATAATCTTTTCAGCTGTTTGGTACTTGCATTGCAAATATGTACTATAAGTAGATGCGATTCGGTTAACGATCTTTTGAGCATTAACAGCTGTTTTAGAATCAATATTACCATTCTTAACACTGTCAATGGTTTTATTACCAGCTGCAGTAATAGCAGCACTATTACTACCAGTAGTTCCTGGAGCTGGAGCTCCTGTTGTTTGCATATCAAATTCAGAAAATACATTTCCATATAAATATGTATTGTATTTATTTGCCATAATTATTTACCTCCTTCTGGTTGAGTTGCAGTAGCTCCACCAGTAGTATTACCTTGAGTACCATTACCAGTTGGAGAAGGAGTTGCTGTAGTTGTAGTAGCAGGTTTAGCAGCTGGCTGATTATTAGTATCAGTTTGCTGTTGAGGTTGTTGACTTGCCGCTTTATTAATAGCAGAATCTAATGATTTAAATACCTTATCACTAGTAGCTCTATCCTTCTTAATATTATCTACAATTTTAGGAATAGCTAATACTTGTTCAGCTAAAGCACTGATACTAATTTCATTAGCAGAGTAATCTTTATCAGAATCTTTACCACCTTGGAAATAATCATTACATGTTTCTTTCCATTCATCGGTATCTTTATAGTCAGGAATAATGCCTTTGCGGAAGTTATTAATAACTTGATCTACATCAGAATTTTCTTCCATTTTAGTTGCAGTCATGATAACAGCATCAAAGTTAATATTAGGAGGAGTTTGAATACGATTCAAACCTTCTTTGTAGTTAGGCATGTTAACTGTAGTGAAACCTGCGGTAGGTTTACTTAATTGGTCTTTATATTTGTCAAGGTATTCTTTATTAGATTTGAAGAACTTATCAAACCAGTTAGATACTTTATCGAAAAGACCCATAACGAATTCTTTAATCTTATTGAAGAATTCTTTTACTTTATCCCAAGCACCTTCATGAATAGCTGCTAAACGATTTTCAACGTCTACGCCTTCGGCGAGAACCATTGCTTCTTTAATACAGCAATCCATAATAAGATCATTGTGTTTCATATCAGTGATATGATTCATCAAGATTTCAGAGTCAGTAAGTTTAGAGAATTTGAATGCTTGTTGTTCTTTTAAGAACTTAGCAGATTCTTCAGCCGCAATACCAACTTGGTTATCAACAAATTCTTGGTTAGCCATTAAAGTAATAGCCGATAACACAGATTTAGCTTGATAGTAGTTATTGCAGATATATTGAGCTTTAATGCTATAAACTGTTAAGTGATAAGTCCAGATTTCAGAAATCATACTAATAATGATACGTTCAATCTTACGGATATGCTCATCACTACCAACACTAATCTTAGTAGAGTTTCTATATTGAATAACTTTGTTTAAAAGTTTCTTATATTCTTTATTGATAAGTCTAGCATTATCTAAGTTAGCTGCTAGATCATCACGTATAGACTTAATAATTTCAATGCATTTATTTACATCTTCTTTATGGAAAGAGACAGTAGTAGATCCATTAACAAAGATATCTGGAGTCTTAGATAAATCTTTGACTTCAATATCATCTGGATCTGCATCAATAATCTCAGCCTTAGCACGTTTAATAATTTTGCTTTGGTTATTAGTAGTAATTTCTAATAACTTACGAGCATCTTCTTCAGATAACTCATAGAAGTTATCACCAAAGAAATGCAAGATATCAGTTAAGATATTTTTAGAGCATGGAATTTCATCATCTAAAACATACTTAACCATATCACGTTCAAAAAGAACGTCATTGCCATTAAAGTCTTTTAAGTAATCACTGACTACATTAATTAGTCTAGAATCACCTTCATTACTCAAACGTTTAAGATTATATTCTAATACTTCGACGTATTTATCAGAGTAGAATGAATTAAGACGAGTTAAAGTGCCGAAGAATTGATCATATGCTTTTCTTGCAGTCACTTCAGATTCACTTTCTAACAAATTACGATAGAAAGTTTGAGTTTCTTTCATAGCCTTAGTTTTAAATGTATCAACTAACCTAACAACTTGAGGTAAAGTTGCAAAGGAAGTTTTAGCAACAAGGCTTGGAGTATTAATTTTATTTAGTAGAACGCTATCAAAAGAGAAAGCTTTCATATTACCTTCCATTATATTACCTCCAAGGTAAAGTTAATAAAAATAAAGAGGAGAGAGATATTGAATACATTTAATCATGAAAGAAGTTTTCCAAGTTCTATAATTACTAGCTTTAGTACTTAAAGATTTAAATCCGTTAATTGCAGCATTAGCATTAGATTTTTCTGGTTGATTAAGACCTTTAGCTTCATTTTGAGCTTTTTTGATTAAAGCTTTATGATCACGATCAATATTTTTACTTTCTCGATCAGCTGCACGTTTAAGCTTACTAGCATCTGATTTAATAACTTCAAGGATAGTATTAAAGTTTTTACGAATCCAACTAGCATCCACATCAGCTTCTAAATCAGTATCTTTATATTCTTCTTTAGCATCGCTAACTTTATCATCGAATTTATCTAATGTATCGCTAATTAAACTGCTAACATTTTCTTTGTCAGATGCTGCATCAATTTCATTTAATGCATCATTAAAAGCGGAGTCAAGTTTTTTATCAATGTCATTACTAACACTGTCGATATCATCATCGATAAGTTTAGCATATTTATAAGTTTTACTGAAATCTTTATCTAAATAAACAAGATTTTCATCAAGTTTCTTTTTATATTTAGATAAAAATGCTTTATCACCACGTACATAAGATTCGATCCACGCAATGAATTTATTCCAAACATTCTTAACCCAGTTTTTAATAAAAGTCCAAATCTTTTCAATTTTAGATTTAATAGTATCTAACATGCCTTCAGTATATACTACTTCAGAACCTTCACGAACTGTTTTAAGTTCATAATGACCAATACCTTGCATGATAGCATTGTCCATTTCTTGAACTACATCGCAAGCTTCCATAGCAAGCATGTCAAAGTCTGTATAATCATTTACTACAATACCAAGATCTTGATAAGATTCTTCATATGTAGATTCAGCGAAAAATGCCATTTATATTACCTCCGTAAATATACAGTTAATTTATTAAGCCATCAAAGCATCAGCTTCTACTGCAAGAAGATTAGCATCGAAAGCACCTTCAGTTTTAGGGCTATATGCAACAGCTTTAGCAAATACACGACGAGCTTGAGAAGCAGTTTTCTTAGCAATAGCTAATTCAGCTTCAAGTAAAACAACGTCTGCTTTAGAACATGCATTGGCAATAATAGCGATATTTTTAATTGTATCTTTATTTTTCTTTTGAGTATCGCTAATTTTTTTAGCTAATTTCTTTTCAGCTTTAACATATTCTTTTTGAGCTTTTTTAACTGCTTTAGAATCTTTTAATTCATTTTCAACTTGACCAGCAATAGAAGTGTATTTAACTTCATCTTCATCTTTGAATGCTTGTTCTAACATTTCTTTTTTAGCTTCAGCATGGGAAGAGATGCCAGAACTAATATTGGAATAAACTTCTGCAAGAATATCAGAAGCATCTGCATCTTCATATTTTTTATCACCATAACTTGTAATTTCAGAATTTACAGTGAAAGTTTTTTCTTCTGGTTCTTCGTATTTAACTTCTAATTTAGAAAGATCTTTGGATTCCAAAGATTTTTTAAATTTATTGTAGAATGCTTTATTGTCGCTCATTACACGAGCAGCAATTTTTGCATACCAACCATTAAAGAAAGCTTTGATTTTAGCCCAAACTTTCTTAAGGAAATTTACAACTTTAGTTTTAACAACTTCCCAGGATGCTTCTTGGAAAGGTTCGATTTCAGCACCTTCTTGAACAAGTGCGTATTCTTTCATATCAGAGCGTACACATTCGCCGAAAATTTCAGCTTCAAATTGAGTACATTCTAAAGCAATAAGCCCAAGACCTGCTTCGCATTCGTATTTAGCGGAGTTTTCAAGGGTTACGTTGATATCTTCAGTATCATGACCACCGAAAAATGCCATAATTATTATCCTCCTTAAAAAGTTATACTTAATAGTATAAAAGGTTTTAATTAATTTTTAACCCAAAATAGGTTAGATTTATTAAATTGTTACACGTATAGAGTTAGAGACTAATATAAATTAAGCTATTATTATATTAATATCTAATGCATTATTCTCTGTACCAATAGTGTTAATATTTAAGAACTCAGGAATTCTACCAACAATAGATTCATCTTTACGATAAATGTGTTGATATCCTGGACCATATCCATTGAAGTCTAAGAATTCAAAGTAGGTTACATTCTCTGCATACTTTTGAGTTATAAATGTAATAATGTTAGGAATATGGATATCAGAGATTCTAGATTTATCTTCAATATACTTTCTAATATCATTCTTAATATACTCAGTTAAGTATTTATCAGTAGTAGTTAAGAACTTAACTTTGAAAGTCATAGACAGGTTAACTCTATTTAATGGTACTCCATCATTTACATAGAATAGTTTAGATGGACCATAAGTGTTAAAGAACTTGATGTCTATACCGAAGCTATCTTCTAATATATCTAGACATTCAAGAATATGAATACGTTTCTTTTCAAGATTATTAATGAAGTCTTGAATTCGTTCTTCAGTATTCACATAGTCATATGATATAACTGGTACACGATCTATAATATAAGAGATTTGACCATTGTCTTGTTTTCTAATCTTAATATGAGATTCAATCAAATCAGAGTAGTTATATAAGAAGTCAATACCATATTTGACAGTATACTCATTAGTTAAGCTATATCCTTCAAGGAAGTCAGCTGTAAAGATTTGATCAGTTTTATGAAGACCAGCATTATATCCAAATACATCTTTAGCAAATACAAATATTTTCATATTCATATTATTAGCCATATACCCAGGACTCAATCTAGTTGCATTACCAACTTCATATACATTATTGATCTTAAGCTTAATATTCTTATCAATCTTATTATCAGTATTAAGCTTGAACTTATAATCCATGATAAATGTATTTTGATCGTAGTTTACAAATTCAGCTTCAGTCCATCTGTAAGGAACTTGATACTTTTCATCTGTATAGAATACAGCCAAGACTTTAACATCTACACCAGTAATCTTTTCTGGGTCATATGGATCATCTCTATGAACTAAACCAATGTCAGATTGGATATTCTGCATAATAGAGATATCCCCTACATAGGTATCACGTTCACTTAGATAATGACGATACCAGTTCATTTTATTAGCCACAAACTGTACTTTAGAGTCTTGATTTACATAAGTAAATTCAAGTAGTTTGTTTACATCCATGATATTCATATAGTAAGATACATATAATGGTTTCTTATTAACGATACACATGAATGGATTCATATATAAGAACTGATTCTTTCTAGCATTATTAAGCTCTTCTTCAGAAGATTGATATGCTACAGACGCATTTATAGTTCCATCATACTTAATAATATTACCAGCAGTCAATATATAGTTTGAATCTGAGATATTATCAAAGTCACGTCTAATTGCTTCAATTGGTATAGTATTAGTCGGAATAATATTTGTAGGAGAATCCATTAATACGAATGCATAATATAAACGAGCTAATGGATTATCCATCTTCTTAAAGAAGAATAGTTTATTATCGTCATCGTCAATAGTATTGAAGTAGTTATTAATATCAGTACTATTAGTTACGCTACCACGAGATAAAGCTTCTTTAGGAATGAGTTTCTTTAAGTCAGCAATAGAACGTTTATCAATACCATATTGAGCATCCGATGTAGGAATTACTAATAGATTCAATCTATCATAATTTATCTTTTCAGATTTAACTCTAAAGTAGATACTATCTTTATATGAGATATTACCATTAGCACCCTGACAAGTATATAAGTTAACTGTAACTTCAGTATTAGCTGTAGGTAAATAAGAACTATTATCAAACATTACACGAATAGTAGAAGAATCTATATAAGTATAATTACAGAAATTATTTATACCATCAGTATTCAAACCATTATAAACTGGTTTGAGTTTTCTTGTTGGTTGATCATATTCTTTTACATCTACATCGAATCCAGCCAATTGATTATCGAATTCAAATTGAAGCATCTTAGATTCTAGTGGATTTGTAGTGATAATGGTCTTATGATAAGTAGTATACTCATACTGACGTAGATCTACTAATAGCATAACTACATTACGACCATCAATCTTAGATCTAACTGTAGGCTTTAAGTATGGATCAACATCATTAGAGTTTCTAGTTATAATAGGGTTACTTTGAGTAGTGTCATACATACCCGTATAGATATACTCACCTGTAGGCAACTCAATACGTTTGATAATCAAATCATATGGTAAATGGAATTCATAATCACCCACCATGATTTTTATATTACGGTCAAATTTAAATGTATCAGAGACCGTATTCAAGATAAGTTCATCTTCATAGAAGACAAACATAGCTTGCATAGTTGCAGGCTCAGCAAAAATCTTATTAATACCAAGCATTAAAGCATGAGAGATTACATTCTTTTCAAATTTAGCTTTAATAGGAATAGCTTCATTAGAATACTCAGCTGCCATAGTAACAGCATTTTGTAGAGCATTAGAATTTACATCTCCCATATAGCCGAATATACCCATAGAGAGGGTAATTTCATCTTCATCTACATATCTTTTCTTAATATTTTCAATATATTGATGTATATCATATATATTGGCATTAAGTAAAGTATCATTTTGAACTGTATTTAAGACAGTCTCCTGATAAGATCGGAGAGTCTTGTTTACTGATACCGCATCAGATGCCATTTAATTATCCCTCCCATTTGAGTTTATAGAAACCTTTGTTAGGTAGAGTTTCATTATAACCATAGTTTAATTCATATTTAGGGTCTTGGAAGTAAGTGAACTTACTAGTTGGCTCAGCAGCTTTAGCTTTCTGAGTTTCATTATATGCAGCTTCGAGATTATTACTAACAGTGGATACTGTATCATAAGCACTATTAATTGCACCTTTAGCACGACCAAATACATTCTTTGGAGTTTGAGCACCAATACCACCAACCATGCGGTTTTGAGCATCGCCACTTGTTCCAGTTGTACCATTTACTGCATTACCTGCAGTACCACCTTGATATAGCATACTTGGAGGTAAAGCAATATAAGGTCTTTGCATAAATTCACCACTCCAACCATTAAATTCATCAAGATATCCACCAAGCTTTGCATCACCAGCTGGAATCTTCTTAGCAACTTCATTAAAGTCTAGAATTATATTAGGATCCATATCTTCTACATAAGATGCTTTGAAGTTAATAGTAAACTTCACATTACCATCTGCAGGAAGATCAGAGAATGTACTCCTTGGTACATTCTTAGGATATACTCCAATAAACTTAGAGTAGTGTATAATAGATTCACCATCTTCTCCAACTATGAATTTATACATAGCCATTTGATCATGAATGATTTTACCATTAAGATAGTTATCATCAACAAAGTCAACTAGACCATAGTGTTTCATACGTTCATATTCATCGAATAGTCTGAACCACATGTATACTTCTAGATACTTTGTATCTTCAAATTCAACAGAGAACTCATGATTCTCATCGGATTCATATGAAGTACCACGATAGAATAAAGAAGAACCTAAGATGTTTTTAGATGTCTCATAGTCACTAGCTGTATTGATATCTGGTAAGTCTACATTAGATCTCTTATAGTTAGATAAGAGATTAACGAATGGTCTACCGCAAGCCGAATAGCTTAGACTTTGTAATACATCATTATATCTTTTAAACGCTTCTACCATTAATGCATTATTAGCAATAGACGGATTCAATGTAGGTCCTTTAAATAACTGCAAATCTGGTGTAGTAAAGAATATAAATTCTCTAGTAGCACCCATCCAGTTATTAGGATCTAATCTTTCATATCTAGCAAACTTTTGGTATTTCTCTACTTGACTTACTCGTCCAGGACCAATACCAAGACCATTTGCTTTTACATATTTTAATAGACCAGCTGTTGATTCATCAAACTCTGGTCTAGTAGTCTGATCAAGTAAACTTGGTTTAGCAACTATATTATCAAGGCTATTACCAACACTGTTAATAGCCCCGGCTGTTTCATTACCTATTTTAGTAATAGCACCACCGACTTGCCCAACAGTATTGATATATATTGTATTCTTTACTGAACTGACTGTATCAGACGCAGCATTCTTACCTTTATCT
>QWBZ01000334.1_pt1 | contig 18654 bp, 13 predicted proteins | sample 1972441 | NCBI WGS metagenome assembly QWBZ01 (sample SAMN09866721, study PRJNA288562) | Human oral metagenome isolate term6_saliva, whole genome shotgun sequencing... | isolation source: mouth | host: Homo sapiens | place: USA: California
ACCGCCAGAGGCTACCACACCCCCACCAACTACCAACTCCGAATGCTCCTCATCGCAAAAGGCCTAGATGCCTCCACCCACACTCAACTCTGAAGAGCCGGAATGGCTGGCGAAGACTACAAGAGCCCGCTTGATGAACAAGACGACATGATTGTCAGAATGGAGCACGAATAGCCTCAAAACAAAGTGCTACAATCGCGGCCCTTCATATTTCGTCAGTTAACTCCCAACTGTGCTAGTAATAACGATTGCCCTACTTTGGATGCAACTGACTTTATTACGTCAAATGACGTTGAACCAATAGAGTTGGATAATGCCTTTCTGACTCTATTCCATACATTCTCACTAGCAACAGCATCAAGATAGTCATTACCTTCCCAGGTCAACGAGCTAATAGCGCAGTAATAGTATGGATCGTTGTCAGCTGCTTGTATGGATGCATGAATCAAACCAGCTTCTTCCATGATTCTAATGTGGTACCCAACCAGCTGCTTATGATATCTTTCATTAATGAGTTGTTCTATACAAACCCCATCATCAGAATCCGCAACTGAAAACAATATGGATCTGACTAACTCCATGTCTCGACGCATTATTTCAAATACCCCTGCCCTGTTCGCCATTCATAAGTTTCCCAATAGTATTCAACGAGAGTAATTGTGGCGCCAACAATCAGTTTTGCATGACGAATTGGTAATTCTTGGAAAGATGCTTCCTTGCCGTGACCGGTACCGAATTTGTTTCTATATTCGGCTACTCCGGAAGCGATGCCTTGCAAACCGCCTAACACTTGCTTCGCGAGTTTGCCTACCTCCATGCTTCCATCAATTTCGTTTGCATCAATGGCTAATACTTTTGCAGTGCGCTTAGCAAGTTGCCCAACACTGTCGTCGCTGCTCCAATCTTCACCTTGACGTTCAAGGATTGTTTTACAGCAGCTTTCAATTAGATCTTTCGATTTCCCGATGGCATCCGCAGGGCTTTTGGTGCGCATTTCCATTAATAGACCAATTTGATTGCTTATGTATTCACTGTTGAAGACGACTTTTAAATAGGTAACAGAATTATCCAGAGGTGCTTGAAGCGATTTCTCGCGCGCTCTTATGTCTTTACATTTAAGGTATAGGGCTCGCATTTCAGGATTAAATCTCGTTGAACAGCTAGAGTCTTGCGTATCATCATATTCGGCAGGGTAATGCGCCTCGTAATATTCGAATAGATCAAGTAAGAGTTTTTGTGAATCAGCTTCACTAGCCTCAGTGACGAAGGAGTTGAGCGATTTTCCTTTTGACAGTCCATAGTGCTCGCATAAGGGCCTCCCAACGCTTCGCATGGTGAATACATCAAAATCAACAGTGCTGAAATCGAGAATATAGCCTCCTCGATTAAACAGGGACAGGAATAAACCTATTTCGATATTGCTAATCATCCGAACTCGCTAAATCCCTAGTGCCTTACGGGCGGCGTTTACTACGTCGCCATCTTGGTAGAAGTTGGGGCTTACGCTACTGGCGAGTTCCATGGGGACATTCTGAAAGTCCTTGATGGCGCTGAAGGGTAGCAGGATACGCTTCGCTCCTGCATTCTTTGCCACGCGCAAAATGTCTTCTAATCCCTTGAGTTCGTCCATGGTGCCGGAAAGACGTACGACGCCCGGAATCACCAGAGAAGCTACCACAGGGCGATTGCATGCCGCCGAGCATAAGCCGATGAACTCGGCCAAGCTCACCTCGTCGCTAGGCCCTTTTGCCTGCACGTCGTTCACGAACAAAAGATAGTCCTTCTGCTGCATGTGCATGCCTGCGGCAACCTTGTCTCCATTGTTCTCGAAGCAGCGCCATGCAGCCTCGATGCTCTCGCGTGCCGCGCGATTGCCGCCGATGCCCTCGTTCTCGAAGCGGAAGGAACCAGCCACAGCCTTGTTCTCCAGCTTATAGATGGCGTATTCGTCATCTACGCTACGGCCAACTGCGAACACGTGACCGGGCTGCAGAGGCGCTTCAGGCACGAGCGTGCCGTCAGACTGCTCCGGTACCGTGATCACGCGCGCATCGGCAGGATTCTCGGCATCAACATAGCCAAGGTTAACGTCCATAAACTCGACGCCAGCCATGATCTTTAGTTGCTCTTTCACGCGGCGCCGGCCCTCCACCGCGTAGTCCAGAATCATGCGCGCGTCCTCCTTGTCCATTTCCCCATCGGGGAACACCAGCTTCATGAGGCCGCTGAAGGTCTTTCTCACGCCGATCTCGTCGCGCGTGTTGAAGTCGCTGTTGAGCCTGAAGAAGTCGTCCAGATGGTGCGTGTAGTCGCGCTTGCGCATCGCGCGGCAGAACTCCGAGAAGCAGTCCGTGATGAGCCCGTAATGCCCGGTCAGCAGGTCGCTGCGCATCTTGGGCACCTCCCAGCCGGGCAGGTAGCAGTGCATGCGGTCGAAGAAGGCCGAGTCCTCGTTGAACTCCGGCGGGAAGGGGTCGAACAGGTGCGTGGTCTTGAGCACGTTCTGCGGGCTGTCGTTGATGTTGCCCTCGTACACCAGGGAGGCGTCGCCGGTGAAGCTCTCACGCCCGCGCGCGTAGGTGCCGCCCGCCATGTATCCCTTGAGAATCTGGATGGCGTTCGTGTCCTTGAAGTGCATGCCCGCCACCTCGTCGAAGGCAACGCAGTCCCAATTTCCCACCAGGCCCGTACGTTCCATACTGGTGGCGCTGCGCCTGCTGGCGTTGAGGCGCCCGAACAGGTTTGCCGTCGTGGTCTGCCCGCCGGAGAGCAGGATAGCGTAGGGGCTCACCTCGTTGTAGACGTGGCTCTTACCGGTGCCGCGCGGCCCCAGCTCGCACAGATTGTAGTTGCGCTCGATCAAGGGCACCATGCGCTCAAGGAAGTGGAGCTTGGTGCGCAGGTCCAGGCCGCTCGGCTCGTAGCCAGCGCTTCTCATCAGGAGGTCGATCCACTCGCCGGTAGTGAAATTGGCACGCTGTCCGATGATGGAAGCCAAATCCAAGCGAGGCATCTGGATGGGCGTGAGATTCGTGATGCGGAAGGGATTGTCCTCCGGTCCCGCATTGCGCTTCGGCATGGATTTCGGCTTCTTGGGCTCGCAAAAGATGTCTGCCAACTCGTCTTCGAGCTCGTCTTCCAGGCGGAAATATTCCATTTGCGCGATGCACCACATACCACCAGAGAGCATCTTGGGATACTCGCGCACGTACTCGTCTGGCATCACGATGGGGTCGATGGCGAGATTCGAGAACGTCGCCACGTGCATATCGCGATACTCGTCCACCTTTGCCGTCACCTTATCGATGATGGTGTAGGTGCGTAACTCGCGGATCTTCGACTTGATGCGCTCGGACTCATCCGGGCGCACGTAGTTCTGCGCAAGGATCTTGCGGATGCGGTCAAGCCCCTGCGTAACCGATTCATCGTCTTCGGTGGAGCAATACATGCCAAGCAGGTATTCGAGCACGAATGTGGGCACGTTCGCACCACGCTTCATGAGCGCGGTCAGATCCTTGCGGACGATCTTTCCCGGAAACGAGTCGACGACCTTCCTGTCGAGCTCATCGAGCTCGAGCACGGGAACGGCGTTGCTTTGTGTGTCTTCCATGCGAATCTCCTAGAACCCGAAGTCAACGGTGGGTGCAAACGCCATGTCGATGGTGAACTCTTCCTTCCAGGCGATGTCGCCTGTCTCCTTATCGCGGCAAACAAGGTAATACTTCCCGCCAGCTGGGTAGTCCCTGCCAGCGCGGAGCGTGAACATCGGACGCGATACGCGGGCACGCTCATCGGGCGTCGTCATGTCGGCACGGGCTTTCTGCATATCCGTCACGGCATTGCCCGCACCATCCGTCAAACAGAGCTCGTACTCCGCAGGGAGTACCTTGCCTGATACCGGCTCGCCCTGGTAGAGATCAACGTGGAACATGGAGCTGGTGATGCGGCGTGACGTGGACACGAGTACCATCTCGGCCTTAGTCTGGTCGGTGCGGCCCTTAGATCCCGTGCGTGTGTTGCGAAGCTCTATCACCGGCACGCACATCTCCTCCAGGCTCACGCCTCCATGCGCGTAATTCTTGTTGCCCGGAACGCTCTTCATGCGGATGCACTCGCGCAGTGCAAGCCCATAATACTCACCACCCTGGATGTCATGCATGTCCACCTTGACGAGCACGCTGTTATCCAAATCCTCTCGCGAGAGGATATGCCTGCGGTGGAGCTTCACATCTGGGTTTCCGATATCTGCCTTGGATATCTTGTCTTGCTCTTTAAGTGGGCCTCTCGTGTAGATGAATCCATGGTCTGCCGTTATCAGCACTCTGCCGATGGCCAAATCGTTGATGGCGATCTTGGCAAGCGCCACGATTTCCTCGACCGTTGAGGCGCATGCGACGAACACGTCGTTCTCAAGCTTGGGTTTCTCGCCCGTTGAGTCGATCTTGTCCTGGTAGACATACACGAGCGAAGCATCTCCCACGAGCTCGCGCCTCGACGCGCGGTTGCCGCTGCGCATATCACCTGCGAGTACTGCTCGTGACCCGGGAACTGTGGCGTCAAGCACTGCCTGCCTTGCGGTAGTCGAGTTTGTCTGCATGCCATCGATGAACACGGCACCACTGTCCCAATTGAATTCAATTTCATTATGTGGGAGCAGCGCAGCCATGCCGAATTCGGTAACCGACGGGAAGATGGCCTGCATGGCGGAGACATCTACCGTACCCTTCGTATTCTGCTCGAGCCTTCGCGCTATCTCAAGCCCCACCTCATAGCGCAGGCCGTCGGAGACGATGACCATCGTGCGCTTGTACTCCTTGGAGCGCGCGCTCACCGTGGAGCGGAAGAAGTCACGCTGTCGCGGAAGTCCGCGCACATACCCACATTCCATCCAGTCGGTCTCGGCGTTGTTCACCCAGCAGGTGTTCATCTGAGGCAAGAACCAGTTCGCATAGAGGTTCTCCGTGCGCTCAGCCAGCATCTCGGCCGCGTCTCGCACGTATTCAGGGGCATCACCGGCTTTCAGCTGGCACGCATCCAACGCATCGCAGAAAGCACGATAGGCGGTGTCCATCGCATACCAGTCTTGGATGTACTCCTTCCAAGCATCAATCGCGCTGGCAGCATGGAACCCCTGGGAATGTCCGAGATAGAAGGCCTGCATCTCCGCGGCTGCAGCTAGCAAGTCGTAGTAACAACCCACGCGCTTGAACCATTTCAGGTCCTTGCGCCTCTGGCGAACAGAGAGTGCCTCGGAAGTGCGGTCTGCCCCATCTGCGAGGCTTCCCATGAGGTCGGCCAGGATGATCTCGTTGGTGCACGGCAATACGTCGGTATCGGCAAGTTCTTCCACACTCAAATCAGAAAGACGTTCGGCAAGATTCAGCTCGCTCTCGACCTTGCGACTAATCTCATACAGCTCGGCTCGCTTGCCCTGGTCGTTCAACCAATCGCGCACGATGCTCAGGCAAAAATGCGCATAAGATGCAGATACATGCGCCTCATAACCGCGAAGAACACCATCTGGAAGCGTGCAGGAGGCAGCGGAGAGCAGGAGATGGCTGGATAGGGCAAGCACATCCGTTATGTCTCCATCGTATCCGACTCGCTTCTGCAGTAAGTTTGCGAACGCACCCAGCGCATCGTATTTTTCGAATGCCTGGATCATTTTCTCATCGCGCCCGTCGTGCAGTGCGATGAGGTAGGCTTTGACGATATCCTCCACTTTCCCGGTAGGAGATTTCAGAAGCACAGCGATGACGCCAAGGGCAACATCTTGCGGCGTATGCGTCTCCGGAACCTTCTTTATGTAAGCGGCTTTGCGTTCCGCAGAACCAAAGAACTTACCGAAGGCCGCTATGGCATCACGCGCTGCACCAGCGGCATTTAGCTCTCCTAGGAGCATGGAAGCTTTATCTGCCTGGAAGTGCTCGGAGATGAGCTCAATGTCTGCCAGCCAGTTGCCTTCGAGTCCCCCTTGAGAGAAATCGCGTGATCTGCGCGTGTAGATAAGGAAATCGTCATCGACATGTTCGCGAAGCACCATTTGCTTCAACTTGAAAAGCGACCCTTCATCCGCGTTCGCGTAATGGATTAGCCTAGCGAAATCACCTTGTAGGCCCGACGTCTGCAATTCAGCGAAGTCATTTCCAAACGAACCTTCCACGTCATGCCAGAACACGATGCGCCGCACGCAGCCATCATCCAACGGTTGCGCGAATGCTTCTTTCAATTGGTCGATTGCTTTCGTTTCATCCATGCATGTTCCTACTTGATCTTTGCGAGGACGTCTTGGAAGAGGGCGTAGTTATGCTTTACGCCGTCATCCAGGTCAATCTTTATCATCTGGTCGGCAAGGTGGTGAAGCTTCTCCTCGTAAGAGGTAATCTCTTCCAACTGTTCGCTGAGCTTCTTGCGCTGCTTCTTTAGGGCGGCCTGCTCGCGCTTGTTGGCCGTCGCCATGGCTTCGTCGATGTGCGCTATCTGCGTGCGGTAACGCTCCTGCTGCGGATGCACGTATTCCGTGCGCAGGCGAGCCAGAAGGTCGGGCGTGTAGCGGTGCATGTAGAAGAGTGCGCGGAAGCCGCCCTTCTTGCCGCTATCGAAAAGCCAATATATTGGGCGCTTGCCTGCGTTCTGCACGCTGTAGGTCTTGCAGTGGTCGGCGAAGAAGTCGTTACGGAAGTACTCGCGAATCACCTGCCGTGGTGTGCCGTTGCCGTCGAGGGCATCGGCCACAAACTGGAGGTTCTGCTCGAGGTTCTCCTCACCGAATGCGGTGCGTATGAAGTCGACGAAGAGACCGGTTGCGTCATCGTGGAAGTACTCCACGTCCGTAAGAGGGAGGATGCCGTCAGCGTCAGGTTGGAAGGTGGGATTCGGCACCTGATCACGATACTCCTCCAAGCCATCGCCTTGGTTGGCCAGTATGAGACCCGGCGTATCAAGCGAGTAGCGGCCCATCATGCAACCGACAGCATAGCTGATGAGGCTTACCACCTCGTCGCGCTTCGTGCGCACGTAGCTTGTGCTGCCCCAGCTTTCGGGAAGATCGTCCATGGCGTCCACCACGTAATGGACGCTCACCTTGTCCAACGGAACCTCGATGGGCACCTCATCTTCCATGCCGTGGATCTCGGCGAAGATACGGTTGAGTTCTTCCTCGTTGGCCTTTAGCTGGAAGAAGCGGTCGTTGCATTCCCGCTTCCACTGTTTGTATGCCTGGTGCAGGTTACTATTCGCAGCCTTCTTCACAAGTGGAAGCTCGGTAAAATCCCACGAAGTCTCTATTGAGTCCCAATCTTTACGGGACAGATCAACACATTTTTCAGAAATAGATGAAACATACGCTTTTTGATCCGATGAAACATTAGGTACAACTATTTTAGCTAGGTCACCTACTTGAAAATGGAATGAGGAATTGAAAACTTTCTTCATCATTCCCACAAAAGTAGTATTTGCATACCCTAATAGATACAGTTGATCTTCTTCGGAAGGGAAGAAGCAGTGTCCCGAAATGTCGTAGAATGTATCTTTAGGAGCATATCTAAAGCTAGCGGTGCCAGAGGTTAAGTCTGTCCATGTGCACTTTCTCTTACTCAGAAATTCCAGATCTAATACTCTTGCATTTTTTTGCTGCAAGATATATTCACGATTTTGATTGTAATGTAGTAGGAATACCAAATTGCCATACCAACGACGATAATCGCCACCTTTTAAATATTTAATCCAAATCAGCGATTCGCTAGTACCTCCAAATTCCTCGTCAGGAACTTCCCACCACATCCGCAAATACTTTTCATTATTTGAGGTCTGCATTCCTACTTTCGGATGTCCTATTTCCGCAAAAGTAGTGCCTTGTTGGTATGCATTACGAACGTTGTCACTTATCCAATAAGCTATTGGACTTCCGGGGATTATTTTGAAATCCTGCTGGTTGGCTCGATAAAACCAGCCGCAATCGGGGTCCTGGACGGCTTCAAAAAGTGCTGCTTGCTTATCGCGAATCGGCTGACTGAGCTTGAAGTAGGCACCCTCATAATCGGGCTGATTCCCTTTTTGCAGAATCCATCCAGCATTAGCGTCAAAGACATCGGGATGCGCGTTCGTGCCACGAGTGTCGATTAAAGTTATGATTGTTGATCCATCTAGGATCGCCTTGCGCATCTTCTCGAACGAAGAAATGTACATGCAGGTATCGGAAGTGATAACAGCCATAAAACCACCGTCATCTGCAAACTTCAAGCCACGCGCTATGAAGCATGTGCAAAGGTCGCTCTTTTCGTCGGGATAGTTTTTCTTAACCCAATCGCTCAGCCATGCATCCATGTTTGCAAGGTATGGCGGGTTAGCCACCACGGCATCGTAGCAGCGTGCGAGAGGCTCTAGCTCTTCAAGTGCAGCCTTCAGCTTGCTCTCTGCGCTCTCACTGTGATGGAAGAGGTCTTGCTCGACCATGCGATTGAGTGCCTCGCGGATGGAGTTCAAGTTCGCCTCGGTCGGAGCAAAGAGGCTGCCTGCCTCGTCGAGGTGCTCCAATACATCCATGAGTTCGGTGTCGCTCAGCAGGAACGGTGCATCGAGCGATTCCTGCTCCTTTGCTATTGCCGCGATCGCGTCGCACTCTTGTTCGGTAAATTCGATGCGGTTTAATACCGTGATGTTAGGCGAGACGTTGCGGCACAGGAAGCGGCCGTCCAGTTCGCATGCCTTCATCGTGAGCGCGAAGCTCGCCATGGCGGCAGCGCGCGGGTCGATCTCCAAGCCGTAGATGTTGTTCTGCAGGATGAGACGGGGGATGTCGCGTCGAGAATAGCCCTGCTCCTCGTAGATCTTGGCCAGAAGGTCGAAGGCGTACGCGAGGATGTGACCGGAGCCGCAGGCAGGATCAACAACGGTGATCTCCTCGGGCGAATCGACCTCGCGAAATTCCGTTTCCACACCATCTTCCGGCGCAATGAAGTACTCCATCTGCGATGCCAGGTTGCTCTCGGGATGGTTCAGCATCCATAGTCGGCCAAGCGAGTTTTGGGTTAGGTAGCGCACGATCCACTTGGGCGTGAACAGCTGCGTGGCCGGAGCGAGGTCCTCGCGCGTGGCTTTGCGCTTGGCCGCAAAGTACTCGTCCTTGCGCTCGCTTACGTAGTACTGGTACATCCAGCCGACGATCTCCACGCCCTCGCGCCAATCCTCTTCGGGGATGTCCGCCACCATGCGGGCAATCACGCCATCGGGGCGCAGCAGGCCATCTGGCAGCAGCAGCTCGAACGCGCTTCCGACTGGCTCGAACACGTCCGGCATGCACTTGGCGAGCTCGTTGCACTGTGCCAAGAACAGGTAGCGGAACGTGGCCTCGTCATCTCCCGCCCGCACAAGCTCAGCCACCTTCGCGCGGTCGATGCCCTCGATGTCCACGTGCAGGGCTTCGGTGAGCACCTGCGGTCTGAACGCATTGTCGTTCGACGACAGGATGCGCGTGTGGCTGGGAAGGCGGTCGTTCACGCCCATGAAGCGCATGGCCATGATGCGGTTGAACCACGTGTAGGCAGCCTTCTCGATGACCGCCTCTTCGCCGTTTGCCTGCATCTGGTCGATGAGTACACGTCGCTGATTGCGCTCCGTCCTGGAGAGCACGCGTCCGTTCACGGCGTCGGCGTTCTTGGGGTTGTGGGGTTGGGCTGCGATGTCGTAGAGGGCGCAGCGGCGCTTCACCTCGGTCATGAGTTCGCGGCGCGCCCAGATGCAGTAGTTCTTAATGAGGGTATCGTGCATGTTAGTCTCCAAGCCTTACTGCGCCGTTCTCCCGAAGCGCATCAAGAAGGATGTCGCGCAGGTTATCGACATATTCGTAGATCTCGTCATCGGTGCGCATGGTCTTTGTGGGGCATACGCGGCTGCGATGCAACACCTTCGGCTTCGGCGCGGGCTTCGGTTGCAGCTCATCTGCAGCAGGGATGCTCGCCGGGCCCTTCTTCGCCTTCGCACGCTCTGTGTTGGCGCGGGCTATGGCCTCGTCGATCTTCGTGTATTGCTGGTCTTTCCAGGTGCCAAGCTGCGCGGTCTGCGCGTCCAGCAAGCTGCAGAGCATGGTGCTGCGCGCCTGCCCCTGCTTGGCATGTGCCGCCATGCGGACGGACTGCATGATGGTGGCCACGTCTTCCGGATGCTCGCCAGATTCGTCCTTGGCGTATGTTTCTATCTCGGTCAAGGCGTCTTCGATACCGCGCAGCAGGTTGTCTCGCTTCACGTTGGCCGCGCTCCTGAGCTCGCCTTCCAGCTTCTTGGCAAGCGGGGCCAAGTCCTTGATGTTATTGTAGGGTTCCTTCATTTCGAGTATGCGCTTGATGCGTTCGATAGCATCTTGTGCGTCCAGGCTGCCCTCAAGGTAGATGCCCTCGGTGACAAGCGATGCCATGAGCTTCGCCGACTCATCGAAGAGGCGCACCTGGCTGTTGAAGAAACCCCGGATCTTCTCCAAGTCCTCGGAGAGGTCGAGCAGGCCGTCTTGGGCGGATCGGTTCGCAAGACACGTGCAGAGAAGCAGCGGGTCGTTCTCGGAGGAGAGGATGTTGTCGATGAGCTTCTTGCCGTCAGCGACCACATCCTTTCCCGGATAGCTGCCGCGCGAGTAGTGGCGCGCCAGCATGTCCTTGCATTCGTCTGCGGTCCGGTGGAGCTTCTCCTTCACATAGCCGACGAGACTATCCTCGTCCGCCGGCACCTGACTCGACCCCGTGAAGTCCTTCATGAGGCGCTGCACTGATGCCAGCATGGATGCGTCTATAGCCTCGCGCTTCTTGATGGCCGCCTTGTCGGCATCGGTGCGAAGCGCGCGGATGATGGCGTGGACGTCTCCTGCATCCAGCTGCTTGCCACCAACGGAGAGCGCCACCGTCTGGTCGTGCAGCATGCGCGCGATGACGGCGGCGATGTCTATCTCGCGCCAGCCGTAGGGGGCCTTCTGGTACTTACGCTGAAGATCGCCCATGTTGGTGGACTGGTGCGACCACGCCTGGGCGTCTAGGTAGAGCATGACCTCGTCCATCGCGCGCCAGTTGGGAAGGTTTCCATCCATGGTTGGCTGGTTCAGCGCCTCCCCGCGATAGACCTTGATGACATCGGAGTCGGTGTCCACGCTCGCATCAATGTAGCCGGCCTTGGTGTAGATGCTGCCCACCAGCTCGTCGAGCGCAGCGTCTATTTTCGTGACCGCATTCTGACTGCCGGCATTCAGGATGCGCCCGTTCACGGCCACGCGTCCCTTGGCCACGGCCTCTTCAAGCGCCTTCTTCGCCAGCTTCTCGTTCTCGGATGCCTCCTCGCGCTTGCGCTTCACGATGTCGCGCTTGGAGGCCGACCACTCGCTTTGCGAGTTGGTGCGGATGTACTTCTCCACCTTCGTGCTCATTTCCAGCAGCTCGTAGTAGTCGCCCTCGTCTAAGCCGATGAGTGCCTGCCCCGGTGACTTCAGCGCGAACTCGGGCTCGGAGAGGCGCGACCACTCGTGCGCGTAGGTGATGACGTTGAGCTTCATGCCACCCTGGTCTTTGCCGTGCACAGACTCGTCCACGTAGCGGTCGAACGGGAAGTCGTTCTGGCCCACGCGGTGCTTGGTTGCGGTGTAGAGGCCGTCGAAGAGCAACTTCTTGATCTTGTCGGTGACGTCGCTTGCCTCTATCTCCACCTTGGAGATCTCGTCGGCCACGTCCTGCTCCTCGCTGGTGAGGAAGTTGTACTTGTCACCGTTGCGGGCCGCCTTGTTCTCACGCACGAGGCGCTCAAGCGACGCCTGCACCTCCTCGCGCAGCGCAATCTTGTCCACGTCCATGGCGTCGATCATGAGGTTTGAGATGTTGTTCACGTTGGGCGTGATGTCACCCGTGAGGTAGCGTATGAGGTAGAGCGCCTTGATGACGTGCACGTCTTGCTGAAAGAGGCCATGTCCTTCGTCGGCGGCGTCCTGGCAGCGGCTTATGACCTGGCGGATGCCGTAGTCGAGCGATGTCTCGATGGTGTCGTAGAAGCGCCAGAACGGGACGAGTTTCCCGGTCTGCTCATTCTCGACCTTCTGCGCGGATTCCTGGAAGGCAGAGATCATCGAGCGTTCGCCCGAGGACATGTGCTTGCCAGAGAACCCGTGCTCGCGGGTCTTCGTGAACACGTCGGGAAGCACGCGGAACTGGTACCCAACGAAGGGATAGCTCTCGGCGAAGTCCTTCGCCGACGTGTAGCCGTAGAGGTCGCTTGTGGCATCGTCGAAAGTGAAGAGGTTCTTGAGCACCGTGGACTGGGCGTCGTATTCAGCCTGGAGGGCGGCGTCGGCCTCGGGGGTCTTGGCCAGCACGCGCTCCTTGATGATCTCGTCCACGTCGCTCGAGGAGAGCGAGAGGCGCGTGTCGAAGCGGCCCTGGATCTTCGAGAAGTCCATGCCGACGATGTCTGTGACCGAGTCGATTGCCTGCTGGCTCGTGACGCAAATCCACACCTTGTCGCCGCAGTAGGTGCCCAGGTCCTCCACCATGGTCTGCATGTTCAGCATGAGGCTCGAGTTGCTGCCGATGAACTGGCCGATCTCGTCCGCCATGAAGAGCAGCCGGAACTGGCCGAGCTCAGCTTCCTTCTTCTGGATGTATACGGCGACCTCCTTGGCGAAGGTCTCGGAGGAAACCACGTCGGACTCGCTGCCGTCGAACCAGTGCTGCGCGGCGTCGCGGCTCATGCCGAGCGTGCGCGTGAGCGCCTCGATGACGTCGTCCTCGTAGAACGCCCATGCCGCGCGGTTCTCGACCCAGTCCATCCCGCTCACGTCCTCGAAGGTTGCGCGAAACTCGTCCGTCCTTCCCTTTGAATCGATGAACATCTCGAGACGTGCGAGCTTCAGGTCCTCACCGTAGAAGCCCATGTTCTCGTAGAACACGCGCTGGAAGGAGCGCAGGATCGCGGTCTCGGTGGTGTCTCCTTCCTTCCACTTGCCGCCCTTGGAGTCCACGTTGAAGAGGGTTGTCTCGGTGGGGATGGAGCTCGCGCGCTTCATCTGCGCATACACTAGCGGGTCTGCCATCTTCCTCTCGAAGTAATCCACCGCATGCTTCCCGCGGACCTCCGGGTTCGCGAGGATGTAGGAGAGCATCTTCAGGAAGTGCGACTTGCCGCTTCCGAAGAAGCCCGATATCCAGACGCCCATCTTTCCCGTGGGGCGGTCGATGGACTTCTCGTAGTTGCGAAAGAACGTGGCGAAGTGGCTCTGCAGCTCCTTCGCCACCACGTATTCCTCCAGCTCCTGGGCGACGAGCGCCTCGTCCACGTCGCCGACCTTCACAACGCCGTTGATGTTGCGGTCAATATCGTGCTCGAAGATGTCCTGGATGCGCATGATAGTGCCTTTCATGTCTAGATCAGGTCGAACGCCCGGTAGTAGTTTCCGTCGGTGAGCTTGCCGAACAGGCTTAGGGTCTGCCCGTTGAACCTGCCGGGGTACGTCACCACGATGGGCACGTCCTCGAACAGGTGCTGGATGTTGTCAAGTATGTTGTGGACGCGCATGAACGGGTAGACCTCGCCGACGCCCGTGATGAGCAGCACGTCTCCGGGCTTGTTCGGCTCGGACGCCATCTTCGCCGCGAACGCCTCCGGGCTTGCCACCCCCGAGAGCTGTTTCATGAGCTGGGATGCACCCTTCTTCTCTTCCATCTTAGGGATGGCCGACAGGATGTGCTTGTCCTCGCATATGTCGAGGAGGATGTCGTAGAGGTTCGCCTCGCGGATGTTGCAGGGCAGCGCCGGGTCAGCTTTCAGTTTGTCGAAGAAGCGCCGTACCTGCGGTTCCAGGTGCGGGTAGTAGCAGAAGGTGTAGATTCCCACCTCGTTGCCGAGCCCCTTGTTCGCCAGGAAGTCTTCGCTCTGCAGGCGCATTTTAAGCGCGGCACACCGCGCCTCGAAGTCGGCGATAGCCGATTGTTGCGGCGCATCTTTATACGTTATGGCCACGCTACATCCCCTCCCTAATGCCGAAGGCAGCAAGCGCGTGTATGTCGTTGCGCTCGCGCAGAATCTCCTCGAAGTCCATGTCGAGTAGTACGGGCACCAGCTTGTCGTCAGCACCGAGCAAGCCAGCTTCCTTCAGGCTCTTCTTGAGCACCTGCTTGAGCTTGGTCGTTGTGGTCTCGGCCATTGTTGCGAAGTTATCGTACTCGGACGCAAGCCGCGTGAAGTACGCGTTCATGTCCATGGCAGTGAACTCGTAGTCGTATTCTGCATAATGACGTGCGATCTCTGTGACCATGAAATGTCTCACCAATGGATAGAACTCCATGATCGCGTAGAGGTTCACTTGCGCCGCCGAATCCGGCAGTCCTTCCGCGATGATGCGCACGAGACGATCGTCATTAAGCGCATCAAGACGACGATTACATGCCAACGTGATTCGCTGCAGGCTGCGCTCGGTTGGATAGCGGAAGAGGTTTTCGGCTTTAACTTTGGATGCGGCTTCTTCAGATGAGAGCCCTTCATGGCGCAACTGCGCCATGATGCGCGCCTCGTTAAGAAGGAACTGCTCACGCGCAATGGTGTTGCCCAGAAGCTTCCTATTCGGCGCTGTCATCGAAGAGTTCCTTGTGTGCCAACACCTCGTCAAGGGCAAGCGATGTAAGGAGCGCGGACACGCTCACGCACTTCTCCTGCGCGATGGTCTCCAAAGCTTCCTTCATCTCAGGTGTTGCTGCGAATATGATTCGTTCGGTCTTCTTGGCTCCGAGCACGTGCTTGCGCAGCTCTGACTTCTGCATTCGGAACCCCCTACAGCCTTCGTACGGTGTCATAAAAGTTATGAAAGATTGTACCATTCAATTGCGTATGGATGCGGGCGAGATGCCTTCTCATGCAATATCCATTCGGTTGTGGCACATGCCGCTTCCCATACTGGGCCTGTGTGCAAGTTGTTGATGGTTTGTTGATGCGGCTGTTGTCTGGGCCGCTTGGTGTCGTTCGTCTTCGATGGGGATTTGCCGCCGAGGCTGGTGTGGATGCGGGGATGATTGTAGAAGTCTTCGATCCAGGTGGCGACCCCGGTGTAGACCTGGTCGCGGGTGGTGAAGGCGCGCCGGTAGTAGTACTCGGTTTTGAGGGTGGCCCGCAAGGATTCAGCCATGGCGTTATCCCAGCACACTTGGGCCTGCCCCATCGACACGGTTCCTTTCGAGGCCAGCCGGCGCATCGGGCGCGGCGAAGGGCCGAAGGAAGCGCTCGAGGAGATGGCACGCCTGGAGCAGACTGTCGTAGGCGTTCCTGCGGCCGGTTTGGCGCAGAAGTTCGTCGCACAGCACGCACCGGAGCTTGGCGATCAGCTACCGCTCATAAATGCCGTCATCGACGTTCTCTCCGGCCAGGTCGAGGACGTCAAGACCAGGATCGGGCAGGCGGTGTTGCCCGCTCGACCGTGATCGTGGCTCGTCCTCGCATGCATCCATCTGTGGCCACATTGTCGAGGCCTGCGTTGGGTGCCCACCCGCTGTCCACTAGGCGGGTGGCTCGTGCGCATCGAGGGGGTAAGCGACCCTTGGTGGGGTCGGCGATGACCGATAAACTCGGCGTCGCCGACCCCACAGACGGTCAGTGACGGGTCACTTGGCGGCCCCAGCGTCCCTTTCGAACCCGATCTGCCAAAACCCCATATCGAGCAGCTTCATCTGCGGATAGGTCAGGTCCTCGGTCCGCATTCCGTGCCGCGCTTCCTCGAGGCGGTCGTTGTGGGCCTCGTAGAAGTCCGCGAGTTCGTCGAGAGATTTCTCTTGATAAGTGTCCTTTTCTAAGCCTAAATACTTCGCTCCTATACCGAAGAATCTGTCGTACGCGGGCACGCAGCCGAGCGTTCCCAGGAGGATTTTCGTGATGAGGACCTGTGACACCGGGCTCTCGACCTTATGCCCTGCGACCTGTTCACGGATCGGATGAAAATGGCGGGCGATGTATTTGTACAGCTCCGTGACCTGCGCCCGAACGTCACTGTTTCGCAAATCCGCGCACGCGAGCCCAAACAGGCAGTCGTATTCGGGCTTCAGGATCTTCTCGACGATGGGCGTGTGCACCTTGTAGTCCTTCTGAAAGATGAAGCACGAGCCCCTGTACATTCCCCAGCTCGCCAGGTAGAAAGCGAGGTGCAGGCTCAAATAGTCATAGTCCGGGGACGGGTCGGTCCGCGCATCTCGGAAGACGCGATAGCAATGCTCCCACGAGCGGGAGCGCCCATTCTCATTCGCGCGCGCGTCATCGTAGAAGGTCTGCGCAGCACTAATCAACTCATCGATGGCTTCCATACTTTTCTCCTTGTGTCCCCACGGAAGGCCTCTCTTCCTCGAGAGCCGCATCCATTTCAGCGGTTCCTCTATGCAAGCGGATTCCGACGCGAGAGCTCGACCGCCCGATTTGGTAGCCACGCGACCGGGTTCCCCATGCCTCGTTGTTCCCGTGCCTCGCCGAGCGACACCGCTTCATTTCTCGATAACCATATCGCACGGAACCCGCACAGCGTGGCCATTTGGAAAACTGCAACTCAGCATCGTCGGTCCCCGACAAACCGGGAGAGCTCTCGTACCCACATCTCACGACGAGGCCGGGGCCAGGCATGCACATCCGTGCGCTTTCGGGAATGCGGGTGGGAGGATGTGCGTGATGGTTGCGCAGCATTCTTAGTGTTTCGTGCTGGTTCTGCGCGTACCCTGAGGATATAGGGCGCGCTCCCAACGACGGGGGCACGCCGTAGGGCACCTCACCGTGGAGGAGTACAACGCCATGACGGTTCCACCATTATTCGACCACCTCGACACCGAGGACGAGGATCAGCTGCGGCACGACGCCGCGCGCTCTTTGAGGCCGGTAGCGGGCCGGGGGTTGGTGACGACAACCCGCCCGCGGGGGCTCATCCCCGGCTTTGGGCGTGGCTGCACGTCGAGCCGTTCTATTGGACGATGCGCGTGGTCTACGTGTGCCTCGCCGCCGGAGCCGTCTTCGCTGTCTACATCAACGGCGTCGCCGAAGGATGGTGGCACGCCTGGGGCGAAAAACCCAGCGTCGCAGCCACGACCCCCGCCACCCAGCCCACACCCACCGCGTCCCCGTCGGCCTCGGGCGAGGCGGCAATGTCGGGCGGCTACCAGATCGGCCCCGGCGGCATCCTCGTGCGCCCCGCCCAATACGCCGCAGACACCTACACCAAACCCGAACTCCCCGACGAAGCAAAGGAAAACACAGAACGAGGAGCAGAAGCAGCCGCAGAACACTACCTTGCACTACTCGTCTACGCGTGGAACACCGGAGACACACAACCGTTCGCGGACATGTCGGCACCAACGTCTAAATTTGCATCAGACTACATCAAAGATGTGAATGAGCAATATGCCAACGGATGGAATTACGGGATGGAATCAAACATCACGTACGTTCTTCGAGTCGAGCCAATTGAAGCGAATGGAGATGATGTACCTGAGGGATCTATTCTTGTTAAATTCCGTACGGAAACAGACGACGGAACGTCCTGCACACGGACAAGACTGCAGTCAACTAGCACAACATATCAATCCACAGTCACGTTCATCATGACATGGAAAGACGGTGGATGGAAAGAGGTACAAGGAAGGACCGTCGGTGATGATGAGGACTAGATTACCGATTTTCAGTACTGCAATTGTTCTTATTGTTCTATTTCCGTCTTTACTGACCCCCATTACCGCGTCTGCGCAAGGAGAACGGATTCCTAGGATAGGAGGACACACTGAAGGTGGAGGCGCGGTTATTAATGGACAGTATGGAGATCACGAGTCTGATCCCGGCACGCCTTCCTCAGGCCATAATCCCGCTGACGATATCCCTAGACTGACGAACTCTTCTGATGCAAGTCCTGCTGCGCAGACATACGGGGATGCTGCGCGTTGTAAGAACGTGTACGTGAACAAGGCTCCCAACAGCCCCACGGTCTCCGACGACGATACCGTCGATAACTGCCCGCTTCCGGCAGACCCCGAGGGAGGCTCCGATCAGGACCCCGGTCGCATCCCCACCACACGCGACATCCTCTACCTGGCTGCCGCAGTCGTCCACGCTGACGGTGCTGGCTTGCATAAGCGCCCCACGAGGACTTCGTACACGAACAAGTACGTTCCCACGCTCGTGGCAGCTACCCACCCGACCCAAACCCATGTAGTGACAATGTTCGGCCGCGAGGTCACGGTGACCTTCAAAGCCACCAACTACGAATGGGACTGGGGCGACGGCACCCCACACACCATCACCGCCTACCACGGAATGGCCTTCGAAAAGGGTATGGACCCCAACAAGCCATCAACGGCCTAGTCACCACCAAAGAAACGACCGGCCCCTTCCCCCTCAACCACCTCACCGTCTCCAACACCGACACCTGGGAAGAAAAACAAGGCCACTAAACCACCGCTACACAGATGAGGACCTACGCCACCCCGATGATCCTTGCCAATTGGGGGCGCCCGCTGACCCTCAGGTTCATGACGCCCCCGGAACTGGCTAGGTCTGTTATTACGGACACTGCTTATGCGGCTCTTCAGAGTTGAGTGTGGGTGGAGGCATCTAGGCCTCCTGCGATGAGGAGCATTCGGAGTTTGTAGTTGGTGGGGTTGCGGTAGCCTCTGGCGG